>Ga0228674_1000026_pt1 | contig 122923 bp, 118 predicted proteins | sample 1D_rmetaG_FD_189054 | JGI IMG/M metagenome (GOLD analysis project Ga0228674, IMG submission 189054) | Seawater microbial communities from Monterey Bay, California, United States - 1D_r | ecosystem: Environmental > Aquatic > Marine > Coastal | place: USA: California | collected 2016-09-26
TATTAATACATTCTTATTACTACAAAGGTGGAGACACGTTTTTATACTTTGCCGGCGGCAACTTTTTCCATGATCAATTTATTGCTAACCCCGGCAATAGTATCAATCTCCTCTTTTCCTCATTCGGTTCCATTCAAAATTTGGTTGTTACAGAAAGTTCAGGTATTCTACCTGCTCTTCGCTCAAGTGATGTTTATTTTTTGAGTAAAATAGTAGGACTTTTTAATCTAATTACGGGCTGCAATTTTTTGGCTTCTAGCATTGTATATACGTTAATTACGGCTATCGGAATTTGGCAGTTGTATAAAACATTTTGCGAATTGTATCCGCCCATTTATAAATATCTCGCCATAGGTATTTTGTTTTATCCGTCACTTGGTATTTGGGGGTCTGGAATACTAAAAGACCCGTTAACTTTTGCTGCAGTTGGATTTCTTTTTAGAGGAGCTTTTAATATTATAAATTTTAGAAAAATAATTCCATCAATTATTGTTATATCTTTCTCTATTGGTGTTTGCTTTATTTTGAAGCCTTACATTCTCTACACATTAATACCAGTTTTATTACTCTGGATTCAGGGTGGCTTTATTGGAAAGACAAAGAAAACATTGGTAAAAGTGCTTGTAACTCCAATCCTTCTTTTTGCCTTTATTTCCGGAGGGTATCTTGTAATTACTGAAATCTCCTCTGGTGCAGGAAAATACTCTCTAGAAAATGTTCAATCAGTGGCAGAAGGATTTCACAGTTGGCACACCTATCTCGCTGAAACCAGAGACCAATCTGGATATTCCTTAGGTGACGTCGAATTTACTCCTATTTGGTGTATTAAGAAAGACTCCTGAGGCATTCTTTGTTACCTACTTTAGACCTTTCATCATTGGAGATGTGAGAAATGCTGCTACGCTATTTGAAGCCCTCCAAGCCTTAGCTTTATTAGTATTAAGCATTTTTGTATTTATCAAAGTTGGTATTTTCAAAAGCTTTAAGCTGATCCTAGGCAACCGCGACATACGTGCATTCATGCTTTTTGCTGTCATCTTCGGTGTCACCGTGGGACTTACATCCTATAACTTTGGAGCTCTTTCTCGCTACAAAATACCCGGAGTACCGTTCTACATTGCTTCCATTTCGATTATTTACTACCTGGGTTATCTCAAGCCCAAGAATTTACTGAAATAGTAAGTGTCTATCAAATGATAACTTAATTGTTTTCGTGCATTCTAAAACAGTATTCACTCGCGAAATAATTTAGGTTATAGTATTAATTACCAAAAGGATACTTTACCCGTTGTTGATAAAAATTATCTTATTTAATAAACACAATTCCCAAAAAGGCTGTTACCTTTGCATTAATTAATAATTAAGAACGGAAATACATTGTTACCCCACATTTTCGGAGTTATAATTCAAAAACAGATTTTATGAACGAGTACGGAAGAAAGGCAGAAAATGCTTCTATTTCTACATCAGGTTTAAGCAACGTTGCCGCGGCATATTGGAACTTAGAACCAGCACAGTTAATTGAAGAAACAATAGTTCGTGGCGAAGGTGTTTTAACCAACACAGGAGCTTTAGTAGTTGATACCGGTGAATTCACAGGTCGCTCACCCAAAGACCGTTTCATAGTTGAAGATGAAATTACAAAAGATGCAGTTTGGTGGGGTGGTATTAACATCAAATTTGATGCTGATAAATTCGATGCTCTTTACAACAGAGTTACTTCATATTTATCCGGAAAAGAGGTATACGTGAGAGACGCTTCTGCTTGTTCATCAGAGAAGTACAAGTTGAACTTAAGGTTAGTTTCTGAATTCCCTTATTCTAATCTTTTCGCTTCCAATATGTTCCTAAGACTTTCTGAAGAAGAAATATCAAATTTTGAAGCAGAATGGAACATCATTTGTGCTCCTGGCTTTATGGCAGACCCAGCGGTTGACGGCACACGTCAACACAACTTTGCTGTAATGAATTTCTCTAAAAAATTATTGTTAATTGGAGGAACAGGGTACACAGGTGAGATCAAAAAAGGAATTTTTTCTGCATTAAACTTCATATTGCCTCATCAGAAGAATGTGCTTTCCATGCACTGTTCTGCGAATGTAGGACAGGATGGAGATACAGCTGTTTTCTTTGGCCTTTCAGGTACAGGAAAAACGACGTTATCTTCAGATCCAAACAGAAGATTGATTGGAGATGATGAGCACGGTTGGGATGATGACTCTGTTTTTAACTTCGAAGGTGGTTGTTATGCTAAAACAATAGATCTGAAAGAAGCAAACGAACCTCAAATTTTTAATGCCATCAAATTTGGTGCGTTATTAGAAAATATCAATTTTAAAAATGGAACAACTGAAGTAGATTACGAGAATAGCGAAAAGACTCAAAACACCAGAGTATCTTATCCTATTCATCATATAGACAATATTCAGCCAGGTTCTATTGGTCCTGCACCAAAAAACATCTTCTTTTTAACTGCAGATGCTTACGGTGTTTTACCTCCAATTTCTAGGTTAACTCCTGGGCAAGCGATGTACCACTTTATCTCAGGGTATACTGCTAAAGTAGCCGGAACTGAAGCTGGAGTAACTGAACCTCAAACAGCTTTTTCAGCGTGTTTTGGAGCTCCTTTCATGCCTTTGCACCCAACAAAGTATGCTGAGATGTTAGGTTCAAAAATGGCAAAAAATAATGTCAATGTTTGGTTGATTAACACCGGATGGTCTGGTGGAGAATATGGTACTGGATCTAGAATAAAATTAAAATATACACGAGCTATGATTACGGCAGCTCTAACCGGAAAGCTAAATGATGTGGATTATACCAATCACGAAATTTTCGGATTAGCAATGCCAACTTCTTGTGAAGGTGTTCCAACAGAAATATTAAACCCAAAGAATACTTGGTCTGATAAAGGTCTATATGATTCTAAAGCGAATAAATTAGCTGAGTCGTTTGTAAATAACTTCAAACAATTTGAAGAGTATGCAAATGAAGAAATAATAAGTGCTGCTCCTAAAGTTTCTCAAGAAGCATAAGCAGATAAATTTTAACTTTGAAATCGTTCCGATAAATATCGGAACGGTTTTTTTATTTTTAACCACTTTACCATGCTTTGTATTCATCATCATTCTATCGACCCATACTTTAATATAGCTACAGATGAATTCATCTTTAAACACTTAAAGGAAGATTGTTTCATGCTATGGAGAAACGACAATGCCATAATTGTTGGAAAGCACCAAAATACCATGGCGGAAATTAACGTCGACTATGTAAAAGAAAAAGACATTAAAGTGGTCCGAAGATTGTCCGGTGGTGGTGCAGTTTATCACGATCTAGGAAACTTGAACTTTTCATTCACCAGAACGGGTGAGAACACTGAAGTGGTCGATTTTGAGCGATACACAAAGCCAATTATTGAGGTCTTAAACAACATGGGTATTGCTGCTAAATTTGAAGGTAGAAACGACTTGACAATTGAAGGAAAAAAGTTTTCAGGAAATGCGGAACACGTTTTTAAAAACAAGGTGCTCCACCACGGAACTATTCTTTACTCTTCTCAAATGAAAGATGTTAGTGGAGCTTTAAAAATCAACCCTTTAAAATACAAAGATAGAGCGGTAAAATCTATACCAAAAAGGGTTACGAATGTTTCAGAACATATGAAGGAGACAATGAATTTAGAAACGTTTACTCAACGGATTATGGATCACGTTTTGGCAACTTTTCCAGGCGCAAAAATGTACGAGTTTACCGAAAATGATATTGCTCAAATTCAAAAAATAAGAGACGAAAAATATGCCACTTGGGAATGGAATTTTGGTCATTCACCAAAATACAATTTCATGCAAGGCGCCAGAACTCCAGGAGGAACACTAGAGGTGAATCTACAAGTAGAAAAAGGCATTATAAAAGAGGCAAAATTCTTTGGTGACTTCTTTGGGGTAGCCGATGTGGCAGAAATTGAACAAGCACTTATTGGTGTCAAGCATGGACAAGATGAAGTTCGCACTGTTTTAGCAAAATTTGATTTAAAAAAGTACTTTCATAAAATGTCAGCAGCAGATATAATGGCCGTGTTTTTCTAATAAGCCAACAATTCTTCTACCACTTTTTCCAATCGCAGTTGAGGTAAAAAGTTTGTTTCTAAATCGGGATGAAAAGGAACAGCAGTATCTAACGAGGCAACTCGTTTCACAGGAGCATCTAAATACTCAAAACAATGTTCTGCAATTTCTGAAGCCAACTCCCCTCCTATTCCTCCAAAAAGTGTGTCTTCATGTAGTACAATCACTTTACCAGTTTTCTTGGCAGATTTAAATACACTGTCCCAATCCAAAGGAACTAACGTTCTCAAATCTAGAACATCTGCAGAAATACCTTTCTCCTCGACCAAGTTTTTAGCCCAATGAACTCCCATTCCATATGTTATTATAGAAAGTTGAGTGCCTTCAGTAACTAATTTGGCTTGTCCAAAAGGCAAATTATAATATCCAACTGGTACTTCTTCAGTAGTGCTTCGGTATAGTGCTTTATGTTCAAATACCATTACAGGATTCGGGTCTTCAAAAGCAGTTAACAATAAGCCTTTTGCATCATAGGGATTTGAAGGATATACGATTCTCAAACCCGGAATATGTGCAAACCATGCTTCGTTGCTTTGTGAATGAAATGGGCCTGCTGCGACACCTGCACCTGTTGGCATTCTCACAACCACATCCGCGTTTTGCCCCCATCGCCAATGAATTTTTGCTAAATTATTGCCAATTTGATTGAACCCTTCTGTAACAAAGTCAGCAAACTGCATTTCCATCATCGCTTTAAACCCATTAATGGATAATCCCAGAGCACTGCCAACAATAGCTGCTTCGCAAAGGGGCGTATTCCTTACTCTTGATTTTCCATACTTAGTTACCAAACCATCTGTAGCCTTAAAAACTCCTCCATACTCGGCAATGTCCTGCCCCATCAAAATCAGGTTATGATGATTGGCCATAGCTAAATCAATAGCATCGGCAATACTATCAATCATTCTCATTTCTTTCACCTCTGCAGCAGGGCTTACTGCGGTGTACTCAAAATCAGCGTAAACATCTTTCAGTTCTGTTTCTGTAGAAGCTTGAATAGAAGGCTCGGCATACGCTTTCTCTAAACCAAGCTCAATCTCTGCTTTGATTGTTGATCGAATTGCGTCAATTCCAGATGCATTAAGTACATTTTGTCCAATTAAAAAGTTCTCAAAATTCACAACTGGGTCTTTTACACTCCACTCTTCAAACAGTTCGTCAGGAACGTACTTTGTTCCAGAAGCCTCTTCATGTCCTCTCATTCTAAAGGTTATACACTCTAAAAGAATCGGTCTCTGGTTCCATTTCATCGACTCCTTCAGCTCACTCACTTTTTGGTACACTTCTAAAATATTATTCCCATCCACTTGATGAGCCTCCATACCGTAACCAATACCCTTGTCGATAAATTGTTTACACCTAAACTGCTCTGCGCTAGGGGTGGAAAGTCCGTAGCCATTGTTCTCAATAATGAAAATAACAGGTAAATTCCAAACTGCAGCAACGTTTAAACTTTCGTGAAAATCACCTTGACTTGTTGCTCCATCTCCGGTGAAAGCGATGGTAACCTTTTTATTCTCTTTTAATTGGTTCGCTAGAGCAATTCCGTCTGCCACCCCTAGTTGAGAGCCTAGGTGAGAAATCATTCCAACGATATGATGCTCACTAGAACCAAAATGAAAAGAACGGTCTCTTCCTTTTGTAAAACCAGAAGCCTTCCCTTGAAATTGTGCGAATAATCGATGTAATTCGATACCCCGACTCGTAAATACTCCTAAATTACGGTGCATGGGTAACATGAATTCATCTTCTGATGCAGCTTCCGTAGCTCCAACAGAAATTGCTTCTTGCCCAATTCCCGAAAACCATTTTGAAATTTTACCTTGACGCAATAAAATCAGCATTTTCTCCTCAATCATTCGAGGCTTTAGCAATGCCGAATATAAATCAACTAACTGTTTATCAGTAAATATTTGTCTATCAAAATTCATACTCAATCCGGTCTTTTAAGTGTATCAACAGAAACAAATTTATTTGAATTTCAGTAACTTTAAACAATCTAAAAACGGACTTATTAACAGATGAACTGGCAAGAAATAATCGTAACAATTTTAATGGTCTTAGCTGTTGCCTATCTAGTTAGGTACTTCTATTTGCAGACTAAGTCTCACAAATGTGATGATTGTGGATTAATGGATATGAAAAAAAAAGGGGAGTTCACGAAATTGAAATAAAAAAGAACAACTTCCTCCCATTTAATATGGACTTCCTCCTACTTATTAGCCTATTTTCGAGCTTCAGGTAAATACTCTAAAATATCTGCAATTCTTCTTTCCTGTAATGGGCACTGTAGCGCATTGAACAAAGAACACAATGAATGCAAATGCAATTATTCCTTTTTTCATATTATTTAACTTCTGCAGTTAAATTTTGTAGTTGAAGCGCTATTAACATTGGTTCTAATTTTTCTAAAGTCCCCGCTTTTACGCTGCATTTTCCATTATGATGAACTATGTAGGCGCATTGCTCAGCTTGAACTGCAGCATGTTCACATATAGACATTAAGCAAGTTATGACGTGGTCAAATGTGTTAAAATCATCATTGTGTAAAATTAATTCGCGCAAGCGAACTACCTGTTCTTTTAACTCTACTTTTTCTAATTCTTTCGTTGACATAATCTATTGATTTTTCAATTTAGACGCCTCTGTTAAGCTTATCCTCTTCCCATTATAATAAGCTGTTACGAAAGCATCTTTTATTGTAGCAGTTATCGTATTCTTTAGATCTGCAGCTTGTAATGCACTGTTAAACATTCCTGCATTGTATCTGTACAAGCCACTTTCAAGAGCTACTACATTAAGTCCTTCATAATTAAATACCCCCTTCTTCACAGGCGCTGAAAATACTCCAACTTGAACCGTGTAAAATAATCCTTCAACTGTTTTCGCGTTAATCACCTCCTCGATATTATCAGAAGTGAACTCATTCGGCAACGCCTCTTTACTACCTCCGGGAACTTGGGTTACCTGTTCCGCAGCAGCTACAGTGCCTCTTCTATTTGAAGTAGTATTGGAAGAACTTGAACTAACCTTAGGGAAATTAGTAACTGTTGGTGAAGTTGGAGTTGATCCACTTTCTGCTCTTGCCTTACTAATACTTATTCTTTCGCCATTTAAAAAGGCAACCACAAAGGCATCTGGATACCCAACTTTCCTAATTTCATCTCTTGCCGCAGTTGCATTATTCAAATTGGCAAAAAGACCTGCAGTATACCTCGTTATACCTGTACCGGTAGGTTCAGCCATTAATGGCGCAAATCCTTTAAATGTATTTGCCGGAATCTCTTTTCTAAATGCTCCGATTTGGACTTTATAAACAATCCCGTCAGGTAGCGTTGTTTTGGTCGGTATTGGCCTATTCTCGCTGTATGCCGACTCATTTCTATTTAATGCAACAAAAATTGCTTGTTTCACTTGTCTCGGAACAATGTCGATATTGTCAATTTCAACAGTAGTTTTTTCGTTGGAAACTGCAGCCGGAGTGTTATTTTTAGGAACAGTATTAACTTGTTTTACTTTTGCGGGAGCATTATCAGCAGTTTCTACTTGCACCGGTTTTGTCTCTACTCTTTCAGTTGTTTCTCCTTCTGCTCCTGTTTCTGCAGTCTGTGTAGCAGTTTTGTCTTCTGTAACATCAACTAATTCATTCGCAACATTGCCATCAATAAAGTCAGTTGCTTCAGCAGCATCAGTTGCCTTTATTGGCTTCAAATCATCCGTTTGTTCAGCAGTTTCATCACTTTCTAATGAACCGGTATTTCCTTCAACAGTTGGTAACGACTGTGGTAAACTAGCTATTGTACTCTCCGATTCAATCTCAGGCACATAATCAGCACTTAAGAATACATATTCCTTTCTCTCTCTTTCTCTCAATCTAGACAAATAAGCATTGTCCTTGTCTAACAGGCTTTGAAAGAGGAAGTTTTTAACTTTAATCTGAAGATTTATTGTTTCAATCTTTTCTTCGTTCTGCTTAATTGTGTTTTGAATAACTTGAGCAGACTTTATTAATCGTTGCTTTTCTTCTTCATCATTTACCACTTTTGACTTGTTGAGCTCAAGAACTGCTTGTTTCTGTAACCTCGAGTTTTCACTCGCTAAAGCAAGTGCTTCTTGATATGCTACCTCAGCAGCCTTTGACTGAATAACCAACTCTTGCCGATTTTTAGCGAATGCTTTAAATGCCTCAGAACTCATTATCAATTCCTCTCGATCACCGTCTATGTCCACAGTGTCTAGTAACACCTCAAAAGTAGAATTTCCTGGAGCTAAAACTTGAGCAGTAGCAGATTGATTTGATGCCTGAACTCCAACTAATCCCTTTTTAATTTGACGCTCTCTTTCGTAATACAAAGCTGCCTCTCGCACTAATTGCTCCCGCTCCTGCCCTAAGTCTTCAATCAGTGCCATCACACTATCTCGTTCTGCTCCTTCTTCCATTTCATTCGCAACTGATCCTTGTTTTGCAATGTTTTCTTCTAGCGTAATAACTTGAGCAGTTCGCTGCTCAGCTACCGCCTTTGCTTTAGGCGCCTCCACTATAGCAAGTATCTCTTCGTCTTCAATTACTTGAATAAAAGGCTCTGCATTTTTTGTACTTTCTTCGGTTTCAGTAGCTATTAGTGCATCGCTAACCACCATACCTAATTTTTTCAATGCTTCTTGCTGCTTTTTAATTGCCAATAGCTCGTAATCATAAGCTTTCTGCAAGTTCACTTCCTTTTGAGAAAGTCTATCCAAGTTATTCACTTCAGCGCGCAGTGCAGTAGCATCACTGTAAAAATTATCCGCCTCATCAGCTAGCAGTTCAGCAATATCTCTACTCTCAGTAACGTACTTTTCGTCAATGTCGCTCGCCTCATAGATTTTCGCCTTATTCAACTTGTATTCTTTCAAATTAAATTCAGCAAACTTATTAGCAGCTTCTATTTGCTTTGCTTCTGATTCCTTTTTTAATCTATTGGCATCAGCAAAAGCTTTCGTTCGTTCAGCAGGAGTTGGTAAAGTATAAGCTGATTCTTGCGCCATTTTTTCCTGTTTTGCCAACTCACCAGCCTCATAAAGTGCTTTTTTAGCTTCAATCAGTTGAATGCCACTTTGTACACTACTTGGCTGTACTTTTTGATTAAATTTTAAGTTTGTGAAGTCGTCTTTGACAATGCTTCTTGCCGTTATATCGCTTGCCTTGGTAATGAGTGTGTTATCTGCAACAAATTGACCTGATTGTCGTTTAGTCAACTCTAACTCTGCCGCCTTTTTAGACTTTTGTTGCTCGTTTATACTTTCGGACAGTTGATCTAATTCAATTTTTAAAACAGAACGTTCTTTTTCATCAATTTCAGCTTCATAAACATCGTTTACCTCCTTCTTTTTACCTTCTAAATCATTCAACCAATTATCGTATACTTCGATCTTAGTAGTTAATTTCAGTTCATCATCCGCAACTGCTTCAGCCGAACTAATTTCTTCTGAGTAATTTGAATTAATAGAAGTTAAACTTTGATTCTTGAAAGATTCATTTCCTACAGTCGCTTGTCCTTTATTATTGTTTGCTTTCGTTTGCTCTTGCTGATTTGAGCTATTTCCCTCTACCGGTGAATTGGTCGCAATCTCATTTGTCCCTGTTCCCTGCTTAATTGAATTTGCATCTAAAGAAGCGTACATTTTATTTTCTGGGTCATATGCTAATTGATCTTCATCTCGGTACTTTTTCAATTGATTAAACAACTGATTCTTTTCCTCCTCTGAAACCTGAACTAGTTCACCATTAGCTGCACCAATACTGCCTGATGAAACTTGTAATTGGGCTTTTTCCGCTGCTAATGACAGCTGCGTTAATTTAGCTGTAACTAAGTTTTTATTTAGAATTCCAGATTGATACTCTAAATCTTTTAAATCCAACTCTATATTTTCTATGCTTTTCACGAGCTCCTCCTTCTCGTTCCCTTTAGCATTCTGCTCTTTTTTCTGTAAAACGCTTAACTGATTTTCTAAATCACTTTTTTCTTCTGAAAAAGATGCTGCTTTGGATGAAAAATCATTGATTTTCTTTTGCTCTAAGGAGTTTCTTTTAGCAATATCGTTCAAGGAAGTTGCTACAATATCTTCTAAACTTTCACTATCCTTAGACTTTAACTCGCTAAGAACCTTTGATGCTGCTTGTAAATCGTTCTCTCCAAGCGCTTTCTTAATTTCTAGTTCTGCTGTTTCAACTGATTCAATGTTGCTTAGATCATTGTTGATAGAAGCTTCCAACCCCTGTGCTAACTGAGCGGCAAATGAGGCTTTCAATGCTTTCTCTGCGGCTGCTTTTCTTTTTGACTCAACCGCTTCAGCTTGTGAACCTTTTTCTTCCATTACTGCAGCCTCATTAAAAAGTGCAGTTGCTTCCTGCTCTAATTCTATGGCATTAGCGTATTGAAAGCCAATAGCCTTTTGCTTAGAATCAATTGTCTTATTCGCCTCTGCTTTAAAAGCGGTTAATTCTTCTTTAATACTGGTTGCCGACAGGTTAGTGTTAGCCGACTGGTTTTTAGAGTCATTAGCAATTGAAGTATTTTCTTTATCAACAGCGCTCGCTACTGATTCTTCGTTTGAAGCACTACCATCAACTTTTGTTTGACCTTCGTCGTTCTCATTTGCTTTTGTATTGGATTGAAGTGCAGCAAGGTTATCAGAATTGTAATTCACCTCTAAATCTGCTTTTAGCTTTATTAATGATGAAGATATTCTTGGACCCGATGATGCGGCCAGGTTGGCGGATGCCGTGCCATCAAAAATATTTTTAATCACCAATTGCTGTTCGTTACCCAGTCCTACTAATCGCAACTCCTGACCTAGCACTTCAAATTCATCTTGCTTAGGTATTATTACAACTCCTGTGTGTATAGGATCTACTTCATTGGTCTCAACATTAAACTGATACTCACCTCCATTTTTCGCAATTTCTATTGAATAATTTCCTTTTTCATCTGTTTCATAAACGCCCACTGTTTGCTGAGTTGCTTTGTCAATTACGGTAATTGTTGCCTTTCTTTCCCCTGTGTTGCTCTCAGCAATAAACGTTCCCGATATAACAGATAGTTCTGCAGGAGCTCGTTCAATTAAGACCTTATAAACAGTAACTTCTCCAAATTCATTAACCCTGTTAGACGCAAAATAAGCGGAAACCTCTTCTTGGTCTGTTACAAACATAAAATCATCATCTGCAGAATTAAAAGCAAAGTCTAAATTCTCAGGCTCACTCCATTGACCTGTTGTATTATCCAAAACACTTCGAAAAATATCATACCCACCCATACTTGTATGACCTTTAGAGGCAAAATAAAGCGTTCTCCCATCTGGTTTTATATATGCGTAATCTTCGTCATAAGGCGTATTTATTGAGTTTCCTAGACTTACACCTTCACTCCACTCTCCATTACCTAATTTAATGGCCTTATAAAGGTCTTTCCCATTTTCCCCTTTTTTGCCATAGGAAGAATAGTAAACCTGTTTTGCATTGCTAGGTAAAAACACCACAGATTTATCATTTATCTTCTTATCATACTTACTTTTAAACTGCTCAGGAACAGCTAGAATTTTTCCTCCTATTGCATTTTCATCGTATATTCTGTAAAAATCTTTTTCAGCTATACTTTGTCTTTCGAGCACTTGAACTTCATTGAGTTTGGTCAATAAATTTCTACCGTTTTTACACATTTCAATTTGACGATCAACACTATATTTCTCTCTTTGATCGCTACTTGCCTTATTTTTAAACTTGCTGTAAAGTTTTACCGCTTTTACAAAATCATAATTCAAGTGATAAGCTCTCCCCAAGTAAAAATAAGCCAACGGATCTACATTGGCTTTAGAAGCAGCAAAACTCAAATACTTCATAGGTTTCGTTTTATCTGCCTCTGTTTGAAGCACACAAGCACCAAATCTATAATTATAGGTAGGATCTTTGGGATATAAGCTTAACAATTGAGCGTACATCAACTTAGCTTCTTTATAGTTTTCAGCTTCAAAAAGCTCGTTTGCTTTAGCTTTCAGGTCATCTTCAGAACCAACACTTCCCTGATTACCAAGGCTGATTGCTAAAATCAAAACAATTGCGAAACCAAAGAATAAATTCTTTTTCATCTATTTTTTTTCAAAGTTCGTCAATTTACAAAGATTGCAAGATACGTTACAGAAATCAGAATTTCTAACTTTTATGACCAACAATACTTTGTGAACAATTCGCTGCTATAAATCGCTGTCAAAATCCCTTTTAAAATCACGTACATCTTTTTCCAATCCAAACATAAAAGTAAATGGCTCCTCCCCTCTTTTAGTATCGTATTTACGGTCGTCCCTCTTCATTTCTTTTATTTGCGTGTTGAAATCCTGGTTGCTTGAAATGACCTTCATTAAATTTCTGCGGTAGTAAAAGTAATACCAGTTATTTGCATCAATTTCTAAGTAAATATTTACAATGTCGCCACTCCGTTTTTTAGTAATTGTAATCCCTCCGTTCACGTATTTATTAATTTCGTATTTACCCGAGTTACTTAATCCTAAAGGACCAAAAGACTTAAATGTATTTTCATCTTCGTTCCACTTAAACTTCACCTCATTAAATACGAGTCTCTTATTTAGTTCATCCGGCAATCTTTTCATCTTCCCATTCAAACTCAACTGAGTGTTTATCTCATCCGCTTTTTCTGTCCCAACTATCTCTTTTAACCCTTTCATATAAGTGGATTTACTGAAGTCGACGGGGTTCAGATTAATATTCTCATTTATACTCTCCGACATTCGTTTCATGAGGTTATCGTTAAAAAAGAAGTCCACAATCATCATCATGTCAATGACTGCAGCATCGTCCTCCAAAGTATAATTCACGTTTCCTGCTCCGCTAAAAGTCAAGTTTCCGGTTCTAGCTCCAATGTCTAGTTTGCCTTCTGCATACACTTTACACGCCTCGGTATTTAAGCTTAAATAACTCCCGGCGAGACTTTGCTCCGCGATTTTATCTTTTTGACCAATTCTATATTCTTTACTCTCCTTGTCGTAATGAAGAAACCCTAAAGCCTCTACAACCTGAATGTCTGAATAATTAAGTCGTTTAGTTAGGAAGCCTGGATATAAAAAAGTAGAGTCTATATTCAAATTAATACCTGTTGTGATGAAGGCTCCTGATGAATCTCGTAAATTAGTATCAATGGGAATATAAATCTCATTTGGATTGATCTCTGATTCAAAATCAATCCAGCGTTTCTCCAACCGCGCGCACTCGTGGTTAATCTTAGCAACTCCGTCAAATACCAAGAATTGTTTACTACCAAATAGTTTAACCCCTCCGTCAAATGCAAAATAAGGACTCAGCGTAAAGTTGGCAGTATCGGCAATTTTTCCCTTACCGACCGTCTGCCCACCTTCATCAACTGTAATGTTATACAAGTAAATGGTTTGAACAAGGTCCGTTTCATCAACATAGTCAATTTTCCCACTAGAAATATAGTCCTTACGACCTTTGATTTGAGTATTTGCTTCGTATACCTCGTGGAACTCAGTGATACTATTGGTTACAATCCGCGATTTTTTCAAGGGATCCATCACCGCATCTTTGCGAAGCATTACATCTCCTGTATCCGGATAAATTCTAGCATCAGCTGCATTTATATAAGCCACCTTATGAGCGGCAATCGTGTATCTTCTTGAATCATACTCTGCCACTGGAGAAAAGAAAAACAAACTGTCTTGTTTGGAATGAGTGGAGATAAACTTAGATCCTTCTAATTTTACATCGGCTGCAACCTCTGTTGAACTGGAACTTGAAAGCTCAATAATTCCGTTGTCCATGTACCACTTGAACTCATCCATGTAACACAAGTATTTATTCACAGGAAAGAAGATTGGCTCCTTCTCTCCGTTAGCTTTAAAAATTGCGAAGCGCTTTGTATAATCTACATGCGCTTTTACGTCCTTTGTTTGTAAAGCAAATTCACCATCGGCTTCTTCCTCGTTGGTCAACTGAAAGTCTGCGGTATCTGCATCAAAGGTGTTGTATTTAAATACTATTTGATTGGAAAACAAATTAGCTCTTTCAAAATGGTAAATCCCATCTGCTCGCATTTCCGTAATTCCGTAGGCCGTAATTCCCTCAAAGTTATCCCGCTCATCGTATAGTACCATTGGAGACTCGGTTGTTGTCGCATACATTACGTCCTTGTTCGGTAACCAGCGCATGTCAGTTTTTTGCGCTTTGGCAGGAGGGTATTGAACTCCACTTTTTTGCTTATCCACAAAATATTCACTTGCGATAGTTCGCATAGAATCAGGGTAGAAAATAAAGTCATCAGAGTAGGTGGTGGAAGTAATGTATTCCAACTTACCATCTCCACGCAAACCTTGATTGCTTAATTTAATGTTGTTATAAAACGTTCCTTTTCCTCGATACATCGCCATGCCTTCGGGCGGAGTTGGACGAATAAACCCAAAAGAAAAGTCTTCCTGCAAGGTAAGCTGTTCTTTGAATTCTGGAAAAATACCCGAAGATGAAAATGTACCTCCAAAAGTTAATTGATCGTTACTAAAACTATTTAAGCTGTCGATGGTGAAAGGCTCAAGTTCGAAATAGAAATTCCCTCTATTGTAAACAGATCCAAGTGAATTTCCTTTATCATAATACACGTAAGACTTATCCTTTGAATTAAAAATTGGGTAACCTGGAAAGTCTTTATTCCCGGACTTATTCTCAAAGTTGTCAATCAAAAGATCCCCATTAACTCCTTCAATAACCGTTTTAACCGGCTTAATCATAGGATTACCATACACATCTAACTCTGTACTTTCTGCCTTTAATCGCAATGAATCTACATTGGTCAAGTTAATTTTGAAATTTTCATAGTCAAAGGAAAACTCCTTACCATAAAAATCAAATCGGCCTGCCTTCACCAAGCCTGCAAATTCAAAATATCGATTTCTTTTCATTTTGATAACCCCGTTCTTAGGAACCACTATCACCTTTTGAGAATCACTAAGAACCACTCCCGGTACTCCGTAAATGGTTAGATCAAAATTAAGTAGGTTTAATTTTGCATTTTTATCCCCCTGCACATTTGAATTCACGTTGATTACATCATAATCTATTCTCTTTCGGCTAGATAAAACATATTCATAAAGTTTGTCTTTTACGAATACCATATCCGCATCAAAGTCGAAGCCCAACAAACCCCAATTCGAATATTGAATGACCAAATTTTGAAGATCGCGAGGATCTGTATTTAAAGTTCTAGCCAACTCCATGAATGAAATGGTTTTTGAATTAACCCGCTGAGATTGTGCATAAATTACATTTAAAGGATTGTTACTACCTCCGCCACCTAACTTGTCGAATAACTCTTTTTTGAAGTAATTTGCAGACGTAAAGCGCGCGTCTTTCTTGGTGCTACCTAGTAGTTTTGTGAATTGTAAAATTGGTTCATCTGTTTTCCAAATGAGAACTTCAAAATCCATTTCAATGTCATGAAAACTGTTATAATAAGGAGTTTTAGCCACCCCCTCATCGTTCTTATACAGAGTTACTGTTTTATCCTCAAAAAGGTATTTAAAATCTAAACCTGGATGGTAGATTGAATCTTGATTGAGATAAATATTTATTCCAGATTTATTAGAAGTAATTCTATCTTTTCTTATGGAAAAACTTTCGGAGAAAGCACGCATAAAAAGTGTGTCGTTTCTAGTAAACTCAACAATTGCATCTTGCGCCGCATCCCCTTTTCCTAGAAGCTTCGAGCCTACCATAGAAACACCTCCATCAAAATTCACTCCCGGGGCTAAATTTTGGATTTGAATTCTTCTATCATAAGAGTCAAACCTAGGATAAGACGCTCGTTCAATTGTCATATTAGCAAGCACCTTATCCGTTAACCTTCCCGCTAGTGGTGCATCGAAATAAAATTTATTGTAAAAGGTAACCGAGTCTGCTTCATAGGTAGATACCTTGAAACTTGCAGCATAATTTCTTAAATCTGCATAAACATCCTTCGATTCAAAGCCTGCTTTTTTCCAAAGTACCTTTCCTCCAACACCAACCCAAGAATTAGTAGTCGGATAATAAGCTCCTTTCGTGTTGTAAATTATCATAGAGTCTCTCTTTGCAAAACAAATAAGATCCAATTCGTCGAAGGTAATTTTTGGTAAGCTATCGTAAGCAAACGTGTAATTACTATTGTTTGCCGACCAAATGGTACTAGCGGAGCTGTATATCACATTTTCGCGGAACAAACCATTGCAAAAATCAAGGAACTGGGTAAACTTTCTAGCATTTCGGTCCTCCAAGAGCTCCAGTAAAATACCCTGCCAAGCTTGAAAACTTTGGTCTGTTTGGTTAGAGTCTACCACGAAACTCCCAACTGTGTGCAGGTAATTTCTGAAATCAGGAAATGCCCGCAACTTCTTCTTTAGCATAATATTAGAAACGGCATAAACTCCCTCGCGTTGCGTTTCAGAAAAGTACCCACCATACCAAACTACTTTAAATTGTTTCATAAAGTCTTTTCCCTCTTTACGAGCATTTGATAAATAGTCTTCCATTTCATCGAAAAAAGCAATAGAATCAGAAGAAAATTTAGCGGGAGTTTGAGCTGATAAATTGACTGAACTATAGATAAAAACTACAGTTAAAAGTGTTTTTAAAAGTAACTTATAGGAACGCTTCATAAATGATATTTGATAGTAAAGTAAGCAATTTAAATAGAGCCATCAAAACCTATTCCAAAAGAGAACAAAGCATTTATCAACGTTTTGTTAAAACAAAAAATCCGCTGTATAAATACAGCGGATCGAACAAAAAACAAAATAGTGTTACATTTCTGAATGATAGTAACAAGTTAAAATAGAATCTAATTCAACCACTCCCGTTAAAATAGAATCTAATTCAACCACTCCCGTTAAAATTGATTCAATTTTCCTTTTGTATTCTTGAGGAATTAGTCCATATAATGCTTGTGGCACTTCATTTATCTGTTGCATAGCTTCAGCAATTTGGGCATCCCATAAAGGATGGTACCGCAAAAGATCATCAGGATAAACAACTTTTCGTTCTGATTCTTCATTAAACGCTTCAAACGGTTCTGAAATATTTAAGTAACCATAGTCGTCTGTTAACTCCTCACCAATTTGAATGTCTCTTATGGCTATTTCAAAGTTATACGGAGTGGTTGCAGTTTGAGTTAAAACTATGATTTACAAAACGGCTATTGTCCCAACAAAGAACAGATTCGCCTTCTCTATTTCTAAAAGCATATTTTTCAATCGTTGATTGATATTCGATAGATAAACTTTTTATTGCCTGAGGGCTTAAAACAATATCAAGCTCGTCCTGAGCCCAGGTGATAGTACCTTTTGGAATGAAATGAGTTGCAAAAACACCAATTCCCATTTCAGGGCTAATCATTTTTAATTCAGTATTTGGATGGATCATTTTTTAAAATTTATTTGGAAACCACATATTTTAATAAAAAAGCCCAAAGTGAAACGAATATCGAAATAACGATAATCAAGAATAAGCGCACATTAAAAGCCTGTTTCATAATTGGATTTTTTATTGTGACGCAATTTTAAAATTTGGTCACATTTTAAATCTCAAAAAAACGTCCCGTTTTAATTCTCTAACAAAAACTTATTATACAGTGCAATCAGCCTACTTTTTGCTCTTTTTAGCCTCATTTTTGTTGCACTTAGGCCCGATATCTGACTAATTTCCATAATCCGCTTTAAATCAAAATCCTCCTTATACTTCATTAACAGAATGGCCTTATCTTCGGGCTTCAGAAGTTCTAACAAAAAGTTTATGCGATCCAACCTTAGTTCTAAAATTGCTTCTATCTCTTCATCTGCAACTTCTTCAGGAATATCTAACAGATCCTTTAAATCGTCAAATCGAACCCGTTTGTATTTTCGAAGGTGCTCGATGCAATGATTATACGTAATAGAATAAAGCCAAGTACTGTAAGAAGAAAGTCCTTTGTAAAGGTGCAGCTTATCTATCATCTTTAGCATAATGTCTTGCCGAAGATCCTCTGCCACCTCACTACTTTTAGTCATGGAGTAACATTTTGAAAAAACTTTCTTTTCATATCGTTCACAAAGGTTTTGCAAAGCAGACTGACTCTTGTTAGCCAAATAGTTATCAATAAGTTGTTCATCAGAAATAGCTTCTTCTTTCGCCATGTAAGTTTCATATTAAACGCACTCAAATCTAAATTATTTTTAATTAATGTGACCTTTTATTGAGCTCACGTCTCAATAAAAACTTTATACTAAAAACATGAAAAAATTAGCGCTTGGAATTTCACTTTTATTCTTTTTAAATGCCATGAGTCAAAGTATTCCTAAAAATATTGAGTCGGCATTTAAGAAACAATATCCCTCTGCAGCAGATGCGGAATGGACAACTTATTCAACGAGCTATGAAATAGTTTTCAGCGAAAAAGAGATTTACAAAACAGCAATTTTTAACAAAGCTGGTGATTGGGTGAGCACCACAACTCAAATTGATGCCGAAATGGTGCCTAAACCAGTTATGACTTATGTGACCAATAAATTTGGGGACGCCGCTTTTGATTCTGCAGAGCTTATTGAAACTAAAGACCTGAAATATTATAGCATTACAGTAATTGATGAAGATGGAGAAACAAGCTACTTGACATTAGATGCTACAGGAAAAGCGGTAAATGTTGAAAATGAGTCAAACGACGACGAAACGGAAGAAGAAGACGAACAATAGAAACTAGGTAGAGTTAACGGGTGTGCATTTGCGCGCCCGTTGCTTTTACAATGAACCTGTGGATATTAATTTGTGGAGTTTAATGCTAAAGAGAATCACAATAAAAATAATGGCCAACCACTTTTTCCACGTATAGCTTTTTAGGTCATCCAAAAAAAGGGAAAAGCGAGATTTTAAACCATCGTGTTTGATCTTAGCCATGCTTTTGGAGTTTCAATCCACACCAGGTTTCTTTTTCTAATTTATCAACTAAGGAGTACTCAGCTAATTCTTTAGCGGCTAATAAATCATCTACATCTGTAACGTAAAAACCACTTAGTAAAAGTAAACCGCCTTTTTTCAGGTGTCCATTATAGGTTTCAAACTGAGTGAGCAATATGTTTTTATTTATGTTTGCAATGATGACATCATACTGCTTTCCAAGATCAATAATCACTTCTTCCCCTCCGTAAAATGCGGAAACAACGGTATTATTCCTATCGAAGTTTTCTTTCATGTTTTCAAAAGCCCACTCTTCAATATCAATTGCATCTACATACTGTGCATTCATTTTTTTAGCCAGAATAGCAAGAATACCCGTTCCACTGCCCATGTCTAAGACTGACTTTTCTTTAAAATCAATACTTTCCATAAGCTCTATCATCATTTGGGTAGTCTGATGATGTCCGGTACCGAAAGACATTTTTGGCTCAATGATAATTTCGTGTAGAAAGTTGGGTTTTTCAGCATGAAAAGGCGCTCGAACATAACAAAAGTCTCCAACTTCAACCGCGTCAAAATTATCTTCCCATTGTTGATTCCAGTTCACTTTTTCAATTTTCTCAGCAGTAAAAGAAATTTCAACCAATCCTTCAAATTGATTAAATGCATTCTGTACGTCAGCTACTACATAATCACCTTCTAAAATGTAGGCTTTCACCATTGAATCGTCCTCGTCTTCCGTAAAGCTATCGAAAGGCATTTCACCTAATTGAGCAACAATTATCTCATTGAAAGGGCGAAATGGTTTTAATGTGATGGAAACTTCGATATAGTCCATAATTAAAGGGCGTTATAAATACCTAAGAAGTCGTTTGCATCCAGAGCTGCTCCTCCAATCAAACCACCGTCAACATCTGGTTTTGAAAACAGCTCCGCTGCATTCGTTGGTTTACAGCTTCCACCATATAAAATAGTGGTAGTGTCCGCAATCGTTTGATCCATTTTTTTCGCAATCTGCGATCGAATAAATTTATGAATTTCTTGAGCTTGGTCTGCAGTTGCAGTTTCTCCTGTACCGATTGCCCAAACAGGTTCGTAAGCAATAATAATTTTCTGAAAGTCAGCCTTAGATAACTTCCACAATAACTCAAGTTGATCTTCAATTACGTCAAAGTGTCCGCCTTCTCTTCGATCTTCTAACATTTCACCACAACAAAAAATGGGCTGAATGTCTTTTGCCAGTAGTTGTTTGATTTTTTGAGATAATTCCTGATCATCTTCAAAAAAATAAGCCCTTCTTTCTGAATGACCCACTAAACAATACTGAGTTCCTACCGATTTTAACATCTCTGCAGAAATTTCTCCGGTAAATGCTCCTTTTTCAGAAGTATGACAATTTTGTGCCCCTAAACTAATCTCACTTTTAGCAAATAACTCTGCTAAGGCTGTAAGGTGAATAAATGGTGGACAAACAATTAATTGTTTATTCGAATCGGTTGACTCAAAATTTTCAATTAAGTCATTTGCTAAGTCTCTTCCTTCTTGGAAGTTTTTATTCATCTTCCAATTTCCTGCTACAATTTTCTTTCTCATTTTGATTTGGTTAAACCCGAACTCGTGGGTCAAGAACTCCGTAAAGTATATCTACTAAAATATTAACGACGACAAAGATAACCGCAATAATTAAAACAGCTCCCATAACTATTGGTAAGTCATATTTTTCGAGTGCATTTACAATCTCCCAACCAATACCCTTCCAAGAAAAAATAATTTCCACAAAAACAGCTCCTGCCATTAAGCTGGCAAACATTCCTGAAATTGTTGTTACCACCGGATTTAGAGCATTTTTAAGCGCATGTCCAAATAGGGTAGACCTTATTGTTAAGCCTTTAGCTCTTGCTGTGCGGACATAATCCATAGATAACACTTCCAACATTGAGTTTCTACTCAACTGAAGTACAACGGATAAAGGTCGTATTCCGAGCGTCACAGCCGGTAAAATCAAATTCGTCCAATTCACGTATTCTCCTCTTCCTAAGTCATCCACTTCATACAAACTACCTGACATGTTAAGTCCTGTCCAATCTGACCACACATAACCAAACAGCCAAGCAAAAATAATTCCTACAAAAAAGGAAGGAAGGGCCATGCCAGAAGTTGCCAATAAAAGCAACACTTTATCCAACCAGCCATCTTTATAAAGTGCAGATAGAACTCCCAATAGAATTCCTAAGACACTAGCGATAAAAATAGAAGCTAAAGCCAATACAGCCGTCTCAGGTAAACTTTCAATGAGGATGGAAGAAACCTTTTTCTTTGATTGGTAGGATTTCCTGAGATAAGGTGCTTTTAGTACAATTAAAAACCTAGAAGTTGAAAGTACAGCAGTACCATCGTATTTCTCTTCTTGGTAAAAACTAGCATCACTCTCAACAGTAGAATGATAAGAAACCGGTGACAAGTCATTCAGGTAAAGTCCATATTGATAGAATATACTTTGATCTAATCCGAGCTCTCTGTTTATTTCATCAATTGCAGCTTGGTCTGCCCGCTGTCCCAGCATCATTCTAGCTGGATCTCCAGGTAGTATATTAAAAATGAAAAAGACTAACGTTAATACCCCGAATAGGACAAAAAAGCCATAGATTAAACGACGAATTACAAATGCTAACACTAACTTAAATCAAATCTTCAACTACAGGCACATTACTGTGGTGCCATTTCCCTTTTACGGTTCCTTTTTCCAAGTACATTATTCCAGGATTGGATCGAACCATGGTTTTTAACACAATACCATCTGTTACATAGAAGTCAAAACTCAAGTTGTATTCCTTAATGAGATTATTTGAAAGCTCCTCGCCTGCTGAAGATAAGCCGTAAACCTTTATTCCCTCCTTCTGAGCTGCTAGTGACAATTCGTTTATTGCTGCTAAATTTTCCTTGTCGGTAAGGTTCATATCGTAACAAACAATCCAAAGTGCTTTTTCTTCAGCTAATATTAAATCAGTCAACTCTACTCCTTCGTGGTTAGAAATGGTCAAATCCGTAATTGCTGCAACATCTCCTTCTTCAATTAACTCATTTTCTGTACTTACCCACTCCCAATCTTTATCTTCCCAAATTTTGGAAGCGTTAAAAGTATCGTTGGTAAACTCTTTTGTTTCTCCAGTTTTTGTGTTTTTATACACTAAAATGTTCTCATACACCGGAGGCGTTGCTCCCTCGGGCAAAGTCATTTGATCTGGTAAGTTCTTACCAATAGCATACGGTCTAAAATCTTTAAATGGAAGGTCAGTTGTAGAACCTATGGTCAAGTACAAACTGTAAATAACACTCATAAAAATGGCCACATTAGCTGCTAAACTTGGCTTTTGAGAAATGTATTTTACAATTATTGCTACCCATAGAAACACTAAAACTTCAGAAGCCATACTCCAGTCTAACATTTTCCCTAATGCAAATAAAATGGCGCTAGAGATTAAATAAATCCCCAGCAAATGAGTGTTGTTCGCCCAAGGTTTTATCACATTTCGTTTGACGAAGATGATTAAAATTAAAACGAGCAATATGATATCTTTATAGAACGACTGCCAAGGAGTTAAAGGAATTGCATCTCCAAAACAACCACAAGAACGCACAATTTCAAATATTGCAGACGCTCCTGTTAGAATGGTAAAAAAACCGATCATCAAAAGCAAGGACCATGAAATCTCTTTCATTCGCCAACCTACCAAAACGGCAACACCCATAATAATTTCGGCGATGCACAATGCCGCCGCTAACGGAACTAGAATAGAATGTAACCATTCCCAATTCATGCCAAATTCTACGAAATACTCTTCTAACTTGTAAGAGAAGCCTAATGGGTCGTTTGCTTTAACTACTCCACTAAAGATAAATAGGTTACCAACTATTATTCTGGCAAAAGTAACTAGATATTTCATGTGTATATTTTTAGTTTTTCAAAAATAGAAAAAGGAATGTTCAAAAATTGAGCAATTAACAGCTATTAACGCTAATCGCTGCCCTCTTCCATTTTAATAAGTGCAAAGATGGAATAATTGACCATGTCTAAGTAATTGGCATCTATGCCTTCAGACATGATTGTTTTTCCCTTGTTATCTTCTATCTGTTTTATTCTCAAAATCTTTTGCAAGATTAAATCCGTTAACGAAGAGATTCTCATTTCCCGCCAAGCTTCATCATAATCGTGATTTTTGTTTTCCATCAGTCCTTTTGCCGTGGTAATGTGCTTTTCATACAGACTTCTTGCTAGGTCTTGATTTAGCTCTGTATCTTCACTGTAGCCCAACTCTAATTGCACCAGTGCCATGATAGAATAATTTACAATGCCAATAAACTCAGGCTGTATACCTTCATCTACTCGGCTACTGCCCTTCTCTTCGATGCTTCGAATTCGTTTAGCCTTAATGTACAATTGGTCCGTTAACGAGCTAGTTCGCAACACTCTCCATGCTGTACCATAGTCTTGCATTTTGTTATTAAAAACATCCTGACAAAGTTTAACCGCATTGTCATATTGTTCCGAAGTATTGGCCATGCTTTTCTCTTATTTTTGATTCATGCAATTAGCGAACGAATTTAATCCTTTTCAAAACAACTACTCCATCAAATGCAAGGGAGTTTTAATGGATTTTTCCACACCCAAAATCATGGGAATTGTCAACCTAACTCCCGATTCATTTTTTTCAGGAAGTAGATTTCAAGCGGAAAAAGAAATTCTACTTCAGGTGGAGAAAATGCTAGCTGAAGGGGCTGACATCATTGATCTTGGAGCGTTCTCTTCCCGACCAAATTCTGACTTTATTTCGTTAGAAGAAGAAAAAGAACGCTTACTTTCTCCACTTAAAAAAATCATTCAAGAATTTCCTTCAGCACTGCTATCAGTCGATACTTATCGTTCAGAAATTGCAAAGCAGTCTATTCAAGAAGGTGCAAGTATCATTAACGATATTTCAGGAGGAGATTTGGATGAGAAAATGTTTCAAACCATTGCAGCATTGAAGGTACCCTATATGATGATGCACATGCAAGGAACTCCGAAAACCATGCAAGATTCCCCAAGTTATACTGATGTATTTCAAGAAGTTTTTAAAAGCTTTTCGGGCAAATTGGAACAGCTGAATAGCTTGGGCGTAAATGATGTTATTTTAGATGTTGGTTTTGGTTTTGGAAAAACCTTGGAGCATAATTATACCTTGCTTAAAAAGTTAAGTTATTTTCATGCGTTACAAAGGCCAATACTAGTCGGATTAAGCAGAAAAGGAATGATTCAAAAAGTCATTGGATCCACTGCTGAAATGGCATTAAATGGCACTACAGCAGCACACGTATTGGCGATACAGAATGGAGCTAATATTTTACGGGTTCACGATGTGAAAGAAGCAAAAGAAGCAATACAAATTGTAGACTTTTACCAAAAGCAGTAATATTGTGAACATGGCTATCCCACTTTTTATAAGCGTTCAATGGTTCGATATTTTAGATATTTTACTGGTAGCGTTACTATTATTTCAACTCTATAAACTTGTTAAGGGTACAGTCGCCATTCGTATTTTTTTAGGAATTCTTGCCATTTATGTCTTGTGGAAGCTAGTTTCTGCCATGCAAATGGAAATGCTTTCTGAAATTCTTGGACAATTTATTGGCGTAGGAGTTTTGGCATTAATTATTGTATTTCAGCAAGAAATAAGGCGTTTTTTACTTTTAGTTGGTTCTCAAAGTCCCTTTGCGGGCAAAGGTGTTGTAAAAAAGTTATTACAATGGACCAACCAACAAGAAGAAAAAGCAAATCTGAATGTCAACAGTATTGTTAAAGCGTGCTTCAACATGAGCAAGAGCAAAACAGGGGCACTCATCATTATTACAACTGACTCTGAATTGAAATACCATGCCTCTACAGGGGTTGATATAGATTCAAAACTATCTTCCATTTTTTTGGAATCCATCTTTTTTAAAAACAGTCCGCTGCATGATGGTGGTGTAATTATACACAACAACAGAATAAAAGCTGCCAAGTGTATTTTACCCTTATCAGATAACCCAGATATTCCGGTTCATTTTGGTTTACGCCACAGAGCCGCAGCAGGATTAACAGAAAATTCTCCTGCTATTGCAATTGTTGTTTCTGAAGAAACGGGTAAGATTTCCTTGATTGTTGGAACGAAGTACAAATTAGACTTAAGCCCTGAAAAGTTGAAGGAAGAAATACAACAGGCGCTAAAAAACTAAGCAGCCTTCTTATTTGCATTTGCGATACTGTCCTTTCGCTCAAATTCTCGAATAATTTCTTCTGGAGATTTTCCTAAATTTTCGATGGACGCTTTTGCGTCATCTGCCATTTCGTGGTTGGGAAATTCAGTTAAAAATAACTCGTAAACTCTTTTTGCCTCGTCTAAATTTCCAGACAAGTTTTCTTGCACAAAACCTAACAAAAATAGCCCGTATGCTCGTTTATCGTATCGTGGAAATTCGTCGTACAAACAGGTTAAATATCGAATTGCATCGACAGTCATCTCTTGGCCCATTGCAATTTCACCCGCTTTAAATAAGTATTCATCCGCATATTCGCGATTATTAAATCGCTCCGAATAAGCAACGTATGCTTCCATAAGCAGCACTGCATTTTCTTTTGTCACAGTTTCCTCTGATTTGAATGCTTTTTCTCTTTTTTTAATCTCCGCCACTAAATTGGTAAGGTTCAATTTGTTTACATCAACATTCGCTGTATTTTTCTCCACTGCAGCATTGTCTTGCTTTTCTCCAGTTGCTCCACACGATGCTAATACACTTAGTCCTACTAGTATTGCTACTATTTTAAATACATTCATTTTCTTATTTTTTTGGGAATTTCATTCGATAGGAAACTTTAACGTTGCCCTTACTAATATTATTGAGTTTGCTTGAAAGTAATCTTTTCTTCAGCGGATTTATTTTATCTGTAAAAAGTATTCCTTCTATGTGATCGTACTCGTGTTGAATAACTCTAGCTGCTAATCCATCGTACGTTTCTTCTGTTAATTCCCAATTTTCATCGTAGTATTCTATGGTAACTTTTGGCTGTCGACTAACATCTTCTCTAATGGCAGGAATACTTAAACACCCTTCGTTAAACGACCACTCTTTGCCGGTTTCCTCTATAATAATTGGGTTAATAAACAGCTTTTTAAACCCTTTTAATTGGGGCTCATCCTCTTCAAATGGAGTACAATCTACCATAAAAATGCGGATTGATTTGCCCACTTGTGGAGCTGCTAAACCAACGCCTTCTGCATTGTACATGGTTTCCCACATGTTTTCTATAAACTCCGCAAGGAAAGGATAATCTTTGTCTATTTCTTCTGCTTCTCGCTTTAAAATAGGATCGCCATATGCTATTATTGGTAAAATCATGGTGCAAAGGTACTCAAGCAAAATGAAAAACTAATGCAATAAACGAGCAGAAAAGTTCAGTTTAAATGATGCTCAAACGAAAGTTTAAAATCAGTAATTTCGTAAATCGAACAAAAGCACTGAAATAGTATGGAAGATGCAACAATAGCAAAGGGAAGCGATAAAACTGCTTTATCGAAAGAAGAGTTTAAAAAGACAATTCTTGACGATTACAAGTTAGCTAATGTGAGTAGAGAAACGTCCTTGTTAGGAAGACGAGAAGTGCTCACAGGAAAGGCAAAATTTGGAATATTTGGCGACGGAAAAGAAGTACCTCAATTGGCAATGGCTCGATTTTTTCAAAACGGAGATTTCCGTTCTGGTTATTACAGAGACCAAACCTTTATGATGGCCATCGGGCAACTGACCGTTCAGCAGTTTTTTGCGCAATTGTATGCTCACCCAGACGTGAATGATGAACCGTCTTCTGGTGGTCGTTCCATGAATGGACACTATGCAACGAGAAGTTTAGATGAGAATGGTGCATGGAAAGCATTGAAGGACATGAAGAATTCTTCTGCCGACATTTCTCCGACCGCAGGACAAATGCCAAGGTTATTGGGTTTAGCCCAGGCTTCAAAAATTTACCGTAACAATGAATTGCTACCAAAAGACAATTTATTTAGTCGAGGTGGAAACGAGGTTGCTTTTGGAACGATTGGAGATTCAAGTACATCAGAAGGATTATTTTGGGAAACCATCAACGCTGCAGGAGTTTTGCAGGTGCCGATGGTGATGTCGGTTTGGGATGATGGACACGGAATATCTGTTCCTAAAAAATACCAAACGACCAAAGAGTCTATTTCTGAAGTATTAAAAGGGTTTCAAAGAGAAAACGGTTCTAATGGTTTTGAAATATTTAAAGTAAAAGCTTGGAACTACGCAGCTTTAATGGAAACATATGAAAAAGCGGTGAACATTGCTCGAGAGCAACACGTACCGGTTTTAATTCACGTAGAAGAAGTAACTCAACCACAAGGGCACTCTACATCAGGTTCTCACGAGCGCTATAAAACTCCTGAGCGTTTGCAATGGGAAACTGATTTCGATTGCATCACCAAATTAGGAGATTGGATCATTGAAAAAGGACTAGCTACTGAGGAGGATTTAAAATCATTACAAAACGAAGCTAAGAAAGAAGTTCGTGAAGCAAAAAAAGCAGCTTGGGAGGCATTTTTAGGAAGTATTAAGAGCGAAAGAGACGAAGCAGTTTCGAAACTAGAAGCTTTAGTTGCTGCTTCAGAAAATGGAGCTTTCCTAGAACCAGCAGTTACAGGATTAAAGACAGATACAGATCCAAGCAGAAAAGGCATTTTAAACGTGGTTAGAAAAGCCATTCGAACGAGCAGAAATGAAAACATTCAAGCAAAAACAGAACTGATTCAATGGTTGAATGCATATCAAACTTTAAATGCTCAGCGATTTAATGGCAACTTGTACAGCCAATCCGAATTATCACCATTGAACCAATCGGAAGTATTACCGCAGTATGATAACGATGCAGCGGAAGTTGATGGCAGAGTAGTTTTAAGAGACAATTTTGACAAGATTTTTGAAAAATATCCTGAAACCTTAATTTTTGGAGAAGATTCAGGTAGAATTGGAGATGTAAACCAAGGCTTGGAAGGAATGCAAGAAAAGTACGGTGAGCTTAGAGTTTCGGATACAGGGATTAGAGAAGCCACCATTGCCGGACAAGGAATTGGAATGGCGATGAGAGGCTTACGACCAATCGCCGAAATTCAATATTTAGACTACTTGTTGTATTGTCTTCAAATTATGAGTGACGATTTGGCTACACTGCAATACCGCTCTGCCGGTGGACAAAAAGCACCGTTAATTGTTAGAACTAGAGGGCATCGATTAGAGGGAATTTGGCATTCAGGTTCTCCAATGGGCGTTATTTTAAATGCAATAAAAGGGATTCACGTTTGCGTTCCACGGAACTTGACCACCGCTGCAGGATTTTACAACACGCTATTGAAAGGAGATGATCCTGCCTTAGTGATCGAGCCGCTGAACGCTTACCGTTCAAAAGAAAAAATGCCAAACAATTTAGGTGAATTTCAAATTGAATTAGGTGTACCAGAGGTAGTTGCGGAAGGAAACGACCTCACGATTGTAACCTATGGTTCAACTTGCAACTTGGCTGAAGAAGCAGTAAATGAATTGAATCAGTTGGGTATTTCTGCTGAACTAATTGACGTTAGAACATTAATGCCATTTGATAAAAATCACAGCATTGTTGAATCGTTGAAAAAAACCAACAAAGTGTTGTTTTTAGATGAAGATGTGAAAGGTGGCGGAACTGCTTTTATGATGCAAAAAGTATTGGAAGAGCAAGGTGGTTACTATCACTTAGATGTTGAACCTAAAACGCTTTCTGCTAAAAACCACAGACCTGCATACGGAACTGACGGAGATTACTTCTCAAAACCGAGTGTAGATGACATGGTAGAAACATGTTATAGCATGATGAGAGATAGTTATCCGGATAGATTCCCAGCGTTGTATTAAAATCGATTTACAGATTAATCATAAAAAAGCCCCAGAAGTTTTAAAACTTCTGGGGCTTTTTTATAATGTTCTAAATCTTAGGCCTCATCCCAACTTACTACAACGCCTGCGCTAGTTGGTTTTGAAATGCAGCTTAAAATAAAGCCTTCTTCCGCTTCATCTTCACCTAACCCAAAGTTGTTTTCCATTTCAACCTCTCCATTCAACACCTTGCATTTACAAGTGGTGCAAACTCCTGACTGACAAGAAAATGGAGGATCGATGCCAATGCGGTTAGCTGCGTCTAAAATGCTTTCGCCTGGCTCGAGGGTAATGTTATGACGTTCACCATCCAATTCTGCAATAATTTCATTCACCTCTCCAGAAACAACCGTTTCAACTGTTGCTTCCTTCTCCGTTTTTGGGCTTGCAAAATATTCGATGTTAATGTTATTCGCCGCAACATTTGATTTTTCTAATCCATCTTTTACTGCTGCGATCATACCTTCTGGGCCGCAAATAAAGTAGTTCGCTTCACTTATTCCAGCTACTAAACTTTGTACACGTTCTGAATCTAAACGCTCACCGTCATCACTTAAAAAATGTTGCACCATGAATCGGTCTGAATGCGCTGACCTCAAAGCTTCCAATTGCGACTTAAAAATCACCTCATCTTCGCTCCTATTCCCGTAAAGTAATTTAATGGAATTGGTTCCTTCATTTAACGCTTTTTTAAGAATTGAAAAAATGGGCGTAATACCACTACCGGCAGCAAACAATACCAACGGTTGATCAACTGACCTCAACGTAAAATTTCCCATTGGCGGCATCACTTCTATGCGATCGTCCACTCCAATATTATTTACCAAATGCGTCGACATTTTTCCACCATCCACTACTTTACAAGAAACTTGCAATGCTTCAGTTCCATAAGAAGAAATGGAGTAAGATCGTCTTACCTCCTCACCATTGATGGTTGCTTTTAAGGTTAAGTACTGTCCTGCTTGGTACAAAAAATCAGCAACTAAATTGGTTGGAATTTCGAAAACAATAGAAACCGTTTTAGCAGTTTCTTTTTTAAGTTCTTGTATGCGAAGGCTGTGAAAGTGTGATGCCATAGTCTGTTTTTCTTAGTTAAGCTGCTTTAACGCAGCACTTGTATTTTTGTTTATTCTTTCTTTAAGGTTGGTCGTGTCTCCTTTCTTGAAGGTTTTACCTGTAATTTGCTCGTATAATTCAATGTATCGATCAGAAACCAATTGCACAAAAGCGTCAGGCATTTCCGGCATTTTTTGACCATCTAGCCCTTGAAAACTATTTTCAATGAGCCACTCACGGACAAACTCCTTACTCAATTGCTTTTGTTTTTCGCCTTTTGCTTGTCGTTCAGCATACCCTTCAGCATAAAAATAACGCGAAGAGTCAGGTGTGTGAATTTCATCAATTAAGTAAATGGTATCTCCCACTTTACCGAATTCATATTTCGTATCTACCAAAATCAAATTTCTTTCTGCAGCCATTTCAGTTCCACGTTGAAAAAGCTTTCTAGTATACTCTTCCAATTTCAAGTAATCTGCTTCGCTTACAATACCTTGTCGAATAATTTCTTCTCTTGAAATGTCTTCGTCGTGTCCCTCTTCTGCTTTAGTAGCCGGTGTAATGATTGGTTTAGGAAACTGATCATTTTCCTTCATTCCTTCAGGCATCGTTACACCGCAAATCAATCTTCGGCCTGCTTTGTATTCTCTCCATGCGTGGCCACTCAAATACCCACGGATCACCATTTCCACCGGAAAGGTTTCGCACCTTCTGCCGACCGTTACATTCTCATCAGGAACTGATAGCACCCAATTTGGAACAAGGTCTTCCGTAGCTTTTAAAAACAAGCTAGCAATTTGATTTAACACCTGCCCTTTGAAAGGGATTGGTTTGGGAAGAATGTGGTCAAAAGCTGAAATTCTATCGCTCGCGACCATTACTAAATGGTCTGTTCCAATGCTGTACACATCTCTTACTTTTCCGTGATACACGTTCGTTTGATTCTCAAACTGAAAATCAGTTGCTTCTTCTGCTTGGCTCATTTGTTATCACTTAATTGTTGATTCTTATCCATGGTGTCATAGGCTTCGATAATTCGTTTTACCAATACGTGGCGTACAACGTCTTTGCCATCAAATTGAACAAATCCAATTCCCTTGGTGCCCTGTAATATATTTGTTGCTTGTATTAACCCTGAAGGTTGGTTCCGTGGTAAATCTACTTGGGTAGCGTCACCGGTGATGCAAAACTTAGCGTTTTTTCCCATTCGGGTTAAAAACATTTTAAATTGACTTCGTGTGGCATTTTGTGCCTCATCTAAAATAACGAAGGCGTGGTCTAAGGTTCTACCTCTCATGTAGGCTAAGGGTGCAATTTGCACAATTCCATTTTCCATGTAATCTCTTAGCTTTTCAGCTGGAAACATATCGTTTAAGGCATCGTACAACGGCTGTAAAAATGGATCTAGTTTTTCCTTTAAGTCTCCTGGCAAAAACCCAAGGTTTTCGCCCGCTTCAACAGCTGGTCTAGTGAGAACAATTCTTCTTACCTCTTTATTCTTTAACGCTCTTGCAGCCATTGCAACTGCCGTGTATGTTTTTCCAGTACCTGCGGGCCCTAAGGCAAAAACCATGTCGTTCTTTTCAATCTCCTTTACCAACTTTCGTTGATTAACCGTTCTCGCCTTAATTAGGTTGCCGTGGTTTCCGAAAACTAAAATCTCATCTTTTCCAAGTAGCTGCTTTTCCAATTCTTTCGATTCATCGGCCAACAACATATCAATGTTCGTCTCACTCAGCTCGTTAAATTTCAAAAGGTGTTTAAATAAAAGCTGCAACTTTTTTTCGAAGCGTTCAATTTCATTGTCTTCTCCAATCAATTTAATTTTGCGGCCTCTAGAAACAATTTTTAACTCCGGAAAATGAAGCCGGATTGTTTTTAGCTTAGCGTCGTTAATTCCAAAAAGATTCAACGGTTCAACTTCTGAAATTTCAATGGTTTTTTCTGTCAAATGAATTTGTATTTCTTAAAATAAATGGGATTTGAAGGTACGAAATTATTACTAATTTTGGTGGATACAAACCTAATTCTCAAATTCCTCAAACCATACAATGGCCATCATTACGCTCACCACAGATTTAGGCACAAAAGACCATTATGTTGGGGTTTTGAAAGGGAGCATTTTAAGAGAATGTCCGGAAGCTACCATCGTTGATATTTCACACGAAATACCTACTTACGATATTCTAAAAGCAGCGTATACTTTAAAAAACGCTTTTTATGACTTTCCGGAAGGAACAATTCACATCATTGGTGTGAATCCTGAAATAAGCGAAAAGGCAGTGAGTTTGGTTGTGGTGCACAAAGGGCAGTATTTTATTGGTGCCGATAATGGAATTTTTTCCTTGATTTTTGAGGAGAAACCTGAAAAAATGGTTGAAATAGGCATTATGGTAAATCCCGATGCACTAACCTTTCCTACCAAAGATATTTTTACAAAAGCAGCTTGCCACATTATAAAAGGTGGCACCTTGGAAATGATTGGGAAGGTGACTACAGAATGGAACGAGAAAGGATTATTTAGAGCTGTTTCTGTTGATAACACTATCAGAGGTTTGGCCATACACATTGACCATTATGGCAACATTATCACCAATATTGACTATACGATCTTTAAGGCCTTTGGTCAGGGTAGAGAGTTTAAAATTGAGTTCCGCAGAGGAGATTACGACATTACCACCATTAGCAAAGTGTATAGCGATGTTCCGGAAGGAGAAAAGCTAGCCCTGTTTAGTTCCATTGGAATGTTAGAAATCGCTATGAACAAGGGAAATGCAAGTAAACTGTTAGGAATGAAAGAGTCTGATATTGTTAGAATAGAATTTTATGATCGTTAGAATAGTGAAGTTAACCTTTCGGGAAGAGGAAATAGAGACATTCAAACAAGTATTGGAGGAGTCAAAAGAAAACATTCGAGCTTTTCCCGGAGTGTTGCATTTACAAATGTTACAATCTGCCGATGATCCGTGTATATTTTTCACCTACAGTCATTGGGATAACGCTCAAGCTTTGGAAAACTATCGACATTCTGAGTTGTTTAAAAACACGTGGGCCAAAACTAAACCGCTCTTTGCGGAGAAAGCTGAAGCTTGGAGTACCCATCAATTGCACCTGTTGACTTAACTATGGAAAATGAGCTAATATCAATCATAATGCCGGTCAAAAATGCCGGACTGTACCTCGAAGATTGTATTATTAGCATTCAAAGTCAAACAGAGCAAAATTGGGAACTTATAGCCGTTAACGACGGTTCTACGGATAATAGCGCAGATATTTTAAACTGGTTTAGCGCTGTTGATGAGCATATTCAATACACGAAGAATAAAGGTAGCGGAATCATTGATGCTTTAAAAACTGGTTACGAGTTGAGTCACGGAAACTTTATTCACAGAATGGACGCTGACGACCTAATGGTTCCAGAAAAGTTGGCTTTGCTAAAAGGGAAATTACAACAGCAAGGTAAATTAACGGTAGCTACAGGTAAAGTAGAATATTTTGCAGCGGAAGGTGTGAATGAAGGTTACATTAATTATCAGAATTGGCTGAACAAGCTTTGCGAAACCGATACACATTGGAAGGAGTTATTTAAAGAGTGCGTTATTGCTTCTCCTAATTGGCTGTTACACCGCGTTGATTTTGAAAAATGCGGCGCATTCAACTCCGACATTTACCCGGAAGATTATGATTTAGTGTTCAGAATGCATGAGGCAGGCTTGAAGGTTGTTGCAGTAGATGCTGTTACACACCTTTGGCGTGATCATGAAGAACGAAGCAGCAGAAACGATGAAAACTATGCTGCATATACCTTCTTCGAGATTAAATTGCGCTACTTTTTACGACTCAAATACAATCCAAAAAGACCGTTAATGATTTGGGGAGCTGGAAAAAAAGGAAAGGATTTGGCAAAAAAACTACAAGCACTAGATGTTCCTTTTACTTGGGTGAGTAATAATCCTAAAAAGCACGGTAAAGAAATTTACGACCAACTCATGGAGTCTTTTGAAAGCATAGCGACTAAGGATAGTCCTCAAATAATAATTACGGTAGCATTGAAAAATGCAAAATCAGAAATCATTGAATTTTTAGAAAAGCTAAACCTTAAAGAAGGTGAAGACTTTTTCTTTTTTAGTTAAAAGAAATCAATCTCATTTCGCTTTCAAAACCAGATCGAATATCTCCGTTAAATTCTGTCTCCACGTCTTTGTGTTGTCTTAAAATTAGTCCAACGCCTGTGGCATGGGTCTCTACCTCTAAAATTTGCTCAATCAAGTTTTCCTCTTCAAATTGTAAAATGCTAATGGTTGAGTCGTATTGTAAATTACCGTTAGAAAATGGCTCGCTTACTGAGGTATATACATAATCCTTCTCCGCTCTTGTGTTAAGGACATTTGAGTTAAACCGCTTACGCAGTGCAATTGGAAACACCAATGGAACTGTTACTAGGTTGTTATCCAATACCTCAAGTCTATAATCCGTCAAGGTGCGTTTGGTTATTCTGTTGATGCGCCAAGGCAAGGTATCTGCTGCTCTGGTATAAATTTCAACAATAAACGTTTCTCGATTTCCACCATCGATTTCCATGCTACAACAACTTCTTTTTGCTGCAAACTTAAGCGGTTTGTTGTGCCAGAAAATTCATCGTAAATAGTGCTATCTATTTGATAAATTGCTTCTTGACCCACTCTTAGGCTAACGTATTCTTTGCCAATAAAAGGGAGTATTACTGAATCTCCATCATCCTGATTACAGGACGATAAAAACACAGCAACTGCAAAAATTAGCGTGAGCCTATTCATTTTATCGAGTTATAAAACCACCACCAAGTAAATCCTTGCCTTCGTAAAAAACAGCTGACTGACCGGGAGCAATTCCTTTTACATCTTCATAAAAATCTACCTCAATCTCCCCTACTTCATTAACTACTGCTCGGCTCATCATGCCAGCGTCTTTGTAGCGTACTTTGGTAAGAATCTCTTCTTGCTCTGGCAGCTTATCGTATTTTATAAAGTTCGGTCTTCGAACGGTCATGGTTTTTCTGTTCAAGTCCTCTTTTTGACCCAAAACCACTGTATTATCTTCCGGATTAATTCGAATGACATACAAAGGTTCTCCTGTGGCAATTCCTAAGCCTTTTCGTTGGCCAATGGTGTAAAACGGATATCCTTCATGCTGCCCTAAAACATTTCCTTGCATGTCAATTAAATCACCGCCTTTTACTTGCTCTTCCAAACCCGGAACTTTTCGTTTTAAGAATCCTCGGTAATCATTGTCTGGCACGAAACAAATCTCATAGCTTTCGCTTTTCTTCGCCAAATCCTCATGCCCTCTATCTAAGGCCATTTTTCGAATCTCTGGCTTGGTGAATTTTCCCAACGGAAATTTAGTTCGTGCTAGTGCTTTCTGAGAAAGTCCCCACAATACGTAAGACTGATCCTTGTTCTCGTCTTTTCCTTTTGAAATAACATAACGGCCATTTTCTTCTCGCACATTGGCATAATGCCCCGTTGCAATGAATTCACAGCCCAACTGATCCGCTCTTCGCAGTAATGCATCCCACTTGATATGCGTGTTGCACAAAACACAAGGGTTTGGTGTACGACCTGCAGTGTATTCACTTACAAAATTGTCGATGATGTAATCTCCAAATTCTTCCCGAATGTCAATAATCATGTGATGAAAGCCATAATTTACGGCTAAAATTCGAGCATCATTAATGTCATCTAAACTACAACAACCGGTTGTTTTTTTATTGTTTCCGCCTGATGAGGCATAGTCCCATGTTTTCATGGTCACGCCAATTACTTCATAGCCTTCTTCGTGCAACAACATGGCACAAACAGAGCTGTCAATTCCGCCACTCATGGCCACCAATACTTTTCCTTTACTCATAATTAATCGTCCCTCTTATCATATTTAATCGTCCCTCTTAAATCTTCAAACTCCAATACCTCTTTACGGTTTCCGCTATATTGGTCTAAATTTTCTAAAATCATTTTTAAGTCTTCGGGGTTTTTCAATTCCCCACTCTCATACTTTAACACCTTATCCACCGTTTCGTTTTCGCCATAATATATCCAGTCACCCACCTTTTGTCCATAGCTGTAATTTCCTTGAAGTACCTTGTTACCTTCCATATCTCGAATGACTGCATAACCGTGTAATTTCCCGGCTACAAAGTTTGAAGAGTCCTTCACAATTCCATTTTCATAAAACATTCTGTAAGGCCCATCTTTCTGGTTGTAGTAATAATTCATTTCTCCAGAAATGTTACCACTTAAGTAAAACGTTCGCCAAACTCCCACTTTTTTATCCATGTCGTAGTCGCCCTTTTCAACTACCTTACTCTCTGCTCCAAATGTGGACCAAGTAGAATCCTTCAACTTGTTAATGTACTTGCCTTCCGCTAACTTCTCACCGGTAGAATAAAACATGCTTGTAAAAACTTCTGTTGGAGTGCGGTACACCATTTTGGTTTGGAGTTTACCATCTCCGTAGTAGTGATAAAAAATGCCGTAGGGTACATCGTCTTTAAACTGTCCTACGTAGCGAACAGAGCCATCGTTGTAATAACCTTTCCACTTGCCAATTTTCTGCCCTTTGGCATTGGTTTGGTTTAGCTCGGTTTGTTCTTGCGCCCACAATGGTTGGGCAAAAAGTAGCGCGAAGAGCAAAAGGATAGGATAAAAACGAATTTTCATGTGGCAAAGTTAAACATTCATTAAAAGATGTAACGCCCCTTAAGGTCAAGAATTGTACCATTCATTTTAACGCTTATTCAGCAGAATCGATTACTTTTACGAAATGCAATCATTTCTTACTCGAATAGCAAAGTATTCCATTGAAAAACATGGAGATAAGTTAGGTGACTTAACCTTAGTTTTACCCAATAGAAGGGCAATTGTTTTCTTGAAAGAAGAGTTTAAAAAAGAATTAAAAAAGGCAAGTTGGTTGCCACATTTTTTTAGTTTAGAAGACTTCATTCAGCAACTTGGTAATTACAACCTACTCGATCCAACTGATTTAATTTTTAAACTCTACAAAGTTCATCAGGAACTTGAAGGTTCAGCCGCTGAAACCTTTGAAGAATTTATGGGCTGGGGCACTACGTTGTTGCAAGATTTTAATGAAATAGATCGGTATTTAGTTGATGCCCATGAATTATATGGTTTCTTGACTGAGGCTAAAGCACTAGAAACATGGAATGTTGAAAACAACGAACTCACTGAATTTCAGCACAAGTATTTGCGCTTTTGGAATAAGTTAGGCGAATATTACAGCCTTTTTAGCAAGCAATTAAAAGCTGAAGGAGCTGCCTACCAAGGGTTGGGCTTTCGATCGGTAGCTGAAAGCTTGGCCAAAAACGAGGCACCCAAAAACAAGTTTGAAAACGTAATTTTTGCGGGCTTTAACGCGCTAACCGAGGCTGAAAAAGGAATAATTGAGTATTACGTTCAAGAGCATGCTGCCGAGACCATTTGGGATGCGGATGAGTATTATTTAAACGATAAATTTCAAGAAGCTGGAACATTTTTGAGAGATTATAAAGCAAAGGCTAAGGGAACATTTAACTGGATCAGTAATGATTTGTTAACGGAACCTAAGAACATTACCGTTTACGGAGTAATGGGCAACATTGGACAAGCCAAGTTAATTGGAAACTTGATTGATGCCAACAAAGAACGGGAAACGGCGGTAGTGCTTTCTGACGAAAGTCTGCTAATACCTTGCTTAGAAGGTTTACCGCAAGGTATTTCTGCAACGAACGTAACCATGGGTTATCCCATTACAAGTGCAACAGTTTACAGTTGGCTAGGGTGTTTTTTAGACTTGTACCTAAAGTTCAATCAAACAACTAAAAAAGATGCCTTTTACCACAAAGATGTTACGGCATTTTTACAGCACAATGTGCAACAGCACTTTAACCAAGCGGTAAAAAAAGAAGCAGAACAGCTAACGCAGCGAATGAAACAAGACCAAAGCATTTTTGTGCCGTTCACTCAGTTTGATGCGCTAAATCAAGCGCTTGGGTTTACTGCTTTTGGTCTTGAAAAGAATACTGCCTTGCAATTAGCTCAGACGGTGTTGAAGTTAATTCAAGCACTTCGCCTGGCGGGAAAAGATAGTTTAGATGCCTTGAATTTGGAGTGTTTAGCAGAATTAGAGAAAAGCTTTAACCGATTGGAACGCCTTTGCCTGGAAGAAAAAGAGTTAACAGCAATTGAAAATTTAATCGAAATTTTTAAGCAAATTGTAAGTAAGCAGAGCATTTCGTTTGTAGGTGAACCGCTAGGAGGTTTGCAAATTATGGGTGTATTAGAAAGTAGAACCTTGGATTTTGAGAATGTAATCATCAGCAGTGTAAATGAAGGAACGTTGCCCTCAGGAAAATCTCAAAACTCGTTTATTCCATTTGATATTAAGCACAAGTTCGGCTTGCCTTCTTACCAAGAAAAAGATGCCATTTTTGCCTATCACTTTTACCGTTTACTGCAACGGGCTAGCAACATTTCAATCTTGTACAACAGCAAAGTAGATCAATTAGAGGGCGGAGAGCGAAGCCGATTTATTGAGCAACTGCTGCATGAATTTACGCGCAAAAATCCACATTCTAGCATTCAAGAAGTTAACGTTTCGCCAAAACCGTTGGCCAATCCTAAGCAGCCCATTTCCATTCCATTAACGGATGACATTCGAGAAAAAATGAGGCATAAGTTGGAGCGTAAACTCTCGGCCTCTGCGTTAAATTTATACTTGGCCTGTCCACTTAGTTTTTACTATCGCTATGTTATTGGTTTAAAAGAACAGGATTCCTTTCAAGAGAAAATTGAAGATCACACATTGGGGAACTTGGTGCATGAGAGTTTGAAATATTTGTATCTGCCCTTGGTGAATAAAACTTTGATTAAGGAAGATTTAAAATCTGTTTACACCAAAGTAGATGAGAAACTGGCGCAAGAATTTAAGAAACAGTTAAATACCGAAGCAGCAACTGGAAATCACAAATTAACGTATGAGGTAGCCAAAAAATTCATTCAACACCAAGTGCAGCATGACCTTGCAGATGTGGCAAAGGGGCATAAAATTGTAATTAAAGAATTGGAAGAAGACCACAGTTGCAACGTTCCTTTAAAGATTAACGACACGTTAGAGGTGAACTTTAATTTGTTTGGTAAAATTGACCGAATAGATGAGTTCAATGGCGAGGTGCGCATTATTGATTATAAAACCGGTGGGACGAAGCAAAGCGATTTAAAAAACAAGAAATTAGATAAGCTTTTGGAAAATGACAGTCCAAAATCGGTGCAGTTGATGCTTTACAAATACATGTATTGGAAAAATACAGGCCAAGAGGTAGCTTCAGGAATTCTTTCGTTAAAAAACATTTCGAGAGGTTACTTGGCGTTGGAAAACCAGGATTGGAAAGAAATCTTCGAAGATGTATTGAAAGTAGTTGCTCATAAAATGCTTGAGGAAGATGCAAATTTGGAACACAATGAAGAAAGTAAATATTGCAGTTTTTGCAACTAAAAAGAGGAACCATTAACTACAGCTCCTCTTCTTTGGGAATAAATGTAAGATATCTACCACAAAAAAGTCTTACACCTATTAAACGCTTGAACAAATGAAATAGTTGCCTGATAATGATGATATTTGAAAAATGAAACAGTTATTGTTGCTTGGTATTGTAATTCTTAGCTTTTTTTCGACCGCTGCGCAGGCTGAAAGAACTTGCGGATTTGATGTAATTCAAGAACGAATTTCGCAACACCCAAACTACACTAACTACCTTACAAATAAAAACTTAAGTTACAAAAACTTCCCCCAAAGTAAAGCTGATACAGTTATTCGTATTCCGGTGGTTGTTCATGTTATTTACCGATTAAACTCAGAGAATATTTCTACTTCACAAATTAATTCGCAACTCGCCGTTTTAAATAAAGATTTTAGAAAATTGAATCCTGACACGACAAATGCGATTGGTTGGAGCAAAGCAGATGTGAAGTTTGAATTTATTTTAGCTACAAAAGATCCCAATGGCAATCTGTCGAACGGAATTACAAGAACGCAAACTGCAACTGACAACATTGGGTTAAGCAATCAATACTATAATTTAGTGCCTGCCTGGAATAGAGATCGATATTTAAACATTTGGGTGTGTGATATTGGGCCCAGCATATTGGGTTTTGCTTATCCTCCTAATGCGCCGGGCGTTTCAGCACAAGAGGACGGCGTGGTGATTGGAAGCACCTATTTTGGAACAACTGGAACTGCTCAATCGCCATGGAATTTAGGTAGAACAACCACCCATGAAATAGGACACTTTTTTGATTTGTTACACCCTTGGGGAAGTGATTTAAACCCCAGTTGCAGTACCGATGATTTAGTGAGCGATACGCCCAATCAAAACGGTCCGGAATACAGCTGTGGCCCTCGATTTAGTTGTAATTCAACAGACCAAATGAGCAACTTTTTACAATATGTAGACGATGTGTGCATGGGGAATTTTACCCTTGGTCAAAAAACAAGAATGCGCACTGCACTTTACACACAACGAGATTCGTTGCAGTTTGGGGCATTGTTTGAAATTACATCGCTTAGCGAAACACCACTTGAGCCAAAGGTTTTAATTTACCCCAACCCCAGTGTGGAAATTTTTAACGTTGAACTGCCCAAAAACACCCTTCTTGACAAAGTAGAAATTGAGGTAATTAACCTTGCCGGTAAATTGGTAAAATGCGAAACAAAAAGAGGCATCAACGGTTTAATCATTAACATTGATACCGCCCCAGCAGGTGTTTATTTTGTGAACGTAAGAAATGGTGAATTCAGTTCAACAAAAAAGCTTATAAAACACTAAAAGCGGTTAATTTTGAAGAATTATTTGAGCACACTATGACCGTAGAAAATATATTACATAGCAATATAGCTGAAGAGTTTAAGCAAATTGCAAAGAAAGTTTACAACGAAGAAAGAATCACGGAAGAGGAAGGAGTTTTGCTTTTTGAAAAGGCCGACTTGAACTACTTGGGCAGTTTAGCCAACCATATCCGCGAGAGAAAGCACGGTTCAACTACCTATTTCAACAAGAATTTCCACATAGAACCGACAAACATTTGTGTGTTTGATTGTAAGTTTTGCGCCTATTCTAAATTATTACGCAAAAAAGGAGATGACGATGCCTGGGAAATGGACGAGGAGCAGATTTATGATAAAATTCGATCCTACGAAAACCAAGAAGTTACGGAAGTTCACATTGTTGGTGGTGTTCACCCAAAAATGGGCTTACAATACTTTGCAGATTTAATTAAAAACATTAAAAAAATTCGCCCAAGCTTGCACGTAAAAGCCTTTACTGCAGTAGAGTTGGAGTACATGTGTAGAAAAGCAAAAGTTTCTTACCGAGAAGGGCTGCAGTTGCTGAAAGATCATGGTCAAGATTCGCTACCGGGTGGAGGAGCTGAAATATTTGCTGAAGCTGTTCGTGAGGAAATTTGTAAGGACAAGTGTAATTCAGACCAATGGCTAGAAATTCATGAAACGGCGCATGAAGTTGGCATGCCTTCGAATGCGACTATGTTGTATGGCCACATTGAAAGCTATGCAGATCGTGTTGACCACATGAACCGATTGAGAACGCTGCAAGACAAAACTGGTGGATTCAATACCTTTATTCCATTAAAGTATAGAAATGGGAACAATCAAATGTCGCACATAGGCGAGGTCTCCGTTTTGGAAGATTTGAGAACCTATGCTGTTGCTCGAATTTTTATGGACAACTTTCCACATTTGAAAGCCTATTGGCCAATGATTGGACGCCAAACTGCTCAGCTAACGTTAAATTATGGTGTGAACGATATTGATGGAACGATTGATGATTCGACCAAAATTTATTCTATGGCAGGTGCTGAAGAACAGTCGCCGAACATGACCACAGAGGAATTGGTGAACTTGGTGAAGCAAGTGAATCGTAAGCCGGTAGAGCGAGATAGCGTTTACAATGTGATTAAAGACTACTCAGAGATAGTTTTTAAACCCGCTAAGGTAGAGGCAGAAGCTTAATCCCACTCCTTTTTTTTGATAATGGGGAGGCAATTTTTATATGAATAGTAAGTCTTGGAAGTACTAGAGCTTCAAGGGAACTAAATGGCAAAACATAAACAAAGAGTTAGATAAAGAATATTTGAAAAACACTTATCGAGTTCTCCTTACCCGAGCTAGACAAGGTATGGTATTATACATTCCTAAAAGCAGTGAAATTGATCAAACTCGACCAAAGAAATTTTACGACCAGACTTTCGAATATTTGAAAGAAATTGGAATAAAAGATATTGAGTAAAAAGTACGAAAACACAACAATGACTATACGTAATTCGTGATAAAGTGCTGATATGAAAGTAATTACATTAAATAAACTAACTGCTAAACGAAAAGTGAAGTGCCTTGAAATCCCGCACTACGCATAGCCGGGCCGTTATATGCAAGCTAAAAACACACCCATAATAATGACACAAATTCAAAAGATTGAAAACGAAATTTCTCCATTAAGAGAAAAATTGCAAAAACACGAACTTTATGAGAATTTAAAGTCTGTCTCAGACATACAAACTTTTATGGAGAATCATGTATATGCTGTTTGGGATTTTATGTCGCTTTTAAAAGCTCTACAAATTGAATTAACAAACGTTCAAGTTCCTTGGATTCCTTCAAAAAACGCAATATTATCAAGATTCATAAATGAAATTGTACATGGAGAAGAAAGTGATATTAACGAATTAGGAGAACCCAAAAGTCATTTTGAAATGTATTTAGACGCAATGATACAGATAGGTGCAAAAACAAACCATGTTGATAAATTCATTGATAACATAAAATCAGGACAAAGCGTCTATTTTGCATTAAATGAATGCGAAATAAATGAAAAAGTTGCTGGTTTTGTGAAATTTTCATTTTCTATTATTGAGACAGAAAAACCTCATTTAATTGCTTCTGCATTCACTTTTGGGAGAGAAGATGTAATCCCTGATATGTTTATTGAAATTTTAAAAAATGCCGACTCAGAAAACAAACATTACAATAAGCTGACTTATTATCTTGAAAGACATATTGAACTTGATGGAGACGAACACGGACCTCTTTCCCTAAAAATGATTGAAGAACTATGTGGTGAAAATGAAACGAAATGGAGTGAAACTTTAAAAGTTGCTAAACAATCTTTAGAAAAAAGGATTTTACTTTGGGATGCTATTAACGAATTAATAAAAAAAGGAAAACCAGCATATAACAATGGCTATAAATAATGCGGGTTTCGGTGGTTAATAAACGTTTCTACATCTCTCACCGCCAAAACCAGTTTTGACGATTTTTTTTTGGTAATTTAATCTGCAAAACTGGTTTTGGCTCACAGTGTAGGTAAATGAAAAAGTAACTCGTAAATTAATTCTAAAAAGATAAGATCGAATAAGCGTATTATTGACGAGCCAAGCTTAGTGTTAAGTTTGGCTCGTTCTAGTTAAAAAGCTTTCTCAAATCTCACCTGAAAAGACGTGTTTGGCAGGACCTACCAACCAAATATCTTCAAACAGATTTGTGTCTCTCCTAGTTAATTCTACCCTTAGATTTCCGCCTTTGGTGACTATATTTACTGCGGACTGCTTTGAATTCATTTGATGTAAAAAACTAATCGCAACGGCTGTAACTCCTGTTCCACAAGATAACGTTTCGCCTTCCACTCCCCTTTCGTACGTTCTTACTTTCAAATGATCCTCTCCTACACTTACAAAGTTTACGTTGGTGCCTTCTTTTATAAAAGACTCTGAATTTCTAACTGCCCTTCCTTCATTTTCTAAATCTACTTCATCCACATTTTTGACATATTTAATGTAGTGCGGTGAGCCTGTATGTATGAAATAATCAGAACCAACTCTATCAACCCTATCCACATTTCCCATTTTAGTGGCAAACGAACTTCCCTCAATTTTTCCTTCATGAATACCATCAATGGCTTTAAAGCGGGAAGCTTTTTCAATCATACCCAATTTTAGTGCAAATGCCTGTGCGCATCGGCTGCCATTTCCACAAAAACTTTGGGTACCATCTGCATTGTAGTAATCCATCAAAAAATCAACTCCTTTTTCTTCTTTTAGAATAATCAATCCGTCAGCACCAATCCCAAAACGACGATCACACAATGACAAAATTTCATTGGCTGAAAACTTGACAGCATTATTTCTGCCATCAATCATGATAAAATCATTTCCTGTTCCTTGATATTTATAAAATTCGAATCCCATACTTCTCTTTATTTACAGTGGCTGCGAGCTTAACATGTTTTAACATGACAAATAGATCATTCACCTAAAAATGGCGTTTAAATTGAAGTTCGCAACTGCGAAGTTAAACGCTAAAAATTTAATCTTGTGAAAAAATTACTTGGAGGCTTTTTAATGGCTTTACTGGGAGGAACCGTTTCCCTAGGAATATACAAAAGCATAGAACCTGAATACGTGCAGCAACCAACAGAAAATAAGGTGGAAAAACCTACCTTGGTAAATATGCTGGCTTCTGAACCTTATGCTAGTGTAGACTACACTAATGCTGCAGAACTAACAATTAACGGTGTCGTTCATGTTAAAACTGAGGGTATTGTAGAGTACAATCAGCAAGGTTTCGATCCCTTTAGACAATTCTTTTATGGCGATGGTAATTACAATCAAAAGTATAGACAACCTATTAAAGGAGCCGGATCGGGAGTTATCATTTCTGACAATGGTTATATAGTTACCAACAATCACGTTATTGAAAAAGCAGATCAAATTAAAATCACCCTAAACAACAAGAAAACCTACGATGCAGAATTAATTGGTACTGACCCAACCACCGACTTGGCATTGCTTAAAATAGAAGAATCGGGCCTACATAGCATTTCAATTGGAAACTCGGATAAAATCAAGATTGGGGAATGGGTGTTAGCAGTAGGAAATCCATTCAATTTAACCTCAACCGTTACAGCCGGAATTGTTTCTGCCAAAGGTAGAGACATAGATATTTTAAGCGGAGACCCATTTACCGGTAGTTCATCGATTGAGTCATTCATTCAAACAGATGCGGCTGTGAATCCGGGAAACAGTGGCGGTGCTTTAGTAAATACGAAAGGCGAACTAATTGGAATTAATGCAGCGATAAAATCAAATACAGGGTCATTTGCTGGTTATTCTTTTGCCATTCCTGCTAACATTGTCAGAAAAGTGGTAAGTGACCTGAAAGAGTTTGGGGCAGTTCAACGTGCTTACATTGGTGTTCAAATTAAGAACATAGACGAAAAACTTGCGGAAGAAATTGGCGTAGCAGACTTAAATGGTGTATATGTTGAAAAACTAGTGGAGAAAGGTTCTGCTAAAGATGCGGGCATAAAAGAAGGAGACATAATTAAAGAAGTAGAAGGAGTAGAAGTAAATTCTGCTACAGAGTTACAAGCAAAAATTGGAGAGTTTAGACCGGGTGATGAAGTGTCCGTTTCAATTATTCGAGATAGCAAATTGATAGAGAAAAATGTTGTCTTAAAAAACATGGAAGGCAACACAGAAATAATTGATAATTCTGATAATCTATTACTGAAAAGCTTGGGTGCAAAATTTAAAGAAGTAGACAATGAGTTGAAAGAAAAATTAGATCTGGAAGGTGGTGCCCAGATAGAATCTCTTTTCCAAGGAAAATTGAAAAACGCAAACATAGGCGAAGGGTTTATCATTACTAAAGTTGATAAATCTGAGATTTCCGATACTGAAGAGCTGTTAGAGATACTTTCTCAAAAGAAAGAAGAGGGGGTTCTTTTACAAGGTGTTTATCCCAATGGAAGAAAAGCATATTACGGTGTAGGCTTATAGTATTTTTAACCTTTAGTAAAACTCCTCAGAAGTCCGTTAAACGGGAATTTGAGGAGTTTTTTTGTTTATAAATTCACTTTTTTATAATCTTTATTTTCTCGAATTTTGCAAATCAAAAAAAACTCTCATAACCACGTAAAAACACATCACAGAAATGAAAAATGCTGTAGAATTTGAATCGGAATTGAACAGTTACGTAGATCGCGAAAAAAAAGCCGTAGACCTCAACAATACTTTAGGTCAATTGCTTTATGGGCAATCCGTTGAATTAGTGCTATTCAGAGACCACTTAGTAGATAGAAGCATCTCAGAGCTGCTTAAAATGCATAAGAATGCTCAAAACGCTACCTATAAAGAGGTTAATATTTACGACACTGCTGACTTAGCAAAAGAATTGCTAAACATTGATTTAGCTCCTTCAAAAATTGATATAGGGAAATTAGCAGCCGAGTGGAAAAACGAAGGTTCAAACTATTCTTCGAAAGCGGACTTTGTTAAAAACAAATTAAGCCATATTGTTGGTGAGAAGAAAGATGCAATCGAACCAAAAGATGTGATTCTTTATGGTTTTGGAAGAATTGGAAGAATTGCAGCAAGAGAATTAATTAAGCAAGCAGGAAAAGGACAACAATTGAGGTTAAGAGCAATTGTAACAAGAGGAGACAATGCTGTAGCCTTAGAAAAAAGAGCCTCTTTACTGAGAAGTGATTCTGTTCACGGCGCGTTTAACGGTACAGTTGAAGTAAATACTGAAAAAAGAACAATGACCATTAACGGTCAAACAGTTCAAATGATTGATGGACAGCAGCCAGATGAAATTGACTATACAGCCTACGGAATTAATGATGCGTTGATTATAGACAATACCGGGGTTTTTAATAATGTTGGGGCACTAAGCAGACACTTGAAATCAAAAGGTGTTGCAAAGGTAATTTTGACTGCTCCAGGTTCTGGAATTCCAAACATTGTATATGGTGTAAACCATAAAACAGACGTTGATTTAAAATCTCATAAAATCCTTTCAGCGGCATCTTGCACGACCAATGCAATCGTTCCTATTCTTAAGGTAATCAATGATAATTTAGGCATAGAAAAAGGACACATTGAAACGGTTCACGCATACACCAACGATCAAAACTTGTTGGACAACATGCACAAGAAAACTCGTAGAGGTCGTTCAGCTGCCATTAACATGGTTATTACTGAAACAGGCGCAGGTAAAGCTGTGACAAAAGTAATTCCATCGTTAGCGAATAAACTAACCGCCAATGCGGTGCGAGTTCCTACTCCAAATGGTTCTTTGGCCATTATGAATTTAACCGTTGATAAAGAAACAAACATAGAAGAAGTAAACGGCATTTTAAGAAAAGCTGCCTTAGAAGGTGAATTAGTGAACCAAATTTATTTTGGAACGGATGCCGAAACGGTTTCTAGTGATATCATAGGCAACTCTTGTTGTTCAGTATATGATAGTTCAGCTACTTTAATCTCTCCTGATAAAAAGAACGTCGTATTGTATGTATGGTATGACAACGAATTCGGCTATACAAAGCAAGTTATTCGCTTAGCAAAGTATTTTGCTCAGGTTAGAAGATTGATTTACTATTAGTAGACCCAAATATTCAGACAAGAAAAGCCTCCTAACTCAAATTGAATTAGGAGGCTTTTTTTATTTTCACTTATGTGTTTTTTATTTTATTCACTCTTCTAATCACCGGAAGAGTTCGCATAGGCATTACTTCCTACCAAAGAAAAAGTAAAGAATACTGCCCAAATAGGGTATCATTAATATAATGAGTACCCATAATACAGTACTTCCGGTAGTCTGATGCCTTTTTTGATATAAATCAAAGAGCGCAAATAATGGCAATAGTAATGCTGCAATCAACAATAATATACCTACAATTCCGAGTCCTGTAAAAAAGCTTTCCATTGGTTTAAGTTTAGTGTTTTACCTAGGTAATAAGGATTATTGAAAATAAAAAGCCCGATTCAACTATTTTGAATCGGGCTTTCTAGTATTGTGGTAAGATTTACTTCTTAAATTCCTTTACCGTCTTTCTGATAATCGCTATACATTCATGTAACTGCTCCTCAGTCATGACCAACGGCGGAGCAAATCGAATAATGTTACCATGAGTTGGTTTTGCCAACAATCCGTTATCTCGTAATTTAATACAAAGATCCCAAGCGGTAGAGCTGTCTTCCGTATCGTTGATCACAATTGCGTTCAACAATCCTTTTCCCCTTACTTTAACTAGTAAGTCAGATTCATCAACTAACTTTTGAATTTCAGCTCTAAAAATAATTCCAAGTTTTTCTGCTCGCTCCGCTAGGTTTTCTTCGCGCACAACTTCTAATGCAGCAATGGCAACCTTTGCCGCAACTGGGTTTCCACCGAAAGTAGAACCGTGCTGACCTGGTTTAATTACCATCATAATATCGTCGTTCGATAACACTGCACTAACAGGATATGCTCCACCTGAAAGTGCTTTTCCCAAAATCAAAACATCTGGTTTGAAGCCAGCTTTCGAGTCACACTTTAGTGTTTCACAATTACACCCTTTACAAACCGCTAATAAACGACCGGTTCTTGCCACTCCGGTTTGCACTTCATCGGCAATAAATAACCCACCTGCAGCTTGCACCATGTTGCAAGCTCTTTCAATATAATCTTCGTCTGGTGTAAAAACTCCCGCTTCACCTTGAATTGGCTCTACTAACATACCTGCTACGTTTGGCAACTTTAAGGCTTCCTCTAATGCATTCAAGTCATTGTACGGAATACTAACAAAACCAGGAGTAAATGGACCAAAATTATCCCTGGCATTCATGTCATCAGAAAATGAAACAATGGTTGTTGTTCTTCCGTGAAAGTTTCCTTCACAAACTATAATTGTTGCTTGATCTTCAGCAATTCCTTTTTTCTCATACGCGTATTTCCGACACAATTTGATTGCTGTTTCAACTGCCTCAGCACCAGTATTCATTGGTAAAACCTTATCATAATCAAAAAAGTTAGTCACGTACTCCTCGTATTCTCCTAACACATCATTGTAAAAGGCACGAGATGTTAACGTCAACGTTTCCACTTGCAATTTCATAGCATTTACAATTTTTGGATGACAGTGACCTTGATTTACTGCAGAATAAGCCGACAAGAAATCATAATAGTGCTTTCCTTCAACGTCCCACACATGCACTCCTTCCCCTTTACTTAAAACTACCGGTAAGGGGTGATAGTTATGCGCACCATGCTTTTCTTCAATTGCTATTAATTCTTCGCTCGTTTTCTTAGTATCTATCATCATATTTGTGTCTTTTCAATGTAAATTCGACTCTTAACAAAGTTATCTAAATTAGAACGAAAGCTAAAGGTTAAGCAGCGGAAAGATGTTATTTTTGCGCCATGGGAAGAAAGAATAGAAATCGTAAGCCACTTTTAGAGAATGTCACCATTTTATACACCGCAGCTGAAGGCAAATCTTTAGCCAAAGTTGATGAGAAGGTAATCTTTGTTCCACAAACCGTTCCCGGAGATGTTGTTGACATCCAAGTAACCAAAAAGCGCAAAAGTTACATGGAAGGAAGGGTGACAAAGTTTCACTCGTATTCAGATCAAAGAGTAGAACCTTTTTGCAAGCATTTTGGAGTCTGCGGTGGTTGCAAGTGGCAATTTATTAGCTACGAAGACCAATTGACAAATAAACAACGAACAGTAAAGGATGCGTTAACTAGAATTGCAAAAGTTGATTTGCCAGAGATTCAAACCATCCTGCCGTCTAAGGAAACTACTTTTTACAGAAATAAACTGGAGTTTACCTTCTCTAATAAAGAATGGTTAACCCAAGAGCAAGTGGAATCTGGTGAAAGTTTTGATGACAGAAATGCTTTGGGCTTTCACGTACCTGGAAGATTTGATAAGGTGCTAAACGTGGAAAAGTGTTGGCTACAAGCGGAACCTTCTAATTCCATTCGAGATTGGGTAAGAGCGTATGCATTAGAAAATGACTTAGCCTTTTTCGACTTGCGAGAGCAAGAGGGTTTTTTACGAAACTTAACGATCAGAACTTCCAGCAATGGCGAAGTAATGGTCATCTTTTCGCTTTATGAAGCACAGGAAGAAAATCGAATAAAAATGCTAACAGCGTTTCAAGATGCATTTCCACAAATCACCTCCATTCTTTACGTAATCAATGGAAAAAGAAATGACACTATTGGAGATTTAGATATTGAATGCTTTAGCGGAAGGAGTCACATTTTTGAAGAAATGAAAGCCTTTGGTAGCGATGAAGTTTTAAAATTTAAGATTGGACCTAAATCATTTTATCAAACCAACTCAGCGCAAGCTGCAGAATTGTATCGGATCACAGCTGAGTTTGCAAACATTCAGCCAGACGAGATAGTTTACGACTTATACACCGGAACCGGAACCATTGCCAACTTTGTGGCAAGTAAAGCTAAAAAGGTAGTTGGTGTGGAATATGTTGAAGACGCCATAACAGACGCCAAGTTCAATTCCGATAACAACAACATTGACAATACAGGATTTTACGCGGGAGATATGAAAGATGTCTTTACAAACGACTTCGTAACTGCAAATGGTCAGCCAGATGTAATCATTACTGATCCTCCAAGAGCAGGAATGCACACCGATGTAATTGACGTTATGTTGAAGTTAGAGGCAAATCGGATTGTTTACGTTAGTTGCAATCCTGCCACCCAAGCTCGAGATTTACAGCTACTTGATGAGAAGTATAAAGTCAGTAAAGTGCAACCAGTGGACATGTTCCCACACACGCATCATGTTGAAAATATAGTTTTACTAGAATTAAAATAAATGAAGCTACCTAATTTCTTCTCGAAAAAAAATTCTGACTTTTTGAAGGATGACGAAAAGGAAGCTGCGAATTTGTTGCAGAGCATCTGCAATGGTTATGCAAATGGAAACCCTAATTACATTCCAGACGGTTTGGTCAAATTATCATTCGGTATCTACATGATGGCGTTTAACCGAACGGATCGCGACATGATTCCTTTAGAAGTGCTAAATAATTCTTCCTTCATAGAGAAACGGCCAGGGTTAAAAGCTTATTTAGCCATTCTTGACAAAATTAAACTGTTCTTAAAAAAGGTAGTGAGCGATGAAAAAATCGTTGCCAACCACAAAAACAAAGAACTATACGAAGGTTTGATTCTTAAGCTGCTAAAATCAATAGTGGTAGATATTGAGGCAATAAAAAGCAAGTGATATGCTGAGCGTTCATTTCTTGCGCTAACCTCTTTCTTTTCTTAACTTCCATGACTCTTAAATAAAAGAACATGAAATTTAACTACAAAAAGAAAAAGCTATACACCAATTTAATAATAGGAATATTGTGGGTTGTTATTGGGGTTGCTTCGTTACTTTTTAACGAAGATTCAAACTGGACCGATTATGGATTCTTTTCCTTCGGTTTAGTTTATATTGGGTTCTTCTTATTCAATTGTAAATTTCAATACATTACTGTTAAAAATGGTATAATTCAAGAGAATGGGCTTTTGGGGAAGAAATTAGAAATTGAAAAAATCACTTCTTTCAAAAAATTTGCTGGTGATTACATTCTTAAAGCAGGCAATAAAGAATTGCACATTAAATCAGAATTAATCGATCCATCTTCTCTCGAGGAACTACAGGAGTTTATTAATGGATTAAAATTGAACAAATAACCTGGACAGACCTCCAAGATTTTGAAAGCCTCGGAGGTCTATTTCATAAAATTTGGAAGATCTATTTCTAATACTATTCCTTACAATATAATAAAGCACCTCAACTATCCATTAATTGTCCTGCTGAGCAGCCTGTCCGCCGAAAGGTGGAATAGTCGAAGCATAGACAATTATCGGATTGTCACACTGAGCATCCCGTCCGCCTTAAAGTGAAATAGTCGAAGCATAGACAATTATCGAATTGTCACACTGAGCAGCCTATCCGCCGAAAGGGGGAATAGTCGAAGTGTAGACAATTTATCCCCGATCAGCTGATAATGCTTTTTCAATTCTAGCAGCTAAATCTTGTAAGTGCGCTCTTGACACTCCCGACTGTCTTCCTGCTCCACTTTTTGCTTTAGATTGCAGGCTTACTAAACTAGCCCTAGCCAAAGAAGGAATGTCAGAATTTTTATAGTTTGATTTTTCATCCTCTAACAAATCAATTAATTCTGCCACATATGCCTTCTGCAAGTTTCTGCGGTACAAATCAATTTTCTTTCCCGAAGCTAGCTCACTATAAATGCCTTTTTCCAAATCATTCAACAAATCCGAAATAAGATAAGCTGAACTTCCATTGATTGCTTCGTTTTCAATCATTCTAAACAAACGTTTATCTGATAATAGACTACTTAGCGCCCGCTCTTGCATTGACTTAATTCTATTCACATTTCCTTGAGCTTCAATTCTCGCTAAAATTTCAGGTTTCACCATCCATTCTGGAGTTTCAAATAACTGCTTATTTAAAAACTCAACTGCTCTTTTCTGATCAGCTTTGGCAGTATGTACATAAATAACTCCTTCCTGGTCAGCAGTTTTTTGGTCACCTTCAATACCGCCAACATTCGCAGTTACATGGCCCATGTACCTTCTAAACTGGCCTACCATGGCATTATACAATTCCTCTAAATCATCATACTCTTTTCCATCAACCGTTGCCCATTCCAACAACTTATCGTTAATTCGCTTTAAGTTTTTAATCCCTAAATCGCTTGCATTCATTGCATCGTCACCCAAATCTTCGGTTTGGGCTGTCGGGTCAGTTGGCAAATCTTGTTGTCTCCCAAAATGAAATTCAGGCTGTCCTGCTTTGGCAATAATCCATTTGTTTATCTCCGCTTCTTCTTCAGCAGCTGTTACTTTTTCACCTAACAGTTTATAACCAAACTCAATCGACCAATTGTCATACTCCCCTATTTGCGGGAAGAAACTGGTTACGCCATCACCGGGCTGAGCAATGTAATTGAAACGAGCATAATCCATAATAGATGGAGCTGTTCCGTGGGTGGATGTGAACGTTGGAGACCTTAATGAATCGACCGGATACGCCACACTTGACCCCATGTTATGAGGTAAACCTAAGGTGTGCCCAACTTCATGCGCAGAAACAAAACGAATTAATTGCCCCATTACGGCATCGTCGAACTTTACACCTTGTGCTTCAGGATTTACTGCAGCGGTATGAATAAAATACCAATTACGCAATAAGTTCATAATGTTATGGTACCATAAAATATCACTTTCTAATATTTCACCTGTTCGTGGATCATGGACATGAGGTCCTTGAGCATTTTGAATATCTGTAGCAATGTACCGAATTACCGAGTAGCGAACATCCTCAGGTGACCAATCTGGATCTTCTTCAGCAGTTGGTGCATATTCTCCTCGAATGGCATTTTTAAAACCTGCACTTTCAAATGCCTTAGCCCAGTCATCCACACCATGTTTGATGAATGGTTTCCACTTGTCAGGAGTTGCTGCGTCGATGTAATAAACGATGGGCTTCACCGGTTCTACCAATTCTCCTCGATTATATGCTTCCCAATCTTTAGGCTCCAATCTCCATCGAGTAATCAGCCTTCTCGTTTGAGCCTTCTGCTCTTCTGAGCCATAGTCAACCTGGCGTAACGAGAAAAACCCTACTCGATTGTCTGCAAATCTTGGCTCCATTGGAACCTCAGGTAGTAATATAAAGGACTGCGTCATTCCAATTGAGATGGTACCTGTAGTTCTGTTAGCCGGTAAATTATCTCCCTTATAGGTTAAAATGTGTTTTACTTGAACATTTTCTGGAAAGGCATCCATCTTTGTTATTAAAGAACGGCCTTTATCTAACCCTTTTATTTTAAAATTTTTACGTTGAGAGCTACTCAATGCACCTATCATCTCAACATCTGTTGTAAACAAGTCAGTAACATCAATTACAACCGAGGAAGTATCTTTTGAAAAGGCAGCAATACTGAAGTTTCCAATAACAGGCTCAAAATTATTATTTACAACTGATGTATATATTGGTGTGCCTTCTTCTGCAATGTTATTGTAAGAAACTGAGCGCATCAAAATCTTATTATGCAGTTTTTGAAATCGAATCACTTGTTGGGGTCTTGATTTCATTCCTGCACCGCCAAAATTCAACCCTTTCACGTGCTCTGAAATTCTACTAACCACCAAAATTTCTTTCTCCAACAATTCATTTGGCAGTTCAAAGTAATACTTCTCGTCTACACGATGTACACTAAATAAACCACTTTCAGATTCGGCATCCTTGGTTATAACTTTCGCGTAAGGTTTTGGTCCTGTCTTTTTCGAAGGTGCAGCTGTTGGCGTTCCGCCTTTTTTACCTTTCTTCTTTTGCGCTTGAGCAGAAGTTGGGGCGAACAAAAGTAGTAATGCTGCCGCTATTGATAATGCTGTTTTTAATTGTACTCTCATATTACATTTTGATTATTTATGAATTTGAAATTAACTTTAATCTAATTTAAAAATCATTTTTTTATTCAAGCATGAATAATTTAGGGATAAACGGTTATTGATTAAAAAAAAAGGTTGGAAGATAACTTCCAACCCTTTTTTTACTGCTATTTTTTCAATGAAGCTTACTCGCCTTGACCTAGAGAAAAACCTCTATTCCCGTCAAACTCATACAAATTTTCTGTTTTAACAACTTCAAATCCTTCTTTATGTAATGCAGTCATTGACTCTAAAATAGCTTCAGGTTGTATGGCATCATAAACTGGCTTGCCTTCAATAATTTCAGCGCTAGTTGCAATGTATCTGCATCTCCAATGATCCGTACAGTATGTCTCAGCTAATCCATTTGGATATACCTTCACACCTCTATTGGTTATCATTTTTAATTTTAATCCTAACCCCGTCATAGCGGTTAATGCGTTGCCAATCTCATTTGGATCTGTACCAGTCCAATTAATGAACATGTCAACACCTACTAAAACTTGCTTTTTCTCTTTTCTAACAAAAGGAGGAATAGTTATGGTTCCTGCCCCTTTTGACAATTGGCTTGCAGGTAAATTGGTAGGAACTTTTCCTAATCTTTCAATAACGGCGTCTGTAAACTCTACCGTATTCATTAACTTTTTACTAATACCATCTTTGTAAATATCCGCAGTATGACATCCATCTTCAATGGCGCATAACCAAGCATTTTTAATCTTATCTGCCATATCAGTCATTCCTAAGTGAGACAACATCATCACAGAAGCATTCATTAATCCTGATGGGTTAGCAATCATTTTTCCGGTAATATCTGGTGCAGAACCGTGAATCGCTTCAAACATGGCAACGTTTAGGCCGATGTTAGCTGATCCTGCCATACCTGCAGACCCTGCAATCTCTGCTGCAATGTCAGAAATATTGTCTCCGTAAAGGTTTGACGTTACAATCACATCATATCTTTCTGGACTAGCAGCCAACCTAGCTGATCCTATATCAATAATCTGAGACTCTGCTACGATTTCAGGGTATTCAGCAGAAATTTCCTTGAATACAGTATGAAATAAACCATCCGTCAATTTCATAATATTATCCTTTACCATGCACGTAACTTTCTTGCGGTTGTAGCTTTTGCGTACTCGAATGCATAACGAACAATTTTTTCACAACCCGGACGAGTAATCAATTTTAGACATTGAACTACGTCTTGCGTTTGTTGGTGCTCAATTCCTGCATATAAATCTTCTTCATTCTCTCGAATAATCACCACATCCATATCGGGATAGTGAGTTTCTACGTATGGATGAAGCGCTGTTACCGGACGAACATTTGAGAAAAGACCTAAAGACTTTCTCAGTGTAACATTCAAACTTTTGTATCCCTTTCCTTGGGGAGTTGTAATGGGTGCTTTTAAAATCACTTTATTTCGATCAATTGCTTCCCACGCCTCTTTCTGAATTCCAGAAGTATTTCCAGATAAATAAACCTGCTCGCCAATTTCAATGTATTCAAGCTCTATGTTAGCACCTGCTGCCTTTAATACTTTCAGCGTCGCATCCATGATTTCTGGACCAATACCATCACCTTTTGCTACGGCTATTTTTATTGCTTAACCTGCTGTTGTGTTTTTTGACTCGTTCTCTACTGTTTCAGTGATCATTCTATATGGTTTTAAATTGCGAGGCAAAATTCGAGAATCATTATTAATAATTAAAATTTATGTTATTTATACTTCACATAATTTATATTAATAATCATATTAAATTTTACCAATGGTTATTTTCTAAAATTACATGCATTAAGTAGCACTAATTATTGACTTCTTACAAATTGTTTTTGTAATCGACCTTATTGACAAATACCTTGGTAGATGATTTTTTTCGATTAATATCAAAAGTCCCTATAAACTCCGTTTCAAGATTCGTTTGAAGTTCTTTAGCAAAAGTATTTTCCATTGGAACATATGAAATAATTACCAATGGGAAATTATTAGGTTCTAAAACATCAATGCTACTAAGTTTAAATACAGGTTTCCCAGCAGCATAAATCACCTTTAAATCAATTGCGTCCCCATTAAAGTAAAATGGTAAATCCTCAACACTTTTAATTTCTTGTATTTCAGTTAAGCCTTTATAATCTGGATGATTATAGAATATCTCTGCAGACTTTGGGAGCAATCCTACACAATACAAACAAACAATAACTACAGGAACTGAAAAGCTATATTCAACGCGTTTTTTCCGCCAAAATACGATACCCACAATTCCACTAATCCCAACCAAGAACGCAAAAAGTATCGTTCTCACATCCAATGTGCGATTAAAAACAAAAAATAAAACAAACGGCAATAGTATCGCAGGTATGTAAATGAGTAGACTGGAAGCGGAAAGGACCACTTTATCCCATTTATTATGATATTTACCCTTAAATGCCTGCCACATACTGTACATTAAAAATGTCACGATCAAACACATTGGAACCAAAGCTGGTAGTAGGTATCGTTCCTTTTTCGTTGGCACAACTGAAAGCAAGAAAATAGAAATTAACACCCATAAAATGATAAACTTATAATTTCCAAATCGGTTAATTCTTGGTGCTGCGTACTTGTAAAAGAAGGATGAAATCATGAAACCCGTCCATATTCCAATATAAATGAAGAAATGGAGGTAAAAGTAAAAGGGTCTTGTATGTCGGTTCATCCAAGAGTTTGTTTCTTTATTTAAAACGAACTCACTTGCTTCAGGTTGAAACACAAACATGTAAATATTCCATGAAAAGCCTAATATCAGCGCCGCGATTAAAGCTAACGTAAGTTGAAGTTTATACTTCTTAAGAAATTCAATGTTTTCACTAATTCCGAAAGCAATGATGAATGGAAGCCAAAGGGCATAAATTGAAACCGGTCCTTTAGAGTATATGCTCAATGCAAAAAAGAAAATGGCCCACATCACATTGACTAACTTCTTACTTCTTTTTACAATTAAAAACTGCCACAAACTTCCGAGCATAAATACATGCGTGTAGATATCCCAACTATTTACTCTTGCTTGCTGCACAACCAATAAACTAGTAGCCATTACCAAAGCGCCAATAAATGGTAAATACTTTTCTTTTGTTAATTCCCTGCAAAAACCATAAAAGAAAAAAACCATCAGTGTTGCTACTATAGCCGAAGGCAGGCGAAGAATAAATAGATTATCAAAACCTCCTAAGTACTTTACTGAAAGAGCAGTCAACCAGGTAGGAAAAGGTGGTTTTTCTAACCTAGGCTCTAGATTTAACGTGGTACTCCACCAATTTCCTTCAGTTAACATTTCCCGAGCCGTAATGAAGTTCCGCATCTCCATTATATCAGGATAAAACTCCTGAATATCAACAAAGAAAGTACAAATGCAAACCAGCAATAAAAGTAAAAACTGAATAGATGTTTTCATATCTACTTGGTATTATCCTTTTGCTGATACCATTCCACAAATCTGGCAATTCCGTCTTCGAGTTTTACACTTGGGTGATAACCTAACAGTTTTTGCGCCTTTTCAATGTCCGCAAACGTCAAATTTACGTCGCCCTCTTGCATGCCTTCTTGAATGATATTTTCTTCTTTACCAAGCTGAGCGTAGATTGTTTTAATTAGTGTAATTAAAGGAACCGGAGTTTGGTTACCCAAATTGATGGTTTCGATTACATTTTCGTGATTCAATAAATAATCAACTCCTCCTACAATTCCATTAACCGTATCTTGAATGTAGGTATAATCTCTTGCCGAGCTTCCATCTCCGTACATATGAATAGGTTGATTTCTAGAGATTAAATCAACAAACTTATGAATCGCCAAGTCCGGCCGTTGACGAGGACCATAAACAGTAAAAAAGCGGGCATTTATAATGTCAAAATCATATAAATGGTGGTAGGTATAGTTCATCAACTCTCCAGATCGCTTTGTAAATGCATACGGTGATATTGGTTGCAAATCAAATTTCCCTTCTTTCACCGCTTCGCCATTCTTATTATTACCATAAACGGAAGAAGAGGATGCAAAAAACATTTTTTTGCAGTTGGTATCCCGCATCCATTGTAACAAGTTTTGAGTTCCTTTAATGTTTACGTCAATGTAATCACTAGCACTTAAAATAGAGGGTCGAACACCTGCCTTCGCAGCCAAATGCACCACGATATCTACCTCTTCTTGTAGGTGCTCTTTAAGTAAACTGAAGTCTCTAATGTCTACCGCCTTAAATGAAAAGTTCGGGTGATCCCGAAATGCATCTAAATTCTTTTCTTTGATACTTCTATCATAAAATGTCGAAAAATTATCGATCCCAATTACTGAAAAGCCTTTGGATAATAATTTTTCACAGGTATGTGATCCAATAAACCCTGCACATCCGGTGAGCAACACTTTCATCTTGTTCTTCCTTTTTTGTAAATTACTACGTTTCTGCTATATAAAACTAATCCAAATAAATGGCCAATTAGAATTGGATACAATCCTAAGTAAAACGAATAGGATGAAATGATAATTGAGCCAATAATACTAAAAATCCAAAAGCCCAGTGGCAAGACTGATTTTTTTACCTTTTCTGAATAGTACCATTGATAAATGAATCGGCATGAAAAAATTACTTGACCCAATAAACCCCAAAACAAAATAGCTCCGTTTGTATTAAATTTTAACATACTAGAAAAACTATACTCCCCTCCAAAAAGCAAAATTGCCAATGCAATGACCGGAACTGCTACCACTAAATACCTAAAATACAGTGGGAGAATTCTCCATGAATTTTTCAACCTCAAGTTTCTTACATAAATATAATAACCAAGCACTTGGCCTAAAAGAATACTCACATCCTTGATTAAAATACTATAGAAAATAAATAAAAATGAAGCAATCAAACTGATTTGCCAAAATAAGGTTGGAGCCAAGACTTTCCCAGCTTTCTCAGAACTAATCCATTGAATCAAAAACCGAGATGAAAATAGGCCTTGAGCGATGTACCCTATGGCATGGACATCAGCATTCGTCATGATTTGTTTTTAATGGAATAATTGATGTACCTGCTTTTCATCCACCTGAATGCGAAGGTGTCAAAAAATGGACGTTTAATTCTATTGAATAGGTGGTACTTGGCTGTTCCTGCAAAACGAGGAAAATGCTGCACAGGAACTTGTTTTACCTTTCCGCCTTGCAATTGAATTAAGGCTGGTAGAAACCTATGCATTCCGTCAAAAAATGGAACACGTTTAGCATATTCCGTTTTCATAATCTTTAAAGGACATCCTGTATCTTCTATTCCATCGTTAATCATAGCTCGGCGGAACGAATTTGCGATTTTTGAGGATAATTTCTTCACTACTGTATCCTTCCTATTTTGTCGAATCCCATTGACCATGTCAAATTCAGGGAAAAATTCAAAATATTTTAAAAAGTCAACTGGTGTTGTTTGAATATCAGAATCTATATACCCGACCAAATTTGTAGTACAATGATCTATTCCAGCCTTTATCGCACCACTTAAACCTCCGTTTTTTTGCAATTCAATGAATTCATACTTCTCATTTCCACTAACTATTGTTTCAATCAAAGCCTGACTTCCATCATTTGAACCGTCATTAACAAACAAAACTGTTGAATGAACCTTTGTTTTTTCGAGGTATTTGTCCATCTCTAACGTGAATTGTTCAATGCTCTCAACCTCGTTATAAATTGGAACTACAATGGTTAATTGATTTTCCATGTGTCTCATTATTGTTGAAACAAACGTAGCTATTATAATGTATAAGTCATAGTCTCAAACCATATTTAATCAACTAAAAGAAGCGGCTAAATAGGCTCCTGAAAAAATATATTTTTTTATGATAAAAAGAACGTGGAAATGAAAAATTATTATAAATTTGCCGTCCCGTTGAAAAACAGGAAAGCTCATAAAAATCTTGGTCCGGTAGTTCAGTTGGTTAGAATACCTGCCTGTCACGCAGGGGGTCGCGAGTTCGAGTCTCGTCCGGACCGCAAAGCCTTCCTCCTCATTGGTGGAGGGCTTTGTTTTTTAAGATACTATCGAGTAGCTTCCCGATTCATTTGTTCTCGGGACAGGCAGCTTCGCTATTCGAAGAGAATTAAAGGAAGCTGTAACATATTGGTCGAGTAGCTCAGCTGGATAGAGCATCTGCCTTCTAAGCAGACGGTCACAGGTTCGAATCCTGTCTCGATCACTAGAGAATGTAATCCCATTTTGTATAGCAGAATGGGATTTTTTTGTTTTAAGAGTTTAAAGTCTATTCTTATACGAATTGTGCACAAGGAATAAGTAAATTCTGTAAACCTTAACTATACAATTCTAAACCATTACTTTTAGCTAATCGAAAAGCCATCAACAGAAATTCTAACAGTACATTCTTCAGTTGATAAAGAACGACTAGCTGATTATTTGGCTGGTAAAAGTGCGATCTTCTTCTCAAAATCAGCAATTAAGAAGGCCATCAAAAAAGGATTGATTAAGGTAGATAATTTGCCAACTACAACTGCCACATTTGTCAAAGCAAGACAGTCAATTACTATTTTACAAGATATTCACAACAACAATCCCAAGCAGTTTATTTTTCCATTAAAAGTGGTGTTTGAAGATGAATATTTAGCAATTATCGAAAAACCACCGGGAATACTTGTCAGTGGGAACAGCTTTAAAACGGTGGACAATGCCTTGACTCAAAATCTTCAGCGCTCTGCTCTTCCGGATGCATGCAGACCAAGACCAGTTCATCGTTTAGATTTCCCGACTACAGGTTTATTGCTTGTTGGGAAAACAACTACAAGTATTGCTGCATTAAATCACCTGTTTGAAGAAAAAAAAATTGAAAAAAAGTACTTGGCGATTTCCATTGGAGAAATGGAAAATCACGGCTCAATAAATGAGCCAATAGATGGGAAATTCGCTCAGTCCAACTACCACAAATTAACAGCAGTAAAATCAGAACGATTTGATTTCCTCAACCTGCTATTATTGCAGCCTATTACCGGACGCAGGCATCAATTAAGAAAACACCTAGCCGCGATTGGCCATGAAATTTTAGGAGAGCGAGAATATGGAAATCCAAAATTTCTCCTAAAGGGGAAAGGGCTATACCTGCATGCTTTCTCTTTGGCATTCAAACATCCAATCACAGGTAGTCAGCTTCAAATTCAATCTGAGATTCCCGAACGGTTTCAAAAAATTATTGGAAAGAATTTCATCATTTAACAACGATTGCTATTGAACCATCAGGAACAATTACAAACCCGACCAAAACTCCTAATAAACTCTTACTTTTGACATAATCTGAATTTATCCTCAAGAAAAAATTTCTTACCCTGAGTATTATCGCATTAATTTTAACTGCTTGCTTAAAAGAAGAAGAGTTGAAACCGAATGAAGATGCCACTCCTTTGGCGCAAGATGGTGTTTTTATTGATCCCAATGGTGGCGGGTCCAATGGCCCTCAGTTTTTCAATTGCGAAATTGATGGTGTTAACTATTCATCTAACCAACCGTTGCATAGCACTATTTTATTTGGGGATAATGTTATAAGTAAAGTCGCGGTCACCGATTTTTTCAACCTTAATGTACTAAATCCTAGCGGTGCGCCGGACACTATTTTTTATTCACAATCTTCTATAGCTACATTTCAATACTCTATAGACCTAAACAATCAATATACTGCTAAAGCAGGAAGTACAATTATCACTAGAAATGATAACTCAACTATTGCCGGTACCTTCAACGTTACTATGTTTAAAGATTCAGGCCTAGATTCTATTGTAATAACAAACGGTAGGTTTTCAGCAAATAAGTAGTCTTCAACCTACAAGCTAACTCATTTTTTTGCGCTTGATTAAAAAAGGAAGCAAAATTTGATTAAAATCCTTTCCAATGTCCGCAGCAACGTAATCTATCCCATATTGTCCGCATTTTAACTTCAACTCTTTCTCTCGAGCTTTTACTTCTTTTACATATTCGTCTTTTACTTCATTTGGGTTCAACTTTACTTCCTCACCAGTTTCCATGTCTACAAACCGATAAGGACGGTTTTCAAATTCAAAGTCTAATTCCTTAGATTGATCCACCACGTGAAATAGAATTACCTCGTGCTTGTTGTGTTTCAGGTGCTGAAGTGCATTAATTAAATCTCCTTCACGCTCCGAATTGTCAAACATATCGCTAAAAATTACCACCAAAGAGCGCTTGTGAATCATTTCGGCAATGTGATGTAAGCTTTCAACAGCAGATGTCGCTTTTTGAGAAATTTCAGCATCCAACAAGCCCTCCAATTCATTAAATATTAAGCGCTGATGTGCTGCATTGGATTTTGCTTCAGAATGAAACCGAATCTTCTCATCGAAGGTGGACAAACCATACGCATCTCTTTGTCTTCGAAGTAACTCAATTAATGCAGCAGCGGCATAAATGGAAAACTCTAGCTTGTTTTGTTTTCCTTTTTCAAGCTTTTCCGGAAAAAGCATTGAACTAGACGTATCCAGAACAATTCTACAACGAAGATTTGTTTCTTCCTCGTATCGTTTTACAAACAGTTTGTCAGTCTTAGCCAATAACTTCCAATCGACATGCCTTGTAGATTCTCCTGTATTATATAGTCTATGCTCAGCAAACTCAACTGAAAATCCATGAAATGGACTTTTATGTAAGCCAGTGATAAAACCTTCCACTACCTGTTTCGCTAACAGTTCAAGTTTACTATATGCTTGAATCTTTGTTCTATCTATCGTTGCCATGAGTTAAAGGTACTTGTAAAAAAAATTGTACATTGGTTGTACTGCAATTAATTTAGCTTGAAATGGAAATCGAAGAAATTGTATCAAGGTACGCTAAAAAGCTAGCCAATGACGAGATAGAATACTCAGAGCTCGACTCTATTTTAAATAAGATGTTGTTAAATCCCGGTGAAATCGTTCAAATTAAAGCACAAATTGATGAAATAGCCCAGAATATTATATTGAATAGAAATGAGTTCAAACTAAAGAAGCAACAGTTTATTCAAGGAGTAATAATTTTTGGCCTTGGAGCATGCATTACTGTCGCTAGCTTTTTTAAACTTGGAGTGTTTGCTGGTTCTAAAGTTTACTTCATTAGTGCCGGATTGATGGGCTTTGGAGGATTTTCAATTTTTAAGTCCAAACAAAATGAAGAGAAAAGGGATCCTAAAAAGAGAATGAAACGATACTTTGAAAAAAAGTAGACGCATAAAAAAACCTCAATTTCATATCTCCGATTTTATGCAGAAATATAAAAATTGAGGCCCTTTATTCTTGTAAGAAAACCTTACGCCATAGCAGCGTCTAATTTCCCTGCGTAAGCAGACTTTGCCGCAGCACCAACTTGTTTGTCAACAATTTCACCGTTTTTGAAAATCAATACAGTTGGAATGTTTCTTATTCCATACTTTGCAGAAATTTCAGGGTTGTGATCTACGTTCACTTTTCCTACTACTGCTTTTCCGTCGTAATCTCCCGATAACTCTTCAACTACTGGTCCAACCATTCTACATGGTCCACACCACTCAGCCCAAAAGTCAACCAACACTGGCTTGTCTGATTTTAATACTATCTCGTCAAAATTTGCATCTGTTATTTCTAATGCCATAATTCCTATTTTTTAAATTATTCTATAATTCTGTACTTCATTAAAAAATACAGCTGTTTAATTCTTTTTCAAATTTACCAAGTCAAATATTCTACCAATCTTTTCTACACGACAAATTGGCATTAATTAACCGTAAACTCAATATTCGGCCATTTCTGAACCTCTTCTATAAATGTGTTTGTTAAGTTCACCTTAATCTCTCTAGATTTCATTTGCACCGTGTTCTTGTTCTTACGATCGACCAATGCCACACTTAAAGTGCACTTCCCAAGTTTCTCTTTACCCAATTCCTTTAACCAATTCACTAGCTCTTCGTTTACCGTGTCATATTCCATTTTTAAGGTAACATTTTTAGCCAATTTGTCTCTCAATTCAGAAAGTAGTTCAATGGATGATATCTTAAACTCTAATTCATCTCCCCAATTTCTTTTTTGAGATTTCCCTTTCATGAAGAGAAACCAGCCAGTGTTTAAGTAGCCCTTAAACTTCACGTAATCGTCTCCAAAAATGAAAAAACTATGAGAATCCTCGTACCCTTCAAAATCTAGAATCCCAAAGGGTTTTCCAGTCTTCGTCATTCTATGTTGAACCCCAGTAACAATACCTGCCATTCGCATTTCGCCTTTTTTAGATGCTAACTCCAAACTCTGAAGATCCCGAATTTTTGCATTACAAAAGTTGTTAATCTCAAATTTAAAATCATCTAGTGGATGACCAGACAGGTAAATACCCACCACATCTTTTTCTTTCGAAAGTTTTTCCATGGTTCCCCACTCTTCGCAAGTTGGAATTTCAGGCTCTGGAATACTCACTTCAGACTCTCCCCCAAATAAGGAAGCTTGCGCAGAATTTTCTGAATCTTGATGATTTGCTCCGTATTTAATTGCCTTTTCTATAAAAGGAGCTGATCCATCTGAAGAATGAAAGTATTGCGCCCGATGAATGCCTTCGAATGAGTCAAAACCACCTGCTAATGCCAAACTTTCAAACGCCTTCTTATTTGCTGAACGTAAGTCGATTCTTTTCGTAGCATCAAAAATAGAACTGTATTTACCATTCTCTTTTCGCTCCTTAACTATCGCCTCTACAGCGCCTTCCCCTACTCCTTTCAATGCACCAATTCCAAATCGTATTTGCTTGTCTTTGTTTACCGTAAACTTATACGCACTTTCGTTGATATCCGGTCCAAGCACCTTTGTGCCCATTCTACGACATTCTTCCATAAAGAAGGTAATCTTCTTAATGTCGTTCATGTTGTTGGTCATTGCCGCAGCCATATACTCTGCAGGGTAGTTGGCCTTTAAGTAGCCCGTTTGAAATGCCACCACAGAATATGCCGCTGAATGCGAACGGTTGAACCCGTATTCGGCAAACTTTAGCATAATGTCAAACACGCTTTCAGAATGCTTTTTCTCCACACCATGAAGTTTTTCTGCACCTTCCACAAACTTCACCTTTTGCTCCTGCATTACATCCATCTTCTTCTTACCCATGGCTCGACGAAGTATATCCGCTTCACCTAAGGAGTATCCTGCCATAATTTGGGCTGCTTGCATAATTTGCTCTTGGTACACCATAATTCCGTAGGTATTCTTGAGCAAATCAGTCAGTAATTCGTGCGGGTATTCAACTTCTACATCTCCTCTCTTTCGCGAGACAAACAAATCGATAAATTGCATGGGTCCAGGCCGATACAAGGCATTCATAGCAATTAAGTCCTCTATGTCAGTTGGTTTCAAGTTCTTTAAATGCTTCTGCATTCCAGCAGATTCGAACTGGAAGGTTCCATTGGTTTCGCCACGCTGATACAACTCATAGGTTTTTTCGTCATCAAGCGGAATTTCATCCGGATCAATTTCTATCCCGTAATTCTCCTTAATTAATGCAATTGCATCTTTAATAATGGTCAAGGTTTTAAGCCCCAAGAAGTCCATTTTCAATAATCCTGCATCTTCTACTACCTTGTTGTCAAATTGAGTCAAAAGCAGCTCCGAATCTTTAGAAGTACAAACCGGAACATAATTAGTAATGTCGTCGGGCGAAATAATAATTCCACAGGCGTGAACCCCCGTATTTCGAACAGAGCCTTCTAAGGTTTTAGCATAATTCAAGGTTTGACCAGTCATGTCATCTACTTCAATCAACCTTCTTAGCTCTTGCGCTTGAATAAATTCTTCAGCGTTTAATCGCTGCTTCAGCTCTTTTTCTTCTGACCCAAATATTTTTGCCAGCGAAGTATTTGGAACCATTTTAGCCACTTTATCTACTTCAGATAAGGGTAAATCCAATACTCGACCTACATCACGTATGGACGATTTTGCCGCCATGGAACCATATGTAATAATTTGTGCTACTTGGTTTTTTCCGTACTTATCCACCACGTAATCAATAATCTTAGATCGACCTTCATCGTCAAAATCAATATCAATATCTGGCATAGAAACCCTTTCAGGATTTAAAAAACGCTCAAAAAGTAAATTGTACTTGATGGGGTCGATGTTGGTAATTCCAACACAATACGCCACGGCCGAGCCCGCAGCGGAACCTCTACCTGGACCAACTGAAACTCCAATTTCTCGCGCGACAGTTGTAAAATCTTGAACAATTAAAAAATAACCTGGAAAGCCCATGTTAGCTATAATCTTTAGCTCAAAATCTAGGCGTTCTACAGTCTCTGCATTTAATTCTCCCCAGCGTTTCCGAGCACCTTCATAGGTCAAATACCGCAGGTATTCATCTTGTGTTTTGAACTTTCCTGGCAAGGTGTAGTTGGGCAGTAAAATATCTCGCTTTAGTTCGGGTGGAGTTATTTTATCGACAATCAAATTGGTATTGTCCAATGCTTGAGGAACATCTTTAAAGAGTTCTCCCATTTCTGCTTGTGTTTTGAAGTAGAAATTGGAGTTTGGAAAACCGAATCGATAACCCTTTCCATAGCCCTTAGGCGTGCTCATTTTATCACCGGTATTCACACACAGCAATATATCGTGGGCCGTCCAATCATCTTCCTCCACATAATGAGAATCATTGGTGGCAATTAATGGTACGTTGTACTTCTCTGACCATTTAATCAAGACCTGGTTTACATCTTCCTGACTTTTCCCGGTGCCGTCAATTTCTCCTAAACCGTGTCGCTGCAGCTCGATGTAATAATCGTCTCCAAAAATACCCCACCACTCTACAAATGTTTTTTCAGCTTCTTCCTCACTTTTAAAAAGTATTGCCTGTTGAATTACTGAAGCAATACAGCAGGTAGTCGCAATCAAGCCCTCTTTATACTGCTTTAGTAACTCCATGTCAATTCGAGGAAACTTGGAATACAAACCTTCCATGTAACCCAAGGAGCATAATTTAGATAAGTTCTCGTAGCCTTTTTGATCTTTTGCCAAGAGCAATTGATGGTATCTTTTGTCTTTTGAACCTCCTTTAAACTCCTTCTGATGCCGATCTTCTACCAAGTAAAACTCGCAACCTACAATTGGAGTAACTCCAGCCTTGGCTGCCTCTGCAACGAACTGAAAAGCACCAAACATATTTCCATGATCTGTCATGGCAACGGCACGCATATTATCGGCCTTTGCTTTTTGCATTAACGATGCAATAGGCGCAGCTCCATCTAACAACGAAAATTGCGTATGTACGTGAAGGTGAGAGAAATTTGGCATTTAAAATTCTATTTTTTGATGACTTTAAATGTAGGACTTAGTTAATGGAAATAATAGCGATGTTAATAAGAAATGATGTTTTGTTGCTGTGCTATTTTAATAAATAACTGCACCCTTTTTACCCAAGGTAGTGCGAACTCTCAATGGTTACTCTTCCCAAAATGAGCTATTCTACCGCCTGCAGTTATTAATATTTATTTCATTACCAATAAATTAACTCCGAAAGAGCCACAATAAAAAACTATTTCAGCAACAAACGGTTCACTGTTCATGAAACTATTATTGATTTTATTTACTGTTACCATGACAACAGCACCACTTTACCAGTTTAACTCAAAAAGCGCAAACGATTGGCAAATTATTGACGACAGAGTAATGGGAGGAGTCTCTCAAGGTGAATTCTCTGTGAACGACAATGGTATCGGAATTTTTAGTGGAGAAGTATCTACTGCAAATAACGGCGGTTTCTCGTCTGTTAGAATGAGTTTGAATAGCGACAAGCTAACTGCAAACAAAAACTTCATCTTGAAAGTAAAAGGCGATGGTAAAAGCTATCAGTTTCGAGTGAAGACGAACCGGTATGCCAAACATTCCTACATCTACACTTTTGAAACAAACGGTGATTGGCAGGAAATAAAAATTCCTTTCAAGAAGATGTTTGCTTCTTGGAGAGGAAGAAAATTAGACATGCCAAACTACGATGGATCAGCTATTGAAGAGATGCGTTTTTTAATCGCCAACAAAAAGAACGAAAACTTCAAATTGGAGATGGACTGGATTAAGGTTGATTAAAAGTTGAATTCATTGCTTGATAAATTCTTGGTGCTTGCAATTGAAACTAATAGAACAAAGAAATAAGTGATAAAACCGATAGACAAAACGAGAGCTAAAACTTGAACGGCACTTCTTTCAAAAATTTTAATTGCTGTTACAATTGCAACAACACTAATAACAGTGCCTGCAATCATTAAAGGAATAAATGTTAATTCCCAAAGTACCTGAAATAGAACAAAATCCCACTGCAATCGGATTAAGAAGTAACCAAGTAAAAAGTAGCTAACAATTATGAGTAAGAACGTATTTAAAGTTTTAATCTTCATTGGTCAACATTTCATGATCTAACTTTTGTCTTTCTGTGAACTTGTCAATTGCTGCCTGGTCGTAATAATATTGAACAGGGAAATACAATCCTATTACCAGTATGTAAACTACAAGAGAAAAAAAATATTTTATTTTCTTCTTTTTAAATGAGTTATAGATTGTATTACCAATTAAAAATAGATGAAAAAAGTATACAATTTCACTTAAAACAGCATCTATATACTCTAAGTAAAGTAAGTTGAAATTCAATTCATTAATTGCATTATACAAGACAATTTGATGGACTAGTATAAAAAAAATCAGAATAAACCATGAAATTTTACCAACCTTCTCCAATAAATGCATAAACTGACCATTGTTGATTTTGAGCTAAAATTAGTTAAAACTCAAATAATTCTTGCATTTTCTTCGCCACCTTCTCTGCATTTGGAATCATTGTCTGTTCTAATACGGAGTTCAACGGAATCGCAGGCATGCTTTCAGACCCCATAGCCATGACAGGCGCTTCTAAACTCGTGAAACACTCTTCTTGAATTAAACCTGCAATGTTTCTTGCAAATGAATTTTCAATAGCATCTTCCGTTAAAACCAAACATCGGTTGTGCTTTTTAACCGAATTAAAAATCGTCTCTTTATCCAATGGATTTAATGTTCTGATATCCACAATTTCCACTTTCCCTTCAAACTCTTTTGAAGCATTCAATGCCCAGTGAACACCTATTCCATAAGTAATTACAGTTATGGAATTCCCGCTATCTATGCACTCTTGCTTCGCTTCTTGTGCAATTCTTGCTTTTCCGAAAGGCACCACATAGTCGGCATCTGGCTCTATTGTTTTTGCTGCTAAGGTTCCCGGAACTTTAGACCAATACAGGCCTTTGTGTTCAAAAATAACTACTGGGTTTGGATCGTGATAAGCCGATTTCATTAGCCCTTTCAAATCTGCTCCGTTAGAAGGATAGGCAATCTTAATTCCTTTGATGTTTGCAATAATGGTCTCTACACTAGAAGAGTGATAGGGTCCTCCACTGCCGTACGCTCCAATTGGAACTCGCAAAATCATGCTCGCAGCAAACTTGCCATTTGACAAATAATACGACCGACTCAACTCTGTAAATAATTGATTGATTCCTGGGAAAATATAATCTGCGAATTGTACCTCAACAATTGGTTTCAAACCAACTGCCGACATTCCAACTGTTGAACCAACAATAAATGCTTCTTGAATGGGTGTATTAAAAACTCTTTCGTCGCCAAACTTTTGAGCCAAAGTTGCAGCTTCTCGAAAGACGCCCCCTAATCTACCACCCACATCTTGGCCGTACATTAAGCATTCTTTGTGCTCAGCCATTAGCTCTTCCACTGCATGTAATGCAGAATCCACCATCACTACCTCTTCTCCATTTTCAGGACTTCTAACTCCTCGTTCTTCAGTAACAGTTGTTGGCGCATAATCATGAGTAAAAAGATCTTCAGGAGCAGGGTCTTCTGCTTTTAAAGCTTTTTTGTAGTCCGACTCAACTGTTTTCAATGCATCTTTTTCAATTTTAGTCAATTGCTTTTCCGAAAAACCATTCTCCAATAAATGGTTTCTTAAAACCGGATATGGATCACGTGTTTTTTGTTCTTCCAAATCATCTCTGTACCACTCCATTCTTACTCCTGAAGTGTGGTGGTTCAACAAAGGAACCTTTGCATGAATTAAAACTGGTCTACGTTCTTCGCGAATAATTTTGATGGCCTTTTGAACGGTTTCGTAGCTTTCTACAAAATCACTTCCTTTAATGGTGAACGCTTCCACTCCTTTAAACCCTTTAATATATTCAAACGCATTTTGAGCTCTTACCTCGTCCGCACTTGCAGAAATATCCCATTCGTTGTCCTGTATAACATATAGAATTGGTAACTGACGCAGCCCTGCCATTTGAAACGCCTCAGCGACTTCTCCTTCAGTAACTGAAGCATCTCCAAGTGAACACATCACCAAAGGATTGTTCTTGTCATCTATTCCAACTTGCTCTTTGTACTGCATGCCTAACGCTGCACCAGTAGCAGGAATCGCTTGCATACCTGTCGCTGATGATTGATGAGGAATTTTCGTCTTATCCTCGTCCTTTAAACTTGGATGAGAATAATAGGTTCTTCCTCCTGAAAATGGATCATCCTTCTTTGCCATTAACTGCAACATCAAATCATATGGCCGCATCCCAATACCTAACAACATGGAGTCATCACGGTAATACGGATACGCATAATCGAAGTTTTTCAACTGCATGGAAACTGCTAATTGAATTGCTTCGTGCCCTCGTGAGGTGGCATGCACATATTTAGAAACAACTTTAAAGTTTGCTTCATAATGCTCCGTCATGCTTTTGGCGGTTGCCATTAACGAAAATGCCTTTTCTAAGGTACTCTTGTTGATTTTTGCCATAATTCTATATTCTTTTAATTTTTGCTTACTTCGACTATCGCTCAGTGTGACAAAAATTTGACATTCGTAATTCGTAATTAAACAATTCTATTAGAATCGAACTCTTCTAAAAAGTCCCCTATTCGTGCTAAAAATGAACCTCCTAAGTTCCCATCTACTACTCTGTGGTCAAACGATAAGGATAAGTAAATCATACTACGAATTGCAATTACATCTTCCCCGTCTTGCGTTACTACAACAGCCCTTTTGTTGATACTTCCTATTGCTAAAATTGCAACTTCAGGTTGATTAATAATTGGAGTTCCCATTAGGTTTCTAAAGGTTCCCACGTTACTAATCGTGAAAGTACTTCCTTGAATTTCGTCAGCTTTTAACTTATTTGTTCGTGCTTTTTGCACCAAGGAGTTGGTCTCTTTTCCCAAGCCCAACAAATTCTTTTGGTCCGCATTTTTAATCACCGGAACAATTAAATTGCCAGACGGTAATGCTGCAGCTAAACCAATGTTGATGTCGTTTTTAACGATTATTTTCTTGCCATCTACGGACACATTAATTAGCGGAAATTCTTGGATTGCCTTCACGACTGCCTCAACAAATATTGGTGTGTAGGTAATCTTTTCTCCATACTTTTCTTGGAAGGCCACCTTGTTCTTTTCTCTCCACTTCACCATTTTGGTGACGTCTGCTTCCACATAGGCAGTAACGTGCGGTGAAGTTTGTTTTGAATGCACCATGTGATCTGCAATCATACTTCGCATGCGGTCCATTTCAATGATTTGCTGACCACCTTCGTAATTCGATTTCGGAACAAAATTAGATGGAGTTGATTGTTGAGCTAAGTTGTTCTTAGCACCTGATTCAATGTAGGTCAATAAATCATTCTTTAATACTCTGCTATTTTGCCCACTACCGGAAATCGTTTTTAACTCTTCGAAACTTATGCCTTCTTTTTCAGCCATGCTTCGAACTAATGGCGAATAAAACCTTCCTTCATCGTCGAATCGTTGTGAATCAGACTTAGTGTTATTCGTATCGTTAATTGTTTCTTGTTCTTCTTCAACCTTGGTTTCTGCCGCTGCAACTTCTCCACTTCCTGAGGTATCCATTTTTGCAATAACAGTTCCAACAGGTACTACATCATTTTCTGCAAAGAGTAGTTCAGTAATCACCCCACTTTCTAGAGCTGCAACTTCCGAATCCACTTTATCGGTAGCTACTTCTAAAATCGGATCGTCTTTCTCAACTGCATCTCCTACTTGCTTCAACCAATTTAATACCGTTGCCTCTTTAATGCTTTCTCCCATTTTAGGAAGCTTGATTTCTAGGATTGCCATACTCGAATTATTAGAAATAGTTTATCCAAATTTAAAGGAGCTCACGAGCTAATCCTACATCATTTATCAAAATCAGGATATTATTCTAATAAAGTCTATTTATTTAGACTATTAAAGTAATTTAGACTAATAATTATTCCATAATTAGGATTAAACACTGTTTAATATGAAAAAAATAGATGAAATCGATAAAAAGATCTTACAATTGTTGCAAGTGGATGGACGTAAGACCATAAAAGACCTGGCACAAGAACTTAATTTATCATCTACCCCAACGTTTGAGCGCGTTAAGAAATTGGAAAAAGCAGGAATAATAGACCATTACTCTGCTGTCTTAAATGCTGAAAAAATAGGTAAAACACTTTACGCCTTCGCTCACATCAGCTTAAAAGATCATTCCAAAGAGTTGGTACAGCAGTTCACCAATCAAATCATAAAAATTCCACAAGTACAAGAATGTCATTATGTTACTGGCGATTCTGATTTTATTCTAAAAATTCTACTAAACGACATGGAAGCTTACCGAGAGTTTATGATGAATCAGTTATTTGACATGAGTAACATTGCTAAGGTAGAATCCTTTCTTTCCCTTTCGGTATTGAAAAAAAGCAGCTTGATTGAATTGTAAAAGGCTCACCTTTTGAGCGAGCCTTTTAGTTATATAGATGACCAATATTCTTTTACTGCTTCACCACCTTCAAATTAACCCTCTCCCCTTTTTCGTTGGTGAGTTGAATGAAGTAGATGCCTGCTTTCCCTTTCAGCTCTAGCTCAAGGGCATTTTGATTATTGATTTGTAGTTCTTGTACAACCTGCCCCTGTATATTTATTACATCTGCCTCATAACTGCTCTCCAAATTCAATCCTCCAAGATAAAAGACACCTTTTGTTGGGTTCGGATAAACTTGAATATATTCTAGTTCGTTTACAAAATTATCAGTCACTTTCGTTGTTAGATTATAGCCTCCTAAAGGAGGAATTACAGTAATTGAAATGGTCTCGTACAACATTGCAGGAATCGGACAATGATTATCAATTGCCTTAATTAAAAAATGGTGGGTTCGTGCCGTACCATCTCTGTTTAAATGGTTGCAATCTGTATTCCAATTTAAGTTTAAAAAACCGCTTGAGTAGGACAAGTAATAGTTAACTGGAGGGAAAACACTAGAATCAATAGATGGAGCAATAGAAAATACAGCACACGAGGTGTCTAAAGGATTCGGACAATTCCGAGAATCAATTAAACTGTTACTTAAACTTCCACTTAATGGAACAATATTAAAACTTTGAGGGTTCGTTGCAAAAAAGTTTGAATTAGAATCTCTTACAACAACACTTACATTGATGTTATTTCCTGCTGGGTGCGTTAAACAAACATAAGTTACAAAGTTAAAGGAACATTAATTGGTGTAACACTTTGTGGAAAACTGTTAAGGTTACATAGAACTGTATAGGTAAAATCGTCAGGATTAATTTCAAATAAAACACCAACACCAAATAGTCCTCCACTTGAAGTAGTACCGTAGATACTTCCATTAGTAGAAGGTACGATCATGGATGGGTTTTTTCCATCTACTGCATTTAAGGAATTAAATGACTGAACAGTAGTAAAACCATTCCCTGACGAGTCTATTTTAAAAATAGCTCCAGTATTATTTGTTCCGGGAGTTATAGTACCATTATAAGGAAGCACTCCCCAAAACTCATTAGTTTGAGAATTACCAAATAAGCTTAAAAGTGTTACAAAAAAGAAAAAAAGATTTTTCATGGTTTAATTTTCAGTTTTTATACGCTTCTTTTCATTACCGTAAAAGCATTTTTAAAGTTATTGAAAATCAAATTACTGTAATGGATTGTCTTAAAGAGATAAGCATTAGCAATTAAACTGCTATTCACGACTTCCCCTTAATCTCTTCCCAAATTTGAAACAAACTCTCTTGGGTTGGTCGGTCTTTAGGTATTTCGGTTAATGCTTCAACTGTCTGCGATTGTTCGTGCATTTCAGAAGGCAATTGCTGGTACAAAGCGGTTCCCTTTGTTTTCCAGGCGATCATTTCATCGCTTACCTCTTTAATTTTTCTAGCTGGGTTACCCACAATTAAGCTGCGTTTTTCGAATTTTTCTTTGGCTTTCACAAAAGTTAAGGCACCAATAATGCACTCGTCCTCGATTACGGCTTCATCCATAATTACTGCATTCATTCCCACCAAAACATTCTTGCCAATGTGCGCTCCATGAATAATAGCTCCGTGTCCAATGTGTGCGCCTTCTTGTAAAGTAATCGTTATTCCGGGAAACATGTGAATCGTACAATTTTCTTGCACATTACAACCATCTTCAATAACAACTCCGCCCCAATCGCCACGAATGGCTGCGCCCGGACCGATGTAAACGTTTTTACCAATAATCACATTACCGGTAACTGCAGCCTGTGGATGAACAAAACTGCTTGGGTGAACTACTGGTATAAAACCTTTGAAAGAGTAAATCAATTTTTAATTATTTAATTATGAGTTTTTTATTTTTAATCGTAAATACTGACTTGAGTACTCATTGAAAATTAAGGATTAAGGATTAAAAACTAAAAATTAATTAAGCGTACCCACTTAAAACTTCTTTCGTATACTCACTCAACACCAATCTGCCGCTCATGGCTGCTCTTTCTGCTAACAAGTCATCCCAATTTTCAGTGCCTTTCCAAAATATTTCTTTTAGCATGCTTTGTGCTTCCGGGTTTTTAGAAAGTAAATAGTCTACTAACTTTTGAACTCCTTCTTCTAAGGCTTCTGCATCATCGTGGACTTCTGCATACAAACCTTTCTCCTTAGCCCATTCCGCAGAATAAAAATGGTCTGCATTAATCGTCATTTGACTCATGGCAGAAACACCAACTTTACGCTCTACTGCCGGTCCAACCACAAATGGTCCAATACCTATGTTCAATTCAGATAATTTGACCGATGCAAATTTTGTTGCCAAGCAATAATCCACAGCAGAAGCAACTCCCACTCCACCTCCTACAGCTTTTCCTTGCACTCTTCCAATTATTAATTTGGGACATTTTCTGCATGCATTAATCACATTGGCAAAACCGGAAAAGAATTTCTTACCCGTATCCAAATCGTTAATGCTTATCAGCTCTGTAAAGCTAGCTCCTGAGCAAAAAGTTCGGACACCTCCACTTTTCAGAACAATTAGCTTCACTGCATCGTCCTGACCTGCTTCAGTAATCGTTTGCGCTAATTTGCTCAAGATATCACTTGGTAATGAGTTGTGTTTTGGGTGAAAAAATTCAATTGTTGCTAGGCCGTTCTCGGCTTTATCTATTTTAACATATGGTACTGACATTTACTTATATTTTAAATTATTAATCTTGAATTTTTAGTTTTTAATACTAAATCACAATTATTAAAAACTCCTAATTAAAAATTATTGATTCAACTTTTTTTTCATCGTTCTTAGAATTGCTCCGAGCAGTCGTAATATCTCTTTAACGTTTTCTAGTAATTCTTCCTGTTAGCCTTTACTTATTAATTCAACTTCTAACACCAATCTTAACCAATATTCAGTTTCTCGATCTTCCTTGTACGATATAGACACTTTATGAAGGAAATCTTTATCACTCTGACCACCCATTGATTCTTCAAGATTTGCACCTATTGAAGTTGCGCTTCGAATTATTTGTCGAGTTAAGTCATATTCCTTCTTTTCTTTCTGAACTGCGTAAGCCAATTTAACGGCTTTTACTGCAAATTCAAAACTCTTCTTTTGAACTATATTTTCTTGAGCCATTTACTTAATTATTAATGCATCAATTTTTAGTTTTTAATCCAGTTCTAATTTTTGTTGGTTATAAGTATTAAATTCTCAATGGAATCTCAATTGCTTTTTAGTCCAAATTAAAAATTCAAAACTAAAAACTAATAATTCTAATTTTAAAGAATTGAAAATTGCTCAAAGTGATGATTAAAATGTTTCCGATTCATCAAGTCCCAAAGATCTTTATCTAAAGGACCAAAAACTGCATTGTTTGCTGTTGCTTCTGGGTTTTCCTTATAATACAATTCAAACGCATCAAATCCTTCTAAAAATTTAGCTTTGGCTTCGTTCAAGTCGGCATATTCTAAATCGGCTAAAACTCCATCCTCCAAAACAGGTGTCTTACTATTCTTTGGAAACGGATAGTAATTATACAAACTGTCCGTGTACTTTTCCAAATGCTCTTCCGGAGTATGAACGTCTAACTTAATCTTATTCACTGCAGAATGCAATCCGTGTATTAAATGCTCTACCATGTGCTGTGGAGTCATGATGCCCCACTTCGCAGTTGATTGCTCGGTTAACTTTGCCAAGTAGCCTTCTACATTTTTACGGTTAATTTCTTGGAAAGGACTTTTCTTTGCTACCATGGTTAAAACGGTTGCAATAGCTACTTTCTCATCGTCTTGATCAAACACTTCAACAAACCATTTTACAACCCCTGAAGGAAATTGCTGACCTCGAACGTCTTTATCTCTCTTTTCTTGACAGGTTAAACGAACATAAATGGTGTCCCCATGATAAATAGGACGCATAAAACGACACGTATCTAAACCGTAATTAGCAGATACCGGACCTTTGTTGGGGTACACAAATAAACCTGCTGCCGCAGAAAGTATAAAGTATCCGTGTGCAGCGCGCTTGTCGAAAATAGTGTGATTTAAAGAAGTAGTATCCGTGTGGGCATAAAAATGATCCCAAGAAAGATTTGCGAAATTAGCGATCTCTGAATCCATCATCGTACGCTTATGCGTTTTCAATGACATTCCTGCTTCAATGTCTTCAAAATGATATTTGAAAGGGTGTTGTGGAGTCTCTTTATACTTTGCACCCGATTGGAAAATTCCGGTAATTTCAGTTACTGTTGTTGGTGAACCTTGAATTGCGCAACGTTGCAAGTAGTGCTTCACTCCTCGCATTCCGCCCATTTCTTCGCCACCGCCGGCTCTACCTGGACCACCGTGGGTTAAGGTTGGCAACGGAGAACCATGGCCGGTACTTTGTTTGGCAGAGTCTTGATTCAGCACTAAAATTCTACCATGATGCGTAGCAGCTTCTACGGTAAACTCTGTCGCAATTTTATCATCTCCGGTTACAATAGAAGCACACAATGAGCCCATTCCTAGATGAGAAAGCTCAACGGCTTCGGCTGTGGTAGAATATGGCATAATGGTACTTACAGGACCGAAGGCTTCCACATTGTGAACTGCCATGTTTTTAAATGGCTCTTTCTCTACCATCAAAATTGGACTTAAAAAAGCTCCTTTTGAAGCATCTGCTCCATTCACCTCAACTTGGTCTAAACTTCCGTACACAATCTCAGCAGTCTGACTCAATTCCGCAACTCTTTCTTTGACTTCTTGAACCTGATCTTTACTAACCAAAGCTCCCATTCTTGTCTCTTTCAGTGAAGGATTTCCGATATTGGTTCTACCCAGCTCTTTACCAAGTGCAATCTGAACATCTTCCACGTAGTTTTCAGGAACCATTATTCTTCGAATAGCGGTACATTTCTGTCCACACTTTACAGTCATTTCAGCTTTTACGCCTTTGATAAACAATTTAAATTCGGGCGTCCCGGGAGCGGCATCCAAGCCTAAAACGGAACAATTTAAAGAATCTGCCTCCATGTTAAATGGAACAGCTTCATTGATAATTCTCGGATTTGCTTTTAACATTCGACCGGTAGTTGCAGAACCGGTAAAAGTGACAACATCTTGAGATTCTACGTGGTCTAAAATGGTTCTAGCGGAGCCACAAATTAATTGCAATGCTCCTTCTGGCAATATATTAGATGCTATTATTTCTTTTACTACCGCTTCGGTTAAGAAGGACGTATTGGTCGCCGGTTTAACAACCGCAGGAACTCCAGCCATCCAGTTCACTGCACACTTTTCTAACATGCCCCAAACCGGGAAATTAAAAGCATTAATGTGAACTGCAACTCCTCTTTTAGGCACCATAATGTGGTGGCCCATAAATTGGCCTCCTCTCGACAAGTCTATTCCATCTCCTTCTACATGGTAAGGTTTGTTTGGGAATTCTTTTCTTAAAGAAGCATTGGCAAATAGGTTACCAAAACCACCTTCGATGTCGATCCAGGAATCTACTTTGGTTGCTCCTGTTTTGTACGAAATTTCATAAAACTTTGCTTTGTGCTTTATCAAGTGAAGTCCCAACTTCTTCAGCATCATACCACGTTCTTGGAACGTCATTTTTCGTAAAGCAGGATTCCCAACCTTTCTGCCGTAATCAAGAATATCGCTAAAATCGAATCCCTTTGTAGTTGAAGTGGCAATCTCTTCGCCGTTTACCGCATTAATTAATGGAACACCATCTCCATCTCCTGTTACCCAATTTCCTTGTATGTAGTTTTCTAACTTCATTCTATTAATTTTTAGTTGTGAATTTTTAATCTTTAATCCATTCAATACAAACAAGTAAGAATTAAAAACTAAAAATTAGCGATTAAACATTTACATTCTCAATAATCGTAGCATAGCCCTGACCAACACCAACACACATTGCTGCAAGAGCATAACGCTTTCCGGTTTTTTGAAGCTCAATTGCTGCTGTATGCAAAATTCTTGTTCCTGTTACTCCAAGTGGATGACCAATTGCAATTGCACCTCCGTTTGGATTAATTCTAGCATCATCATCTGCCAAACCAAGTTCTCGTGTGCAAGCCAAAGCTTGGGCCGCAAAGGCTTCATTGAATTCCATAATATCCATATCGTCCAATGTTAAACCTGCTCTCTTTAAGGCAAGCTTTGTTGCCCCGACTGGACCAATCCCCATAATTCTAGGTTCAACCCCAACAACGGCTGAACTTACAATTCGAGCCATTGGTTTTAAGTTATATTTCTTCACCGCATCTTCAGAAGCAATGATAGTTGCAGCAGCGCCATCATTTAATCCCGATGCATTTCCTGCAGTTACAGTTCCTCCTTCTTTTCGAAAAGCAGGTCTTAGTTTAGACAAACCTTCAAAAGTCGTTCCCGGTCGAACAAATTCATCTTTGCTAAAAATGATTGGATCTTTTTTTCGCTGAGGAATTTCAACTGAAACTATCTCCTCTGCCAATCTACCATTTTCTTGCGCTGCCGAGGCTTTCTGCTGGGACCAAGCTGAAAACTTATCCTGATCTTCTCGACTTATTCCAAATCGGTCTACTAAATTTTCGGCCGTTTCGCCCATTGCATCAGTACCGTAAAGGTCTTTTATTTTCTTATTAACGAACCTCCAACCAAAACTGGAATCGTGCATTTCAGCATCTCTTCCAAATGGAGTTGACGTTTTTGAAATTACCCAAGGACCTCTGGTCATGTGCTCTACCCCACCGGCAATAAAAACATCCCCTTCTCCTGCTTTAATCGCTCTATTCGCTTGAACAATAGCTGACATTCCCGAAGAACACAATCGATTTACGGTTTCACCTGGAACTGACCACGGCAAACCAGCTAATAATGAGCACATTCTTGCAACATTTCGATTGTCTTCTCCTGCTTGGTTAGCATTACCGAGAATTACATCATCATAGGCTTCAGCCGGAATGTTCGGGTTTCGTTTTACAATTTCTTTAATTACCAAGGCACCCAAATCATCTGTTCTCACCGGAGATAAAGTACCTGTAAATTTTCCGATTGGAGTCCTGATTCCGTCTATTATATATGCTTCTTTCATTCATTTTTTTTGGAAGGTTAAAGGTAAGATAAGAATTACGAATCTGGGAATTACGAATCACCAATAATTGCCCTTTTCACCTGACGATAAAACCAGAATTACATGTTATAGTCAAACCTTATGCTCCTTTGAAGTTCGATAAACGGTTCCTCTAAAAAAATAGAAAGGCTCTTCTTGTCCTTCACAAGTAATTACAACATCAACGTCGGCTTTTTTATTCCCCAAGGAGATTACCGTAGCTTCAGCTTTAAGAACATCCCCAATTTTTGCCGATTTTGAATACGACATATTCCCATTAATCAGCGGTGAAATTCGACCATAAGAATTTGAAGCAAAAGCCAATGCTGAGTCAGCTAGCGAATAAGCCATTCCACCATGTAACGTTCCAAAACCATTGAGCATTTCTTTTCGAACTTGCATTTCCAAAATACAATGTCCTTCTTCAATTAATAGTGGTTTTATCCCCAACCATTGAGAACAGAAGTCATTCTCCATCATGGACTCATATACTTTTTCGGCCTTGTTTTTCAAATTAGTTTATTAGTTAAGTAGTTTATTAGTTGATGGGTTGTTGAAACTATTTCGGTTTTTTTGAACCATATGCGATAGAAGCAAAAAGTGCCAAAATTTCTTTGGCCTCAGAAAGTATAATCTGTAATTCATCGTTTTTAATCCAATCTAGTTTTTCGATAATTTCTAACCAATAGACAGTTTCGCTTACTTCACTTTCAGAAATTTTGATTTTATTCCTAAAGTCAGCCGCACTTCGAGCTCTGTTTGCTTCTCTATAGTTAGCTCCTACACTTGTCCCTGATTTTGAAATTTGATTCTTAATTACCCTCCCTTCATCCGTCCTTGGAATATTTGCAGATAATTTGATAATTCGAATTGCAAAATCCTTTGTTCGTAATTCTAGCTTTTCACCAAATTCTTTATTTGTCATCTCCACTTCTTCAAAATGACACCAATTTACTAAAACTAACTAACTAACTAACTGCTTATGCCAACTCTCCTTAACCGGTACTTCCCACTTTGTTTCAAAGTCGCCTTTTGTTTCAATCAAGTTGTTAAAAACAGTAGTTTCTTCATTTAATACTCCTTCCTCTAACTGTTTTTGAAAATCCGCCATTGGCATCATTTTGATTTCAGAACCTTCCTTGTATGTCAAATTCAGCCGATTAAATAAATCCAATTGATAATGCTTTTCAAGCTCTTTTATAAAGCGAACAGATGAATCAATGGAACAGCCGGAAGCTTTCACTTGAGTTTCATCAGCGAATAAAACTATAAACTGATTGTAGAACACTTCGAAAGCTGCTTGCAATTCAGAACCATGAGCTGCCCATTGATCTATGAATTTAGCCCCGTGAGCTTGAATCTCATTCACCTCTGCGTCAGACAGTCTACGATCAGTTTGATAAATCCATACCCTGCCGTGATCTGCTAATTCTTGATAATTCATTCTTTTGTCTTTTTTCAAAGGTAATGAATGATGTAGTTCTTAACTGCTAATCTATTGCATAAAAAAAGGGAAGCATTACCTTCCCTAATTCGTAATTAAAAACTTACAATTTATAATTCTCTATAAACCTTTCCCTTCTGCTATCAATTCCGCTAAATCATATACTTTAAGCGTATCTTCTTTCTCTTTGTTTTTTACCCCATCGGTCATCATGGTCATGCAAAATGGACAACCAACAGCAACAATGTTTGGATTAGCATCCACTACATCTTCCATTCTCTCAATATTCACTTCTTTGGTTCCTGGCTCTGCTTCTTTAAACATTTGAGCGCCTCCTGCACCGCAGCAAAGACCTTTTGCTTTGCAACGCTTTAACTCAACCAAGTCAGCATCTAATTCTTGTAATAGAGCTCTTGGTGCTTCATACTCCCCATTTCCTCTGCCTAAGTAACAAGGATCGTGAAAAGAAATTTTCTTCCCTTTAAATTCGCCACCTTCTATCTTCAATTTACCTTCTTCCATTAATTTTTGAAGAAATTGAGAATGATGCAAAACCTCGTAATCTCCGCCTAAGCCCGGGTATTCGTTTTTTAAGGTATTGAAACAATGAGGACACGTCGTCACAATTTTCTTAACCTCATAAGCATTCATAACCTGAATGTTAGTCATCGCTTGCATCTGAAATAAGAATTCGTTCCCAGCTCGTTTTGCAGGATCTCCTGTACAACTTTCTTCCGTACCTAGAATCGCAAAATTTACCCCAACACTGTTTAATATTTTAACAAAGGCACGAGTAATTTTCTTTGCTCGATCATCGAAACTTCCAGCACATCCTACCCAAAATAAAACCTCTGGCTTTTCCCCTTTAGCCGTTAATTCGGCCATTGTATTCACGTTTAACGTACTGCTCATAATTTTCTATCTTTCAAATACTTCGATTGTTTTTTCTTTTTTAACTAAGTCTGTAAACTTTCCGTTAAATCGAGTTGCTTTTACCAAATGGTTATCAATCCAATGATAGTTACCACCACGTGGCTTACCCATTAAAAGTGCGTGATACTTAAATCCATTTTCATTCAACCACTTTTCTGTTACTTCTCGATGGTCTTCTGTTCTTGATGTAAAATAGGTAATCACATGACCTTCGTCAAACCATTTGTTGATTGTTTCCAATGCGTCAGGATATAACTCCGCAGTTGCCATGCGCTTTGGCTCCTCGTTTGGAATGTCGTCACAAATAGTCCCATCGATATCAATCAAATAATTTTTTCGATTATCCGCCAACACCGGACTTAATAATTGCCCATCTTGCTCTACTTTTTTAAGCTTAAATTCTTTTTTATCCTTCATTGATCCAATTTGCTCTATCGGTTTGAGAAAACTGCCATGGAGCGCCGTTGTTTTCTATATTGGTAATCATGCCTGCCAGTTCCGAAGGAATTTTTGACTCTTCCATCACTAAACTTCTTCGCATGTCCATTATTATGGATAGAGGGTTCAACTCAATTGGGCAAGCATCAACACACGCATTACACGTAGTACATGCCCAAAGCTCTTCTTCAGAAATGTAATCACCCAACAACGATTTGCCATCGGAGAAATCTTTGCCATTTTTATCCATTCCTTTTCCAACCTCCTCCAATCGATCTCTTGTATCCATCATGATTTTTCGTGGAGAAAGTAATTTCCCTGTCTGACTTGCGGGACACTGTTCTGAACACCTTCCGCACTCAGTACAAGAATAAGAATCCATTAATTGCTTCCAGTTTAAGTCAGCCACATCTTTGGCTCCGAATCGTTCTACCGGCCCTTCGGGTTCCGCAGGAGCAGCATATGGATCTGCATCCGGGTCAAACATCATTTCCACTTCTTTCTTAACAGAGTCCATGTTATCAAATTCTGCTCTCGGTTTCAGTTTAGCGTAAAACACTGAAGGAAAAGCTAACATAATATGGAAGTGCTTTGAATAAGGAAGATAATTCAAGAAAGCTAGTATTCCAAGAATGTGAAACCACCAAGTTACTCTTTCAACAATTACCAAATTTCCATTTGAAAGTCCGTCAAACAATGGAACTATAAATTGACTAATTGGATAAGATCCTGCAACGACATAGTGTTCTGCTCCCCTTGCTTGCAGAATTTGATCAGCTGCGTTCATGGAAAGGAAAGCACCCATTAAAAGTACTTCAACAATTAGAATAATGTTCGCGTCTGTTTTAGGCCATCCGAGCATCTCTCTCATTCCAAAACGTTTTATTGTCAAGAAATTTCTTCGAACGAAAAAAACAGTGATGGCAACTAGAACAAGAAAAGCTAATATTTCAAACGAACCAATTAAGAAGTCATAGAAGCCTCCCAAAGGGACAGCAAAAATTCGGTGTGTTCCAAAAATACCATCAATAATTATCTCTAAAACCTCAATATTAATGATGATAAAACCTGCGTACACGATAATGTGCATCAAACCTGATACAGGTTTTACTACCATTTTTGATTGACCGATGGCTACCAGAATCATTTTCTTCCATCGTTCCGGCTTGTTGTCAGAAATATCGACATCCTTACCAAGGTTGATGTTGCGAATGATTGCTTTTAAATTTTTAGAGAACAAAAACACCGCTGCAGCGAATGCAACGACAAATAAAATATTTTCTAAACCCATGAAAGTAAAGTTAGGTAATAAAGCTTATTTGCTCTTATCTTTTCTACCGAAAATTGAAAAGTGAACGTAACGTTCAGGATTCAGCCTCATATCTAGCATTAACTGATCAAGGTCATAAGCAGCAGCTTCTAAGTTTTGATACAAGGTATCATTATTCATTAGTGCACCTAATGAGCCCTCTCCACTATTTACCTTTTGCATCAATTCTGCAACTTCTTGCATTGCTATTGAAGCGTTGTTAACCGTTTGCTGAAGATTAGCTCCCGCAAGAGAGTCACTAATTGATTTTAAATTAGAAAGTGTTTGATCTAATTTCTCATTGTTATTTTCAAAGTTCTTCGTAATCGATTCAACATTTGCAAAAATTCGTTGTAAGCTCTGTCTGTTCTCATTTACCATGTCATCGGCATCCTCCATCGTCTTTTTGAAAACTTTAAGAGACTGACTAATGGTAGTTATACTTGAACTTATGTCTTCTTGAGCTTTGATATCAAAAATAGATTTTACAGTAGTTATCGCAGAGTCGATAGAGCCGATTAAACTTTCAGCTTTATTTCTCAAAGGCGCAATCTGCTGATTAACGGCTTCTTGCAAAGATGTTTCTATAGATGAGTTTAAGGTATCTAAGTTTTTAACTGTTTCTGTAGCTTTTCCAAACACAAGGTTAATCGCCTTACCTCCTAAAAAACCGTCACTAAATATTTCTGCTTTAGAATCTCTTGGAATTTTTATATAAGATTCAGTTATTGAAAATTGTACAATCAACTTTCCTGAAAAGTCTTTTGAAAAATCAACACTTTCAACTTGCCCAACTTTGTTGCCATTAAACATGACAGGATTCGTTCTTGCTAAACCTCCTACATTTGGATAAACAGCATAAAGCTTCAAGCTTTTATCAAAAATATTTTTGCCTTTTAAATAATTCGCACCCCAAATAGCAAGGAAGATGCAGAGCAACATGACCCCACCAATTTTTACTTCTTTACTTATCTTCATTTTACTAAATTAATTATTTATCTTCCTTTAAAAGTTTGACTGCCTCTCCAACTGCAATTCTCTTCCCATTGTGAAAGGCTACCACAAAAGAATCGTCATAGCCACTTTCTTTTACTTTTTTCTGTAGCTCATTGGCTGCCTCCCAAGTTGTTTCAGAGCCATAAGTATATCGAAATAAACCTCCTGCCTCGTAAAATTCAACTTCCTCTAATCCATTAAAACTCTCAGGAGTTGGCTCAACTTTGTTAGAAGAGGTAGCTATTTGGATTTTAAATAACAATCCTTCCTGAAGTATTCTTTCTACTCCTTCATCACTATTCCCCTGCCGTATTTCCGTTGCAACCTTTTTAATTTCTTGTACTGCCTTGTTTGAATCTTTTTTTACGGGCTCAGCTTTTTTCTCAACTTGTTTTGGTTTGTCGGCCTTCGCATCCTCTTCAATGCTATCATCTACTATGGACTGTGAAACAGACTCGACCTCTTTCTTATATTCTTTAAAAGCACGATAAATGGCGGACGCTAAATAATCTTGACCTTGTTCAGAAGTTAAAAATTTCTCTTCATTTCTGTTCGTTAAAAAACCCGTTTCAATCAGAACACTAGGCATAGTCGTTTGGTGTAAAACTAAAAACCCAGCAGTTTTAACACCTCTATCTTTTCGCCCTACTCTTTCTCTAAATTGTCCTTGTATTTTTTCTGCAAAGGATATGCTTTGCGCTTGGTGCGCCTTTGATGAAAACGTGAAAATAATGTAGGACGCAGGAGAATTAGGATCAAAGTCATCATACTTTGTTTCGTAATTATCTTCCATCAAAATAACAGAGTTCTCACGTTGAGCTGCTTTCATGTTAGACTCGGATTTTGCATCACCCATTACAAACGTTTCTGTACCATAGGCAGAAGAACCTCCTGCATTTGCATGAATACAGATAAATAAATCTGCTTTTGCTTTGTTGGCAATACTAGCTCGATCTTGTAATTCAACAAACACATCTGTTTTTCTAGTGTAAATTACATTCAAATCAGCATACGTTTCTTCCAAATATCCACCTAGCTTAAGTGCAATAGCCAAGGCAACGTCTTTCTCATAACTTTCAGAACCTAAACAGCCTTTGTCTTTTCCACCATGTCCAGCATCAATAACTACCGTTCGCAACTTGCCGAAAAAATCACTTTTAGACTGGCTGTGAGCCACTTGAATCGAAGTGATTACAAGCAATAATAGTAATAAATTCGTTCTTAACTTCATAGGTTGGCGAAAGTCAATTTTAAATAATTTAGTTAGCTTTGGCACTGATTTTGACAGTAGTATTCTATACAAAAATAGCATTATAAGGTTGCGCTCTACTCCAGCTCTTTCTCGGGTTTTCATCTTAACGGTGTTAATAACTGTCACTGCACTTTCAAAGGGCTTTACACAATCGGATACCATTCAATTTAGTCCAGGAACTGATACAACACTCCTTTATCCAGACTCTGTCGAAATAAATCGCGACTCCACTCAAATTCCCGACAGTGCAGCACTTGCAACTTCTACCAAAATTGATACCACACTCTCAGAGGATGCTATTGAGTCAAGAGTTGATTATGAGGCTTTAGACTCTATGAAGATTGACATGCTGACCGAAAAAGTATACTTATACGGCTCAGCGCAAGTAAATTATGAAGACATTCAACTGAACGCTGATTACATTGAACTTGATTTGAAAAACAATACAGTATTTGCAGATGGAAGGCCAGATTCAACTGGAGAGATGGTGGGGTTTCCGGTTTTTAAGGAAGGGGCCAAAGAGTACGTTACAAAACGAATGACCTATAATTTCGAAAGTAAAAAAGGAAAAATTACTGAAGTAAGAACGCAGGAAGGCGAAGGTTTTATCAAGGGAAATGAAGTAAAGAAAAGCGGTACAGATGTGATGTACATTAAAAATGGATACTACACTACCTGTAATTTAGAGGATCCTCACTTCTCTTTGGCTACCTCAAAACTCAAAATCATTCCCGGAGATAAAATTATTACCGGACCAACAGTTCTAAAAATTGACAACATCCCCACGCCATTAGGGTTGCCCTTCGGATTTTTTCCGAATAAGAAAGGCCGATCATCAGGTATTGTAATTCCTACCTACGGAGACTCTCGAGCACTGGGGTTCTTTTTAAGAAATGGGGGGTTCTATTGGGGTGTCAATGAATACATTGATGCACGTATTACCGGAGACATTTATTCTTTAGGAAGTTGGGGCGGAGCAATAAATACTAGGTACAGGAAGCGTTACAAATACAATGGTAATGTGAATATCTCCTACACAAAAAGGAAAGAAGGCTTTGAGGAACTACCGAGTTACACTGAAATAAATAATATGTTCATTAGGTGGAACCACGCTCAAGATTCTAAAGCCAAACCAGGAAGTCGATTTTCCGCAAATGTTAACCTTGGAAGCAGCAGTAATTTTCAGAATAACCTAAACAGTTTCTCAAACGAATACCTGACGAATACGTTCCAATCCTCCATCACCTACACAAATTCCTTTCCAACGAAACCATACAACCTGACACTTAGCGCTCGTCATAGTCAGAATACGCAAACAGAGCAATTCAACATTAACTTACCAGATGTATCATTTAACTTCTCCAGGCAATTTCCATTTAAAAATGTAGGGAAAATTGGAAATGAATGGTGGCGAAGTATTTACAAAAACTTTGGGGTAAGTATGCGGTCCGAAGCAACCAATAGATTAACCGTGCAAGAGAATAGATTGGGACTATCAGAACTTGGAGAAGTTAGTCAAGAATTTAAAAACGGAATTCGTCACAGTATTCCTCTGTCCACCTCCTTTAAATTGCTAAAGCATGCGACTGTAAGCCAAGCGGTAAGCTTAAACGAAACATGGATTCTAAGCTCTATTCGCAGGTCTGTAAATAGTGAAGGTGTGCTAGTTACAGATACCGTAATGGGTTTCGAAAGAGCAGCGACTGCCAGCTTTAATGCAGCTTTAAACACTAAACTCTATAGTTTGTACCAATACAAAAGAGGTAAAGTTGCAGCCATTCGTCATGTTATGACACCCTCTATTTCGTTTAATTTCCAACCAGAAATATCGGAAGGAATTGAAAGATACACTGATACGTTAGGGGTTACAAATAAATACTCCATTTTTGAAGGAAGTATCTATGGTACTCCCGATAGAAGAAGAAGCGGTAGAGTTGGGTTTGGATTGCTGAACAATCTAGAAATGAAAGTTCGAACCGATAAAGACAGCACAGGCCTCAAAAAAATTAAATTACTCGAAAACTTTGGTTTATCGTCAAGCTACGATTTAAGTGCCGACTCCTTGAATTGGGCACCAATTTCTGCCAATGGCAGAACCAGAATCGGAAGATTCCTGAGCTTCCAATTTAATGGAACACTTGACCCTTATGGTTTTGTTACCGATTCACTAGGCAGACAAACCCGAGTTAACAAAAGCTCCAAAGACACCCAAGATGAATGGTTACGACTTACAAATGGTAGTGTTGCTTTTAACTTTAGATTAACTGGAAAAGGAAAAGATGGTAAAAAAGCTAACGAGCCTAAAAAAAGCAAATATGCAACCGATGAGGAGCTAGAGCAAATAAATGCCAACATCGAGCAATATGTTGACTTTAGCATTCCTTGGTCTTTAAACGTTAGTTACAACATTCGTTACACAAAACCTACTAATAATAGCAATGTAACACAAACCTTGAACTTTAACGGAGACCTGAGCCTAACTGATAATTGGAAAATTGGCGCTACTTCCGGTTGGGATTTTACCAATAACGATTTTAGTTACACCTCTTTAAACATCAATAGAGATTTACATTGCTGGCAATTGGCGGTAAACTGGATTCCATTCGGACCGAGACAGAGTTATAACATTACTTTAAATGTAAAATCTGCTGTGCTGCAAGACTTAAAACTGAACAGAAGAAGAGACTTTTATGATTTAATTCAGTAAGTCGAAATACAGTATCACCAATACCAGTTTCAAAATATTAAACTTCAACCACATACCAGTATAATTCTTCTCTCAAAAACCTTTTCTTTTCAAAGAAAAATATCCTACATTTGCAGGCTTAAAATTTATTTATAATTAACAACAACGTAAAATGCCTACAAAGATCAGATTACAAAGACATGGTAAGAAAAGATATCCTTTCTATCATGTTGTGATCGCGGACAGTCGTGCCCCACGAGATGGGAAATTTATTGAAAAATTAGGTACGTATAACCCGAACACCAACCCAGCAACAATCGACATCGATTTCGATGGCGCATTAAACTGGATGAAAAAAGGAGCTCAACCTACTGACACAGTGAGAGCTTTATTGTCTTACAAAGGAGTGATTTTTAAGAATCACTTAGACAAAGGAGTATTAAAGGGTGCCTTCACCCAAGAAGAAGCAGATAAAAAGTTTGCTGCTTGGTTAGCAGATAAAGAAGCTAAAGTAGACTCTAAGAAAGACAAATTACTGTCTGACAAAGAAGCTGCTGCTAAAAAAGCGCTAGAAGCTGAATCTGCTGCTAATGCTAAAAAAGCTGCCTCAATTGCTGCTAAAACTGCGGAATTAGCAGGCGAAGTTGCAGATGCAGTGGAAGAAGTTGTGGAAGACGCAGCAGAGGCTGCTGAAGATGCAGCTGAAGCAGTTGCTGATGCTGTAGAAGATACAGTTGAAACAGTAAAAGAAGCTGTTTCAGGAGATGACTCTTCTGAAGAAGATAAGAAAGAAGCTTAATAATAGTATCATACGATGAAAGTCGATGATTGCTTTTATTTAGGATATATTTCTAAAACAATAGGAACCAAAGGGGAATTAGCATTCAAGCTGGATGTTGATTCCCCTTCTTCGTATAATGACCTAAAGGCTGTTTTTGTGCAAATTAGTCCAAAGGACAAACAGCTAGTTCCTTATTTCTTAGAGAAGGCTGAAATTCAAAACAACGACTTATTAAGGTGTAAGTTTGAGGGTGTGGATGACCCGTCAACCGCCAAAAGTTTAGTTGGTACTTCGCTGTACTTGTTGCAGGAAAATCTACCTGAGTTAAAAGAAAATCAATTTTATTTTCACGATGTAATTGGTTACAAAGTTCTTGATCAAGAAAGGGGAGAGTTGGGTAAAATAGAAAAAGTACTTGAATACTCTACTTCAAACCTATTTTCTATTCCAGTTGGAGACAAAGAAATTTTAATTCCCATTTCTGACGAAACAATTACCAAAGTGGACAAAAAAGCCAAAGAGATTCATGTCATTTGCCCTGACGGTTTAATTGATCTTTACCTTGAAGGCTAAGCCTTTCCATTTTAAACAATTTACGATTCACCAAGACCGCTGTGCCTTAAAAGTGGGAACTGATGGTGTTTTGCTGGGCGCTTGGGCTAATTGCTCAAAAGCAACATCCATATTAGATATTGGAAGCGGAACAGGTGTAATATCCTTAATGATCGCTCAACGTTCTACTGCAAAAATTACTGCAATTGAAATAGACCAAGAGGCTGCTGAACAGAGTGCTGAAAATTTCCGTGGTTCCGTTTGGAAGGAAAGGCTTGACGTACTGCATACCTCAATTCAACAGTATACAGATATAAAAGATGTCAAGAAGTTTGACTTGATTGTTAGCAATCCCCCCTTCTACTCCATTCAAAAAGAAACAAACCAACGCAGTATTGCAAGGAGCGAACAACAACTTAATCTGGCTGAGCTTTTCTCATTAGTTGAAGTGCTACTTGAGCCAAGCGGAAGCTTTTGTGTTATTTTTCCCTCTAGCAGAGCCAAAGAATTACTTAAAACTGCTGCTAAAGTTCAATTGTTTCCCAATAAAATCTGCAACGTTAAAGGTAACCCATGTTCAGAGGTTAAAAGAATGTTAGTTGAGTTTCAATTTAACTCAAAAAGTTACGAGGAAAGTCTACTTGTAATTGAAGAGGAACGGCACAATTATACCGAAGATTACGAAGCACTGCTGGAAGATTACTTAACTATTTTCTAATAGAATTGAAAACTCGTCCAAACTCTTTACCACGAAGTCGGCTTCTTCAGGGTTAGCCACATCTTCATGGATAAAAACTGTTTTCATCCCAGCTCTTTTCCCCATTTGAATGTCAGTTATAGAGTCTCCAACTATAATAGACTTTAAAAAGTCAACTTCGGGAAAATCCTTTTTTGCTTGCAGCGCCATTCCGATGTTTGGCTTTCTACAAAGTGTATTTTCAGCTGCTAAATCAGGACAATAATACAATGCATCAAACTTCACGTCAAATGGTTTTAAACCTTCTTCCATATAATCATGCACAACTTTTAAGTCCTCATGCGTCATAATTCCCTTTCCGATTCCTTGTTGATTGGTAACTAAAAAAAGTCTTCCAAAAAGTTTAGTCATTTTTTGAATAGATACTTGCGCACCTTCAACAAACTCAAATTCGTCTATGTTTTTAACGTAATCGTTGTCAAGCTTTTTGTTTATGACTCCATCTCTATCTAAAAACAGAGACCAAGTCGAGTCGATATTCAACTGTCTTAACTTATTCACCGAACATGGTTTTTTCAGTGATATCGCACACAATGTGCCCAACTAAAATGTGACTCTCTTGAATTCTAGGAGTATCATTTGAAGGAACATTAATCAATACATCCACCAATTCAGCCATTTCACCGCCTGATTCACCTGTCATTCCGATAATTGTGGCGCCTTGACTTTTTGCCACCTTGAGCGCTTCAATTATATTTTTGCTATTACCACTGGTTGAAATTCCAACTAAAACATCGCCTTTTCTGCAACACGCTTCCGCCATTCGACTGTAGACCTTATCGTAGCCGTAGTCGTTTGCAACAGCCGTCATATATGAAGAATTTACGTGAAATGCCTCTGAGTACAATGGTTTTCGATCTAAGTAAAATCGTCCTGTCAACTCTGCAGAAATGTGCTGAGCATCGGCTGCAGAACCACCATTACCGCAAAAAAAGACTTTACCGTCGTTCTTAAAGCACTGCACCAAGGTATCTGCAAAAGTTTCAATTTGAGAAACTAACCTGCTAGATTCCAATAATGATTGCTTAGTCGCAATTGATGCTGCAATGGTTTCACTTATTAACTTCTTGTTCTTACTCATGTTGCAAAAGTATTAACTTTCCTGATAAAGCTTGATAAAATTATTTACCAGGGTTTTCCAAGAAAATTGCTCCTTGGCTTGCTTCATATCTGCTTTAAAAGACGCCTTACCCTTTTCGTAGAATTCTACCACATGCTTTGCAATATCGTTTGGGTCTTGCTCCACCAAGTAACCTGTTTCTCCATGCTGTACTAATTCTGGTAATCCTCCAACTTTTGTTACAATCATTGGAACTTCAAACTGATAAGCAATTTGCGTTACACCACTTTGTGTTGCTGAATAATAAGGTTGCAATACCACATCGCAAGCAGAAAAATAATATTTCACCTTGCTATCGGGAATAAAGTCAGTATGCCAGATGATATCTTTTTTAACCCCTAACTCTTCCGCTAACGAATAATAAAAGTCGGCATCTCCATAAAACTCACCTGCTATAATTAATTTTTTATTCGGCAAGTTGTCTTTCCATTCTGCAAATGCTCGAATTGCTAAATCAAGACCTTTGTATTTCCGTATGAATCCAAAAAATAGGATGTAATCGTCTTCTAAGTTCAAATCCAATTCTCTTTTGGCCACTTCTTGACTTAACTTTTCTCCAAAATTGTCAAAAACAGGATGAGGATTTAAAATGCACGACCCTCCATTTTTAAAAGAATATAAATCATCCATTACCGTCCGACTCATAGCAATGTATTTCTGGATGGGCTTTACAAAATACTTCGTAAAAGCTACATCGCCTATGCGTTTCTCATGAGGCACTACATTGTCTAACAGACAAATCACTTTAATCTTTTTATTCAATAATCGAACAACTGAACCAAGGCAAGGTCCCATAAATGGAATCCAATATCGTGTGATTACGAGATCAGGTTGTTGGCGGTTAATATACTTCGCCGTAGTCCACCACGAAATAGGATTGATGCTACTCAATTTTCTTTTAATGCTAGAAAACGTTGAGGGTTCTTCTGAAAATTGAGTTTTCCCAGGAAATAAAATATTGGGGTATTGCGTAGTGAAGGTTATGATTTCAGTTGAAATACCCTTGTCTTCTAGCTCGTTAGCTAGGCGCTCATTGTAAGCCGCCAATCCACCTCTAAACGGCCATGCAGTGCCAAGAATAATGACCTTTTTTGGAAGATTATCCAAGCTCCTTTTCTATTTTGTAATTATTCCTATTTGGAGAACTTCTCGAAATTAATTCGCCTAAAAATCCTACTAAAAACATTTGCACGCCAATTATCATTGAAGTAAGTGCTACGTAGAAATGTGGTTTATCGGCAACCAATGGTGCGCTTATTCCTTCGTATAAATAAACTATTTTCTCACCTAGCACATAAACCACCATTCCAAATCCAATTACAAACATTATGGTACCCAAGGTGCCAAAAAAGTGCATGGGTCGTTTACCAAATTTTCCGACAAAATTGATAGATAGTAAATCTAAAAAACCGTTGATAAATCTTTCTAAACCAAACTTGGTGACACCATATTTTCGCTCTTGGTGAGAAACTACTTTTTCTGTTATCCTTGTGAACCCTGCCCATTTAGCAATGGCTGGAATGTAGCGATGCATTTCTCCATATACTTCTATGTTTTTAACTACATCACTTTGATAAGCCTTTAACCCACAGTTGAAGTCATTTAAATGAATACCCGTCATTTTTCGAGTCGCCCAGTTAAACAACTTTGTAGGAATTGTTTTAGAAAGAGGATCATACCTTTTTTTCTTCCAACCTGAAACAATATGAAAGTTTTGCTCAGTAATCATCTTGTACATTTCAGGTAACTCCTCAGGACTATCTTGTAAGTCAGCATCCATGGTAAAAACGACGTCGCCTTCTGCTGCTTCAAAACCAACATTTAATGCCGCAGACTTGCCATAATTCCGTCTAAATTTGATTCCCTTTACGGAGCAATCTTGCTTATTGAGCTCTTCAATTATTGACCATGACCGATCATTACTACCGTCATCAATAAAAAGCACCTCGTAACTGAACTTGTGTTCAGTCAGAACCTTTTTGATCCAATCGTTTAATTCAGAAAGAGATTCCTCTTCATCTAAAAGCGGAATTACTATGGAAATGTCTTTTTTCAAAGGAGTAGTTTCTTATGCGTTTTCAAATGAATCTGGATCGTTTTTCAAAAATGCAGCAGCAATTAATGACACTATAGAACCCATGAACGTAGTTCCCAAAATTCCCATTATAAAAATACCTATTGGGGAAACCATTTTACTGGTCCAAGCCATTGCCATTTCAATTGCCTCTTCCGGCTGACCTTGTTCAATCATTTGAATTTCTGTTTGCTCTAGTGTGTAATCTATAAAGGAAGTATCTATAAAACCCAAGTAAACGTAGTTTGCAAAACTAACAATAATTGATGCAAACAATGTTATCAATACTCCATAACCTAAAGCATTGCTGTAAGAAATGAACCCTCCTAGAACTCCGTCTCTATATTTTCTAATTCCAATTACTATTCCTGCAATAATAACCACCCAACTTAAATAACCGAATGCTTGGTTTTCATACATTTCAAAAACATAGGTCACTAAACTTAGCACCATTAAAATCAGCCCTAAAATTGCTCCGAAATTTAAAGCACTTTTCATTTTTGAAGGTTGTTCTTTATTCATATCATAGTTAGTAGTATCTGTCATGGTCTTATATTTTATGGTTTCTAACAAAGATAGAAAAACTAAGGGCTAAGCTTGATTTTATTTGAAAATATTTATCGTAGAGTTAAACAATTTGTTACCTTTGCCACGGGTAAGTCTTATACGACCAGCTCCCGTTGAATCCCCCAGGGTCGGAAGGCAGCAAGGGTAGATGGTTGTAGCGGTGCGATGTAAGTAGCTTACCCATTTTTTGTGACCTAAACTTCCAACTTTTATATATCACATATACTTACTTTTTGTTCAAATCTTTATTTGCAAGTACCTCCTCCACTATTTAACTTCGCACAAACTAAAATAAGACTTGAATGAAATTTTTTATTGACACTGCCAACCTAGATCAAATTAGAGAAGCCCAAGACATGGGTATACTAGACGGTGTAACGACCAACCCTTCGTTAATGGCAAAAGAAGGAATTAGTGGTGACGAAAAAGTAAAGCAACACTACATTGACATTTGCAACATTGTTGATGGAGATGTAAGCGCTGAAGTTATCTCAACTGACTTTGACGGAATGGTAAAAGAAGGTGAAGCCCTAGCAGCATTGCACGAGCAAATCGTTGTTAAAGTGCCAATGATTAAAGAAGGTGTGAAAGCAATTAAATATTTCACTTCAAAAGGAATTAGAACCAATTGTACCTTGATTTTTAGCGCCGGACAAGCATTGTTAGCCGCGAAAGCTGGAGCAACTTACGTTTCGCCATTTATTGGTAGACTAGACGATGTGTCGACCGATGGGTTGAATTTAATAGATGAAATTAGAACGATTTACGACAACTACTTTTTCGAGACGGAAATTCTAGCAGCTTCTATTCGTCACCCAATGCACATTATTGATTGTGCTAAAATTGGTGCAGATGTTATGACAGGTCCATTAAGTGCAATAACTGCCTTATTAAAGCACCCATTAACAGACATAGGCTTGGCAAAATTTTTAGAAGATCACGCAAAAACAAACAAGTAAATGCTACTGAAGCTTTACGAAAATAATACGAACCCAAAAGACTTGAAGCGCATTTCCGAATGCCTTCAAGCTGGGGGAGTTATTATTTACCCCACTGATACAGTTTATGCCATTGGGTGTGATATAAACAGTCGTAGTGCAATTGAAAGGGTCGCAAAAATTAAAGAAGTAAAGGTCGAGAAGGCAAATTTCTCTTTTGTATTTTATAACCTCAGCCACATTTCAGAATACACCAAACAGTTCGACTCTGCTACTTTTAAGTTACTGAAGAGAAATCTTCCTGGTGCATTTACCTTCATATTAGAAGCCAACAACAGTATTCCAAAGCTTTTTAAGAATAAAAAGAGAACACTAGGAATTCGAATTCCGGACAATCCAATTTGCAGATCAATAGTCGAAAACTTTGGTAATCCACTTATTGCAACTTCCGTGCACGATGACGATGAAGTTATAGAGTACACTACCGATCCTGAATTGATTTATGAAAAATATGGAGATCTTGTCGATATGGTTATTGACGGTGGTTTTGGCAACAATGAAGCATCTACAGTAGTAGACCTAACGAGTGGATATCCTGAAATTATTCGACAAGGAATTGGTCAACTAGACGATTAAAAAAGGGCCTTATCTCTTGTATACTCGTTCAATAGCAATTCGTGTAACTCCTTTACTTGAGGAAGTAACTCTTCATTTCCATCATTCATTATAATAAAGTCTGCCAGAGCATTTCTTTCTGCATCTGAATATTGATGAAGCATTCGCTTTTCTACTGATTCTTTTGTTACTTCGTCGCGTTTGATTATTCGTCGAATACGCTCTTCTTTCGGACAAAACACCGTCACCATTTTGTCAAGTTCTTTGTGCTGATCGGTCTCAAATAAAATGGCAGCCTCTTTTACTACGTATGGTTTTTTCTCATTCTTTTTGCACCAACTATCAAATTCAGCTTTAACACGAGGATGAACCAGTTCATTTAGCTTTTTTAATTCATCAGGGTTGTTAAACACCAATCTCGCCATTCGCTCTCGATCTATTGTTCCTGATGATGTGTACATATCACTGTCAAATTTTTTCTTGATTTGACTTTTCAAATAATCATCGTTGTTTAAAAGCATTTTTCCAACATCATCCGAGCTAAAAACCGGAACTCCCAAATTTTTTAGAATGTTACATACGGTAGATTTTCCACTACCCATTCCTCCTGTTATTCCAACCTTCAACATGTGCTACTGTTTAATAATAAATTCAATTTTTTCGGGCTCAACTCTTAATAATTTTGCAAAATCGGGCACACCTTTTATTTCAACTTTTAGTTTCCTCTTCTTCTGATACCCCTCTGTTAAATTAACAAGCGCCGAAATGCCTTGCTCTGTTAGCTGCTCATAATTTGACAATGGAACTAAGAATACAACCTTTACTTTATTAGGAAAGGTTCGAATTGAAACATCACCATTCCATTCAATAGGTAATTCAAAGGACTTCTCTGTAAATTTATCAACGGGAACCAAAATCGAAATTTCATTAGGAACTATGTCCAGCGATTGAAAACGTTCATCTTTCGAAAAAAGATACGTTATAGCTATAGAATCACTAACCTCGTCGTATTTTAATTTTTTCGTAGTTAAAAACTGTATCGAGTCTAATTCCGCTTGTGCCCCGGAAATCTCTACCATTTTCGGGTTAACCGTTATATCACCCATCAAATTATAACTACTTTCAAAAGAAAGCTCAACATCCGGCACTACTTTAACGGAACGCGTTACTCTTTTATCCGTTTTAAAAAGAATTGAATCTGACGTTATTCGTTCAAACCGAATGTCTTTATCCAAATACTGATATATTTCATTCTGCATTTTGGACGTTGGAATTCCAAACCGATTTTTACCAAGTTTCAACGCTTCACTTAAATTTACCTTCAAACTATTTCTATTCAAACTCATTTGTTCACCAAGTAATTCGAAACCACTACCTGAAACTTGAATCTCAATAAAATCAATGGGTTTTTCCGTTAGAATGAACTCTTTATTAAACGAGCCGTATTCTACAGGTATAGTTAGATTGGTGGTGTATTGCTTTGAAAGTGAAGAAAGAAACCAAAAAAAAGTTGATAACACTAAACAAAAAAAGAAGATCGAAGCCCGTTCATTGAGCTTGATCTTCCCTTTATTTGAATCAAAAATTAAGTTTTTGATTTTATTTTTCACAGTGGTTTACCTTTTTGTGAAAATACAAAAGTTGAACCTTGTATTTATTTTGCTTTTGAAGAAATACCTGCTTCAGTAGCAAAATCCGAAGAAATTGCAGCTTTCTCAACCGTAATTCTTACGTCGTTTGCAATTTCTAGTACAACTGTATTTTCTTTCATTTCTGAGATTTTTCCGTGCACACCACCAATGGTTACCACCTGGTCTCCTTTGGCAAGATTTTCTCTAAATTTCTTCGTCTCTTTTTGTTTTTTCAACTGAGGACGAATCATGAAAAAGTAGAAAACAACTACGATTAAAATTAATGGAAGAAAATCCATTATACCTCCGCCACCTGTTCCCGGTGACATTAAAAATATTCCTAATACATTCATTACTGTTCTGTTTTTTGTGTTTGTGGTACTAATACATCTCCTTCAATGGCCAATACCATTACGTTTGGCACTGTGTTAGCGACTAAAGTTACTGTGTTTTTTACGTGACCTGATTTACCGTTACTGTTGAATACTACCTCAATTTCTCCTTCTTCTCCCGGAGCAATTGGGTTTCTAGGCCACAATGGAACCGTACAACCACAACTGCCTTTTGCGTCGGATATGATCAAGTTTGTTTTTCCAACGTTGGTGAAGGTAAAAAGTCTTTTTACTTTTTCACCTTGAGAGATTTCGCCAAACTGCAAAACTGTTTCTTCAAACTCAAACTTTGGAAGTTCCTCATCACTAACAACTGCTCCTTCTTCTGCTGTCGCATTGTTATTAATTAAATCAGTTGTTACATCAACGTTGTCGTCGTTATTTTTTGATGTATCATTACAAGCACCTAAACTTATAAGTGCTACAAAAGTTGCTAAAATTGCTACGCTTTTCATGGTTATTACTTTTATTGCATTAAACCTCTACCGGTCTTTTTTAATTTATCCTCTCTTTTAAATTCTGCCAGAAGCTTATCCAACACTCCATTAATAAAGATTTTACTCTTTTGGGTGCTAAATTGTTTAGACAACTCGATGTATTCATTCATGGTAACCTTTACCGGAATGGAAGAGAAGTTTAGGAATTCGGTAATGGCCATTTTCATTAGTAAAACATCCATTACTGCGATTCGCTCAACTTCCCAATTTTGAGTCTTGTCCTCAATTAATTTAGCATTTTCCGCATCGTTGTTAATCGCTTTTCGAAAAAGGTTTTTAACGAATCGATCATCCTCTTCAGGGTCTTTATACATTTCAGGCAGCACCTTGTATTTGTCAGCCGCCTTAATTTTGCCAACATAGCGAATAGCCATATTTATGCAATAATCGCTATCCTCAAAGTCCCAAAAAATACTTCGTTCTTGAAAATGATTGTAAAAATCATCGTTGTCTAAAATAAAGTTGCTGTAAATTTTTTCTACAAACTTCCTATGTGAAGCAGAGCTATCTTCTTCTTCCAAAAAATCTAAATACAGCTTGCTGTCCTTAATTTTCTTCCAAAGTTTTCTAACCAAATCTGGATCAGCGCTCCAAGAAATTTTATAATCAGACACTTTTCTTTGCAATGCAGCATTGTCATTAAGTGCTTGAATTAAAAAACTATCAACGAATTTTCTATTTGGATTTTTATCCTCTTCTGTAGGAAGCGCTTTGTTTCTCGCCTCTTCCATTTGAACTTCGGCAGCATTGGCCAGTTCAATTGGCAAAATCAAATAGTGAAGGTACAGTTCATACACCCTATCTATACTCATTTTTAATGACTTTTCAGCCTTTGCTAAGTCTGACCCTTCCGATTGAAAATAGGCATACAACGATTGTAAAACCTTAACTCTAAGTATTCTTCTATTCAGCATTTGCTAGAGTACGCTTTTGATTTTTGCTATTGCTTCAATTCTATCTTTCGCTATTCCCATAGCTGCTTCTTGCGGTGTTAATCCGTCAGCATTTGATCGGTTGAAGATATCAGTTGTTGTTTGATAAATATTTTCTGTTAACTCCATTGCTCTTGCTTCAGAAGTTCCGGTTACCTCTCGATAAACATTAATTAACCCACCAGCATTAATCAAGAAATCTGGAGCATACAAAACACCTTTCTCCATTAATCTTCTTCCGTGGACTATTTCATCTTGTAACTGATTATTCGCCGCTCCTGCTATTACACTGCACTTCAACCTTTCAATCGTATTATCATTTAAGGTAGCACCCAAAGCACAAGGAGCGTAAATGTCCATATCTAAATCGTAGATACCATCTCCTTCAACGACCTGTGTTCCGAATTCCATAGCGATTCTAGAAACTCTGTCTTGATTTATATCAGCTATGGTAACTAGCGCCCCTTCCTTTGAAAGGTGTTTAACCAATGTTTCTCCAACATGACCAACACCTTGAACTACAACTTTCTTGCCCCCTAAATTATCTGAACCATATTGTTTTTTAGCCGCTGCTTTCATTCCCATGTAAACACCGTAAGCAGTCACAGGAGAAGGGTCTCCACTGCCACCTAATGTTTTTGGCAACCCGCTCACATGTTTGGTTTCCATATTCACCCACTCCATGTCTTTTGGTGAAATGCCAACATCTTCCGCAGTAATGTATTTACCACTTAAACTTTCAACAAATTTGCCAAACCTTCTGAATAGTGCTTCTGATTTTTGGGTGTAAGAGTCACCGATAATTACGGCTTTTCCACCGCCTAAGTTTAATCCACTAATGGAAGCTTTGAAGGTCATTCCTCTTGAAAGACGCAATACATCGTTCAATGCTTCAATTTCATTGTTGTAATTCCACATTCTCGTTCCTCCTAATGCCGGACCTAAAGTGGTGTTGTGAATTGCGATTATTGCTTTTAAACCACTTGCTTTATCTTGGCAAAAAACAACTTGCTCATGTTCGGTGTTGAACATTTTAGAAATAACAGGATTCATGTCCATCGCTAATTCTTCTCGATCTAAAACATCTTTCATTCCTTCAATTATGTTGATTTAACAAAATAGATTATCCTAAATTTGCTTGGCATTCAGCCGTGCAATTTGGAGTGCAAAAGTACCTATAAAAATCAAGTTTAGAAAGCCCTAAAAACGCATATGAAATCACTTCAATACCTTAACAAATACCTCTGGAAGTATCGATACCAGCTGATCTTGGGGGTTGTATTTATTGGAATTTCAAATGTATTTGCAATCTATCCTCCACAAATTGTAAGCGAAGCAATTGACGCTGTTGCAAACTCAGCAGAAATTCAAGAAATTGTAGGAGATGAAGAGTTACCGACAAAAGTAAACGCAACTAAAGACACTTTGTTAACGCCGTATATCAAAGATTTGGCTCTTAAAACAAAACTGATTGTTTTTGCGGCTTTGGTGTTGCTAATGGCATTACTAAAAGGAGTTTTTACCTTCTTTATGCGCCAAACTATTATCATCATGTCCAGATTGGTAGAATACAATTTGAAAAATGAGATTTACGAACACTATCAAGTGTTGAGCATGTCTTTCTACAAAAAGAACAATACTGGTGACATTATGAATCGTATTTCAGAAGATGTCAGCCGTGTTAGAATGTATTTAGGACCGGGAATTATGTACACCTTAAACTTAATTCTGCTGTTTGCAATGGTTATTCCTGTGATGCTTTCTAAAAGTGTAGAGCTAACCTTATATGCCTTAACTCCGTTGCCCATTCTATCTATTTTGATTTACATTATTTCTAGTAAAATCAATAAAAAGAGTGAAGCTACTCAACGTCAATTATCACTACTCTCAACATTTTCTCAAGAAAGCTTTTCCGGAATCAGAATCATCAAATCTTTTGTAAAAGAAAAATACATGAACCTTGTATTGAAGAAAGAAGCAGAAGAATACAAGGATCGAAATTTAGATTTAGTAAAACTAGAAGCCTTCTTCTTTCCTGTAATGATGATGCTCATTGGATTGAGTACCATTTTAACCGTTTACATGGGCAGTTTGAAAGTAATTGAAACGAGAGGAATGGAAAATGCCATTTCAATTGGTGACATTGCCGCATTTATCATTTACGTTAACATGCTAACTTGGCCGGTTACTGCCTTGGGCTGGGTAACCTCAATTGTACAAAGAGCAGCAGCTTCGCAAACAAGAATTAATGAATTTTTGGAGACAGAACCAGATATTCAAAACTCCGCCGAAACAAACATTCCGATTGTCGGGAAAATTGAATTTAAAGATGTTTCGTTTGTCTATCCGGAATCAGGGACTAAAGCTGTGCAGCAGGTAAGTTTTGAAATTTCCAAAGGCGAAACCTTGGCAATAATTGGAAAAACCGGATCGGGAAAATCAACCATTGCCGACCTAGTATGTCGCCTTTTTGATGCTACTTCCGGAGAAGTTTTAATCGATGGAAGAGACATCAAATCAGTTAATCTAAATAATTTACGGAGCGAAATAGGTTATGTTCCACAGGAGGTTTTTCTTTTTTCTACCAGCATTAAAAACAACATTTCTTTTGGATTACAAGACCAAGATATTCCACAGGCAAGGATTGAAGAAGCCGCAAGAAAAGCTGCGATAGATTCGAACATAAAAACGTTTAAGAAAGGTTACGATACGTTGCTAGGAGAAAGAGGGATTACTTTATCGGGAGGTCAAAAACAACGAATTTCAATTGCTAGAGCAATTATCGATGAACCTAAAATTTTAATTTTTGACGACTGTCTATCTGCTGTAGATACTGAAACGGAAGAAGAAATATTGAGTAACCTAAAAGAGCTCATGAAAGATTCTACTTCCATTATTATCAGCCACAGAATCTCTTCAATAAAACATGCCAATCGTATTTTGGTAATGGACGAAGGTAGAATTGCAGAACAAGGAACACATGAGGAATTACTAGCAGCCAAGAGCCTTTATTATGAAACCTATCAGAAACAATTACTAGAAGACGAGAAAGAAATAGTTTAGAAATTTTGACCAATCTTTCCACTGCTATTTATTCATTTATTTTTTCGTTAGATTTGTTTAGTTAACAAAAAGCAGAAGCTATAGAATAAAAAACTACACTTGAAGATGGATAATGAGCACGAAGGTTCAAAGCGAAGAACCGATGATATTTACTCCAAATCGCTAAGAGCAGGAAATAGAACCTATTTCTTTGATGTAAAGTCTACTAAGTCGGAAGACTTATACTTAACAATTACTGAAAGTAAAAGAAGGTTTAACAACGACAAAGGTAAATTCTTTTACGAAAAACATAAACTTTTTTTATATCCGGAAGATTTTGCGTCTTTCCAAGACAATTTGCAGGCAACATTGGATAAAATATCTGAATTGAATGGTGGGAAGGAAATTATTACCCGTGCAGAATTAGACGAACAAAGAGAATCTCAGGACAATCAAGACACTACCCCAAAAAAGTCAGAAGAATCAAAAGAAAGTAAAGCTGAAGAATCAAAACCTGCCGGTGGATTTTCAGATGTCAACTTTGAAGACTTGTAGAGTTAAAGAGAAGTTTAGCCTTGGTGATATATTTTAATTTTTAACGAGATGATTCTCGTAAATCAACTGTGTAGAAGTATCTGTGTATGATTTTGCAATTGGAAGACATACTGATATAGTGAAATATTACTAGTTGTTTACTACAAAATCCCGACTCTTTTTCATTAAGGGATACATCACCAAATCTTCTTCGATAAAAGCAAATTGAGTTCTGAATTTTGCTTTCATTGCTTCAATCTTAGGCGAACTCTTCTCATTTCTAAAGTCTAATCCCTGGCAAGCAGTTAACCATTCCACACCTATTATCTTTTCAAGGTTGTCAACTACTCTTTTTAATTTGGTCGCCGCATTTGCTCCCATACTCACGTGGTCTTCTTGACCGTTCGAAGAGTCGATTGAATCCACTGAAGCAGGCGTTGCTAATTGTTTGTTTTGACTTACTGCCGAAGCAGCAGAATATTGAGCAATCATAAATCCTGAGTTTAAACCTGGTTTTTTTACTAAGAAAGCGGGTAATCCTCTAGTTCCCGAAACTAATTTATACACTCTTCTTTCAGAGATAGATGCTAATTCTGCAGTTGCAATAGCTAGAAAATCTAAGACCAACGCCAGCGGCTGCCCGTGAAAATTTCCTGCAGAAATCACCTTGTCTTCTTCAATAAAAATAGTTGGATTATCCGTTACGGAATTAATCTCCGTTTCAACCACTTTTGTAGCATAGGAAATGGCATCTTTTGAAGCTCCGTGAACTTGAGGGGCGCACCGAAAACAATATGGATCTTGCACGTGAGCCTTATAACGTTCTATCATTTTACTTCCTGCTAAGTTGGCTAAAATTGCCTTTGCAGTATCTAACTGACCTTGATGGGGTCTCACTTGGTGCACCAATTCATCGAAAGGGTCAATTCTACCGTCATAGGCATCAATAGAAGCTGCTGCTGCCAAGTCGCACCAATCGGAGAGATGATTTAACCGCAGCAACAAGTTTGTGGCATATGCCGACATAAATTGTGTTCCATTCAACAAAGCCAATCCTTCTTTTGATTGCAACTGAATTGGTTTCCAACCCATTTTTTGGTTTAGTTCCTTGCCTGAAATTCGCTCACCTTGGTAATCAACTTCCCCCTCTCCCAACAAAGGTAAACTCATATGAGCCAAAGGGGCTAAATCTCCAGAAGCACCCAAACTTCCTTGCTCATAAATAACCGGGTAAACACCTTCATTATAAAAATCTATCAATCGCTGAACTGTGACCAACTGAACACCAGAGTGACCTTGAGAAATTCCTTGAATCTTCAGCAGAATCATCAATTTTACAATCTCATGCGGAACCTCATCTCCCATTCCGCAAGCATGAGATGTCACTAAATTCCACTGCAGTTGCTCCAAACTCTCTTGACCAATAACCGTGTCACACAATGAACCAAAACCAGTGTTAATTCCATAAATCGGGCGATCAGAGCGTTTTACTTTATCATCTAAGTATTCACGACAAGCAATAATTTTATCCTTAGATTCTCGACTTAATTCCAACTTATAGTCTGAATCAATGATTTGTTTAATATCTGTTAAGCTAAGGTAATCTGATTTGATTTGATGAATCATTTGTGAATGTGTTAATCGTTAGTTTTTAATTTTTAATCCATGTGCATAAAACAAATGAATTAAAAACTAATAATTATAAATTAAAATAACTTACAAGTTCTGAAATAATTATCTTACTCTGCTCTCCGCTTTCCATATTCTTTAATGTCAGTTGTCCTGAGTTCATTTCATCCTGCCCAACCATAACCACAAAAGGAATTTGTTTGTCGTTGGCATATTTCATTTGCTTTTTCATTTTCGCAGCATCTGGGTATAACTCTGTTCGCACGCCTGCTGCTCTCAGTTGGTACAAAACGGTTAAACAATAAGCAGCCTCTTGATCTCCAAAGTTGGTGAATAAAACTTGGGTTGAAGCACTAGCTGATTCAGGAAAAAGATTTAGCTCTTCCATTACATCGTAAATACGATCTGCTCCGAAAGAAATTCCAACCCCTGACATGTTTGGCAATCCGAAAATCCCTGTTAAGTCGGCATAACGTCCACCTCCGCAAATACTTCCCATTTTAACTTCGTTGGAGACCACCTCAAAAATAGCACCCGTATAATAGTCTAACCCTCTCGCCAAAGTAACGTCAACGTCCAATGTCGCTTTCCTTAAGCCCAAGGAATTTACTGTGTCTAAGATAAATTTAGTTTCTTCAATTCCTTTTAATCCAATTTCTGAATCTGCTAAAAATGAGCCTAGTTGATTTAACTTTTCATCGTTGCTGCCTTCAATTTTAAAAAGTGGCTGAATTTTCTCTAGCTCCATTTCAGATAAGCCTCTTTGCGCTAGTTCTTCATTTACTTTTTCCAAGCCAATTTTCTCTAACTTATCTATCGCCACGGTAATCGGAATGATCATTTCCGGTCTGCCAATTACTTCTGCAATACCGCTCAAAATTTTACGGTTGTTTAACTTGATAGTGAAATCCTTCATGCCCAAGTTAGTCAGTACCTCATCAAACAGCTTGACTAGCTCCACTTCATTCAATAGTGAGTCTGAACCAATAATATCAGCATCACACTGGTAAAACTCTCGGTAACGTCCTTTTTGCGGACGGTCTGCCCGCCAGACCGGTTGAATTTGGTAGCGTTTAAATGGAAAAGCAATTTCATTTTGGTGTTGCACAACGTAACGAGCAAAGGGGACGGTTAGGTCGTAGCGGAGAGCCATGTCCGCCAGATTTGATACATTTTTATTAAAAAACGTTACATTTTCAAAGTCAGATTTCTTTGCAGCCTTCAATTCATCTCCTGTAAGTGCTTTGGACAACTTATCACCCCGTTGTAGAACATTAAATATTAAGCTGTCTCCCTCATCTCCATACTTTCCTGTCAAGGTTTCTCTGTTCTCCATAGTTGGAGTTTCTATCTGCTCAAAACCGTACAATTGAAATGACTTTCGAATGGTGTCGAATATATAATTCCGCTTCGCCATTACTTCTGGCGAAAAATCACGCATTCCTTTGGGGATACTAACTTTCATAATTATTCTTTTTGATAAAAGGACCCTGAGTGATTTTTCATAGTACCCTTCGATACAACTAAAGCTAAGCTTTAGCCACTCAGGGTGCTAAGAAAAATTTTATCTAAGGGCGCTTTTACTTCACCAATTTCCTATACTTAAACTTCGTTGGTTGATCTCCCAAACGTTTTCGCTTGTTCTCTTCGTATTCAGAAAAGCCTCCTTCAAAATAATACACATTTGCATCTCCTTCAAAGGCCAATATATGTGTACATATTCGATCTAAAAACCATCTGTCGTGAGAAATAACTACCGCACAACCTGCAAAATTTTCAATTCCTTCCTCTAGCGCTCTTAACGTGTTCACATCAATATCGTTAGTGGGCTCATCGAGCAATAAAACGTTGGCTTCAATTTTTAAGGTCATCGCAAGGTGCAATCGGTTTCTTTCTCCTCCAGATAACACCCCTACTTTCTTATTCTGATCACCACCGTTGAAGTTAAAGCGAGACAAATAGGCTCTTGAATTCACAATCTTTCCTCCTATTTCCATTTGGTCGTTACCACCGGCAACCACATCAAACACTGTTTTTTCAGGATCTAAATCTGCATGCGCTTGATCTACATAACCTAACTCTACAGTAGAACCTACTTTGAAGTCCCCCGAGTCAGGAGTTTCTTCCCCCATAATCATCTTAAAAAGTGTTGTCTTTCCAGCACCGTTAGGACCAATGATTCCGACAATGCCGGCAGGCGGTAGTTTAAAGTTTAAGTTCTCATAAAGTAGTCGGTCTCCAAAACCTTTTGAAACATTAACTGCTTCAATTACTTCGTTTCCTAAACGTTGACCATTTGGAATTGGAATTTCCAATTGCTGAACAGCTTCTTTCCCTCCCTCTTCCATCAACTTATCGTAGTTCGCTAAACGAGCTTTCGATTTGCTGCGTTTTGCTTTAGGATTCATTCGAGACCATTCTAATTCTTTCTCTAGATTCTTTCTTCGCTTGCTCTCCGACTTTTCTTCTGCTTTCAGCCTTTTAGACTTTTGCTCTAACCAAGAGGTGTAATTGCCTTCATAAGGAATTCCTTGACCACGATCTAATTCTAAAATCCAACCCGCAACATTGTCCAGGAAGTACCTATCGTGCGTAACGGCAATTACTGTGCCTTTGTATTGCTGCAAGTGCTGCTCTAACCAATACACTGACTCAGCATCCAGGTGGTTAGTTGGCTCATCCAATAATAAAATGTCAGGCTCTTGTAATAACAGTCTGCACAAGGCAACTCTTCTGCGCTCACCTCCAGATAAGTTCGCTACTGAGGCATCTGGCTCAGGACAACGAAGCGCATCCATCGCTCGCTCTAATTTGGTGTCTAATTCCCAAGCATTTAATGCATCAATTTGGGTTGAAAGACGCTCTTGTTCTTTCATTAATGCTTCCATTTTATCTGGATTCTCTAAAACTTCAGGATCTCCAAATTTTTCGTTGCATTCTTCATATGCTTTTAAAACCGTAACCGTTTCAGCAGCTCCTTCTTCAACTATCTCTCTAACTGTCTTTGTTTCGTCTAATTGTGGTTCTTGCGAAAGCATTCCCACCGAATAACCTTCCGAAAAAACAACATCTCCAGTGTATCCGCTCTTCTCTTCCCCCGCAATAATTCTCATCAGCGTTGATTTACCAGAACCATTTAAACCAATGATTCCAATCTTTGCACCGTAGAAGAATGAAAGGTAAATGTTTTTTAATATTGGCTTTCCCGATGGCAGTGACTTTGTGAGGTTCACCATCGAAAAAATTATCTTTTTATCGTCAGACATTAATTGATTTTTAAAGTTTCAACAAATTTGTGAATTAATTAGCGTTTCTCCTTGCAATACTGCGATTATTTCTTATTCTTGACACACCTACTTATAAACAATTTGAACAAGTCAAAAATAACTTTAGGAAGAACCGAAATTATCACTTTTCCTGATTTGGGCATCGAAAACATTACCGCGAAGATTGACACGGGTGCCTACTCTACAGCCATTCATGCGCATAAATTTTGGACGGAAACGAAAGACAACGTTGAAGAACTTTACTTTCAGTTATTAGACCCTTCAAAAGAGGAGTTTGTAAATCGAATATACAAGACCGCCAACTTCTACAAGAAAAAAGTTCGCAGTAGTAATGGAAGAATGGAAGAACGCTTCATATTAAAAACCAAAATAAGGCTAGGTGGAAAACTGACAACTACTCATTTAAGCTTAACTAATCGAGAAAAAATGAGATATCCTGTTCTTATAGGACGCAAAGTTCTTGCAAAAGGATATCTTGTGGATGTATCCATAAAAAACACAAGAGAAACAAAATAACACTATGAGGATTGCAATTTTATCAAGAAACAAAGAACTATATTCAACAAAGCGACTAGTTGAAGCTGCAAAAAAGCGAGGCCATGAAGTCCGGGTTTTTGACCATACTAAACTATATATGGTCAACGAAAGCGGTGCTGCTAATTTGTACTACGGAAACGAGAAAGTTGAAGACTATGATGCCGTAATTCCTCGCATTGGTGCTTCGGTAACTTTTTATGGTGCTGCAATTATTCGACAATTCGAAGTGCAAAAAATATTTTGTACTGTAAAATCGGTTGCGTTAACACGCTCGAGAGATAAGCTGAGAAGTTTGCAAATTATGTCGAGAGAAGCATTGGGAATTCCGAAAACAGCCTTTGCGAAGCATCCAAAAGATATCCCTCATTTAATTCGAACCGTTGGTGGTGCTCCGTTAATTATAAAAGTGCTAGAGGGAACGCAAGGGTTAGGCGTGGTTTTAGCAGAAACACAGAAGGCAGCAAAATCTGTAATTGAAGCCTTTATGGGAATGAACACGAATATTTTAGTTCAAGAGTTTATCAAAGAAGCAGGTGGTGCTGATATTCGAGCATTTGTGGTAGATGGTAAAGTTGTTGGTGCCATGAAGCGGCAAGGCAAAGAAGGAGAATTTAGGTCTAACCTTCACCGAGGAGGAACAAGCAGTAGCATAAAACTGAAAAGAGCAGAAGCTGCTGCAGCAATTAAAGCAGCGAAATCAATGGGCTTGAGTATAGCCGGAGTTGACATGCTGCAATCTGACAGAGGTCCTTTAATTTTGGAAGTAAACTCTTCTCCAGGGTTAGAAGGAATTGAGAAGTCTACGAAGAAAGATATCGCAAATGAAATTATTGAGTATTGTGAAAGAAGCGCAGGCGTAAAAGCTAAACTGAAAGATAAGGTAGGGGTTTAACTTCATTAATAGACCTGATTAACAACAAGGTATTTATTGATATTACTAAATCCAAATTCATACAATAACGTCCTTATTTACAATAAAAAATCCACATCATCCAGAAAAAAATGGTCAGAAGACTCTCCATCAATAGGCAAGTAATTAAAGCAGGGGAAAAAGCGGTAATCAACTTAAACATTGCTAGATTAATATCAGGAACTGAAATTGATTTACCAATTTATGTTTTCAGGAGTAAAAATCCGGGGCCAATAGTTTTACTTAGTGGTGGGTTGCATGGAGATGAAATTGACGGGGTAGAAATCATTCGCAGAATGATTGAAAAAAAGACGTTTGACAAATTGAAATGCGGTTCAGTGATTGCTATTCCGGTAATGAATATTTATGGCTTTTTAAACTTCTCAAGAGAATTACCTGATGGGAAAGATATTAATAGAAACTTTCCGGGTTCGCTAACTGGTTCTTTGGCATCAAGGGTTGCCTATAATCTTACACACAAAGTGTTGCATGAAATTGATTTTGGAATTGATTTTCACACAGGCGGAGCCAACCGTTACAACTATCCTCAAACACGTTTCGACCCAAGTGATGAACGAGCAAAGGAGATTTCTGAAATCTTTAATGCACCCATCTCGCTTGAGTCAAAATTTATTGACAAATCCTTTCGAAAACAAGGTATTAAAATGGGAAAATCAATTGTGGTTTACGAAGCAGGAGAGTCAATGAGGTTTGATCAAAACTCAATCAAACATGGTATTTTGGGTGCTAAAAAAGTACTGGCGCATTATGGAATGATTGATTTTAAAAGTGAAAAACACTTAGTCCATAATTGTACATCGAGCGTTTGGGTGCGAGCAAAAAATTCTGGCATGTTGCAACTCCAAAAAACTTCAGGCGAAACGGTTGAAAAAGGTGATATTTTAGCAATAATTACGGATCCCTTCGGCCAATTTAAAACGAGCATTAAGGCACCATCAACTGGCGTTATTATTGGACATACGAATGCTCCATTGGTAAACCAAGGAGATGCTATCTTTCACCTAGGGAGTTAACTTGCTACCTATGAAACTTCCTAATAATTAAACGAGCTCCCCGATCAAAGCTAAAGTAATTGTAACTCCAATTAAAAAAGGTTACTACACGATTTCTAAACCCTACCAATGAAATCAGGTGAACAAACATCCACACGAACCAGGCTAGGGTTCCTTGAAATTTAATTTTTCCCATATCTACAACTGCTCTGTTTCGACCAATTGTTGCCATGGAACCCTTATCAAAGTATTCAAATAATTTTGGCTCTTGCCCATTAGAGATTCGAATTAAATTTTTCGCTAAAAAATCTCCTTGCTGATTGGCTACAGGCGCTACTTGCGGCATTCCACTTTCAAACAGCGGGGTTGTCATGTGCGCTATGTCGCCGATGGCATACACATTCTCCGTGCCCCTGACTTTAGACGTTCGATCTACCATGTATCTACCTTTGTCTATTATAGATTCAGGAAACCCGTCAATAATATTACCTTTAACACCGGCCGCCCAAATCAAGGTTTTACTTTCTAAAACTTCTCCGGATTGGAAGGTCAACTTATTTCCATCGAAACTTGCTACGGACTTATTTAACATGACATCAACACCCAATTCTTGCAGGTAGTTCAATGCCTTTTTAGAGGCCTTTTCAGACATTGGTTTTAAGACCTCATCCTGCATTTCAATCACCTGAATTTTCATTCGTTGAATATTCAAATCAGGATAATCTGCAGGTAAAATATGATTTTTCAATTCTGCCAATGCACCAGCCAACTCAACTCCTGTTGGTCCAGCACCGACAATTGGGAAGTTCATATAACTCTCTTGTTCTTCTTCGGTTGCTAACAATGCTTTCTCAAAATTTTGCAAAATTAAGCTGCGTAAATCCAGTGCTTCAGAAACAGACTTCATGGTCATTGCATACTTTTCCACTCCCTTCATTCCAAAAAAGTTGGTGGTTGTTCCAGTGGCAATAACTAAGTAATCGTAAGAAATGTCACCTATATCCGTGTTTACAACATTTTCTGCTGTATCAATACGCTGCACATTTGCCATTCTAAAATGGAAGCGCTGCTGACTCTTAAAGATTTTACGAATGGGGTAAGCAATTGAGTCAGGCTCTAAACCTGAGGTAGCAACTTGGTACAATAAAGGTTGAAAAGTGTGGTAGTTATTTTTGTCTAACATCACAACTTGAAAGTTCTTATTTTTAAGCCCCTTGGCAATGTGCAGGCCACCGAAACCACCTCCAATAATTAGCACTCTTTTAAATTCACTTTCTGGTATATTCACACTTTATTATTTAAAAATTTGTTGCAATTGCCTTTAACTCATCTGAATTGAAAGCTTTTTGCTTGGGTGTCGCATTTGCTATAAAAATCATAGCCTGAGCTACCTCTTCATCGTAAATGCCTTTATACTTCTTTGCCGGTCCAACCATCAAAAAACCTAACGTTTTCATCAAGGCTATTCCAATTTTTTCTCCCAAGCGGAACTCTTCTCGGTTTCCAAAAAGCATAGAAGGTCTTACTGCATATGAATTTTCAGGTCCAACTTTCCAAACGGCTTCTTCTGCCTTTCCCTTGGTCTTTGTATAAAAATTACTTGATTTTGAATTCGCTCCAATTGCTGATATATGTACAAGTTGTGAAACTTGATTTTGTTTCGCCAAGCGGGCAATTTCTGTTGGGTAATCTAAATCGACTTTTTCAAAAGCTGGCTTTGATCCCGCTTTTTTAATGGTCGTTCCCAAACAAATAAATACGTCGTCAGCATTAAAGGAGTCAGCGTACTCCTCAAGATGATTAAAATCTACAAGTACTTCTTCTATTTTGGAATCCTCATAATTTTTAGAACTCCTATTGGCAACTCGAATCTTTGAATACCTCTCATCCTCAATTAATAGATCCACCAATTTACTCCCGACTAATCCAGTTGCACCAAATACTAATGCCGTTTTATGTTTACTCATATTTTGAACTTAATTTTGAACTCTAATTTAAACATTACGCTAGGTTTACCGTTAAAAAAGTATGAATAACTTCCAAGATAAATTTGATAAAGGAGTTGAAGAATTAAAAGCAGGAAACTTCGACAAATCGCTAAGTATTTTTAACGCATTAGTTAAGGCCGAACCTGCAAATGGAGATTTTTGGAGCGAACGAGGAGTTGTGTATTTTCATTTAGGAAAGAAAAAAGAGTCACTAGCCAATATGGATGAAGCTGTTCGGTTACAACCTTTAAAACCTTACCGTTATTCAAGTCGGGCATATATTCGTGCCCATTTCAAGTTAACTCAAGAAGCCATTCAAGATTATGAAAAAGCGATTGAATTAGACCCTGAAGATGCCATTGCCCAAAACAACTTAGGTATGTTACAAGAGCAATTGGGTTACAAAAAAGAAGCTAAACAACGCTTTGACATTGCCGATGACTTAACCAAAGAGTCAAAAGGAAATGCCGACTTAGGAATTCAAGGTGAACCTTTAGAAGCCCGAAATATCCAAAAAGAAATTGACGAAGAGAAAAAAAACCAGAGTTTGTGGAGTGAATTAAAGTCACTCGCTTCTGAAGAAGGGAGAAAATCTTTCGCACGGTTTATTACCTCCGGTTTTAAAAAGACCTAGCCCAAAGTTTTTAACTCTTGTTGTAACTCATTAAACAATTTTTCAGAAGCCTTCATTAAAGGCATTCTTACCTCGTCATCGCAAATTCCTTGAATTTTTAAAGCCGCTTTAACTCCTGCCGGATTTCCTTCTGCAAAAAGAAGGTTTGTAAAGTTTATAGAACTGTAATGCAAGTCACGCGCTTTTTTGTTATCTGAATTTAAACTTAAATTCACCACATCAGCTGTTAGTTTGGGAAGCGTGTTTGCCAAAACTGAAATTACCCCTATTCCACCACAAGCGATGATTGGAAAATTTAAAACGTCTTCTCCTGAAATCACAGCAAATTCAGATGGCTTGCCTTTAACAATTTCCATTACTTGGTTTAAATCTCCGGAAGCTTCTTTAATCCCTACAATATTTTCAACCGTGTGCGCTAAACGAAGTGTAGTTTCTGCGGTCATGTTGGATGCAGTTCTGCCTGGAACGTTGTATAAAATTAACGGTAACGGAGCGTGTTCCGCTAACACTTTATAATGCTGATAAATCCCTTCTTGTGTTGGTTTATTGTAATATGGACTTGCCGACAAAATTGCATCTACCCCTTTTAAATCAAATCTTTCGAACTCTTCTACAACCGCTGCCGTGTTATTACCACCAATGCCTATAACAATTGGCAATCTGCCGGCATTAACAGATTTTACATGCGCTAAAACTTGATCTTTCTCTTCAGTACTTAATGTAGCAGTTTCCCCTGTTGTTCCTAAGACCACTAGGTAGTTCAATCCACCATCAACAACGTGGTTTACTAAATTAGTAAGTCCCTTAAAATCAACCTCCCCACCAGCTAAGAATGGAGTCACCAATGCTACTCCTGTACCTTTAATTTTTTCCATCTTATTTTTTATTTATCATTTTCAAGTAAGTAGTTGTCTGACTTAAAAAGTAATCCAGTTCTTTGTTCTCAGTGCTAATTGTTAAATCGCAGATTTCATTTTGGTACCCACTTGAGCGACCAACTTTAAAGTGAGCCCTCGATAAGGTGGCAATTACTTTTAGGCTAAAAATCGACAAAAAGTTCAAGTCAATCATCAAATGATATTCTTGTCCTATCCTCTTCAGGATTCGATTATCCTTAGGGAACCCAAGTCGATTCAGACACTTTTTGTCGTAGTAAATATAACTTAACTCATCCTCCGGTCTTTTGTCTTCCTTGCCCTTCAACTTATAAAATCCGATAGTATCCGTTTTTACTCCCTCTTCTTTCAGAAAACGGGCAAAATCACGTACTTTTTTCTCAACTGCAGCGTTGCTACCATCATATACCAATAAGGCTGACTTTGCGGTTGCCAAGTTGATTGCGCCAACCTTTCGCTTCACTCTTTTTAGCTTTTGAGCTAAATATTTATCTGCAATGAACTGTATCATTTCAAGTGGATATCTTTCACCATAACTTTACCTGCCTTATCATTAAGTTTTTGTATCAAATCACTCTTCACGTAACTTAATTCCTGCCGTAAAGTTGAAGAATCAAGTTGAACATACAATACACCTTTATTAAAATAAATGTCCTTGGTGTGATTTGCTATCATTTTACCTACTAACTCTTCCCAACTTTTCACCAGACTCATTTCATCTAGCTTATCTCCCAAGCCGTATGATCGCAACATTTTATCAATCAATTGCTTTAATGGCTTTTCATCATTTGACATCTTTCACCTCCCCTTTTTCTATTGCGAACGCTTTAAATTCTACTTTCAACTCATTAAACAAACTAGGCAATCGGTCCAAATGAGTATCTGAAATAAATACTTGACCGAACCAATCTTTTTGAACTACCGTCATCAATTTAGCTACTCTCTCTTCATCCAATTTATCATAAATGTCATCTAACAGCAAGATTGGAGCATTCTTCTTGTGATCTTTTAAAAACTCAGCTTGAGCCAATTTAAGGGAAAGTAAAAATGTTTTTTGCTGACCCTGAGAACCAAACTTCTTTAAGGGTTTATCACCCAAGTTAAATCCTAAATCGTCTTTATGGATTCCAGTAGAAGTATAGGTCAACCTCCTATCTTTATCTCTTGAATTCAATAGATTATCGGAGAAAGACGCATCATTTAATTGAGAGATATAATCCAAGCTAACTTGTTCTTTATTGCCACTAATAAACTGGTAATACTTTTGAAAAAGAGGAAGAAATTCAACGATAAATTGACTTCGAGCCTCGAAAACAGGTTCTCCATAGTTGATCAATTGCTCATCCCAAATGGACAAACTTTCCTCCTCAAACCTACGAACTTCCATAAACTTTTTCAACAACCTATTGCGCTGAGAAAGTGCTTTATTGTATTGAATTAAATCATCCAAATACCTCCTGTTATACTGGGAGATAATCAAATCCAAAAACTTTCGACGAATTTCGCTTCCCTCGATTATAAGAAGTGAATCAGAAGGAGAAATCATGACCAATGGAATTAGTCCAATGTGATCTGCAATTTTCTCATAAACCTTTTTATTTCGTTTTACTTGCTTCTTTTGACCTTTTTTTAAACCGATGTGAATCTTTTCCTGTTCATTTTCTCTGTTAAATTCGCCGGTCAACGTCATAAATGCTTCTTCATCTCTAATTAATTGTGAATCAATAGGATTGAAAAAACTTTTGCTAAACGAAAGATAATATATAGCATCTAAAAGATTCGTTTTTCCTTGACCATTGTTCCCTAAAAAACAGTTAATCTGAGGTGAAAGCGATAGACTCGCCTCCTCGTAGTTTTTAAAGTTTAAAAGTTGTAGTTTTTTCAGATACATTGCCTCGCAAAAATACCTAAAGCTACATCGAAAAATGCCAAAAAGAATTAATTTGAATTGAGTGAAAAAAACCTATTTTTGCGATTCGTAAAAAGAATAACAAATGGCTAAGCAGACACCAGAAAACGAAGAGTTAATTGTAGACGTTCAAGAGGTTTATAGTAAAACGGAAACGTTCATTGACCAGAATAAAAGTTTAATTACCGGATTAGTAGGTGGATTAATCGTTCTAATTTCAGGTTATTTTGCATATAACAGCCTTTATTTAGGGCCACTAGAAGATGAAGCTAGAGAAGAAATGTTTATGGCAGAAAAGTACTTTAAGTTGGACTCTTTTAACTTAGCAATTGATGGAAGAGCTGACTTTGCCGGCTTTATCGAAATTGCTGATAAGTATGGAAGTACAAAAGCAGGAGATTTAGCTAACTACTATTTAGGAATGTCATTTTTAAATCTTGGAGAGTTTGAATCTGCTATTGACGCTTTAAATCAGTTTGACGGAGATGATGAAATTTTAGCAACGTTAGCTATTGGAGCTAAAGGCGACGCTTTACTCGAACTTGAAAATACTGAGAAAGCAATTGACCAATATGAAAAAGCTGCAAACAGAAAAACCAATGAGTTTACTACTCCATTATTTTTGATGAAGGCAGCAAGAGCTCAAGAAATGGTTGGTGATTACAAAGCAGCAGCAGAGAATTATAATAAGATTAAGACGGATTACAAGAAATCTCCTGAAGCAAATGATATTGATAAGTTCATTGCAAGAGCAGAAGCTAATCTTTAAAAATGGCAACTGAAGGAAATAATCTTTCTGAATACGATTTTAACAGCGTTCCCAATGGCTCAGCAATGACATTGGGAATTGTTGTTTCTGAGTGGAATTACAAAATTACATTAGGACTTTTAGAAGGTGCTAAAAATACGCTACTAAAGCACGATGTTCTCGAGTCAAATATCCACATTCACTTTGTCCCAGGTGCTTTTGAATTACCGTTAGGAGCTCAGTTTGTTCTAGAAAATAGCGCTGTAGAAGCAGTCATTTGCCTTGGATGTGTTATACAAGGTGAAACAAAACACTTTGATTTTGTTTGTGAGGGAGTAACTCAAGGGATCAAGGATGTAGGCTTGAAATATAACGCTCCTGTTATTTTTGGTGTACTAACTGACAATAACGAACAACAAAGTATCGACCGCAGCGGCGGTAGACTAGGCAACAAAGGAGACGAAGCAGCCATTACCGCCATTAAAATGGTGAATCTTAAAAATACTCTTAGTAACTCATAAGCTTAAATCATTAAGCTTTGACTCGCTTATTACCCCACGTTTGTTTTAACCTGATCCCAAGTCTTTATTTGCCAATTGGTAGTTGCAATGCAAAGTAAATTATTATTTGTATCTCTTACCTCTATTGTACACTTTTTGTAAACTACCCCTTCGGACTTTAGAGGTTGTAATACATTAGTATTGAAATCTTCGTCATCTATGGTAAATGTTGCAAAAGCGTTGGTCTTCCCTTGATACTTGTAACTCACTTCCATAGACTCCATTATTATTCGATAGTTTTTCATACCAAGTTTATACAGCAAAAGAAAACCGGAACTATACTCAGCTGCAGTTGCCAAACAACAGGCGTGTATACCTTTCAAGTGATTTTGATTAATCCGCCAATAAGGAATTTTTACTTTTACCTCGTTATCAGCAATATGAATAACTTTTAATCCATGAGGGCGATTAAAAGGGATGAAGCGTTGAAGAATAAAATTTAATTTCATTCTTCCCCAACTTGATTTCTTTGCGCTTTGAATCAATTTCTCTATGTTCATGGTCTAAGGTATATTTATTCAAATCTATAGAATGAAACTGGAAGAAAAAGCAATTCTAAAAGAAAAGATAAGGTTTGATGATTTTAAAACAAGTGCTTCAAAAAATAGAAAGCTCTGAATTCGGAAAATGTGCTCGTTGTGGCAAAATAATTCCAATTGGAAGATTATTATTACGGTCTCAGAGCAGTTCCTACGTCAAATTCGCATATTAAGTACCAATATTTTAGGTTAACTTTTTTGATAAACTTACCTTTGTAGAAAGATATTTTTAATTTAAAAAAGAGTTATGTCTCAAGCAGAAAAAGGAAATACAGTAAAAGTTCATTATACAGGAACATTGACTGACGAAACAATTTTTGATAGTTCAAGACAAAGAGAGCCAATTGAGTTTGAAGTTGGAGCAGGACAAATGATTGCAGGTTTTGATTCAGCAGTTCAAGGTATGAAAGTAGGTGATACTAAAAAAGTTGAAATCCCATCGGCAGAGGCCTATGGACCTGTTAACGAGGAAGCAATGATTAAAGTTGCAAAGGATCAACTACCAGAAGGCATGAAACCAGAAGTGGGCATGCAGTTGGAAGCAACTCAACAAGATGGTAGAACACAAGTGTTAGTTGTAGCTGATGTAATGGAAAACGAAGTTGTTTTAGATGCAAATCACCCTTTGGCGGGAAAAGATTTAATCTTTGACATCGAAATGGTAGAAATTAAGTAAACCTAATCGTTAAAAAAAAGCCCTTTCTTAATCGAAAGGGCTTTTTTTATGCCATTTTTTTTGCTTCTTCTTGAAGTTCTATCAATACCGTTCTTAAACCCTTTAGTTCCTCTGCGGCTCTTTCTAAACTATTTTCCTGTATACTCATTCTTACCAATTCCGCCTTATTCGCCAGTATTGATATTCCAAAGCTAATAGAGGTCCCACTTATTTTATGTGTTAATTCCAAACAACGTTGACTATCAGTAGCATTTATAGCCAAGACAAGCTTTCTTACATCAGATGTAATTTCTTCCATAAAAACAGGAATCAGCTTTTTTTGCTCAACCGAGATTAACCGTGGATTCTCAAAGTAATTGCTCATTTCATTGCCTTCATGTAATCGGTAACAATCTCATTCGCTTGTGAAATTGACAATGGTTTAATCAGATAATTGGAAACAAATTTAAATTCTGAAATTCTCCTTTTATCTTCAGGGTTCATTGAAGTGGTCAGTAGAACTACATTTAATTGATCCTTGTAATTGAACTCAATACTGTTTAAATACTCAAGAAAGTCATAACCATCAAAAACCGGCATTTTCAAATCTAAAAGTATTAAGTCTGGTAATTTTTTATCCGGATTCTCAATCACCGCTAACGCCTCTTTCCCGTTTTTTGCTGTTTCAATTTCAATGTCTTTCAAACTTTTTTTAAAAAAGTACGAGTTCATTTCATTAATGGCTTGGCTATCGTCAATTAATAATATTCTCATCGCAGGATTATTCAAAATGCTCTTCTATTAAGTTTACAATATCCTCTTTATCTAAAGGTTTCTTAATGTGCTCCAACACTCCAACCTTTTTAAATTGTTTCGCTTTTTCAAAGTTATCGCCATCCAAATGATCACTTACAATTGCCAATACGCTAGACCAATTATTCGTTGCTTCCGGAGGTAGTTTCGCGTACTCTTCAAGAAACATAAACCCGTCCATTTGCGGCATAGCGATATCTAGTAAGATTAAATTAGGTGTGGGATAACTCCCGTTCTGTTTTTCTTGCAAATATCCGAGTGCTTGGTCAGCACTATTTACCAAAACAATATTTTCAGCAATATCTAATTCACTGATTAAGATTCTGTTGTATTGATTTGATGAAATACTATCATCAATTAAGAGAACGTTCTTGAATTTTTTCATTTTTTATTTCTATTCCTCACAGTGTAATTACAAATGTGGTACCTCTTCCTAGTTCGCTTTCAACCTCCATTTTTCCACCTAAGTTTTCAACCATTTTAGATGATAAATATAACCCTATTCCACTTCCTTCCACATGGTCATGAATTCGATGAAACATTTTAAACAGTTTCAACTTATCTTTTGCCATGTCTATGCCAAGTCCGTTATCTCTAATGATGAGTTGAATTCCTGTTATTTTTTTGCTCAAGTCTACGTTAATTTCGACTTTCTCACCATGCTTTCTGTACTTTATAGCGTTACTTACAAGGTTATTAATGATTGTTTCTAAATAATATTTATTACTAACTACCTGAATATATTCATTTGCGTTAATAGAAAAAGATTCTACTTGAGATTTTTGTTCCGTAGTTAAACCCTCTTTGACTTTATTTACTAACGTAAATAAATCAATCTTCGAATACTCCTCTGCTTTCGTATTTTTTATTTTCGCAATGTCAATAATATTTTGAATCTTGTTCTCTGCATTTTCAATAGAATCTTCTATCCAATGAATAGACCGATCAGCCATTATATTTGATCTTCCCACTTCATTGCGAATAATTTCCAAATGCCCTTTGATACTTGCTAGTGGAGACTTTAAATCGTGTGTTGCGATATACGTAAACTCCTCCAACTCTTCATTTGCTTGTCTTAATTCTGACGTTCTATTCTCCACAATCTTTTCTAAGTCTAGGTTAATTACCTTTAACTTTTTTTCAACATCCACCAACCTGGTAATATCCTTCAAAATAGAATTTGATCGAATTACTTTTCCATCTTCATCCTTTTCGGCAATTGCACTCAAGAAAACATCAATTGATGCATTGTCTTTTGTATTGACTAATACTCTCTCTCCTTCGATATTTCCACTATTTTTCAATTTACTGTAAGCCTTCCTAATACTAGGTAAAGAATCTTCATGGTAAATCTCACCTATATCTAGTCCTATTAATTCTTCTCTTGAAAACCCTAACTTAGAGCAAGTAGTCAAATTACATTCCATGATTCGATTTGTTTCTAAGTCAACTGAAATCATCATTTCCGGAGCATAATCATATAGTTTTTGATATTTGTGCTTTGATTTCTTTAGCTCCTTATTTCTTGCCTTAATTTGTTCTTCAAGGTTAGAATTTAATTCAGCTATGCTATTTCCCCGCTGTAACAATTCATCCAAAGCAATTTTCTCTTGTGTAATGTCTTGGAAGATTCCAAACAAGCGAGTAACTACTCCATTATCTTCGTGCACTTTACCAGTTGCCCGCACCCACTTATGGTTTCCTTTAGCTGTGATAATGCCTAATTTAACATCCCACTTCTCTCTCTTCTCAACTGCCTTAGTGAAAATTTCAGTTATTATTGGTTTGGATAACTCGTCGTAAAAATTTATTCCACCGGTAAGGTCGGGAACATAATCGGGTGCCACCTCGTGTATTGCTCTTGTTTCTTTAGACCAAAAAACCTCTTGTGCCTCTAAATCAACTTCCCAATATCCCATTTTAGAAAGCTCTTGAATCTGTTCGAGCAGCTGATTTGCCTTAAGTAATTCAAATTCCCTATCCTGTTTCATTTATATCAAAAGTTAAGCAATAAATCAACTTGTTAAATTAATAAACATTGGGAACAATTAAAGAAGTCATAAAAGGCTAAAATTTTCACCAAGGGCAATCTGCGCATTGCAGAAATCCATTATGTTTCATGATAACCTATTTCATACCTGTTATAAAACAATTAGTAGAATTAAACGAACGAATATTAATCATCTTTCTTCTTTAATCGCTTCGCCTTCTTCAAACTTTCGCTAATCATCCATTCTAGCTGACCATTTGTACTCCGAAATTCATCAGCGGCCCACTTCTCAACTGCTTTCATCAAGTCTTCATTCAACCTTAATGCAAATGCTTTTTTCTTAGCCATAGGCTATCTACTTTTTTGCATTAAAACTACCAGTATGCCACTGTCCTTGGTGATGGAAATTGCTCGCCAACCTTCTAGTGCAAGAGAATTTAAACGTTCCTCGGAACTACTTTCCCTTTCAAAAATGCCTTTTTTAATCAATTTATAATTTGTCATTTTCCTAATGATTTAAAGTACCTGTATTAATTACCGGAGACGCATCTTTATCAGCGCAAAGCACCGTCAATAAATTACTCACCATAGCTGCTTTTTTGTCTTCATCTAGGTGAACAATTTCTCGCTTACTCAATTGATTTATGGCTTCTTCAACCATCCAAACTGCACCTTCTACAATTTTCATTCTTGCAGCAACGATAGCCGTAGCTTGTTGTCTTCTTAGCATTGCGCTAGCAATTTCTTGTGCATATGCTAAATAACCAATTCTCGCTTCTAAGACTTCAATTCCGGCAATGTGAAGTCTTTCAGAAACTTCTCTTTCCAAGTTATCGTTAACTTCTTCCATCCCGCTGCGCAGCGTTACGTCAGATTCGTTATCATCAAAGTTGTCATAGGCAAACATGTTGGCTAATTTTCGAAC
>Ga0228674_1000033_pt1 | contig 114689 bp, 143 predicted proteins | sample 1D_rmetaG_FD_189054 | JGI IMG/M metagenome (GOLD analysis project Ga0228674, IMG submission 189054) | Seawater microbial communities from Monterey Bay, California, United States - 1D_r | ecosystem: Environmental > Aquatic > Marine > Coastal | place: USA: California | collected 2016-09-26
TCCGTATACCCCTATTCTGAAAATAAAATTATATTTACTTTTTCTTTAAAATATGATATAATGTACTTTAGTATAAAAAAATAGGAACTACCTATGTCAGAAATAAAAGTTAAGCCAAAAGATAAACCACACTATGTTAACAACAGGGAATTTTCTCTTTCTATTGTAGACTACGTTAAGAGTGTTAACGAAGCAAAAGAAAAGTGCACTGAAGTACCAATTGTTCCTACATATATTGCTACTTGCTTTTTGAAAATATCTGAAGGACTCGCGCATAAGTCTAACTTTGTTCGATACACCTATCGTGAAGAAATGGTTATGGATGCCGTAGAAAATTGTCTTCGTGCAATAAACAACTATAACATTGAAACAAAAACACGTACAGGTATGCCTAATGCATTTGCCTATTTTACACAAATATGTTATTATGCATTTCTTAGACGAATAGAAAAAGAAAAGAAGCAGCAGGATGTAAAACTTCGATGGATCGAGAAAGCAGGATTCGAAGACTTTATGGATGACGATGAAGGAGGTAATCACGAATTCTTTGATGAGCTACGTAATCGTATTGATAGAGTTAAGCAATCTGATAACGAGTTTAAAGAATTCTCTAAGAAAGAAAAACAGAAAGCAAAAATTAAAGCCAACTCTGGCGTTGAATTGTTTATGGGTTAATAATGAAGATTGCTATACTAAATGATACACACGCAGGTATGCGTAACTCGTCTGACATATTCATTGAATACCAAAGGAAGTTTTATGAAGAGGTCTTTTTCCCTTATCTAAAAGAAAATAACATTAAAGACGTAATCCATCTGGGTGATTACTTTGACCATCGTAAGTTTATAAACTTTAAGGCTCAGAACGCTAATCGTAAGATGTTCCTGGATATATTAAAGCGAGATGGTATTACTATGGATATCATCCCGGGCAATCACGACGTATTTTATAAGAATACAAACGATCTTTGCTCACTAAAAGAACTGCTTGGTTACTACACTTCAAACGTTAATATTGTTATGAAGCCAAAGGTTATGGATTATGCCGGATGCGCAGTTGCATTAATTCCGTGGATTAATAGTGAGAACTACGTGGAATCAATCGATTTTATTAAAAATTGTAAAGCTTCTATCGTTGGCGCACACCTAGAGCTTGTTGGGTTTGATATGATGAAAGGCGTACCAAATGCACATGGTATGACTACAGAAATATTTGACCGCTTTGAAATGGTTCTATCTGGTCATTTTCACACTAAGTCTAGTCGTGGCAATATACATTACCTCGGTTCGCAGATGGAATTTACGTGGGCTGATTCAGAAGATCCTAAATATTTCCATATATTAGATACTGAAACAAGAGAAATTACCCCTGTTAGAAATCCTAACACGATGTTTGAAAAAGTGGTTTACAACGACGAAAAAATAGATTATAATAGTTATGATACTAATCACTTAAAAGACAAGTTTGTTAAGATTATTGTAGCTAAAAAGACTGATCCATTTCTCTTTGATCGATTTGTGGATAAAGTCCAAAGCGAAGATATTCACGAACTTAAAATTGCAGAAACCTTTGAGGAATTCTCTGGAGATAGCGTAAATGATGAATCAGTATCTGTGGAAGATACAACACAGCTATTAGATTCATATATTGATGCTGTAGATACAGAATTAGATAAAGATACATTAAAGGGATTAATGAGGGGTCTTTTTGTTGAAGCCCAGTCATTGGAAATTGTATGATAGCTTTTCGTAATATTAAATGGCGTAACTTTCTTTCTACCGGTAATGAAGAAACGCTTATTCAGTTAGACCGTAGCCCGACAACTCTTATAGTTGGCCAGAATGGTGCAGGTAAGAGCACATTACTTGATGCTTTATCGTTTGCATTGTTCGGTAAGCCTCATAGAAATATAAATAAGCCCCAGTTAGTAAATTCAATTAATAATAAGAATTGTGAGGTAGAAGTAGGGTTTGATATAGGTCAGCATAAGTTTGTTGTTAAGCGTGGTATTAAGCCAGCTAAGTTCGAGATCTGGCAAAACGGTAATATGATTAATCAAAGCTCTGCAGCTAAGGATTATCAGAACTTCTTAGAGCAGAATATACTAAAGCTTAATCATAAGTCGTTTCATCAGATTGTGGTTCTTGGGTCTTCTTCTTTTATACCTTTTATGCAGTTACCAACACCTCATCGAAGAGACGTAATCGAGGATCTTCTTGATATACAGATATTCTCTAAGATGAGCCAGTTATTAAGAGAGAAAGATTCAAAGCTAAAAGAACAGATAAACGGACTTGCCTATGAGCTAGATCTAACCAAAGAAAAGATTACTCTTCAGCAGAAGTATATTCGGGATATAACCGAAATTAACGATGAACAGATCAAAGGCAAGAATAAGGAAATATCTACAATTGAATCAGAGATAGAATCTCTTAAGAATGACAGCACAGAGTGGAAGGGGTTTATAGATGAAAACCTAGAGTTACTCAATACTAGGTTGACTGAATCATCTACCAAGAGAAATCAGTTCCTTAAGTTTGAAGCACAGTTCCAGCAGCAAATCAGTGGCGTAGTAAAAGAAGCTAAGTTCTACGAAGAAAATGATAATTGCCCAACGTGCACACAAAAGATTGAACCTGACGTAAAAGATTTAAAGCTGGCAGAGGCTAAAAAGAAAGCAAAGGAGTTAAGTGATGCACTATCTTCTGCCAATGGCAAGACTGCAGAGTATGACGCTATTATAGAAGAAGTTAATTCTAGCCTTAGCCATATACAAGATCTGAACAATAATATTTCTGGTAACACCAAATCTATAAATAAATCCCTAATCAGAATAAAGGCTATTGAAAAAGAGATAGAATCACTTTCTACTACCCATGGAGATTTATCTGAAGCAAATAGTGAATACAGCAATTTAATAAATTCCAAGGATACATTATCCGAAAACAAGAATCGCATATCATCCGAAAGACTTTATCTATCTGTTGCAGGGGAAATGCTTAAAGATACTGGTATTAAGACTAAAGTAGTTAAACAATATCTTCCTGTTATGAACACCCTAATTAATAAATACTTACAAGTCTTGGACTTCTTTGTTTCCTTTAACCTAGATGAAAGTTTCTCAGAGACTATAAAATCCCGTCATCGTGATAACTTTAACTATGCTTCCTTTTCTGAAGGAGAAAAACAAAGGATCGATTTGGCCTTATTGTTTACCTGGCGTCAGATAGCTAGAATGAAGAACTCTACATCTACCAACTTATTGATATTGGACGAAACCTTTGACTCCTCGCTGGATCATGATGGTGTAGAGAACCTTATGAAGATATTGAATACATTGGATAGTAATACCAACGTATTTGTTATATCACATAAAGGGGATTTACTGGATGGTAAGTTCCGCAATAAGATAACCTTTAAAAAAGAGCATAATTTCTCTAAAATGCTTCTAGCAGGGGATTAAATCGTCATAAATCGTAACGAGGGGTATACAATAGCCCTAGTATACGGTAAAATGTCTCTATCAAATGGAGAAAACAGATGGTTAAACAATCCAAGTCAATCTTAGCTCGCCTTCTTGCCAACGAGAACATTACTGTTCAACGTGGCAATTATCCTACTGCGTACTTTGATGTCGAAAAGCGTGTACTTGGTCTTCCACTTTGGGAAGACTTTGGTAAAGACGTTGAAGATCTTCTGATAGGCCACGAAGTAGGCCACGCACTCTTTACCCCTGCAGACGGTTGGCATGATTCACCTAAAGATCTTAAGATTCCAAGGTCATTCTTAAATGTCGTAGAAGATATACGCATTGAAAGAAAAATCCAATCTATGTATCCTGGCCTTGTTAATTCTTTTAAGAAAGGCTATAAAGTATTTTCCGATCAGAACTTCTTTAAGACAGAAGGTAGAGACTTACAAGAATATTCTTTAATCGATCGAATAAATCTGAAAGCCAAGCTTCGAGACTTAATTAATGTTGACTTCAGCCTTGAAGAAAAACCATATGTAGACAAAGCTTTTAGTACCGAAACTTGGGAAGATGTTCTAGAAGCTTCTAAGGCTTTGTATGAATTTATGAAGGATCAAGAAGAAGACGAAATACCTTCACCTGAAGATTCTAGCGATGAAGAATATCAAGATTTTTCTGATGAAGATCACGAGTCTGAATCATCTTCTACTGGGTCTGAGAGTGATGAAAAAGATACAGAATCCGGCGGTGATGCTCAGTCTTCCAGCGAAGACGATGATGATGATGATAAAGAGGGTGAAGAGGTAAATCAAGATTCTGTCTCTCAAACAGATCAAGAGTCTAACCAAGATCCTGTAGAAGAAGAAAAGGCTGCTAGTGACTCTTCGGATGGGGATGATCAAAGCGAAGAATCTGATATTGAATCAGAAACAGATATGGCTTTTAGAGAAAACGAATCTAAGCTAGAACTTAAAAGCACAACAGGATCTAATCAGCCTAAATATCTTGCTCCTATGTCAAGATTCGTTGCTAGAAATATTATTGTACCATACCCTAAATTAAAAGAAGCACGAATTAAAGCAAAAGAATATTGGTACAGCCACACAGAAAGAGAACTATCAGAAGCATTTAAAGACTTTGAATCCGATACTAAAAAAGTTACATCTTTGTTAGCAAAAGAGTTTGAGATGCGCAAAGCTGCTTTTAGAACTATTCGAGCTTCAGAATCTAACTCTGGCACAATTAACGTTAACAAGTTACATAGCTACAAATACGAAGAAGATATCTTTCAAAAGGTAACAAACCTTGCTGATGCCCAATCTCACGGTATGGTTATGTTAGTAGATTTTTCTGGATCTATGCAGAGCACAATCGGCGATGTTATTAACCAAACTCTAAGCCTAATATCTTTTTGTAAAAAAGTAAACATCCCGTTTGAAGTTTATAGTTTTACTACTCGCCAGCAATGGAATTCTGATATAGATTTGTCAGCGCTAAGCTCTGGAGAAATAGATCCTTCTTCGGTTAGTATGCTACACCTTCTTAGCTCATCATTTGGTAAAACAGATTATCAAGAAGCCTATAGAGAACTTTTCTATACTGGCTATCTGTTTCAAGAAAATAGAAATCAGATCTCCCAGTTAGAAAGGTTGGGAGGAACACCTTTATCTGAAGCCCTTATGGTAGCAGACTTAGTTATTTCTGACTTTAAGAGAAAACACGGGATTCAAAAAACAAATTTAGTAGTTCTGTCTGATGGCGAAGGCTCACCACCAAGAACAGTTTATGAACGATTAGATCCAAATATTTCGGTATCCCATAGTGAATATGCTATTGACTTTAATAATAAGATAGTCAACGTTTACCGTCAATTTATATCTAGTCATTTAGTTAAAGAACTTTCTAAGAAAGGGATAAATACAACTTGTTTCTATATAACCTCTAATAATAGAGATATTAATTCTTGTTCCTATCTAATCTGGACTAATAGCAATAAGAATGATCATCCGAATCGCCTTGGTATTACTGAAGTAGATGAGGAGATCAGAAAAGGTTATAAGAAAGAAAGATTAGTTTTATATAAGGATACGTGTGGGTATAACCAGTTCTTTGTTATTAAAGCTTCTGGTAAATCCCTTGAAACCTCTATAGAGACCTTAGAGATTAGCCCCGATGCTTCTAAGTCACAGATCAAAAAGGCCTTCTCTAAGTACTCTAAGTCTAAGAAGACTAACCGTGTCCTAGCCACTAAATTTGCGGAGGCAATAGCTTAACGTTACGATCTATGACGATTTAGGGGGTTACAGACACCCCCTTTTTACGGTATAATACTCATATAAATTGATAAGGACCTATATTATGTTAAATGAAAAAAACCTACTTAGTGCAATTGCTGAGACTTACCCAGACCGTAACACCGGTGAATTTACACCTAAGGAAATACTTTCAGTAGCTAAAACCTTAGGTATTTCCGATGCTCAGGCCAAAAGGTTTACCGAGTCTAACCCTAGGGTTCGCTGGGGCGTATACAAGCTAAATGGCTTGGTTATTCCATTCGAGAAAAAAGAAACTATTATGTCAGCAGTTACCTCAATTATGAATGATGAGGTCTTTGTACCTCAGAAAGATCCCTCCTTTGTTTCTTGGGGGCACACAAAAGACGTTACTTCGATTGTGCAGTCTAAGATCTTTTATCCAGTATACATTACAGGCTTATCCGGTAACGGTAAGACTATGATGGTAGAACAAGCGTGCGCTAAAGCTAACCGCGAATACGTGCGTGTCCAAATTACCCCAGAGACAGATGAGGATGATCTGATCGGTGGCTTCCGCTTGGTGAATGGCGAAACTGTGTTTAATAAAGGCCCAGTCATCAAAGCAATGGAAAAAGGAGCAATCCTACTCATCGATGAAATAGATCGTGGTTCGAACAAAATCATGTGTCTTCAAGGGGTACTCGAGGGTAAGCCAGTACTCATTAAAAAAACTGGCGAAGTCATTACTCCATTAGATGGCTTTAACGTGATCGCGACTGCAAACACGAAGGGTAAAGGCTCAGATGATGGTCGCTTTATTGCTGCTACTATTATCGATGAAGCTTTCCTGGAACGTTTCACGATTACCCTCGAGCAACCATATGCTACATCATCCACGGAACGGAAGATCGTAGTTAACCATATGCACAAGTTTAACTGCTTAGATGAAAGCTTTGCTGATACGCTTACTGTATGGTCAGAGACTATTCGAAAGACCTTTGAGGATGGTGGTGTAGACGAAGTAATATCAACACGTCGATTGTGCCATATAGTTCAAAGCTATTCTATCTTTCAGGATAAGCTTAAGGCTATTAAGCTTTGTGTATCTCGATTTGACGAAGACACCAAAGAGGCTTTCCTTGACCTTTACACGAAGGTGGATGCAAACCCTGAGACTGTTCTCGAGGACACCTATGATACCAATTCAGCTATTGACAACATTATTGATAACCTATAAGGATATATTATGAGTGAAGGTGTTAAGTACGACCAGGAAAAGCCAGACTATTCTTTAGTCCCATTTGGGGCAATGGATCAAGTAGTTAAGGTACTAACCTATGGTGCTAAAAAGTACGACAGATTTAATTGGGAAAAGGTCGAATCTCGTCGATACCAAGCTGCAGCGTTACGCCATATCTCTGCATATATGCAAGGTGAAAAGATCGACCCAGAATCAGGGGTTAATCATCTTGCCCACGCCATTTGCTCTCTCCTCTTCTTAACAGATTTTGATCTAAAAGAATCGGCAGAGGGGGTTACGGATTCAGTAACAGTACGGTATAATGATAGTCTTAACGTAAAAATAGAAGGAATTGATGATGAAACTAAGTGAAGAAACACTCTCTACCCTAAAGAACTTTGCTAGCATAAACGCTAACATTGTAATGAACCCCGGTAATATCGTAAAGACTATGTCAGAAAGCAAAACTATTATGGGTCAGGCAACTATTCCTGAATCTATACCTAATCAGTTTGGTATATACGACCTAAACGAATTCCTCGGTGTAGTTAGTATGTTCGATGATCCTACCTTTGACTTTGACCCTAATATGAAATTTGTTAAGGTCTCAGAGGGTAATCGTTCTGTCAAGTACTTCTTTTCAGATGCTTCTATCCTAACAACCCCGACTAAAGATATTACTATGCCACCGTGCGAAGTAACCTTTACACTTACCGCTACGGACATGGCAGATATTCGAAAGGCTTCATCTGCTCTTGGAGTAACGGATCTTGTTGTTCGTATTAATCCAGACGAACCACCAAAACTAGTTGTTACAGATACAGAAGATGCTACCTCTAATACCTACGAAGTAGATGTTCCTAATTGTTCGGCCGCTGGCGTAGCGTGTAACCTCGTCTTTAACATTGGCAACTTTAAGTTTGTTAACGATGACTACGATGTTTGTATCTCGTCTAAACTACTATCTAGCTTTACGGCTAAAAACAATAACACCCAATACTGGGTAGCTCTAGAAAAGAAATCAACCTTTGGAGGGTAATATGTCAGAGCAAGAAGATGGTCTATCAGTCGACGACCTAATGAATGTGTTGAGAGTTATTAACACCTCAACAGAACGTGGAGCCTTTAAGGCTAATGAGTTATCCTTTGTAGGAAATGTATATGACAAGTTCGCAAGATTTATTAAACAAGCGCAGGAATCAGAGAGCGTTACAGAATCTGATGAAGTCCCATCAATTGAAGAAGGTGATGCAAATGGTAGTGAATAATCCAGCGGATCGTACCAAGATTCTAAATGCTATTAAGGAATGGTCTAACTCAGCAACTCGTGCTGAAGCAGAAAAAGATCTACAAAAAAATATTGTGGGTGATCTTTCTGATGAGGTAGGTATTGATAAAAAGTATATTAATAAGCTTGCTGTTATGTACCATAAGCAAACCTTTGCCCAGTTCCAGAGCGAAGTAGAAGAAATGGAGGAACTCTACGAATCAGTTACTACTACCACATAGTCTTTTACTTTCTTGTTAAAATGTGATATAATATACCTTTGTTATGGAGTTCGTTATGAGTAAAGATTTTCTATGGTGTGAAAAGTACAGACCGTCTAAGGTGTCTGAATGTGTTCTCCCAGATGGGCTTAAGAGCACATTCAACACCCTAGTCTCTACTGGGGAATTGCCTAATATGCTATTCACTGGTACTGCAGGCGTTGGTAAGACCACAGTTGCTAAAGCTCTGTGTAAAGAACTGGACCTAGACTATATTGTCGTTAACGGTTCAGAGGAGGGTAACATCGATACACTCCGAAACAAGATTAAGCACTTTGCTTCTACAGTCTCTCTTCAAGGAGGCTACAAAGTTGTTATCCTCGACGAAGCAGACTACCTTAATCCGCAATCTACGCAACCCGCTCTCCGTGGGTTCATCGAAGAGTTTTCTAATAATTGTCGTTTCATTCTAACCTGCAACTTCAAGAATCGAATTATTGAGCCTCTCCACTCTCGATGCTCTGTCTACGAATTCTCTATTCCTAACGGAGAAAAGCCTGCTATTGCTGCTGGCTTCTTTGGTCGGGTTATCGATATCCTAAAAAAAGAAAATGTTACGTTTGACCAAAAAGTTGTTGCAACACTTGTAGAGAAATACTTCCCAGACTTCCGCAGGGTCTTGAACGAACTGCAACGCTATTCTGTATCTGGTACGATCGACTCAGGCTTACTTGTTAACCTAACCGAAGACAATGTTAAAGTTCTTATATCTTACCTTAAGTCAAAAGACTTCAAGGGTATGCGTAAGTGGGTAGTGGACAATATCGATACAGAGCCTGCAGCTATCTTTCGCCAGATATATGATAACCTTAATGCTTACGTTAGTCCCTCTTCTATACCACAAACCGTTCTTATCCTTGCTGACTACCAATATAAGAATGCTTTCGTTGCAGATCACGAGCTTAATATCGTTGCCTGCATGGTAGAACTAATGGCCAGCGTGGAGTTCTCATAATGAATCCCTTTGACTACCTTAACAGCATTAACTCTACCAAGAAAGATATAATGGTAGATGATGCATCTGAGAAAGGCTATAGCCCTTACATGATTAATCGTGGGCTATCCTACTTTAACGACACCGTTTTATATGCTAATGAGATGAACCGCTATCACCACCTTGATAACAAGCTTCAATATCATTTTCTTATAAATAGTATCAGACCTAGAAAAAGATTTTCTAAATGGTTAAAAAAGTCTGATCCAGGTTCGGTGGAAGTAGTAAAAGAATATTATGGCTATAGTAATGAAAAGGCTCGCCAAGTTCTTTATCTATTATCTGATATGCAAATTAATGAATTGAAGCAGAGGCTATACAAAGGTGGAAAATAATAATATTAGTGAAGTTGTTGATGACTGGACACCAGGATCAATGCTTGAAGTAACACTGAACGAACCAGATGATTTCCTAAAGGTACGTGAGACACTAACCCGTATTGGTGTAGCATCTCGTAAAGATCGCAAATTGTATCAATCTTGTCATATACTACACAAGCAAGGTAGATACTTTATTACGCACTTTAAGGAACTATTTCTTCTTGACGCTAAGCCGTCTAACCTAACGGTAAACGATATCGAACGCCGTAATACCATTGCTACGCTTCTATCAGATTGGGGTTTAGTTAGTATGGTAAGCTCTGAGAAACTACAAGTCGCACCTCTAAGACAGATTAAAGTTATATCTCACCAAGATAAAGCGAATTGGGAACTTTGTCCCAAATATAATATCGGGAACAGTTAATCCCGGTATAAATAAGTAATGAGATGCGGAATGGTCCGGTCTCATTATACTACTAACCTTGCTATAGAATAGGAGGTCATTCACATGACACTACAGCACTTTCCCACAATGGGACCATCTTTTATCGGATTCGATCGATTAATTAACCAACTCGAAAGATCCGGTAACTATAAAGATACATATCCACCCCACAACTTAATTCGTAAAAGCGAAGATGAATTTTCAATCGAGCTTGCAGTAGCGGGATTTAGTTCCAGTGATATTGATATCCAAGTAGCTAATGGGGTATTAACTATATCTTCAGACTCACAAAAAACTGTGAGTAGCCTAGACAATCAGCCAGACTATATCCACAAAGGTATATCGAATAAGCAGTTTCGTCGAAGCTTTAATTTAGCTGAATATATAGAAGTAAAGCAAGCTGGATATCAAGACGGTATTCTGACGGTAGATTTAATCAGGGTAATACCTGAAGAAAAGAAGCCTAAGAAAATCCCCATTGATACCTACGTAAGTCTTGCGAACTCTGCAGCAGCGGAGTTACTAACTGAGAGTTAATATATTATGAGCAAAAAACCCCGGTATCGCTTTCCCAATCATCCGCAAGGATCAATTGCAGAAAAGATTAAGAGAAGGCGTTTGCAGATACTAATTCACTCGTGTATATATTATGTGCTAGATGATAATATTATTGCTGATGATACATTTGACACATGGAGTAAAGAATTAGTAAAACTAATGAAAGAAAACCCAGACGCATACTCCGATCGGTTTGATAAGGAATTCAAGGATTGGGATGGCGCTACCGGGTACGATTTACGACTAAGAGACCCGTGGGTAATAAGTACTGCCCAATATATACTAAACCTAGAGAGAAATAAAAAATGAATGATGTGAAAGTTATACGATTGTTTTCAGGCGAAGAAGTAATCTGTTTTGGAAAAGAAGTTGATGGAGGTTGGTCAATAGAAAAGCCTGGTATGCTAGTTCCAACAGAAAAGGGAGTTGGTATTATGGGTATGATGCCCTATACTACAATAGAGGAAGAAACTACTTTTATTAAAGATTCAATGATCGGCTTTGTAACAAACCCCGTATCAGGCCTTGAGGAACAGTTCCGATCGATTAATCAAACTATTATTGCCCCCGAGAAAAAGATATTATTATAGTTTACATCTCCTTAGAATTGTGGTATAATAGTATATATTATTAAGAATGGAGATACACTTTGAGCTTTTACACCTCAGTTGCACGGTACGGGAATTCTCTCCTGTATCGTGGCTATAATGATTCTGGACGTCGTGTCCAAAAGAAAGTAAAGTTTAAGCCTACGCTTTACATCCCATCAAATAAAGAACTTGGCTGGAAGTCCATAGACGGTCGCGATGTGGCTCCTATGGTTTTCGACTCTATGCGTGACGCTAAAGAGTTTTCAGACCGATATAAAGACGTCTCTGACTTTAAGGTATATGGTACACAAAACTATATTCACCAATATATTACTGAGACCTTTCCCGATGAATTGGTATTCAATCGCGCCTTTATAAACGTTTGCTCTATCGATATAGAGGTAGAGTCAGACGACGGCTTCCCCTATCCGGAAGATGCCTTAAAGCCAATTAATGCTATTTGCGTAAAGAATAACGTAGACAACATATACCACGTATGGGGTTTAGGTAAATATTCTGTCTCTGAATCAGAGCACGGTGATAAGATTAAGATTAGTTATACAGAATGTGCTTCAGAACGTGAACTACTAACTAACTACCTTAATTGGTGGTCTCGCGAAGAAAACTGCCCAGACGTAGTAACAGGTTGGAATTCCAGGCTATTCGATATACCTTACATTGTTAATCGTATCGGTCGGGTCTTTGGTGAGGATACTGCTAAGCAACTAAGCCCTTGGGGATTAGTCCAATATAAGCAGATCGCTATCAAAGGTAAGCAGATGGACACCTACGATATATCTGGCGTTCAGCAGATGGATTACCTTGATCTATTCCAAAAGTTTGGCTATTCGTACGGTGCTCAAGAATCCTATAAGCTTGATCATATTGCCCACGTAGTTCTTGGGGAACGTAAAGTCGACTACTCAGAATACGGTTCGCTATACACTTTATATAAAGAAGACCACCAAAAGTTTATTGACTATAACATTAAAGACGTAGAGCTCATCGATCGCTTTGAAGAAAAGATGGGTCTAATTACTTTGGCTATGACCATAGCATATAAGGGTGGCGTAAACTACTCCGACACTATGGGGACAACTGCTATATGGGATTCAATTGTATTCCGTGAGCTCAAGCGTCGTAAGGTAGTACCGCCACCTATGGAACCTAAGCAAACCAGATCCTTTGCGGGCGGTTATGTTAAAGCTCCACACATTGGACTACATGATTGGGTGGTTTCCTTTGACCTTGCATCCCTGTATCCTAACCTAATCGTACAGTACAATATGTCTCCAGAAACTCTACAGCAAGAAACTGTAGAAGGCGGTGTAGACCACTATCTAGAAAAAACCGAAAGAGTGGAATCGCAGCATTCTGTTGCAGCTAATGGATCTACATATACTAAATCCCAGCAAGGCGTATTACCAAACATTATTGTTAATTACTACGATGAACGTAAACAAGTAAAAAACGAAATGCTTGCTGCAAAACAGGAATATGAAAAGAATCCATCGATTAAGTTAGAACGCCAGATTAATCAATTAGAAAATCGCCAGATGGCTATTAAGATTCTACTTAACAGTCTCTATGGCGCTATCGGTAATGCTTACTTCCGATACTTCGATCTTAGAATAGCGGAAGGTATTACCCTGACCGGGCAACTGGCTATTCGGTGGGCAGAAAAAGCTGTTAACAAAGAAATGAATAAAATACTTGGAACCGAGGACGCTGATTATGTTATTGCCATCGATACTGATTCTGTTTATGTTAACTTTGGAAAGCTTGTTAACAAATTTAACCCCGTTGACCCAGTTGCATTCTTGGATAAGATCTGCTCTGATCACTTCGAACCAGTATTCGAACGATCCTATGGTAGCCTTGCTGAGATAACAAACGCCTATGATAACCGTATGGTTATGGATCGTGAAGCTATAGCCGATATCGGTATATGGCAGGCTAAGAAACGCTACATCCTTAACGTACACAATAACGAAGGTGTACAATATGCTGAACCTAAGCTTAAGATTATGGGCATCGAAGCTATTAAGTCTTCAACCCCTGCAGAAGTTCGTAAAGCTCTAAAGGATATATTCAAAGTAATTGTAACTGGATCGGAACCTGCTACCCAAAAAGCTATAGCAGACTTTAAAGACTACTTCCTTACCCTACCTCCAGAAGAGGTATCTTTTCCTCGCGGGGTTAACGATATAACTAAGTGGAAGAGTAACACCACGGTCTATACCAAAGGATGTCCTATCCATGTTCGTGGCAGTCTCCTATATAATAAGTGTGTTAAAGAAAAAGGTTTGGAGAAGAAATACGAACTTATCAAGAGCGGGGAAAAGATTAAGTTTTGCTATCTTAAGACCCCAAACACCCTTAGAGAAAACGTTATCTCTTTCCCCATGTACTTCCCGCCAGAACTGCAGCTCACCCAATATATAGACTACAACAAACAATTCGAAAAAACATTTCTGGATCCAATTATACCTATTCTCGAGTCTATTGGCTGGACTCATGAAGAAGTTAACACCCTTGAATCCTTCTTTAGCTAAGGGTTTACATTTTTATGGTATTATGGTATAATAGATCTATTCAAAGGAGATATAAATGACAACAGAATGGGTACAAGATATTAATGATATGCACCGTAAGTATGGTGTACACGGATGGGTAAGCAAGAAGCTTGTTACTAAAGACAAAGAATCCCTTCGTAAGTTTCTGGAATTTCGAATTAACTTCCTAGTAGAAGAACTACAAGAAACCCAGAAAGCTTTCTCAGAGGGTGATTCAGAAGAAGTTGTAGATGGGCTTATTGACCTATGCGTTGTAGCTATAGGCACACTTGACGCCTTCGGGATCGATGCTGATAAAGCTTGGAATAAAGTTCATTGTGCTAATATGAACAAACTCATCGGTATTAAGGAAAGCAGACCTAACCCGCTAGGACTTCCAGATCTTATTAAGCCCGATGGTTGGAAAGCACCAGACCATAAAGATAATCACGGATATTTAAAAGAAACCTTTTAATGGATATTTCTCTTACACTCTTTAGCTCTGTCTGGGACAACAAGACCCACAGGCAAATGGATCTAAGTAGCTTCGACGAATTTGAAAAGCTATTATATGATTTGTCTAAGGTAGAGCTCAAAGACAAAAAATCTGCACAGCTAATCTCTCCAGCTTCCTATACAGATGGAACAACCAGATCGAATAAAAATGTTGAGGAGTGGTCAGGTTGGGCAGCTGTAGATGTAGATGATCTAGATTGCACAATGGAAACCCTAAATGATATACTTGATGAGCGCGTTGGTCTTTGGAAATATGTTTGTTATTCTACAGCAAGCTCGAAACCTGATCACCCAAAATTTCGTCTTGTCTTCGAACTTGACCGCCATATTAAGGCAGACAAGATCGGACATTTCTGGCATGCCCTCAACGCTGAGCTTGGATCAATCGGGGATAAACAAACTAAAGACCTATCAAGAATGTACTATATCCCTGCGAAATATGCTAATAGTAACAACTTTATCTTCACTCATCATGGGGATGTTATCAATGTATCTGATTTACTTGCTAAGCACCCCTATGTAAGTAAGAAGAGTTCTAATACCCTCTTCGACAGTCTTCCTGAAGAAATGCAAAAAAAGATTATACAGCATCGTAAGGAACAGATGGTTAACACCGATATCAAATGGAACTCGTATCACGACTGCCCGTTTGTTAACAAAAGACTTATTGCTGAATATAAAACCATATCTGAAACCGGTTGGTATCACAAGATGTACCAGCTTATGGTATCCATATCAGCTAATGCACTTAAGAAAGAATACCCTATTACTGTACAAGAGGTTGCTACACTTTGCAAAGAGCTAGATCTTGAGACTGGTAATTGGTATGCAAATCGACCACTTGATAAAGAGGCAGAGAGAGCTATAGAGTTCGTCTATGGGAATATGTAATGAAAGACTTTAATATAAGAGATATTGATCCCGAATTATTAAGAAGTAGAGCAATTGCAGAAGGTAATAAGATCTACCAAGGAAGTACTCGCGGTAATAGAGATTTGCAAGAGGTTCTTACCACCTGCATGCACGGCCAAGCTGCAGAGATTTTCTTAATGAACCAGGGGTTTATTGACGACGATCGGGAATATAAAGATCTATTTGAACCTATCCGCCTAGGTGGGAATTCTATAGAGGTAAAGGTAACCTCTTTTGAAAACTATATTCCCTTTGTATTAAAGCGATGTGCATATAAGATACAATACAAAAACATAAACCACCCTAAAAGAGTTTATCTTTTTATAAACGATAAAAAAAGTCCAACCTATTTCTTTAACGGAATATACGATTGGAACGATAGGGATTTACAATTCTTTAAAAATATGGTACAATATAACATTGTTACAGAGGAATCCTCATGAAAGAATCGCTTAAGGTACTACAAGAATGTGCCGAAATCCAAGCTAAGAAGTCTAACGACTACCAGAACCCAAACTCACGTATAGTTCAAGCCGACTACTATCCCCGTGGTGTATCGACTATTCTCGATATTATTCACGGCAAGGTGCTTCGGCTACGATCTGTTACTGAAGCCATGGAATTGGATCCTTCATATACTCCCAATTACGAATCCGTAGAAGATTCGGCTAAAGACCTAATTAACTATGCATCCTTTCTAGTTGCTTATTCTAGGGGTCAAATCCCTGGTCAAGACCCCTCCAATGACTTCCTAAATCGTCCGCTACAGCAAGTTAACACATCTCCTGAAGATTAGTCAGAGCCCTAAGCGTTACGATTTATGACGATTTAGGGGTATACATCAGGTCTATTATAGGGTATAATACTCATATAAATTAAACAAAGGACCAAATTTATGGCTATAGATCGAATAGAGTATGACAAAGCTTCTAGACTCCGTAACTTTTACTACGGTGATGAAGACTATAAGCTTATCGGGTCTATTAACAAGATCCAGTGCTTTGTCTCTGTTCAGGACGAGGTCATGATGGACGTGACCTTTGTCTCTCCCAAAAATTCTAAGTGTGGTTACACCGTTTGTGAAATCGGTCTAACTCGGGGAAACGACGAAAACCCAGTTTGGGGAATAGATATTACCCGTGTGGATTCACGTTTTCAGGGACACGGTCTTGCTCCTAAGTTCTATAAGTTCTTAATCTCTAAGCTTGGTATTACACTTAAAGCTGGATCTATGCAGTCACCCGGTGGACGAATTATTTGGACTCAGCTATCTAACCTAAACAATGTAACAGTCTATGCTAAGACTAAAAATGGCAAACCCTATCATGTAGATTCAAACGACGAAGGAACAGAATTAGTCTCTTCCGGTCGTTACCAGATCTATGATGGGAAATCTGAAACTGAGCTATTCGCCTTCGCGGCTTAAAGGAAATTATATTATGAATGATTATTTTGAAAAATGTATGCAAGCAGATCGACACGTTGTTAGCGGTAAGCAAATTATGGAATGGGTTACAGAGTCTCTTAAGAGCAAGCCTATGCTAAGCAGCTTAGATGAGGTTAACCTAAAAATGGCTATTGATTGGATTGAAGGAGCGCAGGAATACCTTGACTCTACCAGTTAAGTTGTTTTTAAAAGTATTACGGTGGATAGAATAATGGAAAGAGAATTGATGGAAGTCTTAGCAGGAGGACTCTTTATATTGTCTTGCTGCTACATGGGGTTTGCTCTTACGATGTACTATAAAGCCTCTAAAAATAATAGGAAGCTTTATGATAAAAGCAATGTTAAATATCGTGATGGAGACAACACATGAAGCATAAAGTAAAAGGTAACAGAGACTACGCTGCTCAAGCTAACAAGCTAATAAGAAACCTTAATTTTAATAAAAAATACGAACTCTATGAAATCGTAACTTCTAAGCTTAAGTATCCTATGCATCTTGATGATGTGCGTCTATGTGAGCTTGAAGCAGTTAAGATAGCAATAGAGGAATCAAAGAATATTGATTCAGATCGATTAGCTGGTATTGTTCGCGGTTACGGCACTATGGCTACAGAGGGTAAGCCGGGGAAAGCTCGGTACGGTGAATGAAAATAAAAATAGAAGTTGAAATAGATACCACAGAGGATCGTGACGAGATATTATATTTAATTGAACTGCTTAAAGATATTAAAGAGGCACAATAATGAATTATCCAACATTCCAAAAGGTTATTGACGACCTAGACAAGTCTTATAAGGCGAATCAAGGATTTGCTAATAGATGGAATCCTTACGATCTTGGTAAGTTTACTGTAACTTGGGAAGATGCTGGTTTATCCTATGAAGGTACTATACAGATATGCACGAAGCTTTCGTTAAAAGATTAATTAATAATTTCGATGGTAAGCGTTATATTGCTTTAACGATTGCCTATCAAGAATTCGATCTACCAGATACTTTCTGGAAGTCGATAATTCAGGATGACTTTGGAATGGCTGCAACAATCCTTCTAAATAAGTATCCTGGATATAAAGCAAACTTTATAGCTGAAACATTATGGGAAGGCTAAAAAGTTGTTTACATTATACCAAAAGTATGGTATAATAAACTTATCTTACAAAATAAAGTAAGATTTTTAATATTAATATATAAGGTAAAAATGATATGAGTAAAGTAACAAAAGAGTCAAAAGTACTAGCAGCACTTCAAGCGAATACAGCTAAGGGCATAACAGCCGCTCAGATGACTTCACGCTTCGGTGTAGCAAATCCTACTGCAACAGTCACTGCCCTTCGACAGAAAGGCTTTGCAATCTACGCTAATAGCCGTACTAACAAAGGTGGAGAGACACGTACTTTCTATCGATTAGGTACACCATCAAAAGCAGTGGTAGCTGCTGGCTATAAAGCTCGCGCAGCAGGCGCTTTTTTCTCTGTTAGTTAAAAGCTAAACTCGGAGGGGGTTGGGGCTTATGCTCCAATCCCTTTTTTGGTGTAAGGAGATTATTATGAATAGAGTATCCGGGCGTACATTAAACGAAGGCTTAAGATCATTAAGATTACTCCTTCTTAACCAAGGATATGAAATAGCTACAGAAAGATGGCAAGGTAAAGAACAACCTCCTACCTTCTTAGAAATACTACACGCTGATCTTGTTGCTCCTATGTATATTTCACAGGGCCAAGCATCTGAAGGATGTCGTGCTACACAGCCTTGGGCAGATATACATTTCGAAGAACGCGTATCTGGTATACCCCACAATCCCCCACCGTCACATAAAATGTGGCTTAAAGATACAGAAGATTACCTACAAGATAAAGCCTTCTCGCATTCCTATCCTGAGCGTATGTGGTGTAATACAGATACGAATGGTATTCGATTTAAGTACGGTAATCTTAACACAGCAGTAGAGCTACTCAAGAAAGAACCTAACACTCGACAGTGTTATATCCCTATGTGGTTTCCCGAAGATATTACAGCAGCAGCTCAAGGTGAACGAGTACCTTGTACCCTTGGATGGCACTTCATGCTTCGTGGAGAAGAATTACATTGCTCTTATCATATGCGCTCTTGCGATGTAGCACGCCATTTACACAATGACTTATTCTTTGCAAACGCTTTATGTTTATGGCTTATAGATAAGTCTGGTATCCAAGCAAAGCCAGGCTATCTTCACTTCTCAGCCACTTCATTACATTGCTTTGCCAACGATCGTTACGCATTGGAGAAACTAACTAAATAATGTGCGGATTTATTGCTTCCCAAAATTCAGACGTAGACCTAAAAAAACTTATAAACAATATGGCTTATCGAGGCATCCTTGGTTATAAGGGTTATCACGAAGAACCATTCTATAAGATAAAACTTTGTCATTATAGCTTACCCTTTGTTAATTTAGATCCAGATGTTGCTATTCAACCTGTTACGGTTAGCAATCGTAAATCATTATTTGTAGGGGAAATCTTTAACTACAAAGAGCTAGGTGCTGAAACAGACGGTATATGCATATCAGATGCATTCCACAACACTCTTAATTGGGTAGAAGAATTCCATAAGTTCGATGGCTTTTGGTCATTCGTTACAGAATATGAAGGTAGTCTAATTGCTATTACTGATTACCTAGCTCAAAAGCCAATATATTATCGTACAGATATCGAAGCCTTTGCTTCTGAAATCGATGTACTAAAAGAATTTGGCCCTGTAACAAGAGACGAGCTATTTCACTCTAACACTATGAAATGGGGATATGATCCTACAGGGTTAACACCTTGGAATGAGATTAAGCAGATCCCACCAGGATGCTACTACCACAAAGGTAACATCCATTCGTATTGGGATTGGTCAAAGGTTACCCGATCTGATTCTCTAGTAGATGATCTTCGTAAAGCTACTGAACTCCGGTTAGGTGGTGAACGCGAGGTGTCTATACTACTATCTGGTGGATTAGATTCGTCTATAGTCTACGGTCTAATCAAAGAACTTGGCCGTGATGTTAAAGCTATTCATGTAGAGAATCACGAAAAAGACTTTGCATCCCTTATGACCAAGGACCTTATTGAGGTAACACTCGATTCTGTATCAGATGAAGATTCAGTTAGAATACACCAAAGCCCAGTAGATCTTGGTTCGGTTAAGCCTCAGTTAGCTATGGGTAAGAAGCTTAAACAATTAGGCTTTAACGCTGTTATGACAGGCGATGGTGCAGACGAACTTTTTGGTGGTTACAGACGAGCAGAACAATATGATTCGCAGTATTCAGACGTATTCTGCGAACTTCCCTACTATCACCTTCCTAAGCTAGATCGAACAATGATGTATTATACAATCGAGCTTAGAACTCCCTTCCTCGCTCCTAGCGTTATTAAGCATGCTCTTGAATTACCATATGAAATGCGTATGGGTAAAAAGCAAAAGCTTATCGACGAATTCGCTTACTTACTCCCAAAAGAAATTTTAGAAAGACAGAAACATCCGCTTAAAACAGATTCAATTCGTAATGACCCTATGAAGCAAAGGACGATTAACAACGAAATATGGAGTAAATTATATGGAAGATAAACTATGGGATAAGCGCTATCTTAATTTAGCTAAAGAGGTAGCACTGTGGTCAAAAGATCCTTCTTCAAAGATTGGATCTGTTGCTATTGGCGGTCAAGGCCAAGTCCTTGCTCAGGGTTACAACGGCTTTCCTCGTGGTGTAGACGATAGCGTAGAAAGATATAGCGATAGAGAAACAAAGTACAAGTATGTAGTTCATTCTGAAATGAATGTTATATACAATGCTTCATATAATGGGGTATCACTCAAAGGATCAACCTTATATGTTTATGGCCTACCAGTATGCTCAGAATGTGCTAAAGGTATAATACAAACTGGAATTTCTCGTATTGTAATGGGTAGTGAATCGTTACCTGAGAGATGGATGGAATCGTTTGAAACAACTAAGATCCTATTTGATGAAGCTGGCGTCAAATGGGAATTCATATAAAAGAGTATACAAAATTGCAATACTATGGTATAATAGTAGACTATATTAAAGAGGTAACACTATGTCGATAATGGATAAACTAAAAAAGAACTCTAAGCTTAAGCATACCCAAATCTTAAGCAAATCAAAGTTCTTTACTGATAAGGATATGGTACCAACAGACGTACCAATGATTAACGTAGCACTTTCTGGGTCTATAGATGGTGGGCTTAGTCCTGGACTAACAGTTCTTGCTGGTCCATCTAAGCACTTTAAGACCTCATTTGCCCTAGTTATGGCTTCTGCTTATATGCGAAAATATCCAGAAGCTGTTATGCTGTTTTACGATTCAGAGTTTGGATCACCACAATCTTACTTTGAGTCTTTCGATGTTGATCCCGGCCGTGTACTCCACACTCCCGTTACTAACGTTGAAGAGCTTAAGTTCGATCTAATCAATCAACTAGAGTCTATTGAGCGTGGTGATAAGGTCATTATCGTTATTGACTCAATCGGTAACCTAGCATCAAAGAAAGAATTAGACGATGCTATAAACGAAAAATCAGTTGCTGATATGTCTCGTGCTAAAGCTCTGAAGGGTCTATTCCGTATGTCAACACCTTACTTGACTATGAAAGATATCCCAATGCTTGCTGTTAATCATACCTATCAAGAAATGGGTCTATTCCCTAAAGCTATCGTCTCTGGCGGTACTGGCATCTATTACTCTGCAGACAATATCTGGATTATTGGTCGTCGTCAGAATAAGAAAGGTACAGACGTTGTTGGATATGACTTTGTGGTTAACGTAGATAAGTCTCGTTATGTTAAAGAGAAATCTAAGGTACCAATTACAGTTTCTTGGGATGGTGGTATTGAAAAGTATTCTGGCCTACTTGAAGTTGCTCTTGCTGGCGGCTTTGTTGCTAAGCCAAGTAATGGATGGTATTGCCGTGTAGATAAGTCCACTGGGGAAATGGTAGAACCAAAGGTACGAGAAGCCCAAACTCTTCAAGCTGAGTTCTGGGAGCCTATCCTAGAAGAAAAAGATGGATTCAAAGAGTTTGTTAAGGAGCACTATACAATTGGATATCGCTCTCAAATACCAGACACAGTATTAGAGGATTTACTTTTGGAGGAAAATGGTGTATAATAGTATAACGAAATATGATTACGAGCGTATATCATATATTGAAAATTCTGACCACGATTCGTTTAAGATACTAAATGGGAAATATTCTGGTACAATTTTAACATACGGTAAAATTGCTTTAACAGAACCAACTACCAAAGATTCAGATGAGGCAACACTTTCATATGAATTCAATATTAATGAAACACCGTTAGACGGTGATCTTTCAGAATCGGTAGAGTTTCAGAACTATGCCGGTGACATGCTTCAAGTAATAATAGAAGAAGCCTTAGAAGAAAAACACCACATTGGAGAAAAGCCCGTTGATACAAACAGTCATTTTGAGAAATCTTATAACTAATGATGACTTTACTCGTAAGGTTATCCCCTTCTTACGAAAAGAATACTTCGAAGGTTCACACCGAGTAGTATTTGATAAGATTCTTGAGTTTGTTGGTAAGTATAACAAGCTGCCAACTCAAGAATCCCTAAATGTTGATTTAGATGAATCCTTCCTTAACGATCAGCAGTTCTCTGATGCTGCTGACGTTATTCGGGAAATCTCTTCCCCTGCTGAAAACCCAGACGCTGATTGGCTACTAGAACATACAGAAAAGTGGTGTCAGGATCGTGCAATACATCTTGCTATTATGAAGTCTATCTCTATCATCGACGGCAAAGACCCAGATATGACTAAGAATGCTTTGCCAGAGTTACTCTCAGAAGCTTTATCTGTAGGCTTTGATACAAACGTTGGTCACGACTATCTTGCCAATGGCGAAGAAAGATATGAATTCTATCATCAGGTAGAAGATAAGATCCCATTTGACCTTGATCGATTCAACGAAATAACCAAAGGTGGCTTACCTAAGAAAACTCTTAATATTGCTCTTGCCGGTACTGGCGTTGGTAAGTCTTTGTTCATGTGTCACGTTGCTGGTTCAGTCTTGGCACAGGGTAAAAACGCTCTTTATATTACTATGGAAATGGCAGAAGAAAAGATTGCAGAACGTATCGATGCTAATCTAATGAATGTAGCTATTGACCAGCTTGGTAATCTTTCCAAAGATATGTTTACATCCAAGGTAAAAAATATAGGGGATAGGTATCAGGGTCAACTACTGATCAAGGAATACCCAACTGGCAATGCTCATGTTGGTCACTTTCGTGCACTGCTTAAAGAGCTCAAGCTTAAGAAAAACTTTATGCCAGATATAATCTTTATTGACTATTTGAATATCTGCGCATCATCTCGTATGAAAGGTATGGGCGGTGCAATTAACTCTTATTCCTATATCAAAGCAATTGCAGAAGAGATTCGTGGTCTTGCCGTAGAGTTTAACGTTCCCATTATGTCAGCTACACAAACTACACGATCCGGTTTTGCCAACTCCGACGTGGGGCTTGAAGATACCTCGGAATCATTTGGTCTACCTGCAACAGCAGACTTAATGTTTGCACTTATCTCAAACGAAGAGCTAGACAATCTTGGTCAGATAATGGTCAAGCAATTAAAAAATCGATATAACGATCCTGGTACAAATAAGCGATTTGTTATCGGTGTAGATAGAAGTAAGATGAAGCTATTTGACGTAGAGCAGTCAGCACAACTTGGATTAACAGATACTGGCGTAACTACAAATACTAATTATGGTGCTAAAAAATACGAAGGATTTAAGGTATGATGGTAAAGCTATTAAGCTACTCTAAAGCTACTGGAGAATACGAGTTCGGGGACAAGACCGAATTACAAGATATTATAGCATACTGTGCTAGAGTATCTAACCCTGCTAATCAGAGCAATACAAAGACAAATGAAAAGCTTCTTAGTTATCTTGCTAAGCACAAGCATTGGTCACCCTTTGAAATGGTATCAGTGTGTATGGAAATTGAAACAACTCGAGATATAGCTCGGCAAATACTTCGTCATAGATCGTTTAGCTTTCAGGAGTTTAGCCAGAGATATGCAGATCCAACAGAAGATCTAGACTTTGTATTGCGAGAAGCTCGATTACAGGATACTAAGAATCGACAAAACTCTATAGAGATCGATGAACTCTCAGGTCCTGAGGGACAGCAACTACAAAAAGATTGGGCAGCAATTCAGTATCAGGTTATTCACGAAGCAAAGATGGCTTATCGATGGGCTATTCAGAATGGTATTGCTAAAGAGCAAGCCCGTGCAGTACTGCCTGAAGGTAATACAGTCTCTCGACTATACATGAATGGTACTCTTCGTTCTTGGCTTCATTATATAGAGTTAAGGTCGGAAAACGGGACACAGAAAGAGCATATTGAAGTAGCTAAAGAATGTGGTAATCAAATAGCAAAGGTATTCCCTTCAATTTTAGAGATGGTAAACTAATGGAACTTATATCAACATATTGGCGTGACTCAGATAATTCTACTGCAAAGGTATATAAGAAGGTAGATGAAAAATGTACTATTCAATATTATAGCAATCTTGGAGTTCTATTGGGCAGTGAATCCTTCCCTGATAAGACATTGCGCTATCATGAGGATGCAGCAGAGAATTGGGCATTAGGTATTAAACTGACACCTTAGGAGGAATTATTATGCTAAACCTTCATAGAATAACTTGGCCAGATGGACATACTTACGATGGTCAAGCGATGGGTCTTTTAGAAGAAGATCCGGTCAGACCTCATATTCCTAAATTAGATAGAGTTATAAAGAATCGCGAGGTCCTTTATCTTTTGTCTAATAGCGGTAAAATTAATGCTATAGTGTGTATATCAATTAATGATAAGCAGGCTATATCAGAAGAAGACCTATCCTCCTGGAGATATGGGGAAAAGAAAGATGTAGAAAATATGTTTGCTCATCTCTATACCGTATGGAGTTATAGCAAAGGTGCTGGAAGAGATATTGCCTTTGCAGCAATTGAATATATAAAGTATACGTATCCGAATGTAAAAAGAATTCTTACTCTATCCCCTAAAACGGAAATGGCTAAAAAATTCCATCTTAAAAATGGAGCAATTGAATTACAGGTTAATGAAGATACAGTTAACTTTGAATATAAAATTAAGGAAATATAATGTATTTAGAACCGTGGATGCTTGGTGGCTTATTCGTTTGGTGGCTCGCTTCTGTTTATGCGATATCAAAAAAAGAGAGGGAAAAATCATTTGCCGTAGGATTAAGTCTTGGTGTTAAATACACCATAACAGGATATGTGAAAGACAGGACTATTAGCTATAAGAGAGTTTGTGCGTCTCTTATAGATGACTTAAATTCAGGAGCTGTACAAATAGAGGACTATGAATAGTGTATGAATATAAAGCAAAAGTAATAAAGGTAATAGATGGAGACACCGCAGATGTAGACATTGATCTTGGCTTTGATATAATACTGTCTAACCAAAGAATTCGTTTTATGGGTGTTGATACACCAGAATCCAGGACTTCCGATAAAGAAGAAAAGGTATATGGCCTATTAGCGAAGGACTTCGTTCAATCCCATCTTGTAAAGGGTGATTATGTTACTCTGCAGACATTTAAGGACGATCGGGGTAAATTCGGTAGGGTTCTAGGCGATTTTAAAGTATACGACACCAATAATGATCGATGGACTACTCTTTGTAGGCTGCTAATTGAAAATAACTTAGGTGTAGCATATCACGGTCAAAGCAAAGACGATATTAAAGAAGAGCACCTTAGAAACAGACAGATTCTTTCTGAAAAAGTAAATCTTAGGGTTAAAATTGAAAAAGTAAATCTTAGGGTTAAAATTCCGTAAAGTTACGATCTGTGACGATCTTTTTTCTTTAATAAAATCAATGGCTTATGAGATTGTTTTTCATAAGCCATTGTTTTATATAGAGTTTTTATTTTGGTCATATTATTTACAAAGGGCCCGTACTACGGTATAATACTCTCGTAAATTAAACAAAGGACCAAGATTATGCTAGTTACTGTCTTCCATAAAGAATACGATCAAAACGATAACAAAGTGTTTAATAAGATGTGTGTTGTTAAAGCTCCATTTGAATCAGTTGACGAAAACCTTGAGTATGCTTGGCGTTACACTAATAACATCAACGGCTCATGGTCACGTAACGACATTGGAGACAACGCTGATTGGAACGAAGACGTTATAGAAATTGCTCCTCTAGAGAATGGATATGGCCATCGTTCATCAATGGTTCGTGATCGTTTCGAAGTTAACAATGAAACATATGAAGTTGATGTGTTCGGTTTCTCTAAGATCTAAAAGGAAAAATAATGAACGACGATGAACATGATGAGGGTAAAGCTATTATGGGATTACTGCTTATACCCTCCCTTATCTTATTTTATATAATAAGCCAATCAGGAATTCTATGATTATTACCCAATATGAAGGACGCACTAATAAAGAAGAGCGCGAGATGATTGACGAGCTAAGTCTCTTTATTTCTGAAAAATACTTTCCTAAGCATAAGGTACAGGTTACTTATAAGATAATGCGTTGCCTTGAAAAGAATGAAGGTATCCAAGGTGATACAATTTGGGAAGATAATACAAAGGATGAAAACGACGTATTCCCAATATCATCTTGTGCTAGACCTCGCTGCTTTACTATTCGAATGCAGAAAGGGTACGATACTAAAACTTTTCTAACTCTTATCGCTCACGAGATGGTTCATGTAAAACAATATGTTCTCGGGGAGATGACCAACAGATACGATGCTAAGAATACTGTTTATCGTACTAAGTGGAAAGGTAAAGATGTAACTAATTGGTCTTACATGCGTCAGCCATTTGAAAAAGAAGCCTATAGATTACAGGAAAAACTCTTACTTCAGTTTATGAAATCATATAAATAGTACTATCTAAAGAGAAGAGGTACAGCGTGAAAAAATTTAAAAGCTTTGTCGTTGAAGACATGAGACCGCTTACCCCTGCTGAATTTCAAAAGCCGAATTCCCAAACTGGTGAGCCAAGACTAGAGCTACTTGTTAAAGCAATTATATCAGGTACTCCTCTCCCAACGGTTGATAAAAAAACCGTATTTCTAGCTAATGATCCTGAAAACCTTAAAGCTGTAGATCAGTTTAAAAAAGAAACAAAGCCCAAACCGATGTCTCTCAAAACAAAAGAAGGGGATAGCATATCTTCTTCTAAACTCGGTAAGTCTGCTTATTTCGGTGGTGGCAAGGGTGCTGGCGGTGGAACCGATAATACTGCAGTAGTTGAGTCTGCTCAATGCCTGTGGCTTGCTGCTATGCTTAAGCACGGGGCTAATCAGCCAATCGAATATTACACCCCTGAGGTTCTTAAGTCTTTTATGGGCAAGGTTTCAGTGGGTAAGACATCATTTGATGATATGATCTCGATTGATCCAACGTGGGCTTACTCGTCATACTACTCTGCTAAAAAATTAATAGCAGAAAGATATGTTAATAGTAATCACATCTTTCATCGCGATTCAAAGGAAATGAAATTTATATACGATGCAAAGAAGACAGCATTAAAAAATAGTGGACTCGGCTCTATGTCAGACGACAAGTGGAATCCAGGAGATATCTGGGCCATAGAGTCTGGTGTAAACCTATCAAAGGAATTAGATATTAGTTCTATCTCTTCTTTAAATAGTTCATTGCTCAAACTCTTTACGTCTCGTAAGGTTATTGGTATCTCTCTTAAGCAAGTTAAAAAAGATCCTGCAAAGATCAAAGAGTACAACTTCGAATCTGCCCCTTCATCTCACAAATTTATTTCTGCTAAGACTAAATCTAACCGTGGAGACTTCTTTTCCAACAAAGGCGGATTCATAGAATTTAGCTCTGGCCTAATGGACATACGACCTAATAGCTATATGGGTACAAATAAGATTGAGATCCGCGGAACTAATTCTCGTGGCGGTGGAGCTGGATGGCAAACTGTAGTATATTCTGCTAAAAAATATATGAATGTAAAGGTTCGTACCCACGCAGAGACCAAAAAACTGGCTAATAAGATATTAAAGGGTGATAAAAGAGCAATACAAATATTCTTTCTTAGATCCAAGATCTGCGATTCGTCCTTGACCTATGACTATTTTGCTGAGCAAATAAAAGAAAAAGATGGTGGCTGGATTACAGCTAAGATTGGTGCAGTAGATGTATGTAGTGTTCTTATTCAAAAGAAAGGCACAAAGTCTGACGCCTTTATTAATTCTATTGTAAACTATGCTGCATCAACTTCCGAAGAATCGTCAGTATTCATAAAGGTATCCCAATAATGATTTCGTTTGGAACGTATATTACCGAACAAAAAAACACTCACATGACCCACCTTGAAGATCAGGTGATATATGGTGGAGTTAAAGGAGCGCGTGATGCTATCCTTGCTCTTCGTGCACTGAGAGATATGCTAGCTGGTAATGCTAGCAGTGGTGTAGATGTTACTGTTAAATGGGATGGTGCTCCAGCTGTGTTTGCTGGTATTGATCCCTCTGATGGTCAATTCTTTGTTGCCAAAAAGGGTATCTTTAATAAGAATCCTATGGTCTATAAAAGCCACGAGGATATCGACGCTGATACTTCTGGTGACCTAAATGCTAAGCTTAAGATTGCTTTTACTGAAATGAGCAAGCTAGGTATTACAGACGTTGTACAGGGAGACATTATGTTCTCTGGTAACGACGTTAAAAATGAAACAATCGACGGTAAGAAGTATATTACCTTCCACCCAAATACTATACTATATGCTATTAACGCTGATTCGGAAGAAGCGAAAGTAATTAAGAAAGCTAAGATTGGTATTGTATTCCATACTTCTTACTCCGGTGGATCCTTTGAAACAATGACAGCATCATATGGTGTTGATGTATCTAAGTTTAATAAAGTTTCTACAATCTGGGCACAAGACGCTGAGCTTCGTGACCTTTCTGGCAATGCTACTCTTACAAAGAAAGATACAGCAGAAGTTACAGCAGCATTATCTAATTCTGGTAAGATATTTCAAAAGATTGCTGGGTCTACACTCAAAGAGATAGAGACTAATCAGGAATTTGCTAGGATAATTGAGACGTATAATAATAGCTTCCTACGAAGTAAAAAGCCTATAGGTAATACTGCTAAGCACGTAGAGGGGCTTATCCAGTATGTTAGGGATAAGTTTCAGAAAGAAGCTGATAAGCGTAGTTCAGACAAGGGTAAGAAAGCCCAATATGCCAAAAGAGACGATATTCTTAAGTTTTTTGATCCCAAGAATAAAAAGAATCTAAAATTAATCTTCGATTTGCAACAATCTATCGCACAAGCTAAGCTAATCATTATAAATAAGCTTGATAAGTTAAATAATATAAATACATTTGTTAAAACAAAAAATGGGTTTAAAGTAACCGGCCACGAAGGCTTTGTTGCTATAGACCGCATTGGCGGTGGAGCTGTTAAGCTAGTAGATCGTTTAGAATTCTCTACTAACAACTTCGATCCAAATATTATAAAAGGCTGGGACTCACCGTCTCGAGGCTAATGGGAAAATATATGTACTCCTTTAAAGACTACCTGACAGTAGACGAGGACGTTGATGTTGGCGAAGCGCTAACGAATATGCAACGCCAAAAAGCAAAGCAAACCTTCCGTAAGAATAAAGCTAAAATTGCCTTAGGAAAAAAGAAAGCAGCTAAAAAAGTAGCTTCTCCTGAGCAACTAAAGAAAAGAGCAGAAAAAGCAGCTCGCAATATACTCATTAAGAAAATAACAAAAGACAAAGATAAATCTGATCTTTCTTTTGCTCAAAGAACTAATATAGAAAAACAGCTAGAAAAAAAGAAAGGGGCTATTAAAAAAATAGCTAAAAAACTTCTCCCGCAGCTAAGAAAAGATGACAGAGAAAAGAAAGCTGCAGCAAGAGGGAAGAGCTAATGTTTAAGTCTTTTTCAGACTACATTGTAGAAGAAACAAAAGAAGTAGTTTTTACATTCGGTCGGTTTAATCCTCCAACAACAGGCCACGAAAAGTTACTAGCTAAAGTAGCTTCTATTGCGTCAGGCAATAACTACCGAGTCTATGCTTCCCAATCCTCCGATCCCAAAAAGAATCCCCTCGATTATACAACTAAAATTAAGACCATGCGCAAAATGTTTCCAAAGCATGGCCGAAATATTATTCTAGATAAGAATGTTAAGAATGCCCTAGAGGTATTAACCCAGCTATACGATCAAGGGTTTACTAAGGTAACAATGGTTGTTGGGTCTGATCGAGTAAACGAGTTCTCGGCATTAGCCAATAAGTATAATGGTGCAAAGCTTCGTCATGGATTTTATAACTTTGAAGGTGGGGTAAACGTTGTATCTGCAGGCGAAAGAGATCCTGATGCAGAAGGTGTCGAAGGTATGTCAGCCTCTAAGATGCGTCAAGCAGCAGTAGATAATGACTTTACTTCTTTCTCTAAAGGCTTACCTACCTCTTTTAAAGGCGGTAAAGATCTATTTAATACCATTCGTAAAGGAATGGGTATTAAAGAAGCAGCAGATTATCAAAGGCATATTCAACTAGAAACCGTTTCAGAAGAGCGCGAAGCATACGTTAAAGGCGATCTTTTTGCAGTTGGTGATTCAGTTATTATTACTGAATCAGATGAGGTTGGCGAAATAACAGTCCTTGGCGCTAACTACGTTATTGTAGAAATGGCAAATGGCAAAAAACTACGCAAATGGTTATCTTCTGTAGACCTTATTGAATCAGCCCAGACGGATATAGATGAAGACTGGTTTACTACCTTAATCGGCAAATACACAAATGCTAAAGGTTATAAGATAGCATCAGAGATCCTCCAAAAAATTGTCGACCGCAAGAAAAAAGAAGGGCCACTTCGACACGATATTAACTGGTACGCTGCTAAGGTAGCTGATCAGGTTAGCGGTGTAGATGCTCGTACTCTTGGTAAGATGGTTACTGAAAAGACTCGTAAGGTTATCCAAGATCCTGATATCGAAGATCGGGAGGGGTCACAGACTAAGAGATTCTTTACAGGACTAAAAAAATCTACAAAGGTTGATCGTGACAGGGAATTCCAAAAAAGAAAAGATCTAGATGACGATGATCCAGCTGGATATAAACCAATTCCTGGAGATGCCAAATCCAAGACTAAACCTTCTCAGCATACCAAAAAGTTTAAAGATATGTTTGGAGAAGATAGCATTGAAGAAAAAAGCTCTGTAGAAACTACCCTACGTAAAAAAGCAGACCAGTCTGGTATGCCATATGGTATTCTTAAGCAAGTATACAATCGTGGCTTAGCAGCATGGAAGGTAGGACATAGACCAGGAGCAACCCCAGCACAATGGGGAATGGCTCGAGTAAACGCATTTGCAACCAAAGGGGAAAAGACTTGGGGCAAGTATGATTCAGATCTAGCAGATAAAGTGAGGCAAGGAAAAAGCAAATGAAGCACCTTAACGATTTAAGAGAAGCAGTTAAGCCTGAAGATCAAGGCGAATACGACAACGAAGGTGGTATGGCTAAGACACAGCTTCGTGGTATTCTTCGAGATGCTGGTCATATGGTTGAAATGTTCTCAGACGAACAGAATCTACCAGAATGGGTTCAGAATAAGATTACTAAGTCTGCAGATTATCTTCAATCGGCACATGCCTATATGATGAATAAGGATGATGAATCTGTTGCTGAATCGTTTAAGCCTCACATGATGTATGATCCAGAAACTGGTAAAGCATATAAGGCTGAAAAAGAAGAAGATCATCTTCGAATGAAAAAGATGGGTTATACCCATGAAAAGCCCGAAGTTAAAGAAGCTGCTCCCAAAGTAAAGGCAAGAAGCTTTACTCCTGGCATGTACAAAGTAAAATTTAACGGTGACGTTACTACTGTTAAAGCTAAAGATTCAGATGATGCTCTTAAGAAGGCCATGAAAGATCTTGGTATTTCTTCTTTTAACAAGAGCAAGTACATGAAGACCGCTTCTGCTATTGAGGAGTCTCTTGACGAAGCAAGTCTCAGAACAAAGATTGCTAAGAGCGGTGGTGTTGCTGATAAGATCCGTGACTATGGTCGCAAGAGTGGTGGAATAGATAAAGCAGCATTTCTTAAGATTGCTGCTATGATCGATGGTTCTGAATCAAATGCAAAGATTCAATCTGCTCTACAGAAGATGGATACAGATCCAAGAGATTGGGTTATTAAAACTCTAGACGACAGCGGATTCATTAAAGGCGGTAAAGTTCGAGTAACAGAGTCAGCAGACCTAGACGAAGATGTGGATTTCCATGTTCGTATGGATTACCTAAAAGATGCAGATGCAAAGAAAGTTGCTGCTGTCTTACAAAAAGCAGTAAAAGGTAAAACTATCCAGTTTAAAAACGAAACAGATAAAGGAGCAACGTTTTCTGCTAAATCAAGCTCTGACGTTACAAGAATTACTAAAGATATAGCTAAGATATCAAGAGCAGCTAATATAGAGATCATGGAGAAATTAGAAGTTTCAGATGGTCTCGATGCATGGGTCAAAGAATTCCAGGCGTCAGATGCACCACAGTTTCAAGATCAAGACAAAGAAGAAATTCGCAATATGGCAATTGCAGCTTACCTAGCAGCTAAGCGTAGAGCAAAGGGTAGCACTGATACTAAGGAGTCTACTAAAGCTTACGGTAAGTCTATGGATGATATTAAAAAGAAAAACATCTCAAAAAAAGATAAAGACAAGCTGAAGAAATTAGCGGACCTAATGAAAAAATAATGATATCATTTAATCAGTACCAAAAAGACCCTGTTGTTAATTTAGACTACCATCTAGACAACAATATACCTTTGCATGAAAACGTATTTCGTGTAGGATCCGAATCATACTATGACCTTTTTAATGAAGCTCGTCGACGAGCGGCAACAGGCACATATTTGCCTGAGGGTATCGATAAGGTATTGTTAGAGACAGATATTGGGCAGTATGACATGTATGAGGGTAATCATATACCCCTAGACTGCCCAATGATAGAAGAAGAAAAAGATGTAGAGCTTAACCAGCCTAAAAGAGGCGGTAGTAAAAAGTTCTATGTCTATGTAAAGAATGATAAAGGCAATGTTATTAAGGTTTCTTTTGGTCAACCTGGTATGTCTGTTAATATAGATGATCCTGATGCTAGGAAATCTTTTGCAGCTAGACATCAGTGTGACCAGAAAAAAGATAAGACCAAGGCCGGTTATTGGTCTTGTAGATTACCATATTATGCTAAGCAACTCGGTTTATCAGGAGGTGGAAATTTCTTTTGGTAAAACCATATAAGCAGAATGGTGACATTAGAACTTTTTCCTCTAAAATATCTGAATCTGAGCTAGTTTGGCACAGGGACAAAGAAGATAGATTAGTGGAGGTACTAGAAGGGTTCGGATGGAAATTCCAATATGATGACTGTTTACCATTTGAGTTAGTTTTAAATGATAAAGTACTCATTGAAAAAATGAGATATCACAGAATACTGAAAGGTATTACTGACTTAAAAATTAAAATAGTAAGGTAGGGTATTGGAATGGCAGCAAGAAAACCCACAGCTGATTTACAGTTGAAAGAACATATTGCTAACGAAAGTAGTAGACTAGATCGTATAGAAAGCAAGATTGATAAGCTTGCCGAAACAATGATTTCTTTGGCAAGAGCAGAGGAAAAACTCATTAGCTTAGATTCAGATCGCTTTCAGATGAACGAAAGACTCAATAGGCATTCAGAAAAGCTTGATACAGTCGAAGTAAAAGTAGAAAAAAATACTATTACCTTATCTGTTATAACTAAGATATTCTGGATAAGTCTTACAGCAATTGCCGGCGCTGCAGCTGTGCAATATTTAATGGTAGGTTAAGGAGATAAAATGAACAATTATAAAGATAATCCAATAGCTGCAGCATACGTAGCTATGAATGAAAAGAAAGTAGTAGAGCGCGCATCTTGGGTACCTGAAGAGATTACTGATGAGGGTGCTGCTGAGTTTATGGGTGCTGCTGCAAACGCTGCTAAAAAAGGCGACAAGACCTTTAAGTTTGGCGATAAAGAATATAAGGTCACTATGAAGAAAGACACCGTTGATGCTATTACTAAGAAAGAATCAGTAGAAGAAGTAGAAGAAGTAGCTGAGCCAGAAGCAAAGGGTGAAAAAGACTTTAAAGATATGCATACAAAGAACACCAAGAAGTCTGGCGAAAAAGACGACGGTACAGTTGTTAAAGAAGATGGAGAAGTTAGCGAAGTCTCCAGTAAAACCCTAGCAAATTATATTAAAAAATCAAGTAAAGACGCTGACGTACAAGATAGAAGATCCCGCGGATCGCATAGCATGCCTGATGTCAATAAAGACGCTAAGCGGCGGGGCTCTTCGCGAAGAGCGGGTATGAATGTGGCAATTAAAAAGCTTGTCAATAAAGAAGCAGACAAGAATATTGAAAAAAAGAGAGTTAAAAGACCTTCTAGCTATCCTAAAGAAGAAACTAAGTAGGTAATAAGGAGTAACAAATGAAAAAGACAGGTTATTTAAAAGATTCAATTGCAAAGGCAGATGGTTATTTCTCTGCTAAAGGCGAAAAGCTAAAGGGTGGAACACTTACTCAAGCTCAGCAAGATGCCTGGAACGGTGTTGTTAAGAAAAAAGAAGTAAAGGTCGAAGTCGAAGAAGTTGTTGAAACGGTCGCCGAAGAGCCTGAAGTTTCTTTTTTTAAGAAAAAGAAGAAGTAATATCTTTAATAAATAAAGTTAATAATACTTTATTTTATTAAGGATAACCATGAAGCTTTTTGAAACTTTGAATGATGATAATTTTCTTCTGTATGCTGCACACAATTATACCAATAACCAATGTGTAGATGCAGAAGAATTTTATGATGACCTAAATAGGTTTAAGTATATTAAAAGGCTTATAAGCCGATATGAGCAAACAGGTGATATTCAGGAAAGATTACTTATTAATCACATTGTAATTATCTTTAACCTGTTTGGTATTGAAGCAGCTAAAAGAATGATGTGGTATAAGATTAAAGAAGATCATTGGGATATTATTAAGCCAGTACTTCTTTATCTAAATTATATAACAGAATCAGAAAAAATAGAAATAGGACTAGATCCTTTAATTGTTGAGAGACTGAGAAACGTATGAGCATTATATCAAGAACAGGTGATTTGTTTTATGCTTATAGATTCATTAAGCTTCTTGTTACCTCGTGGGAAAAGACCGACGCATTTAAGCTTGGTATTGTTGACGAAGACGGTAAAATACTTAAAAAATCGTCCCAGCTTAAAACCTCTGACGAAAAGTCTGCATATACTGTATTCCATCGTCTCGTGTTTAATATTAAACGTCTGCTTAATAAACTTCCATTCGGAAAAAGCAAATTAGCATCTTGGGCAACTGCTCTTTTCTTAATTAAAGAAGAGACTGGTATGTCAGAAGAAGCTATGAAAAAAGTACTAAAGAAGATGGATGTTGATTTTGACGATACACTGTTTGAATCAACTTGGTACATGGAAAACACTGTATTACACCCTGGCGTATACACTCTTCAATACGAAGCTATATCTCCTAAGACCGGAGAGATAATCGGCTCAAAGAATAGCAAGATTTTAGTTCACGAGAACTGCACCCCTGTTGGGGAAGTCATAGGCTCACCTATATACGAAGTAACACATGTAAAGACAAAGCAAAAGATATTCGTAAATCCCGGAGAAATAAAAAGATGATCCCCTTTAAGGATTACGTAGAAGAAGAGGTTGCTGCTAACTCTGTTGCTGGAGGTGGTGTAGATCTTAGCCCGAACGGCATGCCTAAAAACGATAAAAGAAAAAAGAATAGCATTACGGCAATGTACCGTAGATCCTTAGGTCTTGGCCATATTAATGGCATTATAGAAAGGAGAAAAAAAGCTAGTGCTTAAACTTTACGCATTTCTTTTTATCTTTGGTATTATAGGTGGTGCTATCTTTGGGGCTAAGTACTATTATGATTCCACCCAAGCTACCATCCAAAGGTTATCAGCAGAAAAAGCAATACTGGATACTGCATTAGAGCAACAGACAGCTTCTATAAACGCAATGCAGGAACAGATGGAGAGACAGAACGAATTGAACACTGAGCTTCAGGCAAATCTTCAAGAAGCGAATTCAGGATTAAATGAGATGAGAAGCAAGTTTGCTCGTCATGATTTAACAAGATTAGCTATAGCAAAGCCTGGATTAATACAGACAAGAATAAACAATGGTACTGATGAGGTATTTAGAGAAATTGAAGAAAATACAAACAATAAGCCTGTTAATACTATCGAGCCTGTTGCTGAGCAGCTGTAGTCTACTTGGATTTAACAAACCTGATCCAGAACCACGTATAGTAACAGTTACAAAGATTGAATATCCAATCATTAATACCCCAGCTCGTCCTGAGCCAGTAGGACTAGACGACGTTAAGTTCTATGTTGTTACCCCAGATACTTTAGACGAATTTCTAGAAGAATTCGAAAAAGACAATGGTCAAATTGTCTTTGTTGCTACAAGTGTACCAAGCTACGAAAATCTATCTATAAACCTACAAGAGTTACGTAGGTATATATTACAGCAAAAGGAAATTATTCTATATTATGAAAAAGCTGTAGACTTTGAAAAAAAAGATGAATTACCTGCAGAATAGGGGTTTACGAAACCCCCGATTATAATATATAATAGTACTCTATTAAAAAAACATGAGCGGGATATACGAATGGCAAAAACAGAATACATGGGTATTCAGATAGATTACTCGCGCGACGAACTATTTGATAAGTTAGGTAAGCAAAGACTACAAGAAAGTTACATGAAGGAGGATGAAGAATCACCGCAAGAACGCTTTGCATTTGTTAGCTCTGCATTCGCATCTAATCCAGAACACGCTCAAAGATTATACGATTATTCAAGCAAGCATTGGCTATCATATTCTACGCCAATACTATCTTTTGGTCGCTCATCTAAAGGTATGCCTATATCCTGTTTTCTTAACTATATTAACGATACAGCAGAGGGATTAGTTGAAAACTTATCTGAAACAAATTGGCTTTCTATGCTTGGCGGTGGCGTTGGGATTGGTTTTGGTATCCGTTCCTCTGATGATAAGTCTGTGGGTGTTATGCCTCATCTCAAGACTTACGATTCATCGTGCCTCGCATATCGCCAAGGTCGCACTCGACGGGGCTCTTACGCTACTTATCTTGACATATCTCACCCAGACGTGGTAATGTTCCTTGAGATGCGAAAGCCTACTGGTGATCCAAACGTTCGTTGTTTGAATCTGCATCACGGCATTAACATCTCTGACAGGTTTATGGAAATTGTTGAGCGAGCCATGACAGATCCGGAGGCTGACGATGGTTGGAATCTGGTTGATCCGCACTCTGGCCAGATTAAAGATACCGTATCAGCTAAAGCTTTGTGGCAAAAGATTATTGAATTGCGTATGGAAACTGGCGAACCATATATTCATTATATCGATACTTCTAATCGCCATCTTCCGCAATTCCAAAAGGATATGGGACTTAAGGTTCATCAGTCTAATCTTTGTTCAGAAATCATACTTGCCACAAACGAAGAAAGAACCGCTGTTTGTTGTCTGTCTTCCGTAAACCTAGAGCATTATGATTCCTGGAGTAAGAATGGATTATTCCTTAAAGATATGGCAGAAATGCTTGATAATGTTCTTCAGTACTTTATAGATAATGCACCTGATCAGGTATCCCGCGCTAAGTTCTCTGCTTCGAGAGAAAGAAGTATTGGTGTTGGAGCCTTAGGCTTCCATGCATACCTACAAAGTAAAAACATGCCATGGGAAAGTGCCATGGCAACCGGTGCTAACATAAGAATGTTTAAGCACATTAGGAGTAAATTAGATGAAGCAAATCTCGAAATTGGTAAAGCCCGTGGAGAAGCACCAGACGCAGCCGGAACAGGACAGAGATTTAGCCACGTTATGGCTGTTGCTCCTAATGCCTCTAGCTCTATTATCATGGGGAACACTAGTCCTTCTATTGAGCCTTTTCGAGCTAACGCGTATCGGCAAGATACGCTATCTGGATCCCATCTTAACAAAAATAAACACCTGGTTAGAGTCTTAGAGGGTAAGATCGAAGATAAGAAAACAAAGTTAAGTATGGATGAGATCTGGTCTTCGATCATTTCAAGTGATGGATCAGTTCAGCATCTAACTTTTTTAGACCAATGGGAAAAGGACGTATTTAAGACTGCTATGGAAATTGATCAAAGATGGATAATCGATCATGCTTCTAAGCGCCAGGAATATATTGATCAGGCACAATCCTTAAATTTATTCTTTCGACCTGATTCTAACATTAAGTATATCCATGCAGCTCATTATCTTGCATGGAAGCAGGGGCTTAAATCGTTATACTATTGCAGATCTGAAAAGCTAGGTAAAGCGGATAGAGTATCAAACAAAATAGAAAGACAGATTATTAAGGAACTAGATATGACAGCATTAGTAAACGACGAGCCTTGTCTCGCTTGTGAGGGTTAATAGATGTCACCCAAAACAAAGATAACCGACGAGCGCGCTTACTTTAAACCATTTAACTATGCTTGGGCATATGACGCATGGCTTAAGCATGAGCAAAGCCATTGGTTACATACAGAAGTACCTATGTCAGAAGACGTTAAAGACTGGCAGACAAAGGTGAGTGATGGAGAGAAAGGATTCTTAACAAACATCTTTCGTTTCTTTACACAGGGTGATATTGATGTAGCTGGTGGCTATGTTAACAACTACCTCCCGCACTTTCCCCAGCCAGAAGTACGCATGATGCTAATGGGGTTTGCAGCCCGTGAGGCGCTCCATGTGGCCGCCTACAGCCATTTAATTGAAACTTTGGGTATGCCTGAGTCTACATACAACGAGTTCCTAGAATACGAAGCTATGGCCAATAAGCATGAGTACTTCTTGAACCTATCTAACGATACACAAGACAAGGGTACAATTGCTACTAACATTGCAGCCTTCTCAGCATTTACCGAAGGCATGCAACTGTTCTCTTCTTTTATTATGCTGCTTAACTTCCCCCGACATGGCAAGATGAAGGGTATGGGCCAGATCGTTACTTGGTCGATTGTTGATGAGACTATGCATGCCGAGAACATGATTAAGCTATTCCGAACCTATGTTGAGGAGAATCTGGAATTGTGGAATGACGATCTTAAAGGCAAGATCTATACCATTGCAGAAAGAATGGTAGAGCTTGAAGACAAGTTTATTGACCTTTCTTTTGCTATGGGAGATATGGAAAATCTAACACCTGAAGACGTTAAAAAGTATATTCGATACATCTGTGATCGACGTCTAATTAGCTTAGGTCTAAAAGGCATATTCAAGATTAAAAAGAACCCATTACTTTGGGTAGAAGAAATGATTAACGCTCCTACACATACTAACTTCTTTGAGAACAGAGCAACTGATTATGCCCGCGGGGCTACAACTGGAGATTGGAAAGATATTTGGGGGAGTGCATAGTGAAGATTACCTGTAGTTCGTGTAATTTAACATATAGAGTGATATCAGACGAGGCGGAATATGATGGTATTGATCCTGAATTCTGCCCATTTTGTTCAGAAGAAGTTTCAGAAGATCTAGATTTTAACGAGGAATAATGTTCTATAAATAGTTCATATAACACCTATATGAGCTAATTATGAACCAGTGGTTAATAGAAGAAAAGATATCAGGCTTACCGCCTAGGACAATATCATACGAACCGGAAGATTTAGATCCAAAGGTAATTTACGGTTTTGTATATTTAATTGAGAATCTAGAGACCGGAAGGAAGTACGTTGGTAAAAAGTTCTTCTGGTCAATGAAGTCCAAACAGGTAAAAGGAAAAAGGAAAAAATATAAAGCTGAATCAGATTGGAAAAAATATCACGGATCTTCTGGAGAGCTAACAGAAGACTTGGAAAAATACGGTAAAGATAAATTTAAAAGAACTATTCTACACCTCTGTAAAACAAAAGCTGAATGCGCATATATGGAGTTAAAAGAACAGATTGAAAGAGATGCTCTTCTTCGCGAAGACTATTATAATGGATGGATCCAAGTCCGTGTTCGTAAAGCCCACTTAAAGCATATACACAAATGACCGATAATGTTATACAGTTTCCGAAGCCTAAGCCTAAAAAAGAAACAAGAAGAGGCATAGCAACTGATATAGATGAAAATCTTTCAGGCCTTATGTCTGTTTCGGCAGATGCTCTTGATATGCTTGTTGCTTCTCTAGTAGAAGAAGGCTACGATCCTCTTAAAAGCCCTGAAATGATTATGGACCTAGGTATAATACTTAATGCCACTTATGCTATGCTTTTAAGGGATCAGGGAATATATCATGTTCTTCATGATCATATGGAAGAGATGCAAGGTACCCTAGAGGAACTAACCCGGATGATGAAAGCAAACAAAGATATATTCGATCCTGATGGGGAAAGATAATGGGCATAAGAAATTGGTGGTATACCCTAATAAAAGAAGAATGGGAGCTTAAGATATCCGTTCCTGCCGCAGAGATAGAAATACTTGTAGACGGTACTCGTATTCAGCACACCATAGAAAAAACTTTTATGGTTAAAAAGATTATAAAAATAAAGCCTACCCAATTCATCTTTGTAGATACCGAAGACCACCGACAAGAAATTAACCTAATATCTCCCGTTTCATATAGCATAAAGAAAATCTATTAGGGGTTTACAACTCGTAATAAGTGTGATATAATGTATTATTAAATCGTTAAAAGTGAGTGACAGATGATTATCCTAGATTATAATGCTATTGCCATAGCTAACATTGTTGTACAAAGAATAGAGATTACAGAAGATATGATTCGTCATATGATACTTAATTCTATTCGGATGTATAATAAAAAGTTCCGTGACGAATACGGTCAAATGGTTATAGCAAATGACTCCTCTAATTGGCGCAAAGAAGCCTTTCCCCAATATAAAGCAGCCCGTAAAAGTAACAGAGAAGATTCTCCCCTCGATTGGCAAGAAATATTTAGAATCATTAATTTAGTCTTTGAAGAGATCGGGGATAACCTACCATACAAAACAGTTCGTGTAGAAGGCTGTGAAGCAGATGACGTCATAGGCCAATTAGTAGAAATGACCCAGGAATTTGGTCAGCATGACGAAGTTATGATTGTATCTGCAGATAAAGACTTTATCCAATTACAAAAGTATAACAACGTTAAGCAATTCTCCCCTATGACTAAGAAGTTTATTACCGATCCCAATCCTACCAATTATCTCTTTGAGCATATTCTCAAAGGTGATTCCGGAGATGGAGTACCTAATGTTCTTAGCCCTGATAATACTTTTACTGATAGTATTAGGCAATCGCCAATGACCAAGAAAAAGATTGCTGAATTCTCTGTGCCAGAAGAACAGCTTCCAGAGGTTATGGGAGAGGAGATATATAGAAACTACTGCCGTAATAAAACAATGATTGACCTAAACAATACTCCTACGGGATTAAAAGAAACAATCATTGATACTTACAATAAGCAAAAAACGGCACATCCATCTAAGGTACTAAACTACCTAATTAAAAAGCGTTGTAAGATGCTAATTGAATCAGCAGGGGAATTCCTATAATGGCTGCATATGTTTACGAAATATTAGAGAAAGCCTCAACGGCTAAAACAAAAGAGGAAAAGGTCCAGATCCTTAAGGATGGAAACTCTTTTGCTTTGCGAACAGTATTACAAGGTGGCATGGATTCTTCAATTGAATTCATTCTTCCTGAAGGTGCACCACCATATAGTTCAGAGGATGCTGGTAAGTGGGGATATACCCCTTCTTCTATACAAAGAGCAGCTAAGAAATTTAGATTCTTTGTTAAAGGAGGCCCTGGTGAAAAAATGAAAGCCGTTAAGCGGGAAAAGATGTTTATTGATCTGCTAGAGACCATGCATCCAAAAGAAGCTGAGCTACTGGTTCTAATGAAAGATAAAGGACTTATTAAAAAGACTGGAACAGCCCACTATAAGGGTGTTACTAAACAACTAGTCCTTGTGGCATTTCCGGACCTAATTAAAGAGTAAATTTTCATAAATATTATTATGAGTACAACATTTATCTCATAAACCGAAGGATCTAGTTTCTCTGAAGCTATGATCCTTTTTTACTTTTAAAACTACCAAAAGGAGAAATCTGAAAAAAACTTTCATCCAATTATAAACAAGCAATTAGAGGTACATCTATGTCTTATGGCCCACAAGTTGAGCGTTTGAAAAAAGATTCGAGAGAATTGGGATATTTTATGAGAAAGTTACAGAAATCCGGAAATACACAAAAGGCATATATTATACAAAAAAAGATGGAGTATTTAGACAGTAAAATCCAAGAGATGAAAGAGGATCTTCTTACCTTACACTAAGATAAGACGCTTTCCGAGGGGGATGGTGATCCCACCCCCTCATTTATTACGATTTGTTACGATTTAGTTTTCCTATATAAATCAATCACTTATAACCCCCGAAGCTATAACCCCTTGTTTTTATTAGAGTTTTTATTTGTGCCTAAGGGGTTTACAAGACCCTGATATAGCGGTATAATACTCGCATAAATTAAACAAAGGGCTAAGATTATGAACTACCAAGAAGCTATGACAGACCTTATATCTCATATTAAAGAAGATTTTGAATCAAATGGTTACACCCACCTTTTAGTAGAAGATATTGATATTGAGGTATTATCTGGCTCTAAGTACGACAAGATTATCGAGAACGGTAGACACGGTGGACGCGTTATTGGGTTTGTGTGCAAAAAGGACAATCCTAAAAAAGGGTTCAATATTGGTGATATCTTAATGGCAGCAAGCTACAATGCTCCCTCTACTAATTTTGCTCGAGGCTCAATCTTTGACCCACAAACATACCGTGCACGAGTTCGCTTCCACGGTATAGTTTAATAAAGGAAAAAAATATGAAGATTACACGTACTAATATTCTCAACGGCGAGGTTAACACCCTGGATCTGGATATTACTCCAGACCAGGTTTCTACGTATGAAGCTGGTGCTTTGCTTCAAGACGCATTTCCCCAGCTAAGCGTAGACGATCGCGAGTTTTTCAAGACTGGCATTACCGCTAAAAGCTGGGAAATGCTCGTAACGTAATATTACGAATTAGGGGTTTACATACCCCCAGCCTATATGGTATAATGATTAAACAAATTGGAGATTAAATTGAAAGAAAAAGTTATATTAGTTGACTGCGATGGCGTCCTACTCGACTGGGAGTACCACTTCCACCGTTGGATGGCAAACAAAGGATTTATTAGAAGTAGCGTAATTAGCTACAATGTTGCAGAGGTATACAACCTAGAAAAAACAGAAGCTAAGCACATTATTAAGCATTTTAACGAAAGCGCACAAATCGCTTTTCTATCACCTCTTCGTGATGCTGTTAAGTACGTTCGTAAGCTTCAAGAAGAACACGGTTACGTGTTCCATTGCATTACTTCGCTTAGTAATGATCCTGCTGCTCAAGAGCTTCGAAAGAAGAACCTAGAAACTGTGTTTGGTAAAACCATCTTTGAAGATTTTATTATTCTTGGATGTGGATATGATAAAGACGAAGCTCTTGAGCCTTACCGTGATACTGGCTGCTTTTGGGTAGAGGATAAAATCGAAAATGCTGAGCTCGGTCTAGAACTTGGACTAAGCTCTATTCTTATTGCTCATAACCATAACAGTCATTATGATGGTAAAGTAAAAAGAATTAGCAACTGGAAAGAAATCTACAATGAAATTACTGGAGTATAATTATGCTTATTGAAAATGGTAAAATCGATCCACGCGTTCACAATTTACTTAGGAGCATGCTTAATCCTGAAAAATATGGCAACTCAGTAAGCCCTGAGATTCGCGATGAAGTACGGGCATTGCTTGGTATGAATCGAGTAGAGCAAAGACTATATGCTCCTAATATTAAAAACGTAAAGATAGATCAATTTGGTAATTATTGCTAACATATTACCAAATATCATAATGTTACATAAGGTAACACGTATATATAGTATCGTTAAAGGAAAAAATATGAAAAAGCTTCTTTTTATAGCTTCATTGTTACCGGGTATTGCTTTAGCTGATGTGGTTGTTGTTGGTACTACACCGCGTTATGTTACGATATACCAAAAACAATGTGAGGTAAAAGATATCTTTATTCAGAAATCTTCTTCCTCCACCTTAGTTGGCGGGGTGATTGGTGGTTTGTTAGGACATCAAGTTGGTAACGGATCTGGTAAAACTGCAGCTACAATTGCTGGAGCTATTATAGGTTCTGATATAGCAAATAAGAATTCTGAACCAAAGCTAATTCAAAGAGAATATTGTACTGAAGTACCTATTCAAGTACAAAAAGGTGAAACAGTTACCTTTGAGTATAAGGGTAGAATATTTAGACAAACCTTTGACAACTAAGAATTCGTTGAAGCATGTAATAGGAAGTTTGGACTCGGGTGCAAATCCCGATAGCTCCACCAAAAGAACACTGTCGGTGCTGTTGGGAAGCGCAGATGGACAACACTAGGACGCCGTTCGAATCGGAGCAGTGTTCTTCTGATGGGGCTATTCATAGATTCGACAGACAACTGAAAGCATGTGGAGAATAGGTGCGGGAGCTACCTTAAATGCAACAAACTCTATAAATGCAAACGATGAAGCATTTGCTCTAGCCGCATAGGTTAGATGAGGTATGGGCACCGCCTTATAATCAAACGGGCCTAAAATTCTCACATCAGAGAAACCAAAACTAAATATCCTCACAAGGGATTAATCGGAGATATAAGAAAGCTAATGAACAAAAGAGAACTTACCTTTGAGGTAATATGTAATTTATTATTACCTGTAACAACCATGGCATTGATCGTTGTTTTGCCATTTATTACTAGTGGATTAATCTAGTATACAATCTAACTGAAATGCGGTATAATATATATTATGAATTTATTTGTATTAGACGAAAGCCCAGTCGTGTCAGCTCAACAACAGTGCGATAAGCACGTAGTAAAAATGATCGTTGAGTCTGCACAGATGCTCTCAACTGCCCATCGATACCTAGACGGGCAGTTAACCTCTATCCCCTCAAAGTCAGGCAAGACCAATGTTAAGTATTGGAAGCTTGATGATTATAGAGAACCGTACTTATATAAGCCGGTTCATGTAAACCATCCTTGTACAATATGGACAAGAGAAAGTGTTGCTAATTATATGTGGCACTATCGACACTTCTTAGCCCTATGCTACGAATATCGATATCGATATGGCAGAATGCATAAGACTGAAGAGGTACTATCAGACGTCTTGTCCTTTCTCCCATATAACATTCCCGCCGGTAAACTAACACCATTTCGATTAGCTATGGGTTCTAATCCAGAATGTATAGATAATAATGACGTAGTAGGATCATATAGAAAATACTACAAAAGCAAGCAGTCCCAGTTTAATATGAGATGGACTAAAAGACAAACACCATCTTGGTTTAGCGAGGTAATAGGCAATGCATGAGGGTCAATTCTGGTGTCCATTCCGTCAAGCTTTCTTTCAGTGGGATGAATTTATTTCCTATTATAGAGAGAAAGATAAAGAGAATGCAATGTGAGTATACCAGCAAAGATAAAAGAACGTATGGATAACCTCCAGAATATGATGGAAAGCAACAATCATATAGATAATAAGAATAACGCTTTAGATGCGGTATCTCTTATTACTAAATTCTGGCAAGCACTAAGCGAAGAAGATAAGGATTACGTTCAGGTAGCTCAGCATGCTATTGAAGAACAAACCCCCTGGAATATATAATGCCTACATATGACTACCACTGTAAATCCTGTGGGAATACGTTTACAAAATTATTAAAAATAGCTGATAGGAATTCCCCATCAGAAGTACCGTGTGAAGAGTGTGGTAATCTTGAAGTAGCTCAGAAGATTAGCGCACCTTTAATATCATATCAAGTTGGCGGGATATTGTCTAAGACTGATGGTGGTTGGAATGATACCCTTAAGAAAATAAAAGACGGAGCGGGACGGAATAATACAATTAATGTCAAATAGCAACCAGCGCAATATGAAGACACTTAAGTTAAAGCTAGAAAATCTCCGAGAGCTGGAGCCAATAACAAAAAATCAAGAGAGGGTTTTTAAATCATATGAGGAAGGATTTAATCTTTGTTTATCTGGTTCAGCTGGATCTGGAAAGACTTTCTTGGCATTGTATCTTGCTCTAGAGGATGTGCTATCAAAGGAAACACCATATGAAAGGGTTGTTATTATTCGATCTGTAGTACCTACTCGCGACATCGGCTTTCTTCCTGGCAATGAAGATGAAAAGCTAGATGCCTATGCAGGACCTTATAAAGGTATTACCTCTGAGCTATTTGCGGACTCACAAGCCTGGGAAAAGCTGGGTAATCAAAGCCTAATTGAATTTACGTCTACCTCCTTTATTCGTGGTATAACTATTTCAAATGCTATTGTAGTGGTTGACGAAATGCAGAATCTTAATTTCCACGAACTTGATTCTGTTATAACACGACTTGGCGAAGGCACAAAACTATTATTATGCGGAGACTATTACCAATCTGATTTTGATAAAGAAAGGGATAGATCAGGCATTCTTAATTTCCTAAATATTGTTCAGAATATGAAGTACTTTGATCATATCGAATTTTCTTGGGAAGATATTGTTCGTAGCGGACTTGTTCGTGAGTATATTATGACTAAGGAGCAGATGGTAGAAGATGGCCAAGTTCAAAAGATTTGATCCTAGAAATAAAAAGGCAAATAAAAGCAAATCTTCTACAAAGCAAGATACCGACAAGCGTAAGCAACGTATTGTCAAACAGGGGTATACAAACGATCCCTAATGTGGTATAATATTTAATTATAATTGAAAAAGAGCTTATGATGTTTCAACACGCTGACTTTAAACTAGACTATGATGACCTTACAGCTAAATCTGTTAAGAACGAACGTCGTTATGAAACCCCTGATGGTAAGTCCTATCCTTCCGTTACTACAGTACTATCCATTCTTTCAGAAGACTTTATTCGAAAGTGGCGAAAAAGGGTAGGAGAAGATGAAGCAAATAAGGTTTCACATCGTGCATCTACACGCGGCACTGCAGTACATTCTATTATAGAAAAATACATCGACAACGATGAAAACTTCACAGAAGGTTTTATGCCTAATATTGTGGACAACTTTCTTGCTGTTCAAAAGGTACTAGATAATGGTATTGGCAAGGTATACTCTCAAGAAGCAGCTTTATATTCTCACCATCTAGGATTAGCAGGTCGTGTTGACTGCGTTGCAGAATGGAATGGTAAGCTATCAATCATTGACTTTAAAACATCTAAAAAACTTAAAAAGAAGGAGTGGGTAGAGAACTACTTTATACAGGAATCAGCATATGCTATTATGTGGGAAGAAAGAACTGGCATGCCTATTACCCAGCTAGTTACTATTATTGCAGTAGATAACGAAGAACCACAGGTGTTTATAGAACATCGTGACAATCACACAGAAAAGCTTTTAGCTACAATTAAAGAATATAATCGCCGTAAGATGTTCGGCAGATAAGGATTTAACATGGCAGAATTAACAGATCTATTTAGGAATAAAGAGAGTTTTACTGATAAGCCATTAAGTAGAATGTCAGACTATTATCTGTCTGGCCATTTAGATCGTCCAGAGGAATACATTGAATGGTTTGATCAAATTCGAAATGCGGGTGCTAACGATGTTATTGTTTTGCACATTAATTGCTTCGGTGGAGATCTTTATACGGCAATCCAATTTATTCGTGTATTGCAAGAATGCCAAGGTATTGTTGTAGCATCTGTAGAAGGTGCTTGCATGTCAGCTGCGACAATGATCTTTCTACAAGCTGATGAGGTAGAGATATCAAATCACTCTGCGTTTATGTTCCACAACTACTCTGGCGGAACAATCGGCAAGGGCGGGGAAATGATCGATCAGTTAACCTACGAGAGATCATGGTCAGAGAAACTTCTTAAAGAGGTTTATGCTGACTTTCTAAATGAAAAAGAAATAGAATCAATTCTTAATGGTAAAGATCTTTGGATGTCATCAGATGAGGTTACAAAGAGAATGGACAGTAAAGCTAAAAAGATTAATAAGGAAATTTCTAAGAAAAGTAAGGCTATAAAATAGTATAAATAGTATTATATCAACTTGGTAGAGAATACTATGCTATCTTTCAGCGATTATATTACCGAGGGTGTTAATGATCCTTCTATCTTTAAAGCTGTTTTCCTAGCCGGCGGACCAGGTTCTGGTAAGTCCTTTATGGTTGGGAAAACAGCTTTAACTGCTTTAGGCTTTAAGCTGATCAACTCTGATCCAGCATTTGAAGCTGCTCTTAAAAAAGCTGGCTTAACTACTTCTGCAGACGATATTGCTTCTCCAAAAGGACAAGAACTCCGCGGCAAATCAAAGGTTTTGGTTGGTAAGCAATTAGATCTAGCCATTGATGGCAGGCTTGGATTAGTAATAGACGGTACAGGCAAAGACTTCGGTAAGATTAAACAGCAGGGAGATGCTCTAAGAGCTATCGGTTATTCTGTTGCTATGATCTTTGTTAATACTGATCTGGAAACTGCTCTTGCAAGAAACTCTAATCGAGATCGATCATTACCAGACGACATGGTAAGTAAGATGTGGAAAGATGTTCAGAATAACATCGGCAAATTTTCTAATTACTTTGGTACTACCTTTATAGTTCTAGATAACTCTGATGGTTCTAATGCAGAAGGTGCAGCAATGGGAGCATATAAGAAGATTAAAGCTTGGGCTAAGAAGACGCCTACAGAGAATCCGCGAGTTAAAAAATGGATTGATCGACAAAGAGGTTTATAATGGACGATATATTTGATTTTGGTTTTACCGCCGTAGACGAAGCAGAACTTGAAGCAGTACAACAAGCATCCTCACAGCTGCAACAAACTTCCTCAGATGTGCAAGTCCTACAGGCTAAGATAGATAAGCTATATAATTCTATTACGCCGCTTTTAACAAACCTAAAGAATAACCCAGAAAAAGAGTACATCCTCTGGCCGAAAAGACTAGAAAAAGTTGAGCAGTTTGAAACACATTTGCAAAAAATATATATGGAATGATTATGACTAATCAGTGGCATGGTGGTAAAGGCGATAAAGTACGTAAGGTAAATCAAGCTAAATTTGATTCTAACTGGGATGCTATTTTTGGAAAGAAAGAAGATAAAAACTTTAAAAGAACCCAGCAAGACCTAACAGAATTAAATGGAGATGGTAATCGTCAACGAGGTCATTACGGTGAAGACGAAAGCAACCCCGATGAAGATAAAGATCTTAAGTTTATGACAGCTAAAGACTATGTTAGTGGAACAGATAAAGATGAATAGAGAAGCTGTCTACGAACAACTAAAAATTGATGAGGGAGTAGTATATGACATCTATCTCGACCATCTCGGCTATCCAACCTTCGGAGTTGGTCATCTTATCCGAGAAAGTGATGAGGAATTCGGCAGGGGAGTTGGTACTGGAGTCAGTGAAGAACGAGTCAGGGCGTGTTTCGAACGTGACCTTGACATTGCAATCAGCGAATGCTGCACTCTATACGGCGAAGGGAGCTTTGGAGCATATCGAGATGAGGTCCAGCAGGTTCTGGTCAACATGATGTTTAACATGGGCCGACCGAGACTCAGTAAATTTAAGAAATTCAATGCTGCTATTGCTAAAGGTGATTGGTTAGAAGCAGCAAAGGAAGGTAGAGACTCACGGTGGTATAATCAAGTTACTAATCGTGCAGAAAGATTAATGATAAAACTTGAAATTTTAGAGAGTTTAGATAGATAATAATTGGAGAATAATAATGGCTAAATTTAATAGATTGCTTGACGCAGACTTTCAACCACCAAGGACTTGGATTCTTGATCTATCTCTATCTTATGATTCAGATTGTCTAAGCGAAAACGAAGCGAGTTCGCTTAAAGCAGTTGGTGTAAAAATTAACAAGAATATGAAGATTACCGTACCAAAGAAGTTTAAGACTGATTTGGCCTCTGTTCCCCGTTTCGGATGGATTTTTGTTGCCCCTTTTGATATTGCCAGAGCAGGTGTAGTACATGATTATATGTATTATTGCATTCGACAATATCGATCTAGTATGGATGAAGCTGGCATTCCAGAAGATCCTTATTTAATCTCAGAAGCCAAAACTGTTGCTGATAAGGTATTTAAAGAAGCAATGGACGTTTCAGCAGATCATGTTTCTGGCTGGAAAAAATGGGTAGCTTGGAAAACAGTATCATTGTTTGGATGGAGCTCAATTGTTCCAAGAGACGAACTATAGTGTGGATACTGCTAATTAGAGCAGCCATTACCGGCATATTTGGTTCTGCATTTGGTAAATGGTTTCTTTCTACCCGCATGGGAATGTGGTTTCAAAAGAAACTAAATGCCTTTATGGAATATCTTGCAGTCAAGTATGATATACAGATTGCTAAGAAAGAAGCTAAATGGCGTTCTGATTACCCTCTTTTAGCAGAAAGAATTGATAAGCTTGAAGCTTGGACGCATCCTCCAGTAGCACCCGGTGGAGCAACAGAATTAGTTAAAGAGATAGAAACTCTAAAAAAAGAAATAGATTTATTAAAACGAAAGAAATAAAGGAGGATGTTATGAGAAAGTTACTTACAATGATTACATTTTTTCTTGTTGGCTTTGTTGCTGGCGGAGTTAATGGTCAAACATATACAGAAGAAGTAGCAAGCATTATTAACGAAAACTGCGTGGTCTGTCACAGAGCAGGCGGCATTGGACCTATGAGCTTTGAAACATATGAGCAAGTAAGACCATGGGCACCACTTATCCAAATGAGAGTGGCTAACCGTGAAATGCCTCCCTATGCATACGATCATGGAATTGGTATTCAAGACTTGCAAGGTGACTGGCGACTATCACAGGATGACATAGACACTGTTGTTGCGTGGGTCAATGAAGGATCTCAATACGGCAATCCAGACACAGTATTACAGTCAGTTGACCTAGGCGATCCAGAAGCATGGAGCTTCGAAGGAGACTTTGGAGTACCAGATGCAATCATACCAAGTGTAGCAATCGATATTCCGGCAAACGGTAACGACCTATGGCATAAGCATTTAGTACCTACAGGCCTTACTGAAGATCGCTGCATTAAAGCAGTACAGGTAAAGCCTCGTGGTGATGCAAAAGCAGTAGTGCATCACGCTAACTCCAATGTTGTTATTGACGGAGGTCGTGAAGGTATGCTCACGGAGTATGCTATGGGAAAGTGGGGAGAGATCGTCCCAGAGGGAGTATGCAGGCTACTTCCAGGAAACGCAGAAATCAGATGGGATATTCACATGTTCCCGGGTGGACTTGGAGCAATGGCACCCGGATCAGTTATCAAAGACAACGTGGTAGAGATTGGTCTTTGGTTATATACCGAAGAGGAAAGCCAAGGATTGAAATACAAACAAGATTTGAGTCTGTATCGCCTAGGCAACCAGGACGATATTACGATACCCCCAAATGGTTACTACATGACTCAAGGTTTACACAGTTTTGATCATCCAGTTAGACTAGATAGTTTTCAACCACATGGACACTTGCGTATGAACGCAGCAAGTTTGGAAATATTCTATCCAGAGACAGGACGCACAGAACAGATTAGCCAAGTAAGTAATTGGAGTGCAACATGGCATCACAGTCATTTATATGACCCAGATGTAGCACCACTCTTACCAGCAGGCGCAGTGATTGTTCTGAAGCAATGGTACGATAACACATCAGACAATCCAAATAACCCAGATCCAGATATGTGGGTAATGGGTGGCTCAAGAACAGGCGATGAGATGACGCACGCGTGGCTTGCTATTACGCATCTAGATGACGAAGGATATAATAGGCTAAAAGATGAAAGAAATGAAAGAGTTGAGCTTGCTAATAGATAATCGCAATAGGTTAGATATAGATAGGGATTGGGAAGAATACCAAGAACTAACTGAAGAGATCCAACTTTTACAAAATGATTTAGTAACACTATCAATTATGGGAGAAGATTTAAATGAATAAAATAAACGCTGCGGCAGGAACATTAGGTGTTCTATTGCTAATGCTTGGACTTAGAGCAGAAGCGCATGACGATGTAAAGATCGACTACGCAGAGAACGTAGCCCCTATCTTTGTAGAACAATGTCAAAGCTGCCACCGTGAAGGTGGTATTGCACCGTGGGCAATGAGTGACTTTAGAATGTTGCAAGCATTCGCCCCTGCAATCCGTGAAGCAGTTACAACATTAGAAATGCCACCCGGGCAGATTGATCGCAAATATGCAAAGGATATTATCAATCATCGCACACTCAGTCATACAGAAATGGAGACTATTGTACAGTGGATTGATGCAGGCGCTCCTGTCGAAGGTGACAGAGATCCGCTAACAGAAACTGTATACTCAACATCAGAGTGGGTACACGGTGAGCCTGATATGATTGTCTATGTACCAGCACAAGAAATTCCTGCTGGTCCTTCTGCGATTCCATATCGTTATGTTGGTGTAGACTTAGGACTAACTGAAGACAAATGGCTTCGTGGTTCAGAGTTTTTGCCTTCAGAGCCTACAGTAATGCATCACATGCTAAACTCAGTAAGTGTACCGGGAGAGCGTAATGGCAACATCTTAGGCACACAAGGTGGCGGACAAGAAGAAATGAACTACGCTAGTGTGAGTGCATATGTACCAGGAGGCGATCCAGAATTTTATGACGAGAACACTGGTGGTTTGTTAAGAGCAGGTTCAACAGTAAACTTACAGTTACACTACACACCAGACGGCAGAGCAAGAACTGACGAAGCAAGAATTGGTTTGTACTTTCACGATGAAGGTGTAGTACCAGAAGAGAGAATGGCAGGCGACTGTGCTTGTATCTTCCCTAACAACTGGACAACTATCCCTGCATTTGATCCTAACTTTGTACAAACAGCAGAAGTAGTTCTAAAGCAAGATGTAATGCTGCACACATTCTTACCACACATGCACTTCCGTGGCAAGAGTATGAAAGCAACTGCATTCTATCCAGACGGCACTGTAGAAGAACTAATTGATGTACCAAGATATGAATATGCTTGGCAACTATCATACACGTGGAGAGAGCCTAAGTTCTTACCTGTAGGTACAAGACTGTTTGTAGAGGGAGCATTTGACAACTCAGCAGAGAATAAAATGAATCCCGATCCTAGCAGAGACGTACCGTGGGGTCAGATGAGCGAAGATGAAATGTTCTTTGGAGCATTTACTTGGAAAAACCTATAAGGGGACTAATATGTGGACTAAACCAGCTTATGAAAATATAAGACTTGGATTTGAAATCACTATGTATTTTAGTGTTAGATAATCTATAACTTGTCAAACTAGGAAAAATAAATGTCAGAAGCAGAAATAAAAAAATCTGGTCATCATCCTGCCGATACAAATGGTGATGGTAAAGTAAGCCCTAAAGAACAAGATATGTACATGGAATTTAGGCGTAAAGAGCTTGAAGACCAAGATGCAATGCGGGATGCACAAAGGAAGATGGCATGGTTTGCTTTAGGTGGTATGCTTCTTTATCCTTTTGCAGTTGTAGTCGCATCCATTGCAGGATTAGACCAAGCTCAGGCAACTCTCGGTGATATGGCACCTACATATTTTGTTGCTGTTGCTGGTATTGTTGCTGCCTTTTTTGGGGCTCAGGCATTTGCTAAGAAACCATAATAAGATTAATACGGGTAGATTTGCCTTGAATCTACCCGTATTAATAATTAACGGGTGATTTTCTTATGTTTTTCCCTAAGGGGTGTTAGACACTAGTAAGCCAATCATAACCGCGATTATCATAGTTCCTATTATACAAACTGCCCCTATAGTAATTACATCGGACCAGAACTTTTTATTTTCTGCTTCCGCCTTTGCTTTCGCTGCTCGTGCATTCATAATTCTTCTACGCTCCGCCATCATATCTTCATAAAATGCACCCTGTCCTGACCATATCAAATATTCTCGCAATTCTTTTTCAAGTTGCATGATTTTATGTTTTGCGGCTGTTGCTTCAAGTGCTTGTGCTTCGACACTAGTACCAGAAAGAAGTTTAGATGCAATTGGCGCATTTTGACTCAGATGGTTGGCTTTAATAATATTATCTTTGGCATCAAAAAACTTGCCAAACATCTGCGCCATGTCTTGCGCTTCTTTTCCGGCATCCATTGCCTTTCTAATGGTTTTATAGGCACCGTTTGCTATAGAGACTGCTGCTGCGATTTCTATCATAAACGATCCATTTGAACTGATAGCATAACAAAGAGATATAGGCGTTTCATTTGCTACTCCCTTATAAGGTAAGAACTATATCTTTATTTATATAATTACTCTGAGTCGTTCAGGGGGTTATCGAGTATACGCTCGATTTTATCTTCTAGTTCATCACGCATTTCTCGCAACTCTTCATCTAGATCTCTCAGACGATCATTTAACTCTGTCTCCATACCATAAACATCGTTGCGTAAGTCTCTTTGTGTCTCATTTGTAGACTCGTCAATTGTTCTTACGAATGTATCCATCTCGTCTACGTCTTCACGAACACGGTCTATGTCTTCTGCTATACTTTCAAATAAGGTTGTTACAGTATTAAACTGCTGAGATATATCTTCTTGCAGCGAACCGACTGTCTCTGCCTGTACTGCTAACTGCTGATTAATACCAGACATATCAGGAGCAACATATTCTGTTACCGCTTGTTCTGCATCGAGCAATCTCTGATACAGTTCAAAGCCTCCCCACATGCCACCAAGTATAGTGCCTAGTAATGGGATAAGAATTAGTGCCTTTCCGCCTGATACTTTCATTTGTCCTATTTCTACTTCAGCCATTTGAAAATTTCCTTTGAATCCATTTAAATGTGTAGTAAATTGTAAGACCGTAACAAGCCAATACGCTCATAGGCATCGCTATGTATATTAGCTCCCACGGGGATAAGAATAATATTTCCCATGTAAAGTTTGCTACTGCTTCAGCATCGCCTATAGGATGTTTAGGTATAAAGGCTTCTGCATCGTCAAATTCAACGTAGTTATGGAACTCTATCCATTCGTTATTTGTAAAACATATTTCAAATTCTTCTGGACACTCTGTCATAATTATCTCCCGTATTGTAAGGATATTAATTCTTTGTATTTCTTATCTGTGCCAATCATTCGCAGCATAGAGTTTCTATCATTCTGTACACTGCTCGTCGGCATACCTCTGTCAGTGTAAAAGCTAACATCTTGTAGTTGTCCGCTGTATTGTGAAAACGCACTGTTACGACCCATTAAGAATACAGTCAAGCTTTGATCTGTGAATCCGCCAGAGTCTTGCATGTTACTAGCAAACTCGTCCAAGTTTTGTTCTAGTTGTTCGTCAGACATATTTTCAGCTTGTGCGTTTGCTTTGTCTGTAGTCTCCTGTTCTTCTTGACTTGGTGGCGCAACATTAAAACGTGAGAAATCAGGTGGTGCTGTTGAAGTTAGAGCATCGCTTATCGATCCACCACTAGAGAAGGCTTGATTAGTTTGACTACCAAAGTTCTGGTCTGAAGTTGTTACACCAGATGACGATAAAGTGTCTGTGAAATCTTGGGTATCAGACTGTTGATTAGTTGCCTCAATTGATAGTGCTGAAAATATTATAGAAGGCCCTCCAAAGCTAAAATCAAGGTTAGTCTCTTCGCCGAAAGATTGTTTCCCGCCGTTAAAAGTTTGACCGCTATCTCCCATGCCCATACTACCTGAGTTTTGTTCTATTAAGTCTTCAACAATGCTTTCTTCGGTTATTTCACTAAAGCTTTGAATTTGGGATTGTTGCTGTGCCTGTGTTATGCTGTTTAAAGCGAACTTGTTGCTTGATGTTATCGATGACTGAACTAAGTTTGCACTAGATTGTATCTGGTTCATAGCAATGGCCACAGCGTCTACTCTTCTAGCTGCGTTTTGCCTTGTTGCTACTGGACCAGATCGACTATTAACAGGTGCTGCTTTGACTACAGCGACTTCAATCATGTCTTCTCTTATGAGTAAATTGTCATCAGAATTACTCATAACTTCGGGTTGCGTGTAATTTTCTTCTTTTTTTACATCTACAATTTGCTTTTCTATTTCAGGTGTAAATTCTTCATATGTTTCCTCTATCTCTGGTACAACTACCTCATCGAACTCTTGCTCCATCATGTCTAGTTCTGGTCCACCACCAAAGTCATCCAGAGAAGAACCACCATTAAAAAGATCAGGTGTTGATCCATCAAATGTATCAGCTACCATTCCGTTAAAGTCATCCAGAGAAGAACCACCAAAAAACTCCTCTTGAGTTTGACCAGCTGTCAATGTATCTTGATATGTATCAAAAGGATCCGGGCCGAAATTAAGTGAAGGATCATCAACAAAATCAAATACATTATCACCAAAGACTTCAGTACCATCAAAGGATCCTACAGGATCAAAAATGCCACACGACTGTGGATTGTCGTCACATTCATCTACAGCTACGTAATTAGATAGAGTGGAGTTTACAGTATCTAATACTGAATCAACACCGCTCGCATTCTCATACGCACCTGTTACTGTATTAAACTGCATTGTAAATGGAATATTAGAAACCCATTTATTCTTTTTATATTCAAGAACATTATATTGACCAATACTCAAATCACCTGCTGTACCTACCGTAGTGTTGTGCGACTTTATCTTTATTTTATCGTATCTAAATTTAATATCACCTGTGTCAAAAATCTTTACTTCAAAGCTATTTAATCTATTAACATTATAATATTCTGGTATATCGTACCAGCCAAACGTGGCAGTATTGCTTGTTGTTTTATACCAAGGGTTAGGATTATATTCTACTGCTAAGTCTGTCCAAAGACCGAAAATAGAATAACTCAATGCATCCGCTTTGCTACCGTTTCTCCATTGCTCGGTATTGTACATTTCAGCTTCTAAGTCGTATCCACTACAACAAAAAGTATGTCCCTTAACACCATTATCTTGGAAGTTCACTACACCGTTGTAAGTGACCCATGCTTTGTCGTATGTGTTATCATAGAAAGGAAAGTCAAACCCTAGATCAACTTGAGCTTGTTGGAGGTCATCGATATCAAGCTTTACTGCTGAGTTATCATTTCTTAAGTCTACAAGCACAGACGGATATTGCCCATAAGCAATTCCGCTCAATAGCATTAAGGCTATAAATAACTTTTTCATTAATTAGGCATGTTAGGTGAGGAGGTCATTTTCCTAACACTGCGTTTGGTTACACCAGGCACATCTATAAGATTCTCTTCCCATGCAACGCCCGCCTCTTCGCCAATCAAACCTTGGTAAGGGCATGGAGTTCCTGCCATCTTCATAGCAGTCCATACACGCTCATCTTGACACATTAAAGATACAGCAGCAACTCTCATACCCATATCGTATATTGTCTTAGCAAGTTTAATTCGTTCACAGTTTGTATCTGTAACCGACTTGCCTGCCGACAAACCAAATATTTGAGTTTGAACAGCACCTGCTACACCTGTAGTACACAAGTCTTGTGAGAATGAAGCACCTATAGAAGGAGCAATAGCAGATGGCGGAGGTGACTCTATTTTCTGAGTCACGGTTTGAGTTGATTGTGATTGATTAATGTTCTGGTTTACATTATTGTTTGTGTTATCAGTTGTTACCTCACTAACGCTGTTGTTATTATTAGATGACGAAGATGTAGAAACGTTGACGTTTGTATTGTCACTAGTTGATGATGACACATTGGTGTTATTACTAGTACTAGAATTGTTACTGGTAGAAGTATTAACATTGGTGTTGCTATTTGTATTGGTGTTTGTGTTGGTATTCACATTGGTATTACTGTTTGTATTGTTACTTGTATTGTTGCTTGTATTATTTGAGGTATTGATATTAGTATTCACATTAGTATTACTAGTGCCACCACTCATCACGTTATTGTTAGTATTAACATTAGTGTTGCTACTTGTGCTAGTACTGGTATTTGTATTGTTGTTAGTATTTGTGTTTGTATTATTATTGGTAGCAGTACTAGTGTTGGTATTTGTATTGTTGTTAGTATTTGTGGTAGTTGCAGTCGAGGTCGATGTTGAAGTCGACGTGATATCAGTTTCCGCAGTGGATCCTTCGCAGTATTGGGTTCCAGCAGTACAAGTGCCAGTTGCTTGTGCCAATACAGGGTTAGACAATATAGGAGTCATCAAAAGCATAGCAAAGAGATATAAACGTTTCATAGTTAATTCTCTTTAGGGGGATAGTTATTGCCTATCTATTTATAATAATTTACGTTACGAACTATGACGATTTGGGGGTTCACAAAAGGTATTTTTTAGGGTATAATACTCACATAAATTAAATAAAGGACCAAACCTATGTCAAAGATGGGCCAGTACATCCAAGAGTTTAATGACGACCTAATTAATATGTCGTTCCACGATTTTTGTTTAAAGCATGCCAACGACTATCCAAATAAGGCTAAGGACGAGAACAAGCTAAAGGAGCTCAAGGATGAGTACAACTCTATGAAAGATGATTTGCTAACAAGTTACGAACTGTGACGAATTAATTGTTTACAAGACCCCCTGTTCTAGTGTATAATACTCACGTAAATTAGGAAAAGGACAAAGATTATGGAAAAGGTTAAATACGTACTTACTGAAATAGCTATTGCAGGTTCGGTTGGTTTGGTTATGGGAATTATTTTTGGATTAGGGGTTTAATTATGAATATTGATAAGAAAATGGTTACAGATATAAACGTTGCTTATAAGCAGTTCTTAAATCTTGTCGAAGAAGGTGCGGGTGATTTCACAACCCATAAAGCACTGTGCAATATGATAGATTACGCACACTCTCTTCAAATGGAAATAGATCCAGACCCTCGAGCCATTTGCCGGAGGGAGGGGCGATAATGAATAGGATCGAAATGATTAAGAATGCGGTTCATAAGATTCAGGGCAATCCAGAATTTAAGTCTACTATGCAAAAGGCTAACGCTAGGTTTATTAAAGATTGCCAAAAGAAGATCGATCGCATTCGAGCTAAGCAAGAGCGTCAGGCAGAGAAAGAGATACAGGAGCTTGACGAAAACTATAACCATCTTGAACCAAAGGTTGCTCGCCAAATCGCAGATTCTGTTGTTGGTGAGATATATCGCGAAACTACTAGATTTGATAATGAGTGGAATTAATATGGAAACATTTGTTGTAACAACACAGATCCTTGAAAACTACGGATCGCATACCACCGACGGGGAATTCTCTTCGGGCAATGCCTACTGGAAGTTTAAGGGTGGATCAACGTATATCGTTAAAGGATTATCCCGTAGCCAGGACGCTATGGCTTATGTTGCTGGACCTAATATCGAGAATACCGTTAACTGGAAAGAGTTTCCTATTGAGGTTATGACCATGGATGAATTTGAATCTAGGTTTCCAGAAGCTTCTGATCTCCTAGATTTTGAATTGAGAGAAGCTATTACTTTAGATGCTAGCGTTGAGATACCTACTAAGCCCAAAGGCAGATTTCATCTGCGTGGGTCCTTGGGACTATAATGTCTACACCTCGTCGCTTAAAAGAAGCAAGAATGGAAGCTCACCGCCAAGAAAAGATTGAGAAGGAACGTAAGAAGTTGTTTACGGTTAATTCAAATAAGAAGGAGTTTATACCCTATGTCCCGAAACCGATTTATCGCAAGGAGGAACAGAAGTATGAAAGTGCAGTCAGCAGCAAACTCGAACATTCGGCGGCAGCAACAGCAAAGCCAAGAAGAACAGAGTACTCCGGTGACTACGTCACAGGAATCGCAACAATGCACAAATCAAATCTCGTCCCTGTCGGAAGGGGAGATAATCCGCAAGATTATGCAACAATGAGGAGAAGTTAATGAACCGCAATAAAATGATTGAAATGCTACGTGATCAGGTGTGCGTAGTTAAGTTTACTAAGGTAAACGGGGAATCTCGCGAAATGGCATGCACTTTAAATGAGAATGCTATTCCAGATACAATGAAGCCTAAGGATTCATCTACAGCTTGGCCGGAAGAAGTTATTCGGGTCTTTGATGTAAACAAATCCGGTTGGCGTTCTTTTAAGGTTGATTCAGTTCAGACGTTTGATTTTCTACTTCCATAAATATGTTTACTTTTTTAGAAAAGTGTGATATAATGATTTTATTATTAACAAAAGGAGGTTATTATGGCAATAGGTAGAAAGCAATTAAAGAAGACAGTCAGGGTAAGACCTAAGACTGGAATCCATGCTGCTGAGACCATTGTTGATTTCTATAAGCTTAAGTGGTACTTCCACTATGAAATAGAAGTAAAAGAAATATCTTCTGTTGTTAAGCCCTGGATCAAAGAAACCTTTTCTAAAGAAGAAGCAAAGGCTATTCTAGCTAATCCCGAATATCACTTTACGATGTATCCACACTTTGCATCGTGTATATTTTGGGCTAAGAAGAATATGCCTTATCCTGAACCATATGCTAATTGGTTTAATATTGTTAAGGATTACTATACCAGCATTATTGAAATCGGTCAATCTATTGTTAAGGAAAAAGCTGAGAACAAAGATAATGCTGGAACAAACGTAGTAACACTCAGTCCTCAGCAAAGACTAATCAATAAGATTAACGATACAGTTATGCAGGATATTCTTGATCTTGAAGATAAGTGGATAGATGGTGACAATAAAGCTACTATCGATCTCTATACCCAGTTTAAGGTACACGGCCTATCTGGCTCTGCTGCTGATCACGTTCGTAAGGTCCTTAGTGTATGGTTGGATGAGTACACAGAAGCTTATAGCGGAACGTGTGAGCAGCTTAGCGAGGCGTATTCACATGTCTCTAAGCCTAATCTTAAGCAAAGGATTAAGACCTGCGAAGCTATGCTATCTGATCTTGATAAGATTAAGAGTGCAGCTAAGGCAGTTCGTAAGACTCGTATTAAGAAACCTAGAGCTGCTGATAAGCAAGTAAGTAAGTTAAACTACTGCAAAGAGAATAATGAATTTAAAATTGTTTCAATATTCCCTATACAGATTGTTGGCTCTATGAGGTTATATGTATTTAATGTTAAAACCAGAGAGTTAACTGAATTCATAAGTGAATCGGTTAATGGCTTTGAAGTGAAAGGGACTTCATTGCAAAACTTCGCGGGAGGATCACGTAAGGTTAGATTACGTAAACCAGACGAGTTCCTATCAATTGTACAGTCTAAAACACCGAGGCAAATTGATAACGAATGGCAAAAATTAACTACAAAGACAAGCGAACCCAACGGGCGAATCAACAAGGACTGTGTCTTGTTACGTGTATCGGACTCTTAGCAGTTGTAGCTCGATGGGATTATTCAACCCCTGTAAAAGCTGAGCCAATTGTAATTCCTGAGGTAGTAGAAAAACACACACCTTATGAAACTGTCTATGCTACTGATATATTCGTAGAGAAAGACTTTGAATGCTTAGTTTTAAATAGCTATTATGAAGCTAGGAATCAGAACGAAGATGCTATTATGGCAGTTGCCATGGTTACTTTAAATAGAACCCAAGATAGTCGTTATCCTTCTACAATATGCGAGGTTATTAAGCAAACTAAGTATGATAGACTGGGTAGGATACTGCTTAACCAATGCCAGTTCTCTTGGTATTGCGACGGTAAGTCCGATAGACCCAAAGATAGAAAGGCATATAAGTATGTACAGTATATAACAGAGAAAGCTATTGTTCTCTGGTATACTAATCAGGACATTACAAAAGGTGCAACACACTATCATGCACGCTATGTAAAACCTGATTGGGCATCATCACTCGCTTACATTGATGATATAGGCGATCATAGATTTTATAAATGGAACTAATGACTGAGGAGTATAGCTATGCCAACGAAGTTTAAACCGTCTACATATAAGAGGGTTGGGGGTGTTAAAGTAGGATCTCATACCTACATGTCCGGGGTATCTGTTAAAGCCCTGCAAGACGTATTAGAGTCTAATTCAGCAAAGCCTAAGATGAAGAATAAGGTTCGAAAAGAGCTTGTCCGACGAGGCGTTGTATGATAGAACCTAAAATCTTAACTAAGAAAAGGTTTTCAGAGGAAGTAGAAAACAGGATGGCAAAAGGCTTAGAGAGTAGCTACATTGACGCCTGTGTTCAAGTCTGTGAGAACCACCAATTCCCTCCAGAAGAAGCTGGTCGGCTTATCTCTCCCTCTTTATACTCTAAGATTGAGGCAGAAGCTGCTAGGGTAAATTTAGTAAAGGTTCCCTCTCATAATACAACCATGCTTCCTATATGAGACAAATGGAACCTTTCCAAGCCTTCAGTCTATATCAAGCTATTAAGCTACACTTCGAAAGTGATAGCTACGATGCAGTAAAGTATAACTACAAAACGTCTGCTAAGCCACAGTCTTTCTGGAAAAGAAAGGATAAGTATTTCTTTGCTAAAGTTGGTAAAAGGTTTGAAACAGCAGAGCAGTTAAAGTTCTATTACATCTCCCACTTCATTAAAGACAATAAGTGGATAGGTGATATGATCTCAAACGAAGGTCCTTATGATGACTGGATTAGGATAAACGAAAGTCTTGGCTATATCTTTGAGCAAGACCTATATAAACTATCAGAGGAGATAAGCTCGTTTGACGACTTGTTTAAGATTGATGTACATCCTAAGATTGTAGAAAAATACATGCAGGATGAGATATCATTAGAAACAGTTGTTATAATAAATAAATTAGTCGGCTTTATGAATAAGGCTGATAAAGAAATTACGGAAACTATCGTGTGGCCTGACATCTCACGAAAGATTCGTAAGTATACCCCTTTTGTTATGGCGAACCCTGAAAGAATGAAAAAAATTATTCTTAAGGTGTTTACATCATAGCAAAAGTATGGTATAATGTAGTCTATATTATGGGAAAGTGGATAATTCAGTAATACTAATACAAACTATATGGAGTAATAATATGTCATTCGCAGACCTCAAGCGTAACCGTTCATCAGCAATCTCAGCTCTTACTGCAGCAGCAGAATCAGCTGGATCTGGTCAACAACAAACTAAAAGCTATGTAGACGATCGATTCTGGAAGCCAACATCTGATAAAGCAGGTAATGGTTATGCAGTAATTCGATTCTTACCTGCCCCATCCGGTGAAGAACTCCCTTGGGTTCGTTACTGGGATCACGGCTTCCAAGGTCCTGGTGGTCTTTGGTACATCGAAAGCTCACTCACCTCGATCGGACAACAAGATCCAGTATCTGAAATGAATACTGTACTTTGGAATACCGGCAGGGATGAGGATAAGCAGATCGCTCGCGATCGTAAGCGTCGTCTACATTATGTAGCGAATATTCAAGTTATCTCAGATCCTTCTAAGCCAGAAAACGAAGGTAAAGTATTCCTTTACAAGTTTGGCAAAAAGATCTTTGATAAAGTTATGGATGTTATGCAACCTCAGTTTGCAGACGAGCAACCAGTTAATCCTTTTGATTTCTGGGAAGGTGCAAACTTTAAGATTAAGATTCGTAAGGTAGATGGTTGGGTTAACTATGACAAGTCAGAATTTGATGGCATGTCAGCAATCTCTCAAGATGAAACTGAAATCGAAGCAATCTATAATAAGCTATATAGTCTACAGGATTTTATGGATCCTAAGAACTATAAGACCTATGAAGAACTTAAGCAACGCCTAAACAAAGTATTGGGTGAAGCACAAGTTATGACTACTGCAGAATCTATCTCATTGGACGAATCTTCTGATTCAATCCCATGGTCAGCAGAACCGGCTCCAGTTCCAGCTCCGGTTCAGGCTTCTGTTGATAATGATGACACAGAGGATACATTAAGTTACTTTCAGAAGTTAGCAACGCAAGGGTAAGAACTTAGCGTTTTTTGGGAGACTTCGGTCTCCCTTTTTTATGTGTGGCTAGAAGGGGTTTATAAAGTCCAGACGTTGAAGGTCGTCAGCTGATATACCCTGTGATATATTATTAGTTATAGCTGTAGCTGAATTAATGTTGCCACCTGATCTACCACCACCTCCACCGCTTGAAGCTTGAATAATAGTCATATTAGTTTGTGCAGCTGCTTGCGCTTTATTGTCCATCATAGTATTAGTAGATGAGAGTACTGCTCCAGGTGTCGTAGCGGGCTCTATACGAGGTGCTAGAGGGGTAGGTTCACTGCCTTGTATAAGATTATTAGATTGGTCTTCATCAGATCCTCTGATCATTGACCTCGTTCTGGTCTCTATAGTAGCTATAGCATCTTTCTTTTGTTCTACTAGCTTATTGTATTCTTCGGCTTCATCTCCAAAGAATCCTGCATTATCTTTTGCTTGAGCTCTTAGTTGTTCGTCGTTTGCGGTTGCAACGTTAAACTCAGGCTCTTCACCACCCAACCAGGACGGCAGTATAGATTTAAGTTTAGCACTGATCTCGTCGAGAGACGGGAGGAAGTCAAACAGTTCTGAAAAGAAGTTTATAACATTATCAACTACACCGCCAATCATTTCGCGTAGGGAGAAACTTTCTTCTGGTGTCTCAAAGGCAAACATACCCATGATCCAGTTAATAGCCATATCAACAGGAGCAAAGAGTATATCAAATAAGCCACCTTCACCTACTAGTCCTTCCCATAGGGCTTGCATTGTTTCAGCAATATCAAAGTTAGAGAATACTCCCTTTACCCAATCAACTGCTGAACCTACAATTCCGAATATACTATCAAACATTGAGGTAAACAATTCAGAGAATGAAAATGATTCTAGCATCTCTGCAGCGTTTTCAAATCCTAGCTTACCCAATACCCAGGATACTATATTTTTAATAAAATCGAGGGGAACAGCAACAAGATTATCAAATAGGTTTGTTATCGCCCCTTGGATACCACCTATTAAACCACCTTCTTTAAATCCTTCGATAAAGCCAGTAATAGCAGAAAATGCACCCAAAGCAATTGTAAAGGGCAGAAAGATTTTTCCAAAGATTTTTCCGACCTTACCCAAGGTTTGACCAAAAGATCTAGCCATTTTTAGTAAAGAAGAAAATCCTCGTATAATAGATCCGCCAAATATAGCAAAGAATCCTGCTAAGGCAATACCTATACCTTTAATATTTTCTCCTATAAGGACTTTTGCTGTTTCCCAATCGCCACCAATAATAGCTTGGATGGTCTTGTACATACCATCAAAGAAGTTAATAACAGAATCAATTATCTTATATAATGTTTCCGGAGAGAATAGCATTAGGCCAATAGCACCAAGAGCGCCAATTAGTCCTGCACCTTTCTTAAAGTTATCTGAGAACTTATCAAACTTATCCCCTACATTATCAAGACCGTTAGACATTTGAAGCAGGCGAGAGTTACCTTCTTCTGATAGTCTTCGATTCTCGCGAATAGTCTCTTCGTCGTCTGCAGATGATTTAATTGTTTCTATCTGCTTAAGCAATAGATCCTTTTCCTCAGAGCTTATATCAGGATTCTCTAAACGCTCTGATGTTTCTTCAAACGACTTCAGTAATGCCTTAGAGTTATCAGTAGATGATAATAGCCCATTTAAAGACTCAAGCTTATTACCAAGCTGCGCAACAGTCTTATTTGCTAAAGTATCTTTCTTTTCTACTTTCATGTCTTCCACAAGCTTTGGAAGGCCAGTAAGATTAGCTAACTTATCACTTAGCATTTTCTTAGTACTATTTAATGCTTCTAGTTCTTTAGAGTGCACTCTAAGCTGATTAGTCAATTTCTTTTTGTTGTTTTTCCCCTCTGCAGACTCTCTGGCTTTTGAGATCCTACTTTGCTCATCTGTCGCAGCGGCAAGTTGATCTGTAACCTCTTTTAGTTGACTACTTAAACTATCTTCAGCCATTACCGTCTCTCTCATCGACTTTGTTGTTTTATTCTTTGGTTCTCATCTTCGATATACTGATGTAATAACATAATATAAATCTCTCTTTCCCAAGGTAGCATATCATCTAATTCTGTTAATGAGTACTTGTGGTGCTGCATTAATGCAAAATTAGTCTTATAATGGTTCTCCAATGAATCATGAGAAAGACTTACGAGAAAAAATTCTGTAAGCCCTCGATCTCAATATCATTCTTTACTTTACAGCTTTGACACTGAAAAGATACTTTATGCTTAAGCTTAGGCATATCGTCAAAAAACGACGTAACCTTTTTAAACTGATCAGAAGTTAATGAATCAATAAACTCCATTAGACTCTCATCCGTTTCATTTTCTGATGCATAAACGTTCTCAGCATCGTAGATAGATTCAATTGAAGAGATAACAGCTGACATTGCTGAGTCTGTATCATTGCTCTTCTGAAGCTGTCTATATAACCCTTTAACAGTCGGATACTTAACCATTAGACCAACTGTATCTGTTAGCTCAATCTTGGCAGATGGTTTAATATCTCCTTCAACCTCGACGTCGTTTAAATTTATTTCCACCTGACTTGTCTTAGAACAGTCTGAGCATTTAATACCGAGGGTAGATGTCTCTCCCACTGACTTAGACCGAAGCTTAAGGAAGATGTACTCTAGATCAAAGATAGTAAGGTTATCAACCTTTACTTTACCCTCTGTACAACCTGCGATTGTATCACGAAGAGCTGATATCATTTGAGATTGGTCTTTTGTCTCAAACGCCATCATTAAGATCTTTTCTTCTTTAACTAAGTACGGCCGATATTCTACTACCTCCTTTGTACTCGGTACTTCTAAACTATATTTAGCTGCGACCAGCTTGGGTAATGCCATAATATTCTCCAATAATTATATAACTTACACGTCTAACGATTAACCAGATAAACCTTTAACGGCTGAAGATGTTCGAGAGATAACAGCTTGTGATGCAGTACTTGCTGCTTCATTAACCGTTCCTCCTAGACCAGCACCGAATATATTTGTAACCTTTCCAGATATTTGTGAGATAACAGATCCAAGTGATCCTTCATATGGTATTGTTATAGATGCGGAATTACCAAGTATCTTATCTCGAATTTGTGATGTAATAGAGTTAAGAGCAGTTGTCATCTCTCCAGCTAATTCTGATTTTAAACCTGCTAGAAGTGTTTCAGCCTGATCTCCCAAATCCCCAAAAGGGAAGAAGGGGAGTGAAGGCATAAGTGGGTTAGGGAATGACAATGAGTTCTTAAACTCTGCTAATGATGATGCCAAAGTGAAGTATGTAGTGTTACTTTTAAAGTTATCATAGGTCATTGTAACAGTAAATTTCATGACCTGGCTTTCAGCGGTATTAGATAGCTCCATAGCACTAAATGAAATAGGGAATGCTTTTTCTAGATTTACCCTATGTACCATTTTGCCATCAAGAGATAGCATTGTTATAGTCATATCAGAGGCATACTGCGATTTATAGTATATCTTACCGTCTTCGTCGTTTATAACGTGCTTCATCCACTTCTCAAATAGATTCTTAATATAGAAATCATTTGTAACTAAGAAGGTAAGAGTTACATCGTCGTTTATAAACGTATAAGGTGTTTTAGTAGAATGCTTAGTGGTTACATGTTCGTTAGTAGATATAGAGCGACCAGGTAATGATGCAGACTCGCATATAGCGTTAACAAGAAACATATCTGGATTAATAGAAGCTGGACCATTAAACGTAATAGCAAAAAGATTAGGACGGGCTAATCCGCCACGCTCTGATATTCTTGAAGATAAATCCTGGACTGGAGAATCAAAAATCATTGTTATACCTTTTGTCTTGAGTCTTTCCAGACTGTTCTCTTGCCTGATTTACGGAATTGCTCTGTTGGTAAGAACACTGCTATTTCCCATTCTGTTGCCTGTACCATAGCAGCTTGTCCTTCTACATGCTTATATAGATATCTTTTAAAACAAGGAGCAAACCATTTTAATTTAGATACACTTTTTAATAGATTGTAGTTTAGTTTAAAACGTGTTGACTCGTCGTATCTCTTATTGTTTGTTATATCCATAAGACCATCGAGCATCTTAGCGCGAAGCGGCGGTGGGAGATAATGTAGGTTTAAGCCATAGAATCCACCAGGTGCTGCTTCTACCATAACAACTAAAGGAAATGCGTCATAGTACGGTAAGGTCTCTCGATTCTTAGGATCATAGAAATACATGTACATTGATCCAGAGCGTAAACGTTTTCGTTCTATTACATTCGGATCTTTTAAAAGACCACGACGGCTTACACCTTGCATTGTTTTAAGCTTATCCTGGAACCAAGCACGAGAACTATCTGTACGTGGAGTTATTCCAGCTTTAAAAGCTTGCGCTTGATACTTGTCGAATAGAGAATCTGCCATAGTACTATTTATGCTATTTTGTTTACATTCCTATGAATATATGATATAATAAGAGAGTCTTCTCTGAGGAGGGATGATATACTACCCAGTCAAGAGTCTTATTCCTAATGATTTTAAGGTGTCTTCTGTCCATATCTCAAAATGATATCCACGGTTAGATGCGTACTTCTCAGCAGCTTTCCATTTTGATTCATTCTTAATAAAGGTCATGACCTCTGAGATATATCTTTTAGTTTGTCTGGCAGGCTTCTTAGGAGGTGCGCATTGTGATTTAGGTTTAATCTCTACAAGGACTATTCTTCCATCAGAGAATTTTACTTTTAAATCAATAAAGTACCTATGAGGCTTATTGTCAGTCCTACAGATATAAGGAACAATTACTTCCTCAGAAGACCATCCGACAACTGCATCTTGGTCTTCACACCAGCGAAAAGCCTGGCGCTCCCATAAAGACCTATATGTTACTTTGGATGGATCACCCAGATACTTCTCGGGTTTCTTTAATTTATATTTGCCTTTATAAGTCTTTGCCATAACACCATAAATAGATAGAGTACTTCTAATTTATTTATAAGGTCACGATATGCCTCGCGAATACATATATCCATCTCATCTGGCCGGAGCCAACGTCCCTTTTATGAGAATAACCGCTAACCGCTATAAGTACGGTGGTGGAGGACAGCCTCGAGGCCACGTGACTCTATATCAACCGCCAGGTGTTTCTTTTTCAGACGGTGCTGGTTTTGGGTCTATGGATATGGGACCAATTGGCAATCAGCTTATGGAAGGTGTTCAATCAGGTAGGTCTGGTGTAGAGATAGCAAAGCAAGCAAACCAACAGATCAATGGTGAAGGATCTAATTCTGATCTTCGATCCATGATGAGTTTAAAAATAGCAAAAGATTCTGGTCTAGGAAATTTAGTACCTGGAGCTGAGAACCTTTCTGATATGTATGGTATGTCTAAAGGTGTAGCTACTAACCCTAATACTGTTGTAGCATTTCAGAATATGACACTACGTTCGTTTAGCTTTAACTTCTCCCTTGTTGCAGAAGATCCATCTGAGTCAGATGAGATTCGTAAGATCCAGGAATTCTTTCGCTCTGAAATGTATCCAGAGGCCGGAGTAGGTTCTTACATTCTAACCTATCCCTCTACCTTCTCAATTAAGTTCTATACACAGAATGGTCAGGAGAATCCATACTATCCTAGAATATTTGAGTGCAACCTAACTAATCTTCAGACTAATTTTAATGAAAGTGCCCATATGCATTTTGATGGAGGTGCACCTATATCGGTAGGCGTATCTCTTACTTTCCAAGAGACTCGTGTTCTTACTAAAAATGATATTGGTGCTGATGTGCCGGAGTAAGCTTAATGCTAAATTTCTTTAAATCGTTCCCATTAGTTCAGTATCAGTTTGATGAAGAATCAGACGAAAAGAACGTTATTATTGATATAAGTCGTAATGTTCGTGCATATCTAAGCGAGATGGATAACGCAAATGCCTATCGCTACTTCGAGGTAAATGACGGGGCAAGACCCGATCAGGTATCAATGAAGCTATATGGTACTCCAGCATACTATTGGACATTCTTTGTAGTCAATGAGGATCTAAGCAATGGATTACATGAATGGCCTAAGTCTTCCCAGGAATTAGCTAACTTTGTCGATGAGACCTACTTCCGTACTGCTCTTACCTTGGAATCTAAGCTTGGGGTATCAAGTAATTCACATCATCTATATAATTATCCTACTCTCGTAATAGGAGAGACTGTTAAGGGTCTTACATCAGATGCAACTGGTAAGATAGCAAAAATAAATTATTCTACAAACAGCCTTATACTTTCCAATGTTACTGGTACGTTTATAAACGAAGACTTTATTACTCTAACTTCTGAATTAGCATTTGCAAAGGGCGCACAATTTAACCATTTTATTACAAAGGAAAAGGATGCGCCACATCATTATGTAGACTCACAGGGAAGAGAAATAGATCGTTTAAACTTTAACGTCTCTGATAACCAGTTACCTGTGACTAACTTTGAGCACGAGGTAGAGGTAAACGAAGCTAAGCTATCAATTAGGGTTATTAATCCTGCTGCTATAGATACTTTTGCCACTCGTTATCGCAAACTCATTAATTCTTAAGAGTAGAATATGCCCCTCCAAAAAGGTTTACATCCTACAGATCTTTCTGCTATATCGCCTGATTCTTTTAGGCTAACAGTAACGATCGAGGGAGCAAACGGTAAAGAAAGAGACATATCACAGCTTGTTACATCAATGAGAGTATATGAATCAATCTTTCAACAAACTCTTATGGCAGAATTTGATATATCAGACGGTATATCACTCTTTGAAGATTTAAACATATCAGGTAATGAAAAGATAGTATCTGTTGTGCGTAAGCAGAATGATAAGAGTTCTCCCCCAATCGACATACAAAATGATTGGCATGTTCTTGATATACCTATATACGGTAAGCCTAAACCAGATCTTGCTACATATCGTATAAGATGCATTACTCCCTTTGGACTAGTATCTAAGTTTCGCCGTATCTCTTCTCCTTTATCTGGTACCTCTATTGAGATAATAGAAGAACTATACAGACAAGTAGGGGTAACAATAGATAAGCAAGAGACACAGAGTCTAGGCACAATGAAGTTTATTCCGCCTAAGCTAACATATTCCGATGCTATATCAAATGTACTGCAGAAGAGTATGACTCCTAATGGTTCGCCACTCTTTACATATCAGACCTTTCATGACTCTGCATTTGTTTTAAACTCTTATAATAAAATGATTACGTCTGACATAGTTGATAACTATTCCCAAGGTTATTTTTATACACAAGAGTCACAGACAGAAGGTTCATTTGAGGAAAAGAGACTACGTATACTCGAATCAGCATCAAACATAGGCTTTTCTCCATATAAGTCTATGAAGAATGGATCATATGTTACGCGTACGCATAAGCTCGATATATCAAATAAGACATATGAGCGAATAGATTTTAATGCCTATGAAGACAAGGTCCCACTTATAGATGGGGAGGAATCAGATCCAGTCTGGAATAGATCGTTTACAGTATCTGGTGTAGGTCCTACGACACTCAAAGAGACAAGTAATATCTTTATAAACCAGAACTCACTTGCCATGGCAGAGACTGGCGATATAAACTATCATCAATTCGGTGCATATAAAGAAGCAACAAAGAGATCAGTCTATTCTAATTTAGAACAGCTAGAGCATTCAATTAAACTATATGGTGATTCGCGATTAAAACCCGGATCTATAATCAATTTAAACTTTCCTAAGACAGGACAGGTAGAAGGAGCAGGAAGACAGAACGATGAGTTTATGTCTGGACGCTATCTAATAGTGTCAAGCACACATACCTTTAATAGTCTTGGTTACTTTACACAAGTGAAGGTACGTCGCGATTCGGTGCACAAACGATGAATAAATTTATGGATACAAAGTTTGTTTGGTTTCATGGTGTTGTGGAAGACCGAGCAGATCCTCTCTATTTAAACAGAGTACGTATACGTGCCTTTGGTTATCATACTCCAAATAAGGAGTTACTGCCCACTGAAGACCTTCCATGGGCAACTATAATGATGCCTACAACTGATTCAGGCACATCTGGTGTCGGTCGCAGTCCCCATGGATTAGTTGAGGGATCGTGGATAGTTGGATTCTTCCGTGATGGCACAGACGCGCAAGACCCTATCGTTTTAGGTTCTATTGCAGCACTGAATACTACTGAAGCTGATACAACTATAGGCTTCTTTGATCCTGCTGGTCTTTACCCTAAGAAGACAGATGATGTAGAGACAAACTATTTAAACGAGTCTGATGTTAATAAAGCTGCTCGTGGATTAGCTACACAGGCCAATTTAAATCAGGAGTCTATCCGAGTAGGTAAGGTAGCTAACTCAGATGCGAATACCGATCTAGGATATGTTGAATCTAAATCAAAGGCAGAACCGTTTGCATTAGAGGCAGAAGAGGACACCGATCCTGTTAACATATTTCAGTTTGACGAGCCGCCTTCACCATCTAAACCCCAATATCCGTTTAATAAGGTTACAGAGTCTGAGTCAGGACACGTATTCGAAGTAGATGATACTGCAGACTATCAGCGTATTAAGGAGCATCACCGATCTGGTACATTCTATGAGATACATCCAGACGGATCACGTGTACTGAAGGTTGTTAAAGACAACTATGAAGTAACATTGGGTGATGAGTATGTAAATGTAAAAGGTACATCCCGTGTTACAGTCGAGGGTGACTGCAATCTCTTTGTTGTAGGTAACTGTAACACTGAGATACAAGGTAATAAGGAAGAGCACATATACGGTGACTCTACCCAGGTTATACATGGCTCAGAGTTTAAAACGGTTAAGAAGAACGTTATTGAGAAGATTGAAGGCTTTATGACTCTGGACATAACAGAATACTTAGCTCAGGGTATAGGCACTTACATGACTCTTACTACTGGGGATTACTTTACACAGACAATAGCAAAAGATATGACTCTTGAAGTATCAGGAGCATTAACAGAGACTATATCTGGTGCACAATCAACAACTGCATCTGGCAATACATCGATTAACAATAATGTTGCTATCTCTGGTCTACAAACTGTGGGTTCTACAATCAATGCTGGTGGTATTATTACATCTACATCGGATGTTAAGACCGGTTCGATATCTCTTAAGGATCATAAGCATACTTCTAACCAACAGGGCACACCAACCTCTAAACCGATTGGCTAAAGGACATAAATAGATACTATGAGTAATCAAATCCTATCAGATAAAAGTTTAGAACTTACACGAGCTTCAGTTGTTGCTCGTTCACGTGACTTCTCTGATCTTGATCTCCGATTTAAACCCCATCCGAACCTGGGTGATCTGGTACCATTGCGAGACATAGCTGCTATTAAGAACTCTGTAAGAAATCTTATTCTTACAGGATATGGCGAAAGACCTTTTCAGCCATCCATTGGTTGTGCTATTACAGATCAGCTATTTGAAAACTTTACCCCAATTACAGTTGCAGCTATGCAGGAATCAATAAGTCGTACTATTAGCTTTCATGAACCTCGAGTATCACTTGCAGGTATATCAATAAGTGATAAGTCTGACGAAAATGCTGTGTTTGTTTCTGTAAAAGTTTCTATAATAAACGTACCTGATCTAGTGGATATAGATATTTACTTAGAGAGAATTCGATAATGGCGAACATTAAGAACGTAACTGAATTAGACTTTGATCAGATTAAGGTCAATCTAAAAGCTTATCTGCAAGGACAAGATAAGTTTGCTGACTATGATTTCGATGGATCAGGTATGGCAGTCTTACTTGATATCCTTGCATATAATACCCAATATAATGCTTTACTAGCTCACACTAATGCAAATGAGGCGTTCTTAGATACAGCACAGATGCGTGCGAATGTAGTATCTCATGCTAAAAGCCTAGGATATGTACCAGCTTCTTCAAAGTCATCTGAGGCTAAAATTGATGTTACCGTTATAGGCGCAGCGGGATCCAATACCTTTGCAACTATACCCCGAGGAACAGTATTCTCTGGTCTAATTGGATCTAAGCAATTTACCTTTATAACTAACGAATCCTATATTACTTCTAAGAATATTTTAAATCGTTATGTATTTGAAAATGTTTCAATCTTTGAGGGTGAGATCGAAACGTTTACCTATCGTGTAAACGGACAAATAGAAAATCAGAAGTTTAAAATACCAACAAACAAAGTTGATACCTCTACTCTTGTTGTTGCCGTACGGGATTCAGCTACATCTGAAACGTCTGAGATCTACACCCACTTTAACAACATCCTTGATGTAAAATCTGACTCTCGTGTGTATTTCTTACAAGAGGGATATGGCGGTGAGTACGAAGTATACTTTGGAGATGGTATTATAGGTAGTAAGCCAACAACAGGTCAGGTAGTAGACATAGCTTATATTAAGACCAATGGTGCTGAAGCGAACGGTGCATCATCGTTTACTACTGACGCTACTATTGGGGGATTTTCTGGAGCAACAGCTGCTCTTTCGACAGGATTTATTAAAACATTTTCTGGAGCAGATAAAGAAGATATAGATTCAATTAAGTTTAATGCACCTAAGGCCTTTCAGAGTCAGAATCGTGCAGTAACATCTATTGACTATAACGCTATACTTAAGTTAGAATACGATTTTATTGAAGATATATCTGTATGGGGTGGTGAGGTAAACGATCCACCAACGTATGGTAAAGTGTTTATATCAATTAAGCCTACAACCGGGGACTATTTATCGACTACTACTAAAAGTATAATAAATCGATTTCTCTCTACTAAAAACGTAGGATCAATTACAACTGAAATCGTTAACCCCGACTTCACCTATATTACAATGGAAGTGTTCTTTAAGTATGACGCAGATAATACAGCGAAATCTAAGGCTCAGTTAGAGCTAGCGGTTAAGGATGCTATAATAAATTATAACGATGTTAATCTAGAGAAATTTGACGGCGTGCTTCGATTCTCCAAGTTATTAAAAGCAATTGATAATGCTGATAAAGGCATTTTAAACTCTACAGTTCGTTTAAAGATGCACAAGCACGTTTCTCCTATAACTGGTGAGATACGCGACTATCCTATTAAATTCTCTTCTCCGATATATAGGACTTCAAGTACAGAACAAACGCTTTCTTCTTCGAAGTTTACTTATGCTGGACAAGAGTGTGAGCTATCTGATATAGCTTCTGATACATACCCAAATAGAATCGTGCAGATACGTAATGCTTCAACAAAAACCATTGTAAATTCTGCAGCAGGAACAATCACACCTACTACTGGCATGGTTAATCTAACACAGATTCAAATAGATTCAGTAGCGACTCTACTCATTTTTGTAGATCCAGACTCAAATGATATAGCACCTAAGTTTAATCAGCTAGTATCGATTGAAAAAGACCAGACTCCTGGCATTGTTATAACAGGCGAAGCAGATAGTATTGCTGCTCTCGGCTCAGTCGGCGCATCCTCATATACAACCTTTAGCAGACACGAATAATGACTATAAGATCTAATATAGAATCGAGTAAACTCGAATCGTTAATCCCGCGTCAGTTAATAGCTGATGCAGGAGGACTAATTGAGTTTATAAAAGAATATTATAGATTTATGCACGAGGAGCAAGGACCTTCCTATGTAATAAACAACATTCTTGCAAATAAAGATGTTGATACAGTTGTAGATACCTTTATATCTTTGGTAGAAAAAGAAATTGGAGCTGGATTTACTACTAATCTAGCAGCCAATAAGACTAATCTCTATAAAAATATAGTTCAGTTTTATCAGGCAAAAGGTTCTGAAGAATCATTTAAACTTCTTTTTCGACTTCTATATGATACAGATATTGATATATCGTTTCCTAAAGAAAAAATCCTTGTAGCTTCAGACGGGCGTTGGATCCAGCAGAATTCAATCTTTATTGAGGTTACAGAAGGTGATCCATTTGACCTTTTTGCTAACATTACAGATGTAACCACAACTGATAGGGTTGTTAAGGTTGAAGTAGAAAGAATACGGCGTGTCGAAGAAACTGCTTTTTATGAGATCTTTATAACAAAGGATAATAACACTCGGCGAGTTACTACTGGAGCAACGATAGATCAGTATGGTGTTAAGGCTACTGTTGTCGAGTCCTTAAACAAGTATGAGATCTATCATCCAGGTACAGGCTTTGGAATTGCACAGTTTGTCGACGTTACACAATCTCAAGATTTAGAATATAATTCCGGCGATTTAATCGCTATAACCTCTATACCTTCTGCTACCTTTATAGGAAAAAACGTAACGGTTGCTACAGGTACTAACGCCTATGGTACAGGAAATAAGTTTTATATTGACGGATTATCAGGTGCAAGCCCTGACCTAGATTTGGTGGAAGAAAGAACCTATAGACTCGATCAATCAGATTCAAGTAATTCATTCCATCCAATTAAATTTTCAGAGACGGCAAACGGTACCCACGGTACCGGAACAGAGTATACTACGGGTGTAACATATGTAGGAACACCCGGTACAGCAGGAGCATATACACAAATTGTTCTTACTGCAAATACTCCTGCCCTATATTACTATTGTGCTAATCACTCTGGTATGGGAGGTACTGCAAATACAATTGCTGGAGCTACTGAGAACTTCTTTCAGAAAGAACTTACAGTAAACGGCATTCGACTCGTATCAGCTGGCGCTGTTGGCGGTCAGGATTCTGTACCAGACGAATGGGTTAAGAAGACAGCAAGAGTTATTGAGCTACTGACAGATCCGACAGGTGCTGGTATTAATGAGGCTGATCAAAGAAACTTAATTAAAACCCTTTCAGGCGATTCTGGCACACTTACACACCCGGGAGTTCCAACACTACAAAGAATTGCATATGGTGGTGGATCAGAGTATACCCCAGCTTTCTTAACTGATGCTGGTACTGAATATTGGAACCTAAATGGTTTATATGATACCCATGTCCAAGATGATATGGTATGGTATAAGAATGTTTCAGGACCAGATCCCTCAACAAGTGATCGAGACATTGAAGAAATTATGGAGCACGTGTTCCATACTATTCATAACTTTGGTATTCCAGGTGCAGTGGCTGCTTCACAGGCTGAAGTACCAATGGCTTATCTGACGACACTCCTTCAACAGAGTCCTGCTTTCGATTGGCAAAACACAGCTCTTCACCTTGCTATGAAGGAGGTAATCGACGCAGGCTTATTTGATCCCTCCGGCTATGCTGTAGATTGGGACACAGATCCAGAAGCAGCAGTTGTAGCATATAAGGAATATGCGTATCTTCTTAACTGGTCAATGTGGGACATGAAAGAGTTCTGGGAGAACGAATCTCTAGCCCCAGAGTGGAGCGATACACTCAGAACACCTGCATTTATGCTGGCAAACAACCCTTTAGGTTATGCCTTATTCAATACCTACTTTGCCCCAGTATTAAGCAAGCCAGACTTTGCTGTATTAAAAAATATTTTTCAAGCAAATGATGCTGGTGAATCAGGATATAACGCTAACGACATATCAGATGGGGATGGCGTTAAGTTTAAAGTAACTAAGGTAGATGCTGGAACAGGTGCTCTAGAAGAAATTAAATTTATAAACTTTGGTGTAGGATACTCTTCGGAGTTCTATGCTATGATCATTCCTCGATCAGAAATAGTTGGCGGGGTTGATCTTATTATATCACAAAACCCTGCAGGGGATAAGATTACATATCCATCACGAGCAATTATAAAATTCTCTGAGTCAGTTCTTGCAGAGTATCGTGGGGAATATTCTACAAATAATGGTTTTTTATCTGACGATATATATCTACAAGACAACTTCTTTTATCAGCAGTTCTCTTACCTTATTCGATCATCCCAGCAGTTTGATAACTACAAGGATATTGTTAATAAGACAGTTCACCCAGCTGGCATGGCTATGTTTGGTGAGTTCGAGATTAATAACTCTTTTGATATGTCTCGTGCGTTCGAGCTCTTACGTCGTTACTTCACTAACCGTGAAGAAGATGTTATCGATACAATTGATCTAAATTTTTGGACACTGTATAAGCCACGTGAAGATGTAGCCTATGCTTCAACTACTGATTGGTTCTACGATTTCTATAAGAATGTTTCAGAGATTGTAAACGTTCCAGATCCAGAATATAAAGACTTCTTTAAAGTTCTTGGAGATACAGCACTTAGTACCGATGAATTAACATACGCAATTACTAAGATGAAGGAGCTGGTAGAGAATTTAGCTATATCAGAACTTGCTATAGTTAGTTACGCAAAACCGCTTACAGAAGTCATAAATAGTAATGATTCAGGCGTTATAGAGATATTAGGTGATATCTACGCCGAAGATTATTTTGCTGAAGATTATTCCGAAGGATTAACTTCATTTACCTAGGAGAAGAAAAAAATGCCATTAATGAACGAGCAAGTTAGCCCCAAGGGTCAAGTCTCAATTGAGATATTTAGCCCAGACGGCAAGCTTAAGGATAAGGTAAACATTCCAAACCTAGTCGTACAGACTGGTAGGAACTATATTGCCTCGCGTATGAACGATACAGCACAGACTGACGTAATGACTCATATGGCAGTTGGTTCTGGTTCAACTGCAGCTACATTAAGTGACACAGTTCTAGGAACTGAGCTTACTCGTGTTGTTCTTGATTCAGATAATACTGTTGATAACGTTATTACCTATATTGCTACCTATGCTCCTGGAGTTGGTACTGGTGCGATCACTGAAGCTGGTATCTTTAATGATGCTGCAGCGAACACAGGTGATCTACTTTGTCGAACGACTTTCCTTGTCGTAAATAAAGCAGTAGATGACTCTATGGTTATCACTTGGACAATTACAATATCTTAATAGAATAGAGACTACCTTATGTCTGCTGTAATTAGACCTAACTTTCATCATACGATGGCTGAATCGATTTACGATAAGATTCAGAATAGATCGGCGAACTATCATTACTACCTTGGTAAGGTTTTACCATGGCAGTTTGAAGGAGCTATTGCAGATGCACCTAATCCATCCAATAATATGGATGAAGAGAACGATTCCCGTAATAATATGATCGGGATTAAGCAAATAAACATTAATGACGTATCTTTTATTACTCGTCGAATTGATTGGTCTTCAAGGGTATTTGATGCCTACGATGATTTAGATACTGTTATGGTAGAAGAAGATTTCTACGTATTAACAGAGGATTTTAATGTTTATAAGTGCATAGAAAATAACAAGGGTGCTGTATCCACGGTTAAGCCAACTGGTTTTGATGTTGGTTATACCTCTACAGCTGATGGATATATTTGGAAGTTTATGTACTTTATGCCGCTTGCATTGCGAAATAAGTTCTTAACACCTAACTATATGCCAGTGATTAAGAAAGTTAAAAACCAGTACTACTCAGCTGGAGTTATTGAAAACTACGTTCTAAACGACTCTGGCCAAGACTATGATCCTGATGAGACATATGCAGTTATTCAGGGTGATGGTGCAGACGGAGCAGCATCTCTTACAATAGAGAATGGCCAGATTACTGCAGTCACAATTGATAATCCTGGTACAGGTTATACTATTGCTTATCTAACTGTAACAAAAGGTGCACTCGATCCAGGTACTGGTGCTGATATTGATCTAGTCCTTTCTTCTCCGGGAGATCTAGATTCTCAGCAAGCAGATGTTGAAACCCTTACAGTAGATGGCGACATATCACAGATTGTTGTTACAAGATCAGATAATTCTTTTACAAGCGTGCCAGCTGTGACTATTACGGGTGATGGCACAGGAGCAACAGCAACAGCAACACTAGATGTAAATGGCGCAGTTTCTCAGATTATTCTAAATAATAGGGGATCAGGATATACCTATGCGGATATATCAATAGCAGCGGAATTAGATGGTCTTAGAAGTGCTACAGCTCGTGCGGTTATATCACCCCAATATGGGCATGGATTTAACGCTCCTCGTGAGTTAATCGCTGATACGCTTTGCTTCCATACTTCTTTCGAAAATGAATTAAATCAAGGTGTGTTAGTAAATAATCAATATAGACAGTTTGGGATTATTAAAGACGTCGAGATCTTTGATGCTAAGAGGTATTATATTACTGATTCTGGATCAGCATGCTATCTCGTAGAAGGGACATTGGTTGGTGATTCGTTTCCAGAGGATCAGCTTGTAGCTACAGCGGGTAGTGTTAAGATATTAAGAACTGTAACAAGCGAAGATAATAAATTACTTGCTCAGTCTCTTGATGGAACAATACCGGCAATTGGTGATATCTTTTTTAATGCTGCAGAGACTGCTTACTTTACAGTTACAGCAGTTACTAATCCTCAAATAAACAAAAAGACTGGCGAAATACTGTTTATTGATAATAGACTAGCATTTACATCTTCTGAGGAACAAACTGTAACATTCAGATCATTCATCAAATTTTAATTATAAATATTTGGTATAAGACTTAATTTTAGGAATAAGTTAATGGCAATAAATCTAAACACTGATCCGTATTATGACGACTTTGATAATACCAAAGGGTTTCATCAAATACTCTTTAAGCCAGGTGTTGCTGTACAAGCGAGAGAATTAACCCAGATTCAATCTATTCTTCAGAATCAGATTAAATCTTTTGGTGATAACATCTTCAAAGAAGGTGCTCTTATTCAAGGTGGTCATCAATCTCTAGATACCCAGTATCACTCAGTTAAGCTAACTGCCGCTGCGGATTCAATTGTATTGTCATTAATTGATCAAGAGGTATATGGACTAAAATCCGGTATTAAAGCTAAGGTTGTTAATGCTACCCAAGCGACCGCGGCAGGCGATCCGCCAACTATCTTTATTAAATATCTAAACTCAGGTAAAAGTAAAGAAAAATCCGGATTTGCTCAGTCTGAGATAATATGGAACGAGGCTAAAACTGTCTCCGTTACTACTGCGGCTACTTCTGTAAATTCAGTTGGAACAGCTTATACCATGACAAACGGTATCGTATATGCTGGAGGATTCTTTGTATACTTTGCTGATCAGACAGCTATCCTAAACAAATATGGTCCAATCACCAACATTATTGTTGGATTCGATGTTAAGCAAACGATTAAAGATTTTACAGACGACTCTAGCCTAAATGATCCAGCTAACGGATCATTTAACTATGCTGCTCCTGGTGCTGATCGTCTTCAAGTAGCTCTTACACTTACAAATAGACCTTGGCAAGCTGATAATGTAGTTGATCCCGATTTTATAGAAATCGCTAGAATACAAAATAAAAAAGTTATATCTGCTGTAACAAGCACTGCATATAATATTCTAGGTGATACCCTTGCTCGTCGCACATATGACGAGTCAGGCGATTATGTAGTTCGTCCATATGATCTTTCAATGGTAGAGCATAAAAGGACATCGCTATCTGTAAACGATGGATACTACACTGCTGCCGAAGGTGGTGATGCTAATAAGTTTATTAATAAGATCTCCCCTGGTAAAGCTTACGTTAAAGGGTATGAGATTGATAACGTTAAAAGCGCAGCTATAGCTGGAGACAAGGCAAGAGATACAGCATTAGTAGAATCAGGATCGGTGTACACCCCATTTGGTAACTATGTTCGTGTTACCAATATTAATGGTGTATCAGAAGAAATAGACAATCTTCCTGAAGTACAGATATACAGCCAATTTACTTCTACCCCGGGTGTACCAGAAGGAATAGCAATCGGTACTGCTCGTATTCGTCATACAGAATTCTTTTCTGGTACACCAGGAACAACTACTGCCCAGTATAACGTTTACCTCTTTGATATTAAGATGAGGACTGGATTTTCGTTTACAAACGATGCCAAGCAAATAGTCTATATTAATTCAGTATATTCTTCTGACTTTACTGCTGATGTTGTTGAAGAACTATCTAACCTAACAGGTACTATATCAACCGTTGGAGCTTCCCAAACAATACAAGGTATTGGTACACGATTCCTTACAGAATTGAGTATAGGCAACTATATCAATATAGATGGGGATACACATCGTGTTACTACAATAATTGATGATACAGGAATTGAAGTATCACCAACGCCCACCCAGAGTCGGTCAGGCTATGTATTCTCATCTGTAAAGTCTAAACTATGGAATACCGATAGGAATTCATACATATTCCCCTTACCAGTTAATATTGTTAAGTCAATTGATCCAAGTGGAGTAGATACGGTATACGAGACTCGAAGAATATTTGAAAGAACTTTAACAGCAGGTGTAGTTCAAGTAGATGCAGGCGTTAACGAAAGCTTCTCATCCGAATCACTTGATAATATGCAGCTATATGTTTCTAATGGAGATGTTGTAGATATAACTGGCGACGTAACAATATCTGGTGCAGCAAATACAGTACTCACAATAGACATATCAGGTCAAGGATATACAACAGAAACAGTTATGCTAATTGCTACTGTTTCAAAAAATGGTTCGGCTGCTGACAAAAAGACTAAGTCTCTGCAAGCGAATCAACAGCTTGACATCCTAACAGAGGCAACATCGACTGCTCAAAGCATCTCTTTAGGTAAGGCAGATATTTATAGATTAGTCTCTGTTAAGATGACAACAACCGGTGTATTCGGTGATGCATCGTATAACAGTACAACAGAAGTTGATATTACTAATCGTTATACCCTTGACAACGGTCAAAAGGCAACATACTACGGATTAGGTTCTCTTCGACTAAAAAGTGGATCAAATGCACCTACAGGGCCAATCCGTATTACCTTTGACTACTTTACACATGGAACAGGCGACTACTTCTCTGTTGATTCATATACTATTGACTATAAGGATATTCCAACTCTTATTCTAGGTGGTAACGAGTACGTACTTCGAGACTGCTTAGATTTCAGACCTAAGATTAACGATGCTGGTACCGGCTTCTCTGGTGCTGGATCAAGCGTTGGTGAATTCCCAGACTTTGAAAACGATATTACTACATCATACGAGTATTACTTACCACGAACAGATAAGATTGTTATCAATCGCGATGGTCGTATTAAGGTAATTAAGGGTGAAAGCGGATTCGAGGCAAAAGAGCCTACCACACCTGAAGACTCAATGGCTTTGTATATCCTTAAACAAAAGCCATATGTCTTTAATATATCTACAGATATTGATATTGTTAAAATTGACAACCGACGCTTTACTATGCGTCAAATTGGCAAGTTAGAAAATAGAATTAAAAATATCGAATACTATACTTCTCTTAACCAGCTTGAGGTTGATACCCAGAACTATCAGATTAAGGATATTAATGGATTTGATAAGTTTAAGAATGGCTTTGTTGTAGATTCATTCCAAGGTCACGGGATAGGAGACGTATATAACCCCGACTATGGTGTTGCAATCGATTATGATAAGAGAGAACTTAGACCTCTATGTAAGACTGAGGCATTTACCCTAAAAGAAGTTGCAACCACAGACGCTGAAAGAGCTGCAGCTGGATATGCTAAGACTGGGGATTTGTACACTCTTCCATATACAGAAGAGAGACTAATCTCAAATAATAGATCTTCTAAAGTAGAGAATCTAAACCCATATGACGTGGTATCTTTCCGGGGTAAGATGAAAGGTAAGCAATCCGACATATGGATTGATACGATTCGTCTTCCGGATCTTCCAGTATCTGTTGACAACTATTCTTCTCTTACTGCTGATGCAAAGGCAAAGGGAACATATGGCACAGTTTGGGGAGCATGGGAAACAGTCCATTTTGGTACATATCAAGGAACACAAGAAATTGGAACCCGAGTAGGTACTGAAACAACCTACACTGAAGAGATTACAACAGAAACAAAACATGATATAGTAAGATCTTCTTCTGTTATAGCTAAAATGAGAGATGTTTCTATTAACTTTGAGGCAGAGGGCTTAATGCCTGACACCAGAATGTACATCTTTATGAATAATCAAGATGTTACTGCAGATTGTAAATCTACTTTGTTATACGATCATGATCTTGTAGCTGGTGATTCTAATACAACTATTAATGCTTTTGGGCAGCAAGGGAAAATGCTTGCTACAGATGATAACGGAAAGCTAAAAGGTACATTCCATTATTCTGCAGAAAAGTATAATTGGAACACCGGATCATATATTATTCGAATGACCGATGATTTTGAAAATAATCCAACATATGAGTTTACTGCTGCAGAAATGACGTTTACCTCTTCGGGAGAACTTCATAATATACAAAATGAAATCGTATCAACACGAAATGCTATTGTTACTTCTAAGCCTGTTATTGAAAAGTCATCAAGAACAGACTATTTTGAAAGCGGTAAGCTTAAGAGCAAGTCTTGTAAAGGATTTGATCTATATGAAGAAAAATACGACGGGTCTGGCGGTACATACGAAGTCCTTATAGATGCAAAGAATATTGGTGTATGTGGATATGTTAAGCCTATTATAACCCCTACCCCAATCGAGCCAGATAACCCTGTAGTTGTACAGACATGTCCGGCCGGTGGAACAATACTTGATACCTATTGTGATGCTGTTACCTTTAATCTTATGGCAACAGTAGCTGCAGGACCTGATGGTAATGGGAATTGCACAACAACAACAGTTATTACCGAAACTGGTTCTACCCAATGTACACCAGTTAGCCCGTGCGATGTTGCTGGAACCCTAGCTCAGACGTTCTGTAAGAATCAAACAGATCTATGGGGTCAATACTTTGACGGTACATACAACTACGTTACTGGGGATTGCAACACTTACCAATCCTTAATAGAAGCGAATAATGTTGAAGACTGTAAATATATACTTCATACTGCTTATGGTGTACCTACTGGTAACACTGAATGCTACCAGCCTGGATTTATTAAGTATGTAGAATATCACGATGGACTTGGTGGAACATATAAGAACATTGAAGAATACGGTTCAGTAGAATGTGGATATGTAACTCCGGCAGTAATCGCAGCAGCTGAAGCTGAGGGCGAAGTTGTTACACAGGAAGAAAAAGATCTTGCTGAAACATATGATCCTGCTGATCCTATTGCAGCTGGTACACATAATCGTTATGAGTGTCGCGGCGTTGATTACTATGAAATGATAGCTGATGGAAACTGGGGAGAAACTGCAGTTCTAATTGAAGCTAACTCTGAGTTCTACTGTAACTATACAGTTCCTAAAGATACAATCTTTATTGAAACCTTTGTCGATCTAGATCCAGACGACGATGATGACGGCGACTTAGATCCTCCACGAGCTCAAGTTGTAGATACCGTTGGATTTATAGGTGGTGTATTTAACTATGCATTTGGTAGAAACCTTACAGAAGCAGAAAGAGGAGAAGCTCAGGCTTATTTCGATGCTAACGGTATTACAGCAGACACCCTAGCAAATGCAACAACGTCTGGCTCTAACATTACTAATGGATATATTGATGCTGACGTTGTCCCTGATGCTTATAATGCAGACGCAGAAAAAGTAGCACTTGCAGTAAAAACCATGATTGAGGTTGGTGTAGCTAGGGGATATGGAAGTGATTCAGATGCATCTGTAACCAATTATCTAAATACTGTTGAAGGTGCAAATGTAGAAACTCTTTCAAACCAAATTGCTATTCAAGCAATTACAGCTGCTACACACATAGATAACCCTGCGATAGACGAAAGCTGGGCAAAAGAGGCTGTTAGGCTTCTTATAAATAATACTGAAACTGGCGGAAGCCTGGTATAATACAAAGAGGCTAGTTAATAAATGTCATATAATGTCGTAGATCCTTTAGCTCAATCTTTTCTTGTTGAGGATACCTGTGTAGTTACTAAGGTAGAATTATTCTTTAAGAATATAGACAGAAAGACCCCTATGAGGATTCAGTTAAGGGATATGAAAGACGGATTCCCCGGAGATTATATTATTCCTCTTTCAGACAAGTTTGTATATCCTAAAAATATATCTACCTCAGCTGACGGGTCCAAGGGTACTATAGTAAGATTTGATAGCCCTGTGTTTTTAAAGAAAGGCGAATATGCTCTTTGTCTCGGTTCTGATTCAAAGAAATATACCGTGTTTATATCTGAGCTAGACACTACAGATCTGATTACTGGTAAAAGAATTATTAAGCAGCCTTATCTAGGATCCCTGTTCAAGTCCCAAAATACCTCAACTTGGACACCCGAGCAAATGCAGGATCTTAAGTTTAGTATTTTTAAAGCTAAATTTGATACAACTGCAGCTGGTAGTATTGATTTCAATGTTAACAATTCCCTTATGGAAACACAAGTCCTAGAAGAAGATCCTTGTCAGACCTTCTCAGGGTCTACCACAATGAGGGTAAACCATTTTAATCATGGTATGACTGATGGATCCTATGTTAAGTTATCTGGTATTGCAGAAGTAGATAAGGTATTCGGAACAACTGGAACTATACATGGTGTAGACTTTACAAATGTATTGAATACAGCTCTAGTAATAGCAAACGCTAGTCTTAACGGATATACTGTTACACTCCCTACTGCAGCAAATGCTGATGCTAGATTTGGAGGAACTCGAGTAACCGCTACGGAAAACATTGTAGTAAATGCTCTATACCCTATTACATCTAAGATTGAAGAAACAACTACACAGGTCCAGCATTTATTTAAAGGGACTTACTCTGATTACTCTCAGGATCTAGCCTACACTGTTCTTGAACCTGGCACAACTGAATTATCTAAGTCTAGAATTATTACTAACTCGACTACTAAAGCAGAAAACCTATCAGGAGCAGATTCGTTTAGTTATAGAATTGGTTTAAGCTCTCAGAATACTAGACTATCTCCCGTAATCGATCAGCAGCAGCTTGGGGTATTAACAGCACAAAATTTAATAAACAACCCAGACGAATCAACTGAAAATCCATTAACAGAAGACCTTATAAACTTTATGACTTCTGTGGCTTCTGTAACATTTACAGCTGTTACAACAACTTCCGGAATACTTACGGTACCCCTGGCACAACAAGATGCTGCACTTAAATTGATACCAGGAACAACAGCATATATTACTGATTCTAATACTACCAATACTGGGACTTATCGTATATCAAATATCGCATCTAATGGTGATGAGATATTATTTACTAAGATTTCAGGTACATGTGCTACTAATACTGGAACATATACAATTTCAATTGGTAGAAACTTTGTTGCTGAAGAAGCTCCTTCTGGCGGTTCAGTATACTCTAAGTATATTACTCGTAAAATTGACTTTGCTAATCCGTCTACGTCGATTAACCTTAGATTAGATGTTAATCGGCCGGCGGGATCAAACATTAAAGTATTCTATAAGTCAAGCCTAGTTGGTGAATCTGATGATATTGCAGAGAACGAATTCAAACACATTGATGCCTTAATACCTATTCTGCCGGTATCTCTAGACAAGAAATTCCAAGAAGTAGAGGTAGAGCTACTTGATCTTCCTCCTTTTGAAAGCATCGTATTTAAGATTGCATTTACATCAACAGATTCTGCTAGTGTACCTAAGTGTAAGAATCTAAGGATCATAGCGTTAGCATAATGTCATTAGTTAAAGTAAAACCATTTGACGGTTATGAACATCTTCTAAAGGATACTCGGAATAAAGCTGTGATTAACCAAGACGATAAGGCTTTTTCTGATTATGTTTCAAAAAGAAATAAAATCAGAGAAGAGGAAGCTTTTAAATATAATATGGAAACCCAGATGCAAGATGTTGAATCGGATATAAATAATATTAAGTCCGATTTATCTGATATTAAGAATCTGCTTACTGCATTAGTAAATAAATAATAGGAATCACAATGTCTGTAGCACTCACACTTCGTAGTGTAAAAGGTACCCGACTAACTAATACAGAAGTCGATACTAACTTTAGTAATATTAGCACAGAACTTGATCTTAAAGCACCTATTAATAATCCGGTCTTTACTGGATCAGGTCAATTTACTGGTGCTTTAACTGTAGACGGCGATCTAGAAGTATCAGGTACAACCACCTTTGTTAACGTACAGAATCTTGGTGTTGCTGATACCATGATCTATGTTAACCAACGAACAGAGGGAACACTAACTGCTGCTTCTGGTGATGGAACCAATGTAACATATACAGTTGATAATAACTATGTTGTAGGGGACTTCCTCGTTGTACAGGGTGTTACCCCAGCGTCTTTTAATGTTAACGGAGCATTGATTACCGCAACTACAGAGACATCAGTTACAATTGCTTCAACAAATACAGATACATATGTGTCTGGTGGTTCTACCTATGCTAAGACCTATGTTAATCTAGATCTTGGTTTAGCAGGGGGATATAATTCAGACGGTACAGCAGGCGGGTATGCACACACTGGCGTATTTAGAGATGCTACTGACGGCGGAACTTGGAAGTTCTATCAGGGATATACCCCAGAGCCTTCAGCTGGTGTTGACATTAATACGAGTCACGCTAGCTTTGCTCTTGCGCCAATCGCTGGATCAACAATATCAGCAACAGACTTTAATTCAACGTCTGATATTAGTTTAAAGAAAAACGTGAGAGTTATAGAAAATGCTTTAGATCTGGTAAACAGACTAGAAGGCGTAAACTTTGAATGGAAAGATTCCTCCAAAGCTGCTATAGGTGTAATTGCTCAGCAGGTAGAAGAGGTAGTTCCAACTATTGTTAATACAGGTTCAGATGGAATTAAGAGAGTATCATATGACTCGCTTATTCCTATACTCATCGAGGCAATTAAAGAGTTATCAGCTAAAGTCAAATAAGACCTTCAGCCGAGTTTCTCTAGGAGATACGAAGATGGCAATAAAGGTATCAGGCACTACGATTATTGATGATAATCGTAATCTTGTCGACGCCAATGTCAGGGGTAAAAAACAGGATCTAGGTAGCATCTCTGGTGTAATATCACTAGATATGAATGATGGCGAAACTGTTACAGCAACCATTACTGGCAATACTACATTCACTGCTACAAATATTGTTAGCGGTTCTGTAAACACTATTTTCTTTTATCTAACTAATCCTGGGACAGGAACAATTACCTGGCCACCAACTACTACTTGGGACAAAGGAAATTATCCAGTACTTAATTCCTCCGGTAAGACTCTGATTATTCTAGAATCATACGATAACGGATCAAATTGGTTAGGTGTTCAGGCTTGGCGTCAAAACGCATAAGGAAATATAATGTCACGTAGATTCTGGTTAGGTACTCCAAAAGGGCAGTACACGTCAGCTGTTACTAGCTTTCTTACATCTAGACTGACTAATACAACTTTTAATACTTCAGCTCCTACGCTAACTCCTACTACTTTTATAACACAGTGGTATACACCTACACCTACGTCAAATTTAACGACTACAACCTATAACACCTTATTTACTGATCCTGGTATTGATACTGAATACTCAAGCTCTTTTATAACAAATTATATTACTAACTTTGCGAATGTTGTACCAACTGCGTTTGCTGAAACCACAATATATTCCCCGACTAGTAATCAAACGTTTAAGGGTAATTATAACACAGATATTTCTACAACTATAAGTCCTGGCACAACACAATATACTGTGCCTACTACATCTACTAGTTTTACATCTGGCACAACACAATATACTGTGCCTACTACATCTACTAGTTTTACACCTGGTACAACACAATATACTGTGCCTACTACATCTACTAGTTTTACACCAACGGCAACTGTGTACACTAGTTATACGCCAACGGCAACTGTGTACACTAGTTATACCCCAACTCCAACTAATTATACTTATTTTTATACCTATCCCACTCAATATTTACAACCAACTAGTCATCCTACAATTAGCACTACTTACGTTACTCAGGATATTTATCAGCCCACAGAATATTCACAAAATACGACTGTTGCTGGATATTTCTATACTACATTTACAACGACAACAACATCATATACATATCCCGATTCTGCATCCGGATGCTACCTATATAATGTAGACGGATCGCCGGCCGGTACATCAGGAGACACGGTACCAAGTAACTGCTCTATTGTATCTTGTACTCCGGCCCCCAACGGCGATACATATTCTACTGGAAATGTATTTACTGATTATCCTTATTCTCAAGCAACCTTTTATGTGTCAACATATATTTCTACACAAACAACATATACCACAACATCTTCAAACACTTACGTGGGAAACGGCCTAGGTGCTCCCCCGTTTGGGGGTTGTTATCCAGAAATAGATGCAGCCGAATATTGCGCAAGTCCTGAGTCTAACTGTTATCCTTGTGCGATCTATGAGGTTACTTCCACAATCGCCACGTCATATGCTAATTACCCTGTTAGTGTTACAGTATATTATAATTCAGGTTATACCCTTCCTCAGTATACACAAGTTACTTATTTATCAGCATCTTGTCTAGATTGTAGTTTAACGTGTAATACCACTGAGGAGATTATCGCTGCTAATCCAACTGGAGGATACGTAGCACCTAGCTCTAGAAATACATCTTATAATGTAAATACAGTTATCGGTAACACAATTAATACTAATTTAACGCCCACTGAAACATACTATGATTCCGGTTATTATGTTAATACCCAGGGTGAGGGATATAATGTTACTTCAACGCAGTATACCAGCTTTACCCCAGGTACAACGCAGTATACTAACCTTACACCAGGTTCAACGCAGTATACTAACCTTACACCAGTTCAAGAAACAAGGTTTGATCCAACAACATATACTAGTTTTACAACAGTTCAAGAAACAAGGTTTGATCCAACGACATATACTAACCTTACACCAGTTCAAGAAACAAGGTTTGATCCAACGACATATACCAGTTTTTCTACTACTGTTAGCTCCTTATTGGAAACTACTACATATCAAACTGAAACAGGTATAACAACGTCGTTTAGAGATACTGATTATCCTACTAGTAATCCTACTTCAAAAACGACTACAACTACTTTCTTACAGAATACAGGTGCTACTTCATATGAGGTTCCAACGTCGAATCAGACTACAACTACATATGATACCGATACTTTAACCCAGCAAGAAACATCAAGAGATACCGAGGTTATTACAACTTGGTTAACAGATGATGACATAACAACATCATTTACGACTTCTAGGTCTACGACCTGGTTCACGCAATAAGGAGCATTAAATGTTATATGCAAGAATAAACAAAGAAACTGACGAGGTCTTAGAGTTTCCCATAACAGAAAAAGAGCTTCGCAATGCTCTTTTAAACACCTCTCTGCCATCTAAAATTACCTCAATGACCCTAGCTGGTACTGCTTATGTATTGGTTCCCCCGATTCATCCAGATCAGCTTACTGTTCAGGCAACTGCTGAAATGGCTATTGAGCCTGTTGGTTGTTCAAAAGATCCTGAAACAAAAGTCTGGATAAGAGAATATGGATTGGTAGAAGTACCTGAAGGTGGTCGTTTACAAAGGCTTGCCGGCCGATGGAATTATATACGAACAAGAAGGGATAGAGTTCTTAGGGCTATCGATTGGAGAGTAATAAGAAACCAAAGAGAGATTGCTTTAGGCCTTACTCCTACAGACGATATAGATACTCTATATGCTAAGGCACAAGAGATGGCTGATATTACAGATTCACATGAAGATCCGTTCTTAATTGATGCTAGTACTATAACTATAGAATAAAAATACTTTTTGTTATTTTTGATAAGGTAATACTATGGAAGTAAAAACAAATATGGACCCGTATGCGGCTTATTCTCCTGCAAAGGAAGAAAAAAAGCCTAAGATTGAACCTAAAATTGCCCCTCGATTATCTGATCAGCTTATGTCTGACGAAAAGACGTTCGGTTCTGGTAAGATAGGTCCATATATCTCAAGATCTAAAAGAAACAATTGGGCTACTGATCAAGAAGCTACTCTTCGCGAAAAGTGCCCAGATTTCTATTATATCTCCTATGATGTTTCAGCAAATCAACCTAACAACTTCTCAGAATATTGCTACACTGAATTCCCAGCTGGTGGACTTTATAGTTCCACACAATCACGCGAGATTAATTGCAGATTAATTGATTTTGCATCTAAGGAAGAATCAGGTTTAAAAGGAGAAGAAGCCCTTACTCATTTTATTGATTCCCTGTCTGATAAATACGATCTTCTTGATATAGAAGAAAAATATCAAGGTATAAATCATGTTGTCTTTATGCCAGGTCATAATCTTTTAGACTTAGCTGATGTTGACTATGTCCTAAGACTTATAAATGAAACCGATGATGTATATCTTAAGCCACACCCTCTAACTGTAGGTGATGCAGTTCACGGTTTAGCCGGTAGAGTTGGATGGAATAAAATCTTGCCAAAGGATGCTTCTGGTGTAAAGTTACTTCAAAACTGTACCCATGTTTATACAACAACTGCATCTGAATTCTCTATTACTGGAGCTGCTCTTGGTAAGGCTGTTATTAATATCTCTAAATATCAATCAGAGGGAGCTGGAGTATATCAACCATTCTCGAGAGTATTAACGATTGCCCAAAGACGTCATGGCACTGAAGAAGCAAAAAGGTTACTAGGTAATATACTGGCATGTAAGTGGTCTGGCCTCTATTTTGAGTGGCAGGATGATGTCGAGGAAAGAATGGATGCTTACTTTACTAAAACCCAAGAGCTTCGCGAGCTGTACCGCCCATTAGCACAGGGTCGTGGCGATATTGATAAAGGTGCTAAAAAAGTCCCAGTTAAGGCTGTAGCTGGAAAGAAATAAATCATAAATACATGTAAGGAGTCTCCTCCATGTCAATAGTGGAAGGTAAAGGACACCCAGAAGTAGCAAGACGAATTGCTCTTTGCGGAAGATGTGTTCATCTTATACCTCATATGAACGTATGTAAAAAGTGCGGATGCTTTATGCCCGCCAAGACAAGATTATCCGGAGCTCGATGCCCAATAGGTAAATGGGAAAAAATCGAGATAAAAGATATAACAGAAGAATAGGTAATAGCAATGGCAGCAAAGATTATACTTAAGAAATCTAATACGCCTACTAGTCAACCAGGTGTATCAGATCTTGAATATGGTGAGCTTGCTATTAACTATGACGATGGCATACTGTATTATAAAAATAATGCAGGTGCAGTTGATATTATTGCACGTAAAGCCATTGGTGGTGCATCTGGTATATCAATCACTAGGATATCTACTAGCTATACTGCAAGTGGCGGTGATTTCCTCCTTGCCGATACTTCTCTCGGTTCATTTACTCTAACCCTACCATCCGCTCCTACAACAGGATCTTTTGTTACTATATTTGACGGTGGGTCTTGGACATCTGATCCTCTTATTATAGATCCAGGCCTTCTTAGTATAGATGGTGGTGCAGGCGGAAGTACCATTAATCTAGAGGTAGGCAACGTAAGGGTAGACTTAGTTTATAATGGGACAACCTGGAAAACCCACATACCAGTTGATCGCCAGTGGGTAGAAAATAGATTAACAGCATTTGAGGATGATGTTATAACTTATGCTATAGCTTTAGGTTAGAATACGTATAAATAGTAACTATATACTAAGAATCTTAAGTAGAATTTATGTCATCATTCTCTAACATTTCATCATCAGGAATTGGCACTACGCCAACGACCCTATTTACAGCTACAGAAAAAACTGTAGTGATTGGCTGTAATATGTCAAATGTTATTAATCAGATCGTTCCAGTTAGCGTTATATTAAATGATGGTAGTAACGACGTATACATCAAGAAAAACTTTAGAATAGAAAATGGTTTTAATGATGAAATTATGAAGGGCAACAAAATAGTATTAGAGATAGGCGATTCAATTAAAGCTTCAGCTGCTGTTGATTCGTCTGTTGATGTAGTTCTATCCCTATTAACAGGAGTTAATTAATGGCTGGAATCGAAGGCGCAGATGACTATCCCGAAGGGTTAGATCTTGCTAATAAAACCTTTTATGGATTTAAACTAAATCCTGACAATGGCGGACTAGATGTTCAGCTTATAGACGATGATACCATGGCGGTTTCACTTCCTAACCTACAGGATAAAATCATCGATAAATACGCATATAAACATTGGGTTTGGTCACAAAATTCCCTTCAGTTCCAGTGGAGCGATAACGGACATTTACAGGTTAAAATAGTATGACACAGTTAATAGATTTAGGTAAATTAAGATTTCACTTTGCGGGTGACTGGGCTTCTGGTACTACCTACGAATCCAATGACATTGTAAAATACGGTGGTAATGTATATGTTTATACGTATGCATTAAAATCTGCTGGTGTTTTACCTACAGATGACACTCGCTGGGCCTTAATGGTTGAAGGCTTTAGATTCCAGGGTGAATTTGATGTTACTGTTGACTATAAAGTCGGCGATACAGTAGCACATGGTGGTGTTGTTTATGTTGCTATTGCTGATTCTGTAAACACTACACCACCCAATGCTACATACTGGAGCAAATTCCTTGATGGTATTCAATATGAGGGAATTTATGATCCGGTAGGTGTATACCAAAAGAGCGACGTAGTTAACTACGGTGGTTCAATATACATTGCTACACAAGATACATCTGGTAATTTACCAACAGATGCTACTTTCTGGAATAAGTTCGTAGAAGGTGTAAGCCCACAAGGCGTATATAACGACGCTACAGCATATGTACCAAACGACTTGGTAGCATACGGCGCTAACATCTACCGAAATAAAATCGAAAGTACTGGCAACGTTCCTTCTAATGTAACATATTGGGAACTTTACATTGGTGGTATTATCTTTACGGGTACATTTAATCCCGTTACAGAGTACTTTGTAAATGACTTGGTTATTTACGGTAACACAATTTATCGATCACGCCAAACTCAATCTGCTGTACTTCCTACTGTTACAGCTAACTGGGAATTGCTAACTGGCGGTGTTAACTACTCCGGTAACTGGGACGTTGCTACACAGTATTACATCGGTGATATTGTTGTATATGGTAATAACTCTTACCGTGCTACCGTAACTACACTTGGTGCTAATCCAACTGATCTGGTTGATTGGGTATTACAAGCTGGTGCAACATCATATCAAGGCGTATATTCTAACGCGACTACTTACTATATTGGCGACTTAGTTAACTATGGTGGTAACGTATATCTTAACATAGCAGAATCAGTTGGCGATGTACCGACAGATACAAGTCATTGGTCATCATATTCTGCTGGATTCTCCTATCAAGGAGTGTGGTCAAGCGCTACTCAGTATTACATTGCTCAAGTGGTTAACTACGGTGGATCGCTATACCAAGCTGATGTTGATAATAGCAATACTAATCCTACAGACACAGCGTCATGGAGTAAGATCGTACCAGGCATTAAATCGCTAGGTCCATGGGCAACGCTAACAGAATATGCTACAGACGAAGTGGTTACATATGGCGGTAACACGTTTATCGTTCTATTACCACACGCTGCTGGTTCAGACTTTAATGTTGATCTCGCTGCTGGTAAATGGCAAAAATTTAACTCTGGCATTCGTTGGAGAGGCATTTGGTCATCAGCTACACAATATCTAAAAGATGATGTAGTAAAGGCTGGTTCATCCTCCTTTATTGCAGGCGAAGATGTAATCGGCGGTAATTCCCCAGCAAGTGATCCTGTTCCACCAGAATGGCTTGGCTTTGCAACAGGTGCTGAAGGATTCCTATCAAAAGATGGCGATACAATGTTGGGTTTCCTTACATTGGATGCAGATCCTACTGACGCTTTACATGCGGCAACTAAAGCATATGTAGATCGCTTTGTTAATGCTACAGATGGTGGTACAGTTGAAGGCCCATTAATATTCGACAACACTTCCTCGGGTGGTGCTGGACTTACCCTGCAGAATGGTGCTGATCTTACTGTTGATGGTGGTACTGTTACACTTGAAAACGGTGCTACACTTTCAATTGACTCAGCATCAACCCTTGCAGAAGTTACTGTAGACGGTGATATTAATCTAAATGGCGGTAACCTAGACACTACGCAGACCTCTATTAATATAGTTAATGCCAACGCTACAACAGTTAATTTTGCAGGTGCGGGTACAGCAGTGAGTATTGGTGCTGCTACTGGTACTACAACGATTAATAATAACCTTGTCGTTACAGGTACAACAGCATTTAACGGTGGTACAATTGAGCTTGGCGATGGTGATGCAGATAACGTTGTGTTTGGTGCTGATGTTAACTCGGCAATTATTCCAAATATTGATGATACCTACGACTTAGGTACTGCTACTAAAGAATGGAAAGATTTATTCCTCGACGGTACTGCAAAGATTGATACAGTCGTCGTTGATGAAACTCTAAGTGTTACTGGTAATACCTATCTTACAGGCGAGCTAGATACTGGAATTGGCGGTACTACATACACTAATACTTCTCTTGATCCAACAGGCTTTGACAACAGCCACGCAACAACACGTGGTGTTATTGAATTCTCTGATAATGGTACAAGAGTATATTCAATTGGTACCGACGGCGTAGTAACAGAGCGTGAAGATTCTACCTTTGCAACAGGTACTGCTTACTCAACTGCTGCTACTGCAAATACTTTGGTTATGTATCCAGCAGCTGGTCAGGCTAACTTTACCTACTACGTTAACGGAGTACGCTACGAAAAGACTGCATTAGAGTCAGTTACATTAGCTGGTACACCTACACTATATCATTACTTCCACTTTGCTGATGGCGTATTAAGTTCTTCTACTACACGAGACGACGCATCATTAATTAGTAATGCTCAAGTTGCTTCAATCTACATTAGTCCATCTAATAATCGTATTACCTATCTTTCAGACGAAAGACATGGTATATCAATTGATGGTGATAGCTTAGTCTATGCTAATAAAGATGGCCTTGAGGTAATTAGCGGATTTGGTCTAACAGGAACTGCTGGATCAGAGAATTATGTATCTACTTCTGCAGGTGTACTTAGAAATGCAGATCTTAGAATCGATGCTCCGGTTAAAACAACAAATAAGTTTGCTTCTCGTCTTGCTACAGATTGGAAAATTTCAGACTTCGGCAACACATTAATATCCAACAAGCTAAGTATTCTTGGCTCTGTTACAGTTGATAATGGAGGTTCTGGATATCGTGGTGCAACAACCTCAGCAGTTGTTCAGGGTGATGGCTCGCTCGCAACTGTTGAGCTGGGTTTCTCTGCTGCTCCTATCGCATCTGTTACTTTAACAGACGGTGGTTATGACTATGCACCTGGAACAACAGCAGCAATCACTGGTGATGGTACTGGAGCTTTGGTTTCAGTTACAATTCCATTGGGATTTAACCTTGCTACTCAAGCAAGTGGCGGTCTAAATCTTCCCACAAGCGGTAGTGGTTACACTAATCCACTTATTACTGTAGTTAACGATCCTAGTGATACAACAGGTACCGGTGCAGTAATATCGCATACTCTAGATTATGGTACTCCAATTGCAGATATCCACATGGATGCTCTCGGCTCTGGGTATACTACAGCAACAGCAACAATTACCGGTGATGGTGCTGGCGCAACAGCAACTGTCACCATTACTGCTGGTGCAGTATCAGATATTAACATTACAGATCCTGGTTCTGGATATACTACAGCAACCGTAGATATTACAGGTGACGGAACTGGAGCTTCTGCAACAGTTTACACTCTAAAAAATGAGATTGTAGATTATCTTATAACCGCGGTAGGCTCTGGGTATACTACAGCTTCGGTAACAATTAACGGTGATGGACACGGAGCTACTGCAACAGCAACAATTACAGCTGGTGGTGTGGCTGATATCGTAATTACAGCTGGTGGTCATAGCTATACATACGCTACAATGACTATTACAGGTGATGGTACTGGTGCTACTGCAGAGCCACGTTTAAGCGGTTACCCAATTGCTTCAATTAGCTTTGCCGATGACGATGCTCGTGGTAAAAACTATACAGCTATTCCTGACGTTACAATCCTCGAGGATGGGTTTGGTATTGTAAAAGACGGGGGATCACCAAATTCACCAAATGCCCCTACACCAGCAGATATTACAACAGCTCTATCTACGGGTAATACGATCGAGGCACTTACTCTAGATTCTGCTGGCACAGGATATACCACAGCTGTATTAGGTCTTTCTAATATTGGCGATGGAAACGGTGCATCTTTTGATTCTTCAACAGAACCAAGCAGTATTCTATCTGTTACCGTAACAAACGGTGGTAAGCAATATACCTATGCAGATATTATTATTACTTCCCCAACAGGATCAGGAGCGACCTTTACCTCAAACCTAACTCCTGTACCTCAGTTTAACGAAAAGACTGCTGGACAATACGATTTTGCTAATATTCCAGCAGATAAGTTTACAACTACATACTTTGTAGCTATCAATGGCGTTGATAATGTAATTAAGATACCAAGCGAATATATCTTTGATAGTATCGTAGAAGCTTACATGAAAGCTACTCCGGAGATCGAAGAGCTAAAAACATATGGACTACCTTTTGAAAAGTACGAGTTTATCGGCTTCTCTATTCTTAATCACCTTGGTGAAATCCAGACAATGTCTGATACCAATCAAGGCGATGTAGTTTACTATGACTTAACTGCTAGAATCGCAACGGACTTAGTAGAAGATCAAGTTGGGGACGTTGGCGTAGCTGGTAGATCACTAACAGTTACAAACTCAGGAACATCTGCTCAGTTTATTGGTGCTACTGAATCTGATAAAGTATACTACGTTGCTCCACATGGTGTAGATGCTTTACATTCTGGTAGAAACCAATCAACACCATTTGCTTCAATCAAGTATGCCTGTGAGCAAGCAGGCGATAATGCTACAATCTTTGTTAAGACTGGTTCTTATACAGAGGAACTTCCAATTGTAGTAGGAAGTAATACAGCGGTAGTGGGTGATAACCAACGTACAGTATTAGTACACGCTGCATCAGGCTTTGAGACTGGTACAATGTGGAAGTTATCTAACGGTGCTATCCTGAACAAAATGACGTTTAAGGGTATGACCGGTTGGGTAGCTGGTTCTACTCCAGATGATATTACTACATCAACACCAGCTGGTATCGCGGTAGCATTTAACGAGCTATCTCCTATCTCTACCAAGTCACCATATGTACTAGAATGCTCATTTATTGGATCTGGTGGTATTGGCGCATATGTAGATGGTACGCTTCACGGAAGCGGTAATAAGAGTATGATCTTCCACGGTTATACTATTATCTCTGACAACGGTGTAGGCTATTGGGTTGATAACGGCGGTTTAGCAGAACTTGTATCTAACTTTACATACTTTTGTTACTTTGGTTACACATGTACAAATGGTTCAGAAATTCGTTCACTTAACGGTAACTGCTCATACGGTACATACGGTGCATCATCAAGCGGTTTTGATGCTGCAGAAGTACCTCTAACTGGTACTCTTGTAGGTCAAGAGCTTAACGCAGTATACATCTCCGGAACAGTAAACGTCGGCGATACTATTACAGAAGATATAACAGGTGCTACTGCTACAGTATTAAACGTACAGTATTCAGCTGATAAAGTCTATGTCGAAAATGTTTCAGGAACATTTACCCCTGGTAATAACTGCACAACATCAAGCGGCGCTGTCTTTACAGTAGACCTTGGCGGTGCACAAGACGTACGAGGATTTATCCTAATTGTTACAGGCCTTGCTGCTGAGCCAAAACCAGGCGGTAGTATATCTCTTACCGATGACAGTATCTCTTATGTAATTCAGAGTGTATCTGGAACATATGTAGATAATACATCAAATATGATAGTTGTTCTTTCTCAAGAGAAACCTACAGGATCTGCTGAAGGCGTTGCTACTACAGTTCGTTATAACTATTCACAAGTACGTTTGACAGGTCACGATTTCCTACAGATTGGTACTGGTGGTACAGTTACAACAAACCATCCGAACGAGCCTACTCAACCACCTGCTCAAGGTAATGAGATTCAGGAAACGTTCCCAGGTCGTGTATACTACGTGTCTACTGACCAAAACGGTAACTTTAGAGTTGGTGAATTCTTTAAGATTGATCAGGCAACAGGTACAGCAACGCTAAATGCTAACGCCTTTAACCTAGCTGGTTTGACTAGCTTACGACTCGGTTCGATCGGTGCACAACTTGGTGAATCGATTAACGAATTCTCATCTGATGGTACATTGGCTGGTAATTCAAATATTGCAGTACCAACAGAAGCAGCTGTTAAAACTTATGTAGATAATAAGAGTCTTAGCAGTACCTTTAGTAGTTTGAATTCTACATTTAATGCAGCTAATCAATTAACTGGAGCTATAAATCAGGGAATAACTTACTCAGAAATAGCTTATAATTCAGATGGATATATATCATCATATAAAGAAACAGTTGACGGCCTAACTATAAAGCTTATAACTGTTACATATGACTCTGATAATCTAATTACTGCAGTAACAACAGCAGTCGTATAAATAAATGTTATATAAATATAACAAACAGAATTAAAAGGGACAATTAAATGGCTGATATACTATTATCTAATTCTTTAGAGAACCTTGCTAAGTCTCATATTTCAGCTAATGCTAAAATAGACTACAAGAAGCTCTTAGGATCTAGTCTGAAAGACTTTTTGGATGCTTTGTTTACGAATAATATTTCTTCAGGCCCATGGCAACCGTTTACTGGCGCTGTTGCAGCCTGTCCTTTATATCTTCTGTCTTGCGGATCGCGATTAAGCTCATGTGAGAATAACTTTTCTGGTTCAGGATCACAAGTCGGCGATAAATTCTGCGGTACCGATGATAATCCGTGGCGACTAGAAAACGTATTATTAGGACAACTTACAATTTCCAATGCAGACGTTGTTAACTCAGTATTAACTTTATCTTCGATATTAAATGAAGTATCTATTAGTGGCTATACCTCTGATATTTCGAAAGACATCCAATTACAACATGCGGTTTTAAGAAGTGAATATATTTCTGACGGGGGGTCAACAGCTACAGAAATTTTAAGTAATTGGTACGGAGTCGGTGTTGCTCCAGATAATTCTGGGGCAAAGCTTAGCAACGATAACACCTTTAAAGTATGTGGAACAAATTGGACATTCGGCGAAGGCGGATCTTGTACTTGGACAGTCCCGAACGGGGCCACTAGAGCCAAGTTTCAAGTATGGGGAGCAGGAGGTGGAAGCAATCCAGGCTGTTGTTGTGGAGGAAGTCCAGGAGGTCCTACTGGGGCTTATGCTGAAGCCACCATGACAGTATCGCCAGGCGATACATACACTATTTGCTCCGGTTGTTCATGTAACCAGTATCTTTGTAGCAACTCACAGCCGGGTCCTGGATGTATGTCAGGTGTTACAGGGCCTGGTATATGTTGTTTATCGGCTCATGGCGGGCACTGTACTTCCGGAAGTCCTAGGCAAAGCATGTATTATCTTCGGCAAACAGGTCAAGTTGTCGGCGGGCCCGGCGGAGGATGTTGCAGATTTGAAAGCTTTTACTGCACTTCTAGCGGGCCCTGCTGGTGTTCAAACGGGGAATATTGCTATGATAACAGCTGTGCAACGTGTGGAGTAGTTGCAATGTATCCTGACTGTTGCAACTTTACAAATGGATGTAGCTGCATAAATCTAGATGCAGCGTATTGTATTACTGGATTGTCAGGAATTAATAGAACAGTTAGAGGTTTGCTAGGCGGGGGATGCCTGGATACAAATAACTATGGTTATCATATTCGTCCTCCTGTTATTGATGCAGACACAGGATTATGTTTTTGCGGTGGCTGTCGGTGCGCAAGCTTTTCATCAGGCACTTGCTGTGGTGGATGTAACGGTAGGGATTGGCTATTTCATCCTGGTCATGGAGGAGCTCATACCCACATTATGGGTGGTACTAATGAGCATAAATCTGACGCTGGTAAAGCTGGTATGGTCCAGGTCTCATGGGTTTAATAAAAGGATAAAAAAATGGCTGATATTATAGTTCAAAATGGTATTAATAAGGTAGCATCTGCCGTAATACAGGTAGGAAGTAATATAGACTATGTTACTTTATTAGGGGAATCACTAGCTTCAAGGCTTACTGCAATAATTAACGCAAATACTACAGTCGGTTCTCCATATTACTCAACGATAGCGACTACTAAATTATTATGTGACCTTTCGAGTGCAGGGTTTATAAGCAAATGCACATGCAGTTATAGTGGATCAGGCTCGACCTATCCAGGACAAACAGGCACACAGGTTTGGACGTCTGGGGAGGTTTTAAAGGGGGGAGCTTTCGAAAAATCTTTAATCGAAATATCAGGGGCTTTTAAAAACCTTGATACAGAATTAAATAATATAGCCACTATAGAACCTGATAGAGTAAATCTTGATTTATATACAGAATATTATTCGTTAAAAAGCACTTTTTCTGATACTACTATTTTAGGTAATTGGTACGGAGTCGGAGCAGATGAAGTACAAGGCGCGGCTTTAAGTTCTACAAATAGAATAAAAGTATGTGGAACAGATTGGGCGAGTGGAGAAGGCGGAACTTGTACTTGGACAGTCCCGGCCGGGGCCACTAGAGCCAAGTTTCAAGTATGGGGAGCTGGGGTTGGTACTAATCCAGGCTGTTGTTGTGGAGGAAGTCCCTTTGGAACTACTGGGGCTTATTCAGAAATGTTTCTTAACGTAACTCCCGGTGAAACATATACGGCGTGTTCAGGATGCTCATGTAGTATTTATTGCTGCAGCAATACTCTTCCAGGGCCGGCTTGCAATAGCGGAGTAACAGGTCCTGGTATATGCTGCCTAATAGCTAAAGGGCAAGGAGCTTGCTCGGCAGCGAGCTGCAATAATATGAATTTTGTTCGTTGCGAACAAGGCAGTGGCGGCGCGTGTTATAGATACCAAAGCATATATTGCACAAACAGCAGCGGCTGCTGGTGTTCAAATAACGAATATTGCTATGATAACAGCTGTGAAACGTGTGGTACTGTATCAGTAATCCCTTCCTGCTGCGGAGATATGACTACGTATTGCAGCTGTAGTACCTTAGATAGTTACTGTGTGACAGATGGCGACGGCGCAAAAAGAGGTCATAGAGGAATATACGGCGGTGGCTGTTTAGATCAAAACAATTATGGATTCCATAATAGACCGCCTATTATTGATGCAGACACAGGATTAGAATACCCTAAAGACTCTGGTTGTTATCTTATGACATTTACATCAGGCACTTCATGTGGTGGATGTAACGGTAAGGATTGGGCATTTCATCCTGGTCATGGCGGGGCCGGAAATCATATTATGGGTGGTACTAATGATCATAAAGGTGATACTGGTAAAGCTGGTATGGTTCAGATTTCTTGGATATAAATTAATTTTAAAGGGTATAAAAAATGACAGATGTTAGTGTAACTTATAGTTATAATATTCCTAATGATCAATTCATTGAGGATTTTTCCAACGGGGAAACCGGGACTTTTACATACAATGGTCCAGAAGTGCTGTTAGTAACAGTACCTGCAGGCGGATCAGCATATACACAAAAATTAGATGGACCTGTTTATGACACTGAGCAATTAATTCAGATTAATGTAACAGAAAATCCAGAATTACTTGTTTATGCTGATCTTCTATGGGGTATACCAGAAGATTATGAAGCAGAGTTTGAAAATGTTACATTAGATGACGGAACGGTGTATGCTGATCAAACTAACAAAAGAATTAGCGATTATTACTGGATGCCTGTATACAATGAAGAAACTGAAGAGTGGAAGCCTTTACAGTTGCTAGTAAAAGATACGTTAAGCGCTAAAATGAGAACTGAAATTGCTAAAGGCGAACAGTTTATCGAAATTTTAGAAAGATTCTCGCTTGAAGAAGAAGACGAAGCAAAATTCAGGACGTACAAAGAAGGATTAGCAAGCTATAGAAACGTATGTGCGATGCCATGGAAATATCCTGGTACAAATCCGTTCGACCTTTTATGTCCTAAAATCCCTATGTCACTTGTAAATGCAAAAAACACTATTAAACAAGCTGGATTAGAAGACTCTTAATATTGTTTACTTTTTTAGCTTTTTGTGGTATAATATATACTACAGACATATAAATTAATATAATTATTGAATAGGTTATTTCATGAAAAAAGCGTTTTTTATAAACGGTGGCGTGGGAAGGGTTCTCTGCTCCATTCCCGCCTTAGAATGGCATAAGGAAAATATAGACCCGAGCGTTGTAATTGTAGCAGAAGCTTGGCTGGAAATTTTCTTTACTAGTCCTATATTAAGAGATAACGTATATCCTATAGGCCACAAGGGGCTATTTGAGGATAACCTTATTGATCGCGAAATCATATCCCCTGAACCGTATCGACTTAATCCATACTTTAATCAAAAGTGTGACTTAACCCAAGCCTTTGACATATTAATTAATGACTTGCAAGAAATTCCAAAAAGCAAGCCAATTAACCTAGAGGTTTCTCGTTTAGATCAAGCTTATGGTTACAATTTTATTAATCAGGTTAAATCACAAACTGGTAAAGAAAAGGTAGTTATTTTTCAGCCTTTAGGGTCTGGAGCTAACATAAACGGAGACTTCTTACTAGATCAGTCAGGAAGAAGCTTTGAGCTTAACGACATAGTAAAAATAACTAAAGAGCTAGTAAAAGACTATGCTGTTGTATTAATGACTAATATTGATATTCCTGTACAAGAAAATATAGGCGCCATAATTCCTAATGGGGCTAATCTTCTTGAATGGATGGGCATTATTAATGCAGCAGACTATTTCCTAGGATGTGACAGTATGGGTCAGCATTATGCTAATGCCTTAAATAAGCCAGCTACTGTGGTAATCGGTTCTACCTTCCCTGAAAATATATCATATCCAGATAATAAGAATTTTACTCTTATAGATAATGGAAAAGATATTCGAAAGTATATTCCTATGAGAATTACCCAAGATTTTACTGGGGAAAGAAACAACGAAGACGCTATGGTATTGGACAATAAACAGGTAGAAAAAATTATTAAGAGTGTTACTGATAAACTTGGTAAAAGCAAGAAAAACAAAGTGCCTAAAATAACCCCTGCAGCGGCGTCTCACGTCCATGGACCCGATTGTTCCCACGGTAAAGCTGGGCAACCCATTTCTCCACCCTTTGCTAAGAAATAAATTATTAATTGATGAGGTTTTATAATGTCTAACCAAACAGGATACATCCTAGGTATTTCCCGTGGGCACAATGCTGGCGCTTGCTTGTTAAAAGATGGCAAGATTGTTTTTGCTTTAGAAGAAGAAAGACTTTCTAGACAAAAATATGACGGAGGACCGTACGCGTGCATGATGAAAGTTAAGGAATACACTGATAAACTAGATTATATCTTTATCTCTCATACTCAATCATTAAAAGATACAGGAGCAACCGTTGAATTTATTGGTGACGATGTTTATACTGGACTAGCACGTAAAATGGGATTGATCGAAAGAAAAAACGTCAATCTCAGGGAACATCCTCAAGTTATTGATTTAAGCCATCAGCATCATAAAATACATGCCGCTTGTTCTTTTTACAGATCTGGATTTGATTCCGCTGTATCTCTTATTGTGGATGGAGCTGGATCCGTAGAGTTTGTTGGCCAAGGAGGAGCAGCGCTTTGGGAAGTAGAAACAATTATCGATTGTGACTTCCCTGCTAAATTTAATACTTTATACAAGCATCAAGGCACTGTGGAAAGAATGTCTTCGGGCATAGATCCTAAAAGGAGTGCTAAGCATCTTGGAGAAGATGGTACTTTCTTTAGTGTTATTTCTGATACAGCTGGTATTGTTAAAGTTTATGAAGCAGTGACAGAATATTGTGGGTTCTCTGGGATTGAAGCTGGTAAAACCATGGGGCTTTTCCCATACGGAAACCCCAATAAGGCTATACCAGAGCTATTTAGAAAGGATACTGAAATTCCTTTATCTGATAGAAATGTTACTGTTCCTACGTATCCTGGCTCAGCTATTATAAATTCTAACGTTTTTGAGTCTTTAAACGATTCCGGTAAAGATTTAACGCTTCTACAATCTCGTCGAGATCTAGCATACGCTTTACAAACCCAAACTCAAGATCAAGTTCTAAATCTTATTCTTAAAGCTGCAGAAATGTCCGGTAAAAATAAAGTAATTTTATCAGGTGGTTATGGCTTGAATTGTGTAGCAAATTATCACTACCTAGATAAGCTAAACGAGGAAGGAATTGAGCTATATGTTGAACCAATTTCAAATGACGGTGGTACGGCGATCGGGGTTGCTCTTTGGGGTTACTATGAGGTATCCCAGTCTACAGAAAAACTAAATGGTCGTGAGATTTATCTTGGTCCAGAGTATAACTATAAGCAAAGTGAGATTGAAGCTTTAGCAGCTCGATATAATGCTATTGTAGAAGATGCTGATGACGATAAAGTTATTGAGACTATGCGCAATAAGAATATTGTTGCACTGTTCCAGGGTCGATCAGAGAATGGTCCACGTGCTTTAGGTAATCGTTCACTGATGTTTGATCCTACCTTTAAGGATGGAAAAGACTTTGTTAACGAGATTAAGCATCGCGAGTACTTCCGGCCATTTGCTGGGTCGATCCTTGTTGAAGACGTGCACGAATGGTTTGATCTCCGTGGAATGGAAGATTCGCCCCACATGATGTATGCTGTATCATGTAAAGATGGGGTTGAGGAAAAGATTCCATCTATTATTCACGTTGATGGATCATGCCGTATACAGACTGTATCAAAGGAAGACAACCCGATCTACCATCGTATTATTTCTAAGTTCAAAGAAGAGACTGGTGTACCTATTATCTTTAATACGTCATTTAACCTTGGAGGTGAACCGCTGGTTGAGACCCTTGAAGATTGTCTATGGACACTACAGCAAAGTGATATTCAATATCTCTACTTGCCAGAATACGGTAAAATGCTAACCGTCCCTAACATAAAAGTAATCTAAATGCGGGATATAATAACCCACGTAAAGAATGTGCTAACCCCTGAGGAGTGCCAAGCTATTATTGACGACCAACTCCCTCGGGTTCAGCAGGGTATGGTTGGTGGTGGTAAAATGGTTGCCCTGAAGGTAAGAAAAAGCCAGGTATCTTTTATAAGGGGGAAAGACCATCCATTAAGACCTTTAGTAAAGCGTCTACATAATATTATAACAGATATTGCTTGGAAAGTACATCAGACTGAAATAACATTCTTTGAAGATGCTCAGTTTACAGCATATAAGCCTATCGGATTTTATAAAGCACATGTGGATGTACAAAGGGTAGCACCGATGAGAACTATATCAGCTACTATTGAGCTAAGCGATCCTAAGAATTATATAGGTGGTGGTATTACTATACATAATCATCCTAAGTCTAAAGTTCAGCCAAAAGAGCGTGGAGGCCTAATAACATTTCCATCCCTGTCACTACATGAAGCAAACACGGTTTGGTGGGGTAATAGATACTCATTAGTAATATGGGGATTAGAAAGACATCCCTCTGAAACAGATCCTAATCTACCTAAATGGAAAAAGCAACCGTCATGACACTAAAAGAGCAAACTCAGGATCTACACGAAATAGCAGAAAAGAATACCTTTGCTCAGATGCTACTTGGCGGAAAACTTAATGAGCAGCAGTATGGTACATATCTTGCTAATCTTTGGTTAATCTATAGTGTCTTAGAAAAGATTGCTGAAGAGAATGGTGCACTCAAAGGTATCGAAGACATCAAAAGATCACATGAGATTCGTGCTGATTTGCTTGAGCTTAATGTTAAGGATCAAGTGATTGTCCCTGCAACATACATGTACATAACCCATCTTGATAATGAGTTTGCTAATAATAAGAGGCCAGGTATACTGGCCCACATTTATGTACGTCACTTTGGTGACTTGTATGGTGGACAAATAGTTAAGAAGATGGTTCCAGGATCTGGTATGATGTACGAGTTTCCTGACCGTGCAGGACTAATTGAAAAGACCCGATCTATGCTAACTGAGGACCTAGGTCCAGAAGCAAGAATGGGATTCGAATTTGCTATAGCGCTATTTGAGGATCTGGTTAATGAGCTTAATCTTTGATAGACTAGAAGAGCATGCGGGCAATTTACAGTCTATACTAAATTCTAGGCTGTTACGCTCAGATGAGACGCACGATTTTCCATGGGACAATTTAGTATATAATGGTAAAGGATCAAGAAGAGCTCACATTGACATTGTAGATAAGCGTAAAGAAAAGAAGCTTTATATGATGCACCTTTGTGTATTTCCCTCTATATACTCCTCTGCCCCTATATACGGATTTGATCTTATCGCTGGGCCAAATAAGGTAACCGGTGCATTCCACGATTTTAGTCCTATAAAATGTGATCACCCTCTTAATGATATATTTTATAATAGGGTTAAAGGATATTCTTGGAGTAAGAAACGAGAGTTACCTGAATGGGCTAAAGCTATATTCTCTGAGAACATGGTATCAGCTGGCAACATAAGAGATTCAAAAGAGCTAGATGAAGTACTTAATTTATCAGTTTGTAATCTGCTAGAGTACTTAGATTACCTTGAGGGTGAAACCGAGATTGTTTCATCTGCCGAGCAACTAAAGATTATTACAGACTACACAGAAGCACAGAATCGTTACTGTCACTTTCAAAAGCAAAATCCTCACACCCCACGAGTTATGGAATCACTAGGCTATGATCCAGATACCGTAAATAGATTTATTCAGACCTGTCTCTTCCCAGAAATATAGCCATAAATACTAATAGAGGTGTTTCTTTAGTCCTCTTTTAGTATAAATAGATGAAAGACCTAGGATTTTATCAATGGCTATATACGCAAACCTAACAGCGGATCAAGGTTCTACATTTATTAGTGTAGTATCATTAGTAGACGATACTAATGAGCCTTTAGATCTTACTGGTTACACTACTAGTGGGCAAGTAAGAAAAACATACAGTTCAACAACTTCTGTAGATTTTACTACAACTGTTTCTACACCAACAAACGGCCAGATTCAACTTCAGCTAACTGATATACAGACTGGTGGAATGAAAGCTGGTCGATACGTTTACGATGTTGAAATCTCATCTGGTGGTGGTACAGTTACAAGAGTTATTGAAGGTCAGTTGGAGATTACTCCAAGCGTTACTAGGGGATAAGAATGGCAAATATAAAAGCTACTGTTGGGATTAACCCCTCAACAAACCTTAAAGCTAAAATAGCTACTAATAGGGATAAGCTTAGAGCCCAGACTATCGGCATCGGCCAACCCACGTCACTAAATGATATGACTGATATTGACATGTCGTATAAAGAGCAGGGTGCAATGCTTGTATGGGATGAATCAGCCGGGCAGTGGAAGGCAAAACAAACATTAGCCGATGGAACTAGTTTCGAAGGCGGACACTATTAAAAAAATAAAGACAACGGAGATTTAGATGTCTACTACTATTATTCGCGTAAAACGAACCAGTACAGCTGGTGATCCTAGTACGCTAGGTGATGGTGAATTAGCCTATTCAGCTGCGGACTATAGCACCGTTTCTGGTGGTGGCCGATTATATGTTGGTATTGGTGCAGAAACAGGTGGTGATGCAGCATCTCACCTTGTTATTGGCGGTCAATACTTTACAGATAAATTAGATCACCTTCCTGGTACTCTTACAGCTGGTTCAGCTCTATTAGTTGACGTTGACAAGAAGCTAGATAATCTGAAAGTAGATAATCTAGATTTTAACGGTAATACTATATCTTCAACTGACGTTAATGGTAACATTGTACTGTCTACAAATGGTTCAGGTATTATCTCTGCTGATTCTACTCGAATCTCTAATGTAGCTAATCCAACATTAGACCAAGATGTGGTTACTAAGAGCTATATTGAAAGCGGACTCAATGACGTAAGCTTCAACAACATTGACGCTTCTGGCAACTTGCAGATTGATGGTAATCTCACCGTTGGCGGTTCTACCACTACGATCTCTGCTCAGAACTTGGCAGTTTCAGATAACATGATTTATTTGAATCAAGGTAGTGAGTCAGGTGTTACAGGAGCTTCTGGTGACGGAACAGACGTAACATATACAACATCTGGACACAACTATATAGTTGGTATGAAAGTTGAGGTAACTAATGTTACTCCAGCATCATTTAATGTTGTTGATGAAACGATTACTGCGGTAAGCGGTGATGACTTTACGATATCTTCTTCAAATACCGACACATTTGTTTCTGGCGGTGAAGCTCGAGGTAAAACATCAGCTAATCCAGACCTTGGTTGGTCAGCTGGATATGATGACGGCACATACGCACATGCTGGCTTCTTTCGCGATGCTACTGATGGAAGATTTAAGGTCTTTGATAGCTATGTTCCTGAACCAGATGCAGACGTGTTTATCGACACAACCGATTCATCATTTGCTTTATCAGAGATTCAAGCTGAAAACTTCTATGGCGAATTAGTAGGTAATGCAAGCTCAGCTACGATTTTGCAGACTACACGAACACTTTCAATATCAGGAGATGGTACTGGTTCACAGACGTTTAATGGCGGATCTGATTCAGATATAGCCTTTACTCTTGCAGACTCGGGTGTTACAGCTGGAGCATATGGTTCACAGACAGAAATCCCAACGTTTACTGTAGACGCAAAAGGTCGTTTAACATCAGCTGGCGTTGTTACCGTAGCTACAACATTAAACATTAACGCTGACAATGCAACATCAGCTTCAGTTGATCTTCTTTCAGAATCACTAACGTTTGCTGGTGGTCTTGGCTTAATAGCAACTGCAGCATCAGGTACAGATACTCTTACATTCGGTGTAGATATTAATTGGTTTGATGAAGCGGCACAAGATGCTCTAGGAACAGCTATTGCAGCTGGCGCACAAACCAATATCTCAGTAACATATGACGATGTAGCAGGCTCAATTGATTACTTTATAAATACTGCTACAACATCTACTCTAGGTGTTGCTAAGTTTAGTACAGACAATTTCCAAGTAACAGCTGGTAACGTTGAAGTGATTGAAGTTAATGGCGGTACTTACAGCTAAGGATACAAATAATGGCTAATCCAACAACTAGGGTTACCCTGGTCGACTATTGTTTACGTCGGCTAGGATCTCCAGTAATTGAGATAAATGTTGATGAAGATCAGATTGAAGATAGAATTGACGATGCTATGCAATTCTATCAGGAGTATCATCATGACGCAACTATTCGTACATATCTAAAACATCAGATTACTGCTGACGATATTACAAACAAGAGTATCCCTATTAGCGATAGTATTATCTACGTAAAAAACGTATTTCCGATATCCGCTTCTAACTCTACTTCTGGCATGTTTGATATTAAGTATCAGATGCACATAAATGATCTATATGATATGAGCTATATCGGTGATCTTGTGCACTATGAGATGCTACAGCAATATATTTCTTTACTTGACCTGAAGCTAAACGGTTCAGGTATGTTTACCAGATATAATCGGCATATGAATAAACTTATGCTTGATATAGACTGGGATACTGAGTTAAAGGTAGACGACTATATTATTGTTGAATGCCAAGCTGTAGTAAGTCCTTCCTCATATCCAGACATATATAATGATATGTTTCTTAAACAATATGCTACAGCACTGATTAAACAACAATGGGGTGCAAACCTTATAAAGTTCGACGGAATGGCAATGCCTGGTGGTGTTACCGTTAACGCTCGTCAAATCTTTGATGACGCAACAGAAGAGCTAAATACAATTAGAGAGCAAATGCAATTAAATTATGAAACCCCTGTCGACTTCTTTGTAGGGTAAATCATGGCTACTAATGTATACTTTTCGCAAAAGGTAAAGTCCGAGCAAAACCTTTACGAAGATATTGTTATAGAATCCCTGAAAATGTACGGGCAGGATATCTATTATCTTCCCCGTGATGTTGTTCACGAGGATACAATACTTAATGAAGATGTAGAAAGCAAATTCGATGCTTCCTATACTATTGAGATGTATATCGAGAGCGTTGATGGGTTTGAAGGCGACGGGGATATTCTATCTAAGTTTGGTGTAGAGATCAGAGACCAAGCAACCTTTATAGTTTCCCGACGTAGATGGGAACAGCTTATCGGTATTCATAATAATGGTATTAACTCCGTTAGGCCAAATGAGGGTGATCTTTTATATCTTCCCCTTTCTAAAGGCTTATTCGAGATTCGCTTTGTAGAAGACGAACAACCATTCTATCAGTTATCTAATCTTCCAGTCTATAAGCTTCAATGTGAGCTATTTGAGTTCTCTGGTGAAAAATTCAATACTGGCCTTGTTAATCTTGACGATAATATTAACAGTCAAGCTACTCCGCAGTTAAATATTCAATTAGGTACAAACAACAATTCAATTGAATTTATTATTGGGGAAAATATACAGCAAGAGATAACGTCAGGCTCTGGTGAATATATTACTGGTAATGTTGTAGCATTTGATTCTGTAACAAGGATAATTTCTATAAACGAATGGGCAACAACCGACGGTAAGTATCATGACTTTAATCTAGTTTCTGATTTGGTAGGCTTAACCTCTGGTGCTACCTATGATGTTACTAACGTATATCAGATTGACGATACGCTAGATAAGCAGGCGTTTGGTAATGATAACCTATCCCAAAACCAGGAGTTTGAAGCTGTTAAAAGTGATATTATAGACTTTTCTGAAAATAATCCCTTTGGAGATCTTGGTTGATGTTATCAGATCATTTCTATCACGCAGCTATTCGTCGTACTATCGCGGCATTCGGAACTATCTTTAATGATATTAAGGTAGTAAGAAAGGATGGTAGTGGCGAGGTAAAAAATATTACTCGTGTACCTCTAGCATACGGACCTAAGCAAAAGTTCTTAGCTCGTATAGAAAGCGAGTCAGATCTAGGTACATTAAAAGGAGGAGTAGCTATTAAGCTTCCTCGCATGTCATTTGAAATTTCTGGAATGACATATGATGCTGCTTCTCAAGTAAACAAGATGAATCAGCTTAAGCTAGGTTCTATTACATCTGGGACCAGGCAATCAGTATATACCCAAACGCCATATAAAATGAATATTGATCTTTCTATAATGGCTAAGAATCAGGATGATGCATTACAGGTTGTAGAGCAAATACTTCCATACTTTCAGCCCGATTATACTATAACAATTAAAGAAATACCAGAGATCGGGTTAAAGACCGATGTACCTATTGTACTTAATGCGGTTAGTTTAACTGACGATTATGAAGGGGATTTTGTTTCACGTAGAGCTATAGTGTATACACTTAGCTTTGAATTACGTGTAAAATTTTATGGACCTGTTAGAACAAAGACTGTTATCCTTAATTCTTCAGTTGACCTAAACGACCTAGATACCTTTGGGTTCTTGGAAGAGGTGTCAGCAGCTGGAGATCCGGATACTCTTGATTTGGATACAGGAATTGATATAACCGACGATAATATTATTACACCATGAGAAAAGATAAAACAGATATAGATGACGATTACGAATTTGCTAGAGCTAAATATTACAATCTAGTAGAGAAAGGCGATGAAGCTCTGGAGCTTATGATGGATCTTGCTCGAGAGTCCGAGCATCCGCGAGCATTTGAAGTTTTATCTAATATGATGAAGCAAAACGCTGAAGTTGCAGATCGGCTTATGGAACTGCAAAAGAAAAAGAAAGAAGTTGAAAAGGTTGAAAAAGACAACCCATTAGCTTTACCTAATAGCATGACGCAGAATAATGTTTTTGTTGGATCTACAACGGATCTACAAAGAATGTTAGCCTCTAAATTTGAAGAAAAAGCCAATGTCATTGAGTCTGAAGAATAATATAGCCGGCTATCTCGGCAATCCAAATATCAAGCGCGATGGTATAGAACAGAACTTCACAAATGATGAAGTTACTGAATATGTCAAGTGCATGAAAGATCCTACATACTTTGCAAGGACCTATATTAAGGTTATTTCCCTCGATGAAGGTCTAGTACCATTCGATCTTTATCCCTATCAAGAAAAAATGTTTAAGCACTTTAAGGATAATAGATTCTCTATTGTTCTAGCATGTCGTCAATCTGGCAAATCTATATCTTCTGTAGCGTATCTCCTTTGGTATTCTATTTTTCACCCAGAAAAGACTGTTGCTATTTTAGCGAACAAAGGTGCTACTGCACGTGAGATGTTAGCTAGGATTACTCTTATGCTGGAGAATCTACCGTTCTTTTTACAGCCTGGGTGTAAGGCAGTGAATAAGGGTTCACTTGAATTCTCCAACAATTCACGTATTCTTGCTGCAGCGACCTCTGGCTCATCTATTCGTGGCTTATCGGTTAACCTACTGTTCTTAGATGAGTTTGCCTTTGTTGAAAACGATGCGACGTTCTATACCTCAACATATCCTGTAGTTGCAGCTGGTAAAGAGACCCAGGTTATTATTACATCCACAGCAAACGGATTAGGTAATGTATACCATAAGCTATATGAAGGTGCAGTACAAGGCACAAACGAATATAAGCACTTCCGCGTAGACTGGTGGGACGTACCCGGTCGTGATGACGAGTGGAAGAGACAGACTATATCAAATACTTCACAGCTGCAATTTGATCAGGAATTTGGAAA
>Ga0228674_1000039_pt1 | contig 108617 bp, 113 predicted proteins | sample 1D_rmetaG_FD_189054 | JGI IMG/M metagenome (GOLD analysis project Ga0228674, IMG submission 189054) | Seawater microbial communities from Monterey Bay, California, United States - 1D_r | ecosystem: Environmental > Aquatic > Marine > Coastal | place: USA: California | collected 2016-09-26
AAACTCAACAAAGTGTCGTTATACAAGTAAACAGTTTGTTTAAAACAAAGGTTACTTTAGTTTACTTTATGGGTTATGTCTAGAAGATGTTTGGAGGGTTTTATTCAGCTTGGCTTAGAACAGGCTACGTTGGAGAGGTTGGTTAGGATGTATAATTTGAGACAAAAAAAAGGCCACGTTTTTAACGCGGCCTTTTAAATAACTAATTTACTGCTCAGGGTAACTATTCGTGAGAACCCTTTTCCGCGTGGGCATCAGCAATCACTTCTGTCGCGAGTTTTGAATACTCTTCGCGATAGCCATCAAGCTCTGAACCGTCTTCTGGGGTGAAGTACTCTTCTGCTGAAACGCCGTTCGCACGGTCTAACTCGCTGAATTTCTTCTGCATTTCCAGCATTCTTTTGATCTTATCCTGCTTAGAGCTCATATATCCTCCGAACGAAAAGCTTTGGTGTTTAATTTGCGTATCTTGGGCCGAAGTCTAGGAGATCGGCGCGGACACTTCTGTATCTCTATTGAGAGGCTGCGGGCAGCAATAGTCTTGATTCCTTCCACTGTTGCTGCGTGATGGTTAGCCTGCTGGGTGTCCTATTCGGGCCTAGTAACCGCCTTTACGACGACTTTCTGGTAATCCACCGATACGACCACCCTGCTTGCTAGGGTCGCCTGGGAATAGGTCATATAAGGTTTTTGCATTAACACTTTTGTCATCCCAGGCTTTGCTCATGGCCTTCACCATATTGCGGGTGTTGGGCTGATTGCCTGCATTGTTGATGAATTCATCACGTAAGAAGTTAATTACATCCCAGTGACGATCAGTTAATTCTACGGTTTCTTCCTTGGCAATAATTAGTGCCAATTCTTTCGACCACTCTTCAATATTGACTAAAAAGCCACTGGCTGTGGTTTCTATGCTTTTTCCATCTACTTCAAATGCCATAACAGTATCTCCTGAACTCCAAATGTATGAAAACAATCGCTTGCTGGAAGCTCGCTGAGCTTAACGCACTCTGCTAATTTCACTCAAGTTCTGTGATCAATATATCCTGAGTAAAGCGACTCTTATAAAGGAAGCTATTTTTCCTGTGCCTCACTGATCGCGTCAATACCCTTATGAGGTAGAAACAAACCACAACCGAGTAATCGCCCGAGACCGATACCGCGTTGCTGTAATAATACGGATTGTGCAACATCAATGCCGTCTATCATGAGGCTGCGCGTCACAGCAGGCTGGCCATTGAGTATTAATTGGGTAATCTTTCCACACATCATCTTTTTTGGCCGTATGCTAAGCAGCTGTAGCTCTTTTAGGGCTTGTTGTAGAAAGGCATCCTCATCCTCTACCGGGCCTAAATCAACATAGCGGCAAAATAAAGTGGTTAAGCGTGATAGTGGTCTAACGCTTGATTTCCCAAACTCTAAAGTGACACCATCGACTTCGATGTGATCACCCTGTAAGGCTTCAGTTGTTGCCAGTCTTTGATTGCTGATACGAAGCGTAAAAAGAGTGCGTCGTGAAGGATAGATGAGATCATCCGGATTTTGTGGGCGTATCCAACCATTGCCTGATTCAGCACCATGAATAGAAAAAATACCACTGTATGGGTCTGTTACTAACCACGGTAGTTTGTCGCACATAGCCTGTGATAGGGCGTCGATATGGTCTAGCTTGAGTTGCGCACACTTAATCCTGAAGTTGACATCGATAATGTCTTCGGGGACTTTATATTCCGCTTCTTCGTTCGTGTCCTCATTCCAATACATGGTTTCTATCCGTTGATATCTTGCACAAAGCGTATTTTAGGAGCGAGCGGAAGTGAAGACGGCTTCTAATTCATCTTCCCAGTTTTCCGGGGTATCTTTAAAGGGTGGGCGTACGTCCATCTGAAAAAACATCTCACCAGCGACAGCACGCTTAATAATTGCACTTTTTAGTTCATCGAAAGACTGCATGCTGAATTCTTCGATTAATATGTCGCTTAGTGCGAGCATTCCGCTACTCCTCTGAAAATAAGCGATTATGGGAGCGCACACGATACAGCAGTCGCTGTTGCTGCGGAATACTACCGTTAGTAAAGGCACTGCGGGAATGCAAGATGTTGTTGCATATCAGGCCTTCACCTGGCTTGAGGCGATAGTCTAAGACAGCTTCACTCTGTTCAAGCTGTGCGTTAATTTGCTTTACGGCCGCTGCAACGCGGCTGCAAGCCTTCCACTGAATGCTGCGGCTGCGTGCGGTATAGCGCATATTCAGACTGCCATCATTGGGGTTGTTGAAAAATACAGGCCCACTTTGCACCGGTCTAAGTTCAACGCCATTCTCAATGTTAGCTGGAATCGTCATGCTATCTGTCGCCATTAAAGCGTGGCATAGCTCGGGGTCTTCGTCGTATAACGAGATATAGAGCAACTCATGATTCAGTAGGCGATTACTGCCACCTTCGGCAGCGGCTTGAGCGCAATGTAAAAGAAAAGAACGGATCTCATGCCCCGGTGGATTGTAATAACCATCGGTATGCCAATTTAAGCGTTGGTCTGAATAGGGGATATAACCTTTTGTGCGCCCCATAGGCATGACTTGTAGTGTGCTGATACTGTCTTCATCTGCACACAAATTTTGATCTAGCTTGTGCATGCCAATTTGTTCGCAAAAACGTTGTATAATAGTGCGATCAACGGGTTCTGTTTGATTGAACCGATAGATCGCCATGTTGTTTTCTGCGACCTGTTTGGTCAACTGTAGGTGCTCGCCCTCGGTTAGTAGTGAGGGGTTTTGAATGACGATAGCGGGTTCCGTTTTTAGACGAGACCAAGCTGCAAGTTTATGTGCTCGCCATTCTGGGTAATGCTCGAGGTGATTGAGCTGAGACTGCATAGAAATCCTGTAGAGTACGGCGCTAGTTGAGACGAAAAATGATTCTAATTACGGTTTATACTCTAAGTCACTGATTTAAAGAAATAAAAAATGACTCATAAAGTGACGTTTTAGGCCATTTCTGGTCATACAGAGTTGTTTGTTGGCGCCGCGTATATCCCAGTTGAGATAAGGCCCCTACAGCACCGCACCCCATAGGTAAGGTTTCGATGTTAGGGGGCGCTAACTAGACTCTACGGCATACAACTGGGTTCAAAACTCAGTGCGCTAATGCGTGGAAATTAATTCTATTAGGAACGAGGAGAGATACAAAATGGCTAACCAGCATCATGACACCCCAATGCTTGATGAGTTGGAAAATGGGCCTTGGCCTAGCTTTATTTCTGGCATCAAACGTTTGCGAGACCAGCACTCTGATGAGCGCATCAATGGTATGGCAAATGATTTGCTAGGACAGCTAGAGCATTCATACGAGACTCGTAAAGGTTATTGGAAAGGCGGCACCGTCAGTGTCTTTGGATACGGCTCAGGTATTATTCCTCGCTTCTCAGAAGTTGGTAGCTCGTTCCCAGAATCAAAAGAATTTCACACGCTACGTGTGCAGCCTCCAGCAGGTAACTACTACACTACTGACATGCTACGTCAGCTTGGTGATAGCTGGGAGAAATGGGGTTCAGGCCTCGTTACTTTCCACGGCCAGACAGGCAACATTATGTTTATCGGTACTACTACTGATAACACCCAGCACTTCTTCGATGAAGTGAACGAATATGGTTGGGACCTTGGTGGTGCCGGCCCTTGTGTTCGTACGGGTATGTCTTGTGTTGGTGCAGCACGTTGTGAGATGTCTAACATCGATGAGATGCGTATTCACCGCACACTACTAAATAACTTTACTGATGACGTTCACCGTCCAGCATTACCTTATAAGTTCAAGTTTAAGGTATCTGGTTGTGGTAACGATTGCATGAACTCTATTGAGCGTTCTGACTTCGCTATCATAGGTACTTGGCGCGACGATATGAAAGTCAACCAAGACGAAGTGAAAGCATTCGTTGAGCAGAAAGGCCGTGAATACGTTATTGATAACGTAGTAACACGTTGCCCAACGAAAGCATTGTCACTAAAAGACGACAACACCATGGAAGTCGATAACCGTAACTGTGTACGTTGCATGCACTGCATGAATGTCATGGTTAAGGCGCTAGGCCCTGGTGAAGATAAAGGCGCAACTATCTTGATTGGTGGTAAGCGTACACTGAAGATTGGTGATTTGATGGGAACAGTTGTTGTTCCATTCATGAAGCTTGAATCAGATGAAGATTACGAAAAGCTAACTGAAATGGCTGAAGAGACTATCGACTTCTGGGCTGAGAATGGCCTAGAGCACGAGCGTTGTGGTGAGATGATCGAGCGTATCGGTCTGGTTAACTTCCTCGAAGGTGTCGGTATTGAAGTTGATCCAAACATGGTCAACGATCCTCGCCAAAGTTCATACGTGCGTATGGATGATTGGGATCAGGAAGCTGAGAAATGGTTTAACCGTAAAGCTGAAGAAAAAGCAGCTGCTGCTGCAGGTTAGTCCTAAGCAGTTATCAACAAGTTAAGAGATTAGGTTCGGATAACGAGTCAGTGTAAAGGTAGCCTTTATCGGTTGCCTTATTACTCTAACCAAACCTAACCATAAAGATTATTACCCTGAAACTCGGGAGAGATTAATAATGGCATTAGATCTAAGACCACCAATTGAATCAGGCTGTCCAGACGGCTTCCAATACATGCATCCAGTGATGCGTAAGAACTATGGCAACTGGGACTACCATGAGCATCCACGTCCAGGTGTATTACTACACGTGGCCAAAGGTGGTGAACAAATTTGGACAGTACGTGCAGGTACACAGCGTATTCTTGATGTTTTCACTCTGCGTAAGCTGTGTGACATCGGTGACAAATTTGCTGATGGCTATGTGCGTTTTACTATTCGCTCAAACATTGAGTACATGATTTCTGAGGAATCTAAAGTACAAGCATTAATCGACGCACTAGAAGCTGAAGGCTTTGTTGTCGGTGGTACTAAGAACTCAGTAGCTATGATTTCTCACACCCAGGGTTGGTTGCACTGTGATATTCCAGGCACTGACGCATCAGGTGTTGTGAAGGCAATGATGGATGAGTTGATTGACGAGTTCCGTGAAAACAACATGCCTAACCGTGTGCACATCACGACTTCTTGCTGCCAGATTAACTGTGGTGGTCAAGGCGATATCGCGATTAACGTTCAACATACTAAGCCACCAAAGATTAACCATGACTTAGTTTCAAATGTTTGTGAGCGCCCATCAGTGGTAGCTCGTTGCCCAGTGGCAGCGATTCGCCCAGCTCAAGTTAATGGCAAGCCATCGTTAGAAGTTGATGAGAAGAAATGTATCTGTTGTGGTGCTTGTTTCCCACCTTGTCCTCCAATGCAAATTAACGATGCTGAACATAGTAAGTTAGCTGTATGGGTTGGTGGTAATCACTCTAATGCACGTGGCAAGCCTACTTTCCAGAAATTAGTTGCTGCTGGTATTCCAAATAACCCACCACGTTGGCCTGAAGCGACAGCGATTGTTAAGCGTATCCTTGCTGCATATAAAGAAGATGCACGCGATTGGGAACGTATTAACGATTGGATTGAGCGCGTTGGTTGGCCTCGTTTCTTCGAGCTAACGGGTCTTCCGTTCACTAAGTTCCACATTGATAACTGGAAAGGTGCTCGTCGTAGCTTGAACTCTTCGACTCATATTCGCTTCTAAGAAAAGGGTTTATTGTGAAATATGGAATTTTAGTTAACGAGGGTCCGTACACGCATCAAGCGTCAGACTCTGCGTTAGCCTTCACTAAAGCAGCACTAGAGAAAGGGCACGAGATCTTTCGTGTCTTCTTCTACCACGATGGCGTGAATAACGGCACTAGCCTTGCTATTCCACCACAAGACGATCGTCACATTCCAAACCAATGGTCGGAATTAGCGAAAGAGCACAATATTGATCTTGTACTCTGTGTTGCGGCAGCACAACGCCGTGGGTTGTTGGATGAAAGTGAAGCTAAGCGTAATTCAAAAGCTGCAAGTAACATGATTGAGGGTTTCCGAATTTCAGGTTTGGGCCAGCTCATCGAAGCAGGTATCCAAGGCGATCGTATGGTCGTTTTTGGCGATTAGGCCGGAGGATTAAATGGAAGACGGTGATCAGGTAATTAAAAAATTCATGTATATGAACCGTAAGGCTCCTTACGGCACTATATATGCGTGGGAATCACTGGAGGTCGTGCTGATTGCTGCGGCTTTCGATCAGGATATTAGTTTGGTATTCGCTGATGATGGTGTTTATCAGTTAATGAAAGATCAAAATACTGAAGAAGTAGGGATGAAGAATTTTTCTAAAACCTATTCAGCATTAGGTGATTACGATATTAAGAAAATTTATATTGAGCAAGAGTCATTAGAAGAACGTGGCTTGAGTTTGGAAGATCTTCAAGACCTAAAATATGAAGACGAAGATGATGACTGGGCAGAAAAGGATTCTATTATCTTAGTTTCTCGCGCAGAACTTGCAAAAGTCATTGACGAACAAGATGTCGTCTTTAGTTTCTAGGGGATTTTAAGATGTCTATGCTACATACAGTAAACAAGAGCCCATTCGAGCGAAATACTCTCGAGTCTTGCATTAGCCTTGCAGTACCAGGAAGCGCTATCCTTCTTATCGAAGATGGTGTGATCGGAGCAATGGCGAATACTAAGCATTCAGAGATGGTCAAAGCGGCAATGGCAAATGTAAAGATTTACGTACTCGGCCCAGATTTAAAAGCGCGTGGGTTGAATGAAGGTAATGTCGTTGATGGAATTAGCGTAGTTGGTTACGGCGAATTTGTCGATCTAACTACAGAACACTCGGCAGTGCAATCTTGGCTATAAATAGCTGATTTATAGCACTTACAATTCAATATAGGAGAGAACGAAAATGGCAATTGAAGTAGACGGCCAAAGTTACGAAACTGACGAAGAAGGTTACCTAGAAGACTTAAACCAGTGGCGCCCAGAATTGGGTAGCGCAATGGCTTTAGCTGACGGTGCACCTCTTGATGAAAACCACTGGGAAGTTATTAATTTCCTACGTGAGTACTACGAAGAATACCAAATTGCACCAGCAGTTCGTGTACTAACTAAAGCTATCGGTAAGAAGCTTGGTAAAGATAAGGGTACAAGTAAGTATCTTTATGAATTATTCCCTTACGGTCCTGCAAAGCAGGCTTGTAAGTATGCGGGTCTACCAAAGCCAACTGGCTGCGTATAAGTCCGTCTTAATTATCGGGTGGGTAAAAGCCCATCCGATATTATTTGATAGATATAAAAAATATTCTAAATATGTCGATATTATTTGCTGTTTTATTCTACTTCGCGACTGCAGTTCTAGTCCTTGGAGTGGGATCACGCATTCGAAAATACGCGAAAACTCCCGCGCCTCTAAAAATTCCAACAACGCCTGCGCCAACTACGCGCCGTGGTGTTGTGTTCCGTATGATTAAAGAGCTGACTATCTTTGAAAGCTTGTTTAAATCAAACAAGTGGATCTGGCTATTCGGCTGGCTTTTCCATATGGGCATGTTATTAGTGCTATTACGTCATCTACGCTACTTCACAGACCCAGTATGGTCTTGGGTAGTGTTTATTCAGCCGTTTGGCAAATATGCATCGATAGCGATGCTACTAGGCTTAATCGGCCTCTTGGTCCGACGTATTGTCGTTGACCGTGTGCGATACATCTCTGCACCCTCTGATTTTTTAATGTTGGGACTGTTATTAGTGATTGGTGGAACTGGCGCAATGATGAGTTTTGTTACCAGTGCTGACATTATCTCACTAAAGTCTTACCTACTTGGCCTGATGGTGTTCGATATTCGCTACCTGCCAAGCGATCCAATTTTGTTGGTGCATCTGGCCTCAGTTGCTATTTTAATGATCATTTTCCCTATTTCTAAGTTACTACATGCGCCGGGTATATTCTTTAGCCCAACACGAAACCAAGTGGATAATCCACGTGAACGTCGCCATGTTGCTGCATGGGCCATTAAGTTAGAACAGAAATAAGAGCAAGGAGCAGATAATGGCCAAAGTTGATTATGAAATTCCAGAGCTAAAAGAATACCCAGTTATTCCTAAGCTAAAGAAAGATGCGATGGCGCATAGTGCTCCATATGTTGCTAAGGAAAAATTTCAAACCCCATTAGGTTATGCCGGTGAGCTAGTCGACAACTGGCAAGAAGTGGCCATCGCTAAGATGGGTGAGTTAACGACTAAGTATCGTTCACTCTCAGTATTCCTTGATTCGTGCGTGAAGTGTGGCGCTTGTACTGATAAGTGTCATTATTATCTTGGTACGACAGACCCTAAAAACATGCCGGTCGCGCGACAAGATTTATTCCGTAATGTTTACCGTCGTTACTTCACGTTAGCCGGTAAGTTAGTACCTAAATTAGTTGGTGCACAAGACTTAACAGAAGAAGTGCTAGATGACTGGTACACCTACTTTCATCAGTGTTCTCAATGTCGTCGTTGTTCTGTTTACTGCCCTTATGGTATTGATACTGCAGAGATATCAATGGCCGCACGAGAAGTAATGGCGACCGTAGGTAAAGGACAAAAGTACTGTAACGAAATTATCGGTAAGGCACAGACATTAGGTAATAATTTAGGTCTGCCTGAGCCAGCACTAGCTGACACATTAGAAGGCTTGGAAGAAGACGTCGAAGAAGATACCGGCGTTGCTGTTAAATTCCCACTAGATAAAAAAGGCTGTGATGTCTTACTGATCACACCATCGGCTGACTTTTTTGCAGAACCACACGTTGATGGTTTAATCGGTTACGCCAAAGTCTTTCATGAGGCAGGTGTCTCATGGACTATGAGTTCTTACGCAAGTGAAGCAGCCAACTTTGGTATGTTCATTGGTAGTTACGAAAACATGCGTAAATTAGCTTTACGTATTCGTGAGGCAGCTATCGAGCTTGGTTGTAAGCGTATTGTATTTGGTGAATGTGGTCATGCATGGCGTGTGGCTTATAGTTTCTTGAATACCTTAGCTGGCCCATTTGATTTCTTAGATCCAGCCTATCCAGTGCCACAGCATATTTGTGAGTTCACTCACGACTTGATCAGTAAAGACAAGCTTAAGTTTGATAAGTCAGAAAATGATCATATGACACTGACCTTCCATGATTCTTGTAACGTCGCACGTGCTTCACGCATGGGTGATGAGGCCGGTGGTCAGTTCACGTTGCCACGCGATATTATCAACGCGACATGTAATAACTTCTATGACATGCCAAAGCATGCCATTAAAGAAGGAACTTACTGCTGTGGCGGTGGTGGTGGCTTGCTCACTGACGACTTGATGGAATTACGAGTTAAAGGCGCACTTCCACGTATGGAAGCATTAAAGAATGTCACTGAGAATAACGGCGTGACACACATGGCAGCGATCTGTGCGATCTGTAAGAGTCAGTTTAGTAAAGTGCTACCGTATTACGGTTTTGAAATGGATCAGATTGTCAGCGTGCACCAATTGGTCAGCAACGCGATTATCTTAACCAAAGATGAAGATAGTGTAATTGATAATGAAGCTGAAACTGATGACACGGTAGTAGCAGCGTAATTAATTTGTACTAAGTATTTAATTTATAAGGGGCGCAAACGATAGCCGAGCAGAGTATACCGGGGACATTTGGGGAAATAATTCCCACCTGATCTGGGCTTGCGCTAACAAAGTGACCCAACTTATTTAAGAGTTTTAATAGGAGCATTATTATGGCTACGTCTAAAGATGAAATGTCTTATAACTTAACGTTTCGTAAGTACGAAGAAGGCGATCACACCTGGGGTAACTACGGAGATCAAATCTTCTCAGAAGATACCTCACACAAGTGTCCGACCTACGTACACCGTACGCCACCCTGTCAGGGTAGTTGCCCATCAGGCGAAGATATTCGTGGTTGGTTAGACATTATTCGTGGTGTTGAAAACCCACCAACTGACATGTCTATGCAGGAATATGCATTCCGTCGTTCTACTGATGCTAATCCATTCCCATCAATGATGGGTCGTGTTTGCCCAGCACCTTGTCAAGAAGGTTGTAACCGTAACAACGTCGAAGACTTTGTTGGTATTAATGCGGTTGAGCAATACATTGGTGACACAGCGAAGACTGAAAACTTCCAATTTGATGCTGCACCAGCACTATCTGGTAAGCGTATTGCGATCATTGGTGGTGGCCCAGCCGGTCTAGCTGCAGCATTCCAGCTTCGTAAGAAAGGCCATGCCAGCACCATCTTTGATGATCATGATGAGTTAGGCGGTATGTTCCGTTACGGCATTCCTGGTTACCGTACACCACGTGATGTGCTTGACCATGAAATTCAGCGAATCATTAACCTAGGTGATATTGAGACCCGTATGAATACACGTGTTGGTCGCGATGTATCTATGGAAGATGTCGAGAAAGAATTTGATGCAGTTATTTGGGCGCTAGGTTGCCAATCAGGTCGTAGCTTACCTGTGCCAAACGGTGACGCACCAAACTGTGTCTCTGGTGTTAAATTCCTAGAAGCCTTTAATAAAGGTCTGCTAAAAGTAGCCGCTGATCGTGTTGTTTGTGTTGGTGGTGGTGATACCTCAATTGACGTTGTATCTGTAGCACGTCGTTTAGGTAAAATTGATAAATTAGAAGCCGAGCAAGCGCCTGAGTTTGTTATTGGTGGATACGTAGCCCATGACGCAGCTTTTGCTGCTGCCCGTGAAGGTGCTGAAGTCACACTGACATCACTATTCCAACGCGCTGAAATGACAGCTGCTGAGTGGGAAGTTCATGAAGCAGTACATGAAGGTGTTCGTATCGATAATGGTGTTATGCCAGTTGAAGTTATCGTCAACGCTGAAGGCCGTGCAACAGCATTACGTATGGCAAAATGTGAATTAGAAGGTGGTCGTCCAACACCAGTTGCCGGTACTGAATACGATATCGAATGTGATTTGATCGTATCAGCGATTGGTCAGGGTGGTGATTTAGAAGGCCTAGAAGGTATGGATAATGGTCGTGGTCTAATCGACGCAGACAAGCATTACCAAGTACCAGAAAAAGAAGGGCACTTCGTTTGTGGTGACATCATTCGTCCACACTTACTAACTACAGCGATTGGCCAAGCCTCTATCTGTGCAGATAGTGTTGACCATTACCTTGCTGAAAGTGAGATGGCTAAGCGTCCTAAAGTTGACGTCCATCACTTCAGCCTACTATCGAAATTACAAGAGACTGGTTTAGAGCCAGGTGATTACGAGAGTGGCGCACATCATGGTACAGACGAAGCAGAATACTCAGTACACAACTATGAAGATCGTTCAGCGCAAGAAGTGATTGCATCAGATCGTTTGTACTTGGCGCACTTTGATTACACACCACGCGGTCAACGCGACACAGAAGTGCCTGATTCAGAAACAGTACTAGGACACTTTGAAGAGCGTGTAATTGGCTTTAGTGAAGCAGAAGCTGTCGAAGAAGCAAAACGTTGCATGAGTTGTGGTATGTGTTTTGAGTGTGATAACTGTGTTATCTACTGCCCACAAGATGCTGTTTTCCGAGTTAGCAAAGACAAGAAGACCACAGGTCGTTACGTTGATACTGACTACGCAAAATGTATTGGTTGCCACATTTGTGCTGATGTTTGCCCTACAGGCTACATTGATATGGCACTAGGTGATCACTAAGCAATCCTGACGCTAGACGTACAGTAGTAGAAGTAAACGACTATTATGGGAATACTCTTGTCAAAGTTAGCTGTAATTAAGCATAGCCTTGCCCTTATCCTGGTTTTAATCCTGGGTATGGGCTCGGTATATGCGGTTGATGAGCACGCCATCAATGTTCCAGCACCGAAAGGTGAAGAATGTGTTGAAGATGCAAAATGGATGCGTGTTAATCACTTTAAGACCGTATTAAATCATCGTGATGATACGGTTATACGTGGTATTCGTACGGAAAAGCATAGCTTAAAGAACTGCATCGACTGTCATATTACACCGAATAAAACAGGTGACTATGCGCGCTATTCTAATAGTGAAGAGCATTTTTGTGCGTCTTGTCATACCACTGCTGCGGTCTCTATTGACTGCTTTAGTTGTCATGCCGATCGTCCAGAGCATGTCATTCGTGCAGCACGTCAACAGAGTCAACTTGAAGCCCTCAAGAAAAACTCAGTTCACGTTAGCGCAACCGAATTAATTCTCAACACACCACAGCCGTAATGAATGAGATGAATAAGAAGTACGCACTTCTGAGTAAGTCAGATGACAACGCAAGCCAAGCTGTAGACCAAGGCAAGCGTACATTTATTGGTGGGCTTGTCGGTGCCAGTGGCCTCGCAGTTGCGCCAGGCGTTATGCTTTATCAAACAGCCGCTGCAAAACCATTGGAACAAGCAGTTACTAATGCAGTGCGTTGGGGCATGCTAGTTAACGTGAATCAATGTGCAGAAGATTGTGATGACTGTGTCACCGCCTGTAATGATGAACATGGTTTATGGCCTGAAGAAGGTTCGACCACTGACTCGCAATGGATTCGTAAGTTAACAGTGAAAGATCCAAGCACAGGGAATGCCAAGTCATTGCCAATGATGTGCCAACACTGTGAGAATCCACCCTGTGTTGATGTTTGCCCAACGGGTGCATCGTTTAAACGCGAAGACGGTATCGTACTAGTTAACATGCACACCTGTATCGGTTGTCGTTATTGCATGATGGCCTGCCCATATAAGGCGCGTTCATTTGTTCACGAAACCTTAGAAAACCAATTGCCAGATTCGCCACGCGGTAAGGGCTGTGTCGAAAGCTGTAATATGTGTGTGAACAAGATTGATGCGGGTGATAACACCACCGCCTGTGCTGAAGCCTGTTCTAAAGCAGGTCATGAAGCCATCACCTTTGGTGATCTAAATGATCCAGAAAGTGATATTTCAACGCAACTTAAAGCCCATGGCGGTAACCAGATCCGTGCTGATCTTGGATTAAATACCGGCGTTCGCTACCAGGGACTATAAGCATGGATACCCTCAGATACGGCGCAATTGATGCGCGTTCTCCTAAATATTGGGCCTTATTAATTGGCCTTGGTTTGGTTGCTATGATTGGCGTGCTATCGGCACACCACATGGAAGTTGAAGGTCATGTCATTAGTGGCATGAACAACCAAATCGTATGGGGCATGCCTCATGTATTCGCAGTATTTCTTATTGTCGCCGCTTCTGGCGCACTTAATGTGGCCTCTATTGCCTCAGTCTTTGGTAAAACTGAATACAAGCCTTTGGGCCGGTTATCAGCACTACTAGCGATTGCATTATTGGCTGGCGGTCTAGCGGTACTGGTACTCGATTTGGGTCGTCCTGATCGCCTCATCGTTGCTATGACCACGTATAACTTTAAGTCGATCTTTGCTTGGAATATTCTGCTCTACACCGGTTTCTTTGCCATAGTTGGTTTCTACATGTGGTGCATGATGGATCACGCCATGCAGAAATTCAGTAAACAAGCAGGCCTATTCGCATTTATCTGGCGCTTGATCCTAACCACCGGTACTGGTTCAATTTTTGGTTTCTTAGTCGCACGTAGTGCTTATGATACGGCGATGCTAGCACCGATGTTCATCATGATGTCCTTTGCTCTTGGTCTAGCTTTCTACATTATTGTTATGTTGGCTAGTTATCAGTGGAGCGAACGCCCGGTTGGTGACTTGATCGTTAACCGTATGCGTAACCTGTTGGGTATCTTTGTAGCTGCTGTGATGTACTTTGTAGCGGTCTATCATGTAACCAACCTGTATGCCACAGAACACCATGCAGTAGAGAAATTCCTCTTATTAGATGGCGGTATCTTCACACAGCTATTCTGGTACGTGCAGATCTTGCTTGGTGGCATAGTGCCATTAGCCTTGATCTATGCACCGCAAACACGCAACTGTAGACGTGCATTATTAGCCGCCTGTGCACTCGTATTGATTGGTGGCATGGTACACATCTATATCATTATTGTTGGTGGCCAAGCGTTTCCAATAGAGATGTTCCCAGGAATGGAAGTCAGCAGTAGCTTCTTTGATGGCGAGGTGAGTGCTTACACACCAAGTCTATGGGAAATCCTGTTAGGCTTTGGTGGCATCGCCATCACTCTATTATTGGTAACGGTAGGTGTAGCAATTTTAGACTTCTTGCCTGAGAGCCTAGCGGACAATATCGTCAGCCATAAGAAATAAGACTATCTGCATTACTTAAGACTTAAATCTTAGTCAAAAAAATCGGGCCCTGATTAATTCAGGGCCCGATTTTTTTATGCCTACGATTTAATGAATGATTTTATAGGCGGGTAATAATTTGCTGGGTGAACTCAATGGTGGATGCAGAATCAATAGGGTCAGACTCGATTGATTCTCTAGTTATGAAAAAAGCTCAAGAATAGCTTTTGCAACAGCTTCAGATGATGCTGGATTTTGACCCGTTATAAGTTTCCCATCTGTTATTGCATACGATTGCCAATCATCAACTTTGGAATATTCACCGCCTAATCTAATAAGCTCATCTTCAACTAAAAGTGGGACGACTTGAGTTGATTGCACTGCATCTTCTTCGGAGTTTGTAAAACCAGCTACTTTTTTACCCTTAACCAAGGGCTCCCCATTAGGAGCCTTCGCTTTGAGTAGAACTGCTGGCGCATGACAGACTGATGCAATGGGCTTATTTGCTGCAACCATAGCCTCAATAATAGCAATTGAATCTTGGTCATTTGCTAAATCCCAAAGCAGACCATGCCCTCCTGGATACATAACAGCATCATAATCCTCTGGCTTTATATCTGAGAGCTTAGAAGTATTAGCAAGAACTGCCTGAGCATCGGAATCGCTTTTGAATCGTTCAGTGGCAGCAGTCTGAAAGTCTGGCTCATCACTTTTTGGATCAATTGGTGGTTGTCCACCCTTTGGCGATGCCAATGTGATATTGGCCCCTGCATCCAGCAAGGTAAAGTAAGGAGCCGCAAACTCCTCCAGCCAAAAACCAGTCTTAAGACCTGTTTCTCCTAATTTATTATGCGATGTGAGTATTATTAAAACATTCATCATGTGATCTCTATATGTAGTTGGTGGCAAATCAATAGGGTCAGACTCTATTGATTATGGTCTCCAATACTGAAGTCTTGATCCAAAAAAAAGCGGGCCCTAATTAATTCAGAGTCCGCTCTTTTTATGCCTAGGATTTAACGAATGCTTTTTATAGGCGGGCAATAATTTGCTGAGTGAACTCAGTAGTAGATGCACTGCCACCTAGGTCGCCAGTCAAATGTTTACCTGAAGCCAGCTGGGCATCTAGCGCTTCACGCAGACGTGTAGCTTTCTCATGTTCTTCAACGTGATCCAACATCATTGCTGATGCGAGCATCAATGCGGTTGGGTTGGCTAATTGCTTGCCGGTGATATCAGGGGCTGATCCGTGCACAGCTTCGAATATAGCCGCATCTTCACCGATGTTACCGGATGGCGCCAAGCCTAGGCCGCCAACTAAGCCAGCAATCTCGTCGGATAGAATATCGCCAAACATATTGGTCGTGATCAAGACATCGAACTGGTTGGGGTTGAGTACTAACTGCATCGCACAGTTGTCGACAATGCGTTCATCAATTTTTAGCTTATCAGCGTATTTTTTACCGATGTTAGTTGCAGTCTCTAAGAATAGGCCCGTGAGTTTTTTTAAAATATTCGCTTTATGCACGATGGTGACACGCTTGCGGTTGTTTCGAATGGCCCAATTAAAGGCGAACTCGGAAAAGCGGGTGCAGCCATGGCGGGTGATAATGCCAGAGGCCTCGGCCACAGCATGTGGGTCATCGGCAATCGGAATATAGTGTTCGACACCGACATAGAGACCTTCTAGATTTTCACGAATCAGGACTAAATCAACGTTCTCAAAGCGTCCGCCGACTAAAAAGCTACGTGCTGGGCGGACATTAGCGAAAAGTTTAAATTCCTCACGTAAACGGACATTAATAGAGCGGAAACCATCCCCTACAGGCGTCGTCAGAGGCCCTTTCAGCGCAAGTTTTGTCTTGCGAATACTAGCGATAGTATTTTCTGGGAGAGGGTCGCCATGGGCATCTACTGCCGCCATACCGGCGAGTTGTGTATCCCAATCAAACTTTGCGCCTAATACATCTAAAACTTGTAATGTGGCATCTACGATTTCGGGACCGATGCCATCACCGGGAATTAGGGTTGCGGGTATTCTTTCCACTGAAAATGAACCTCATTGTGTGTACTTTTTACTTTCTGTGCCTCAGATGAGGCGTAGCTACATTATCTCGCCCCTAGCTAAGGGTGCAACCATTTATGCAAAATCTTTAAGCCCAATATGGCATAGAGAGGGCATAGAGATATAAAAAAGGCACCTATTTATAGGTGCCTAAATAGGAAAAACTAGCTTAGCTATCAGCTAGTTAGAACGTATGGAGTGTTGAAAGTCACATGCTGGCCCAGTAACGAGCAATGGCATAATGCATTAATATTTTTACACTGTGATGACGCTGACTTCACCTAATCGGCTACACTTGCGATTAAGTCGTACTCAGTGGCCTCTTCAATATTGACCTTGATGATGTCACCAACGGCCAAATTTTCACCACCATAAACGCGAACTACGCCATCAATCTCAGGTGCATCGGCGTAACTCCTAGCGGTGGCGACTTCCTCATCAATGGTATCGATCAACACATCTAAGCTACGGCCAACTTTTTGTTCCAACTTATCTTCACTAATCTCTGCTTGTGTTTGCATAAATCTGTGCCAGCGTTCTTCTTTAACTTCATCCGGCACTTGATCTTCAATGGCATTCGCAGTTGCCCCCTGTACCGGTGAATACTGAAAACAGCCAACCCGCTCGAGCTGAGCCTCACGTAGAAAATCGAGTAACTGCTGGAAATCATCATCAGTCTCGCCGGGGAAGCCAACAATAAAAGTACTGCGAATGGCAATATCTGGGCAGATTTCACGCCAGCGATTAATTTGCGCCATGGTGTTGCTGCTTGATGCTGGACGTTTCATCGCTTTCAGGATGCGTGGACTAGCATGCTGAAATGGTACATCGATATACGGCAGAATCTTACCTTCAGCCATCAACGGGATAATTTTTTCGACATGTGGGTAAGGGTAAACGTAATGTAGACGTACCCAAATGCCTAATTCTGATAATGCAGAGCAGAGATCGAGTAGGGTGTTTTGGTAAACCCGGCCACGCCACATCTGTGCCTCATTACGGATATCGAGGCCATAGGCGCTGGTGTCTTGCGAAATAATCAGTAATTCTTTCACCCCAGCAGCGGCTAGTGCCTCTGCTTCTTGCATAATGCTACCGAGCTCTCGACTCGCTAGTTTGCCGCGCATCGAAGGGATAATACAAAAACTGCATTTGTGATTGCAGCCTTCAGAAATCTTGATGTAAGCGTAGTGTTTGGGCGTTAATTTGATGCCCTGTGGTGGAATTAAACTCGTAAAGGGGTCGTTCTTGATGGGTACTGCAGAGCGAATACTCCGCATAACACTATTGACATCCTGTGGCCCAGAGATACTCAAGACTTCAGCTGGGATGGCGTCCACATCTTCAGGGTTGACGCCCATGCAGCCGGTAACAATTACCTTGCCATTTTCTTCTAAGGCTTCAGCGATGGTTTCTAATGATTCTTGTTTTGCTGAATCAATAAAGCCACAGGTGTTTACGACTACGGCATCTGCACCGTCGTAGTCAGGTGCAATCTCATAACCTTCTGAGCGCAGTTGCGTAATAATGCGTTCTGAGTCGACTAGTGCCTTCGGGCAGCCGAGACTAATAAGACCAATTTTTGGCATAGAACTGTTGTTAGTTGAAGTCACTGTGTTCGCTATCGCAAGGTTGGAGTGCTAAAGTGAGAACCTTCACATTGCACTATAAAAGCATCATTTTCTTACAGTTCTTAGCCAGTTAAGCCTATGGGCCAAATTCTTATTTCTGCCGCACATAAATCCTCCGGCAAAACAATTATAAGCAGCGGTATCTGTGCCGCGCTAGTTGCACGTGGTTTGCGCGTACAACCATTCAAAAAGGGTCCTGATTATATCGATCCTATGTGGTTAAGCACAGCAGCAAAACGAGATTGTTATAACTTAGACTTTTGGACACAAAGCGATGTCGAGATTACGACCTTATTCAAAAGTAAAAGTGCAGATGCTGACTTTACTCTGATTGAAGCCAATAAGGGGCTTTATGATGGCCTGGATCTGGATGGCTCGAATAGTAATGCGGCATTGGCAAAGCTCTTAGGTAGTTCGGTTGTGTTGGTGTTGGATTGTCGTGGCACGATTCGAGGGGTTGCACCTTTGTTATTGGGCTACCAACAGTTTGACCCTGAGGTGAATATCAGCGGTGTGATTCTGAATTTTGTCGGTGGTGCACGACACGAACAGAAATTACGTGAGGTGATAGCACGTTATACCGATATCCCAGTCCTAGGTGCAGTGCAACGAAATGATGAGGTATTCGTAGAAGAGCGTTACCTCGGTTTAATCCCAAGCAACGAGGATGCAATTGCTAATGCACGCGTGCAAGCCTTGGCGGCGGTGATTGAGCAACAGGTGGATTTGGATCTGTTATTACAAAACGCTGCTGTCATCGAGCAGGGTGATAGCATCATGCCAATTAGCAGCCCCTCCATGCCCTCACGCCGATTACGTGTGGCTTACGCCCATGATGAGGCTTTCGGCTTTTACTATCCAGATGATTTAGAGACTTTCACTGCACTGGGTGCTGAACTATTGCCTTTTAATAGTCTGCAAGATGAACGGTTACCAGAGGCAGATGCTTTGTTTATTGGGGGTGGCTTTCCTGAACGCAAAGCACAGCAGTTAGAACATAACAGCAGCTTACGTCATGAGATTAAGCAGGCATTAGTGAATGGTATGCCCGCTTATGCAGAATGTGGTGGTCTGATGTATCTATGTAATGCCATCGTGGAAAAAGGTCAGCGCAGTGAGATGGTTGGACTGATTGATGCAGACTGCGTGATGAGTGATAAACCCCAAGGTCGTGGTTATACCTGTTTTAAGGATACCGCTGAGAGTCTGTGGCAGCCAACACGGACTGCAAGTATGAACGCACACGAATTTCATTACTCACAGCTATCAGAGTTAGGGCAGGACTATGCTATGAGTTTTAGCGTTACACGCGGACAGGGGATTAGCGGTAAGCAGGATGGTTTACGTGTACACAATACACTAGCTTGCTATACACATCAGCGACACACCGAGCAAAATCAGTGGATTAGTCGATTTTTAGCCTTTGCCGCGAGTTGTACGCGGTAAAGGTTAATAGTGTGGGCTGGTATACTTACCCATATCATATTTAAAAAATTCGGAAGGTTTAGGTTAAATAGATGGAAAATATTAGTGTTTCAGAAGTAGCAGCAGGACAAATTAAAAAAGCGGCAATCGAATCTCAAGTGGATATGCTGCCATTACGTTTAGCAGCGACTAAAAATGCCGATGGCTCACTGCACTACGGTATGGGTTTTGATGATGTTGGTAATGCAAAGGGTGAAGATGTCAGTTTTGAATCTCATGGTGTGACGATCGTAGTCGCTAAAACAAGCCTTCCACTACTACAAGGTACCGTAATTGATTACGTCGAATTAGAGCCGAAACAATTTCACTTTGTTTTTCTCAACCCAAATGACCCGAACTACAAGCCACCTGCAGAAGAGTCTGCAGAATAGCTTAAGAAATTAATTAGGCTTCCTTGAAACCACTCATGCGCATAACACAAAGCCGTATTTTGTTGCTCGTATTTGTGTGTAGCCAGCTACTGCTATTGGCCGCTGCATTTGGTGTGACAGAGCCGCAGCGTAGCATTGTCTTAGCGGTTAGCTTATTGCTCTTGATCGCGATCAGAGTGTGGTTGCAATACATGCAGCCTAGCGAAGTTATAACGGATTGGATTCAACGTATCCGAGCAGGTAACTTTGATGATCAGTTGCGCCTTAAGTCTGTCGATGAGTACAGCGAGCTTGATCAAGATCTAAGTTTTATTACTGAAATGCTACGCTCTTTATCACGCGATGCCGAGATACAAGTGCAGAGGCATACCGCTTATATTGCTCAGAAAACACGTTCATTATCTATCCTTTATGATATTGCCAGTAGTATTAATAGCTCAGAAAACGTCGATTCCTTATTAACCAGATTTTTACATACCACCAGCGAATTAATTAACTCATCAGCAGCTAGTGCAACAGTCACTAATGATATTGGTAACCAACAGCTAATAAACCATATTAACTGTGATGATGAAGGGTTGTTGCGATACGCCGAACATTGCCAAGAATATATTAAAGAGACTGCTGGTGTTGAGACCTTCCCTTTACTGCAAGCAAATGTCAGTGTTTGTAATAAAGATATCTGTCGGCGGTTTTTCTCTTCAGAAAAGACACATTTACTACTCATTCCTTTGCAATACCATGGCAAGTTACTCGGTGTTTTTAGCCTCTATCTGCCAGAAGAAAGTCTGAATGACTTTGAAGATTTACAAGAGACTCTCACCAGTGTTGGCCGACATTTAGGTGCAGCGATTGAGCGAGAAAAGCTAGATGAACAAAAAACACAGCTATCAATCATGCGCGAGCGTACGCATATTGCGAATGAGTTGCATGATTCACTGGCGCAAACTTTAACTAGTATCCGCTTTAGAGTGCGGTTATTAGATCAAAGTCTGCAGCAGGGTAATGAAGTTCAAGTATGGGATGAATTAGAGAAGGTTGAAGCGACTGTTACTGAAGCGCATGCTGAGATCCGAGAGCTGATTGCGCATTTCCGCTCACCAACTGTTTTGGCTAATCTTATTTCGGCTGTAGAGCAAACTATAGAGCGGTTTCGTCAGATTAATGATGATATTCAGATCTTTTTTCAGAATGAGTGGCCTGAGACTAATTTACCCGCTGAGACGGAGTTCCATGTTTTGCGTATCATGCAGGAGTCGCTGAATAATATCCGTAAACATAGTGAAGCAGAAAATGTGCGCATTATGATGGCTGGCGATCAGCAGGGCAGCTATAAAGTATTGATAGAAGATGATGGTGTGGGCTTTAAAGAGCCACAAAGCAGTAGTCACAGTGGCGAACATATTGGCCTCTCCATCATGCAGGATCGTGCCCGCCGTTTTGGTGGTGTACTGGAAATAGAAAGTGAACCGGGCGAAGGAACACGAATTGTTCTAGAATTCAGTCATGAACCATAAACAACTAACTAAGGTGAGGGTACACAATTGCGCGTACTGATTATCGACGACCACACGTTATTTCGTGATGGCTTACAAGGATTATTAGAGCGACATAATATTGAGGTCGTAGCCTCACTTGGTGACGGCCAAGAAGGTATTCGTCTCGCTCAAACGCTATTACCAGATATCGTCCTTTTGGACATGCGTATGCCGACGATTACAGGTCTTGAGGTATTGAAGAATCTGCAGGCAAATAAGTTCGAAGCGCCAGTAGTGATGTTAACTACCAGCAATGATGAGCGAGATCTAGTAGAAGCTTTACGCAACGGTGCCAAGGGATATCTCCTAAAAGAAATGGAGCCTGATGATGTGGTGGCAGCATTGCGTGAGATCGTTAAAGGTGAGACGGTGGTTGCACCAAATCTGACCCAGATCTTGGCGCGTGTGGTCAAGGGTGAGCCTATCCTTGAAACAGAGCCTAGCCCGATTGATGACCTGACTCCGCGGGAGGCAGAGATTCTTAGTCTGCTTGCTGAAGGTCAAAGTAATAAAGTGATTGCACGTAATCTGGGCATCTCTGATGGCACAGTGAAACTGCATGTGAAGGCAATCTTACGTAAATTAAATATTCATTCACGGGTTGAAGCTGCAGTGATTGCAGTTGAGCATGGCCTACGTGCAAGTAAACAAAACTAAGATTGAAGCTATAGCGCAACGATGAAAACATTTGATCAGTTAGTGGCTGATGCGACCGCAGGCATTGAAGAATGGATGCCATGGGATTTGCAGTCAGCCCTAGAGCAACAGCCTAATCTATTGATGATTGATGTACGTGAGGCCGATGAATTTCAGAGTATGCAGATCAAAGGCTCACTGAATATTCCGCGTGGTATTTTAGAGGCAGCCAGTGAGTATGGTTTTGATGAAACTGAACCGCGTTTGGCAGATGCTCGCGCTGAACAGGTGATTGTGATTTGTCGCTCGGGTCGGCGTAGCTGTTTGGCAGCCGACACCCTAAAGCAGTTAGGTTTTGAAAAGGCTATCTCATTAAAGACCGGATTGCGTGGCTGGAATGACGCAGATGCAGAATTGGTTGATCAGGCACAAAATTTGGTCGACGGTGATGTTGCTGAAGTTTACCTCTCGCCAAAGGTAGTGAACCCATAATCTAAGCTAGTCTAAATGACTATTTATTCAGCATCACTTCGGCGATTGTAGTAGTCATAAAATTCAAATTTCGTGATAACACCTTCACCGCTAGTATCATATTTCTCGAATACTTCTTGTTTGCCTAGAGAGTAAATTTCTTGTGCTTCTTGCAGTGTAATCTGTTGATTGTGATCGCGATCAGCATGCCAAAACAGCCCATCTTTTAAATCCATACCACCCCCTAATGCGGATGCCTGCCCAGCATAAATTGCAGTTAGTAGGTGTAATGTCAGTATGTATTTAGTCATTAGAAATCCTTATCTTATATCGCTAATTGATAACACCAGTCTACTTGCATAGTTAATAACTTAACAAGTTCCTCAAGTATAGGTCTTTTACAGATTAAACCTTAGGTAAAGTAGGCTTATTGTCAGATCGAAAGTAAGCCCTTATTTGTTGCCATAACTTGCGGATGCCACGCCATAAACGAGGTAGCAACCAGACTAAGAATAGTATGAACAAGAAGAGTAATAAGCAGAATAGAAGAGGATGAGTAAGGGCCGTCCAAAGACCTGCAATCACGAGTAAATCTTCAGCTATTGAGAAGGTCCAATTGCTGAAAGGCTCAGGTGATGTATTGATTATTAGGCGGGTGCCTGTTTTGCTAGCGTGGGTGGCTGCACTTAGCCCACCACCAACTACAGCAGCGGCTAATGCTAAAGTAGGTGATATTTCAATAACTGCACTGGCTGCTAATAAAGCGCCCGCCGGAATTCTAATAAAGCTGTGGATGGCATCCCAGATGCTATCTACACCAGGTATTTTATCGGCAAAAAATTCGACCGCAAACATCAATCCAGCTGCCGCTATAACGAGTGGATTTTGTAGCAAATACAAGCTATCGGATAATACTAATTGTCCATTATTAGCACCTATTCCCAAGACTAAGATGGTTGCATATAGATTGATACCACTAGCCCAGGCCACGCCCATGGTCAAAGCAATAATGCTGATAATTTGTTGGTATTCAGCCATACAGTGGTTGCTAGTAGATTAAGAATTATTCAGCATACGTTATGCCGATAGATGTTGTGGATGACAAATAACCATTAGTTGCCTATAAATTAAGCTGCTAATGGTTATTTTTTTAGGTCACTGATGAGCTCTGTGGCCAAGCTGGGCTGGTAGATCTAGGAGATATTAATACTGCAATAAGCTATGAGATTTGCCGAAAGAGGCTAATTGCTTGCGACCAGCAAGTTGATTTAACTCGATAACAAAGGCAAATTCATGCAGATGACAATTAAAGTTTTGTAATAATTGGGCAGCTGCATTGGCAGTTCCACCTGTAGCCAATAAATCATCAATGAGTAAGACACGCGCACCGTCTTCGATGGCATCTTTGTGTATTTCTAGAGAATCTTCGCCATACTCTAGTTGATAACTGACGGAGTAATGCTCAGCTGGTAGTTTTCCTGGTTTGCGTATTGGGATGAAGCCGACACCTAAGGCATGGGCTAAGGGTGTACCAAATATAAATCCGCGTGATTCAATGCCAATAACATAATCAATCTTTGCATCAATGTAGCGCAGTCTAAATTGCTCTATGACGTGGCTAAAGGCATCAGCTGACTTGAGTAAGGTAGTAATGTCACGATACAAAATACCTGGTTTGGGAAAGTCTGCGACAGTGCGGATATAGTCTTGTAGTTGCATAGTACTTGAGGTCCATTCATTAATTGAGACTTAGACATCGCTCCAACGACGCACCAGGTTGATATAAGCTGAGTCAACTTGCTTGGTATAAGTTTCTGTTGGTTGTTTACGTAATAGTTTTTCACGAGCACAGCTTAGTTGATACAGTAACTCACGTTTTTCAGCATCACGTACAGAGCTTTGTACCCAAGTTACAGCAACCTGACGTTTACCTTGGGTGACCTGCGCAACGCGGTGACGACTACTTGCAGGGTAGAGTACAGCATCACCAGCTGGATACTTGATTACTTGCTCACCTAGAGGAGTCTGAATCACAAGTTCACCTCCTTCATATTCTTCAGGGGAATTTAAAAATATTGTGATCGCAATATCTGATCGGTATTTGTCTTGCCCACCCATGATTGGATCATCAATATGTTCACCATATTCCATGCCAGTTTCATAACAAGCATAAAATGGGCTAGCAATACGTAAGGGTAGAGCCGCACGTTGGTAGGTTTTATGTCGTAATAGATTAGTCATGACCAAGGCATTTAACTGTTGTGTTAGCGGATCATTCATAGCCAGCTCTTGGTTGTTTTTAACCATTGCTGCAACATCCCCTGCACTGAGTTTGCCATCGATAAACTGCGCTTTTTTTAGCAGTTCAGCAATTGCCTTGAGTTGTTGTGTGCCTAGCACCTGTTTAAGTTGGATAAGCAAAATATAATTCTTCCCGTTATACTGCGTTTTTATAAGACTACTATCTAAAATAAAGTCCTAAGCCATGATACTGAAAGTTATTGTAGATGAAAGAACCATTCCGATCGAAGTTCCAGATTATATGCTTGCTGAGGCAGCTGATTTTTTCTCTCGAATGGATAGTGATATGGATGCAGGTTGGCAAATGAGCCGGCAATGGGTGGAAAAACCTGATGGTATTCAGCGGTGCCAAATTGCAGCTGACAAAATACTGACAGCCTTGGAGTCTGGTGACGAAAAAATAGCAACATTAATGGCGGGTTATATTTTACGTACACTGCCCGGGGTGGATCGCGCCGATATCGATACTGGTGGTGATATGAGTCAGACTGAATTTGCTATGGCAGATAGCTAGTCTAATCACCTAGCCCAATCGTATTTGCATAAGAAAGTGAGGGTGATCTAGCTCTGACTGAATACTCTCTTTGAGTTCAAACCCTATCGCCTGATAAAAGCCACAGGCCTCTTCACGTGCATGTAGATAGCAACCTGTCACACCTCGGTTACGTGCATCGGCAAGTAACTGCATTACCAGCTCACGACCAATCCCCAGTCCTTGAAATTCAGTGGCGACTGCCATATAGCGAATACGAGCAGACAATTGCTGAGCATTTATTGTTTCGTAATGAATCCGTCCAATACCTATGATGTTGTTATCTTCAGTCAAACAAATCCGGTGATAGGCCTGATCCTCTAAGGCGTCACGCTCAGAGCCTAGCGCAAGGCCAAAAGGGCTCCTGAGCTGCTGCCAGCGGAATTGATAATAGGCTTGCCATTGCTCATTAGTTACTGGAGTGCCGTAATGAAATGATGGCATGGCCAAAATTAATTAGGCGAATACGACCCATGTCGTAGCAATATATTTACTGCCTTTTTCTAAGGCGACACCACGGTGCTCATGAGTCCAAAAGGGTGGGAATAAAATAAGACTGCCTTGAGAGGGCGTGATTTTAAGCTCCTGTGATGAGAATTCAGTTTCACCACCTGGGCCTTCGACATCGTTTAGATACCAAATGGCGACTAACTGACGTTGGCTAAATTCATGGCTACCACCATCGATATGCCAGTGATAAAACTCACCGGGTAGCGTACGTTGCAGGCCATAACCCATATCTTTAAATGAACCAGAGAAGAATGGAAACTGCAGACGAAATTCTCGAAGAGCAATGCCTAAAGATCGGAATAGTGCACGATCTACATCCTGCCAATGTGGTTTGCCACTAACGACAAGATCAGTGGAACGTTTAATGCTGCTGTCTTCATTTGCCATTTGGCCGACACGACCCAGATATTGATCTTCTGGAGAGGCCTCAAAACGCTGAATCACATCGGCACAGAATTCTGCTGCTAAAGCATTTTTCTTTTCAAAAACAAAGCTTCCAGGTTTGCATTCCTGAATGGTTACTAAACGGTTTTCTTTCATTCTTTAAAGGCTTCGGCAGTCAAAAAGGCATCGATCTCTGAGCTTGTTTTTTGTGCGGCAAAAAGGCTTAGACATTGCTGCATTATATCATGCCAATAGTGCCTGCTGCGGCTTACCCAGATCGCTAACTTCTCATAGTTATGATCTTGATGCCATTGATTGTAAGCGCTTATAAAAGAGGGGCAGAGTTCTTTTCGTGTTGCGTTCATGTTGCCAGCATAAAAATGGATGGAGGCTGTGCTTTCATCTTCAATCAGGGCCGGTAAGGTCGATAATGCATCGGCAAATAAATCTTTAATTGCACGAAGCTTGAGTTCAACACGCGGGTTATTGATCTCAAGTAATAGTTTTTTCCAATCAGGTCCAATAATCTGACTCGCCTTAATTTCACCGATTTCATGTAGCTTGATTGCCTCAGCCTCGACTTTGGCCATAGTATGTAAGGCCATATGCATATCTTCTTCAAATGGGTAGTATTTCATTGCCCTAGACATGCCATTTTCATTGCCATGCCAGCGCCATTCTTGAACCCTTTCCCAGATCATTCGAGCAATAGATTGTTGGCGAATGAAGATGTTGTTTCCCAAGGTCATAGCTGGTGGTGAGGCAAGATCACGCGCATATTCTTGACCACTAATAAATATAGTAAAGTCGTGATGTGATTCACTGCTTAACTTTTCAGCAAGGAAAAAATGTGGTGTCTGGTTAGCGCCAAGCCCACCACTATAAATTAAGCCATGTGAATTAATTTGTTGGTTAATGGTGACGGTGTCAAAAGGATCAGTCTGTTGGCCGTTGATATTCAGGTTTTGAAAATCATCATCTTCAAGCTGCTCCCAGACTGCTTCACGTTTAGTCACCCATTGGCCTACTGGCCCGCTGGTGAGGTTGTCTTGATAATCTAGTTTCTCTGACCAACGATAGAACTCACGCATTTTCATTAGATAAATGCAGAGGGTGAAATTGCCGGCATGACGGGCATCGGCAATGTTGCAGTTATGTTGAACCTGCGCAGAAAGGAGATCGGTATTCATAGGTTTAGAGGTATAATCGGCTTGCTATTAAATTACAAGCAAGACAACAATGTTTGTCCTAGTATTAAATGCGTACAGTGGATTAGAGATTAGTAAAAGATATGGCCAGATTAAAAGCGAAATGGAATCAGACACAGCATGAGCGCTCTCCAGAGCAGATTGCTTCAGTGGTCAGTAGTAATATTTGGATGCTTGCAGCCGATAGCTGCTTGAGTCTTGAAAATGAAGGTTTTGAAACCAATACCCATTCACAACGTATGGATGTTATCTGTGAATTCCTCGCCTTTTCACTGCATGTGGTCGATCGCATGACCTTTGGTGAATTAGAAGAGGAGGAGCGTGTACGCTTTATCAATGCTTTAGGCGTTAATCTAGCGAATTTAGTGCATGATAATCGCTTGGATTCAAATGGCCCAGGTGAGCATCGCAAGCAATTTATTGCGCTACTAAATGTGCGTATGGATGAATACTCTGAGTGTGATTACGACATTGATGAAGGGCCTGGCTTTGGTCTCAGACGTATTGCTGGTAATCATGTGATGGCAGTGATGGGCTCAAAAGACCAGAAGTGGATTCCTGATTATGTCATTGATATCGAAGCACCAAAGATAGTGAAGGGTATACAGCGTGTTATGACCGGTATGGGTGAGTCTTTAGATGATGCTGATTTTGAGATGCCACCAATTCCAGAAAATGGCACCTGGGGTGATGAGTAAGTATCTATCCTCAATCAGCCTAGTCATATTAATAGGCTTATGTTGGCAGGGTGTAGTGCAAGCACAACCACTGCTGCAGTCATCAATAGGACCTGAACGGATTGAACACTGCCATATTGGTAGTGCTGATGAGATTGTTGAGTTTTATGCACTGAACCATTACGTTTTATTTGCTCAAGCACAGCATAAGACAGCACAAGGTAAGCAGTCTCAAGTTCAGTTCTTAGTGACTTCTGACATGGCTTATTTTTATATTGCTAAGATTCGCTTATTACAAGGTGATGTCCGCGAGGCCTGTTTGAAGTTGCTGGCTAGGGAAGTGGATTATCAATTGGTCGCACCGATGGCCGGCCTACTTGAAAGAAAACCTAGGCATCATTTTTTGTTCTTTGAGAAATTACCCAATCGCAGTCGTTGCGCTGCAGAGAAGCTAGGCTGTGCGAGCTGGTCGCAATGGTCAGAAGACTCTGAGGGCGAGTATTTACTGACAGCTTACCGTTATTCTTTGAAGCAGAAAGTACATTTTGAGCAGGCAGTAAGGGTACGAGTAGGCGATAAGCAAATAGCACCAGGACGTGGCAAGTTGAGTGCATTTGCGCGCCTGCAATATGTGCGACGTTTACGTAATGAGGTGAATGAAAGTCCATCGGATAGGGAAGAGGCAAAAACGTTTTATCAGCAATTACTAGAAAGTACTGATCACGGGTTACCGCTTTTAAGCCTAAGGCAGTTGCCAGAACAGGGCTGGGATCTGACAGTAATTGATCGCCAGAAAGGATTGGTTTTTACTGTCATGCAGGGCGATCAGCTAGAGCTGTACCCGCAAAGTAGGGAGTACTACCGGCACTTATCAGCCCAGTAGAGTGATGCTAAAAGACATCGCTAACTTAGAGGCTAGCGATGTCTACGCAATCTGTATTATTTAGCCCAACTTGAGAAGTTGTCAGCGGTCTTTTCTTGACCATCACTAAAGCCTGCTGAGTAAGCTTCGCTTAAACGCTGCTCTTCACGCTCTGGGTGACCTAAGTAACCACCTTGCCAACCTAATACGTATTCTGGGTCAACGCCCTGCGATTCCATTGAAGTAATTGTGTCGCGATAAGTTTGATCCATTATTTTGCTCCTGTTTAAAAATGTATAAATAGTGCGGCGTTTATTAAAACGCTTCAAATCTTTTCAGTGCGATGCCTGCATCTATAGCCTTCTGAGCTATATCAGCGCCAGCGCGAAGTGTATCTGCTTTTCCTAAATGCTTCAGCATAATGGCAGCAGAATAACGCAAACAGTCTTGTGCCGGGCCTGCTTTCCCATCCAATGCGGCTAAACCGGCTTCAGCGCTAACCTTGGCGAGTGCTTCAACGTCGACTACGGCATCTTCGCCTTCAATCTCGCGTAATACCGATGCTGGCACTGGCTCACAACGTTGAGATTGATCAATACCTAGGTCTGCAGGGGTCATATTGACCTCTTCTAGGGCGCCATCAAGGCCGTGATATTCAAAATACTTAGCTGGCTTGTTGAGTGCCGGTGTAATGCCACCTTCAACACCTCGAATGATCACACTGGAATCAAAGCCTGCAAGTTTCGCTAAGGCTTCATATACCGGTGGATAGGGTTTATGTACATAACCAGTCATCAGGTGTGTCGATAGCTTGCCACAAATGGGCTTTAGTAAGACCTCAACCGTAGTCAGTACGGGACGCTTAATAATACGTTTACGTAGGCCGACTAAATCATGTAATGGCTTACAAAATTGTGCTTGATCAATATACGACCAACCACAATCAGGGTCATTAATCTTAGCTACTGCCTGTTGTGGACTCAGATCCACTGCCTTGCCTGCTGCACGTATAACTTTACGGTGTGTCACGCCAAATTTAGGGCCGACATCTTCCAGGCCATGGCTCTGTGCTGGTAAGCCACAGGCGGCTAGTAAGGCGGGTAAAAAGGCCATCACTGGAGCACCACGCATATAGCCATCGTAAGGCTCAGCGATATCAATCACGTGATCGACTTCTGCAGTGACGCGATCACAGGCATCTAGCAGGGCTTGTAAGCTGCCACCATTTTCATCGCTGGTCTCACGTTTCATACGCAAGGCGATCAGGTAAACGGCGCTTTGGACTGGGTCAATTTGATCACGCAGGATATATTTCAGCGTATCTCTAGCCTCTTCAAAGGAAAGATTCTTACTGTATTCTGGGCCAGTTGCGACACGTCCGACGACGCTGCGCATAAAGGCATCAATCTCTGATTGGGTGCGATCTAGTTCTACTGTCACAGTCTATATAATCCTTAAACGGTTGCCGAGCATACAAAATGTGCTGTGAATCCTATATATCCCTATGGAGGGGCGGTTAAGCCATTGATTTAAAATGATTTAATGTGTTCTTTTGGGTGACTCAACCGGGGTATTCGGCAGCCCCCTGCTTTGTTTTAAACTACGTGGCTTAAAACATGACAGGATTAAACCTTATGGATGAGTCGGAAGAGATTGATTTCGCCAGTGGCATACAAGCTTTTGAGTCTAAACACTTTGCACGAGCGATGCAGTTGTTGTCGCCATTAGCTGCTCTAGGCTATGCCGATGCACAACATCGTTGTGCCATTATGCTGCAAAACGGTCTTGGCAATAAGGCCAATCCAGAAGCGGCTTTTCGTTGGATGAATGCTGCTGCTGAGCAGGGACACCCATTGGCACAACACGGCTTGGGTTTCATGTATATGGAAGGTGACTGCGCAGAAAAAGATGGTGAGAAAGCAGCTTTTTGGTTTACCAAGGCAGCTGAACAAGGTCTAGCGGGTTCACAAACAACATTAGCAATGATGTATGAGCAGGGCACGTTGATTGAGAAGGATGAAGAAAAGGCTAAGGAATGGTACAAAAAAGCGGGTTTTTAGTATTTTAAGTAACCGCCTATTTATCCATAAGTTATTGCTTCGATTAAGATTTTAAAGAATTAACAGCAGAGTTAGCATGCGTCCCGCTTATTTAAATAATATTCTTGATAAAGAGTTTCATGCCGCCCAATCAGGTCAGCACACCCCAGTTATGTTATGGGGGCCGCCTGGTGTTGGTAAGTCGCAAATCGTGGCGCAAGTTGCTGAACGTAATCAAGTGGCAATGATTGATATCCGTTTGTCACAAATGGAGCCTAGTGATCTACGCGGGATTCCATTTCAACAAGAAAACTCTGTTGAGTGGGCAATCCCAGCAATGTTGCCAGATGAGAAAAGACATGGTGTTAAAGGGATTTTATTTTTAGATGAAATCACATCAGCGGCTCCCAGTGTTTCAGCTGCCGCCTACCAACTGATCCTAGATCGTCGTTTGGGTCAGTATGAAGTACCAGAAGGCTGGGCTATTTTAGCGGCTGGTAATCGTCAAGGAGATAGGGGGGTCACCTATACCATGCCAGCACCTTTAGCGAACCGCTTCTCGCATTATGAAGTCGATGTGAACTTAGATGATTGGGTGGCTTGGGCCTATGCCAATGAGATCGATGAACGTGTTATCGCCTTTCTACGATTTCGACCTGATCTGATCTTTAGTTTTGATGCGGCACAGAATCCAATGGCCTTTCCAACACCACGGTCTTGGGAATTCGCCAACCGAGCCTTACACAAGTTTGAGCAGAGTCAGGAAGTGTTATTGGAAAGCTTGCAAGCCTGCGTCGGTGCAGCAGCAGGCATTGAATTGAATGCCTTTGTTGAACACCTAGAAGATATGCCAGATCTAGATGCGATAGTCAGTGGCACTGAAGCTTCAGTACCAACTGAAATTGATCTGCAATATGCAGTTGCTACAGCTTTAGTTGGGCGTGCAATCCGTGCCGAAGAAGGCACTGCAGGTAACCTTATTCTTGGCAATATCTTGCGTTATGCTCAGCTTTTCCCACAACGTGAAATGGGTGTGATGATGATCTCTGATATGCACCGCGCCATTGGTGAGCGGCTCTTTGCAGTCGAAGAATTTGCACTATGGGCAGATTCTGTTGCCGACCTTATGTTATACGAAGCCTAAGATCATCAGTCGATAAGGCCTAGCTATGGACACCGATAAGGTTGAAACAAAACTAGCTGCAGCACGGACCCGGTTGATTTTGGATAAGCCCTTTTTAGGCGCCTTGGTATTACGTATGCCACTGCAACAGGGTGATTCTGCTTGGTGTATTACAGCAGCCACTGATGCCAAAAAAATCTTTTATAACTATGATTATATTCTTGCGCTGACCCCAGCAGAGACGCAATTCGTATTAGCCAAACAAGCCTTACATTGTGCTTTATCGCATTTTGCGCGGCGCCAACACCGGATTAAACATTTGTGGGATTTGGCCTGTGATTATGCTGTTAGTCCACTATTAATTGATGAAGGGCTACAGGCGCCACCGGGTACATTTCTAGAAGAAAGTTATCGTGGTTTAAGTGCTGAAGAGATTTATCCTTATTTACAAGATAAAGATGATGGTGACGCCGAGACTGGTGGTAAGCAGGAAGCAGGTAGTGATCCATCAACTGACCCAACCGATGAACAAGATCAGTCAGCTAGCGATAAACCCCCTGGGCCAGATCCTGATGATGAATCTGATGGTGGTAGTAGTTCTGACCCGCAACAAGACCCTGAACAACAGCCAGATGATGAGGCGCAAGGACAAAGCCAAGAGGCAAGCTTGAGTCAGCAGGAATTAGATAATCTCTCAGTGCAATGGCAGCAACGCTTAGCAGGTGCTGCCCAACAGGCGCAGCAGGCCGGTAAGCTGAGTGCAGGTATGGCGCGCATGGTCGAATTAATGCTGCAGCCTAAGTTGCCTTGGCGTGCTTTATTAGCCCGTTTTATGGTGGCAACTGCGAGAGATGATTATAGCTATGCACGGCCTTCCTCTAGGCGTGGTGGGTCTGCCATTTTTCCAAGCTTGCGTAGTTCACAGGTGAATATTGTGGTGGCATTAGATATCAGTGGGTCTATCAGTGGACAAGAGATACAAGAGTTTATGACCGAGATCGATGCGATTAAAGGCCAACTGCGCGCGCGTGTGAGCTTACTTGCCTGTGATGAAAAACTGGTGAAAGGAAGTCCATGGTTATTTGAAGCGTGGGAAGAATTCAAACTGCCTAAAAGTTTTCGTGGTGGCGGTGGTACCGACTTTCGACCTGTGTTTGACTGGGTTGAAAAACAAGATCAAGCCCCTGAGTTATTGGTCTATTTTAGTGACTGCTTAGGACACTTTCCTGAGTATCAGCCTAGCTATCCAGTATTATGGTTAGTCAAAGGTGGTAAACAGCCAGCCTTTGGACAACGGGTGCAACTAAACTAAGTGTATGGATTTAACTAACGAAGATACCTTGCGCTTAAATGTATTATTAGCGCAAAAGCCACAGGCCGTACGTATTGATGAGTCACGTATGGAAGTACATGCCTTAACCGAACGTGGTGAAGCTAAAGTAGTCTTGCATGCGACTGGTCGTGATGAGAAATATCTACGCAATGTACGTCAGTGGTTATCCACTCAAGTGTTAGGTTCTCCTGGTGGTTATCCGGTTTTTTTACGCCGTTGGACACGTATGGGCCAGGCGCGTGATGACAGCTTAGAAAAATTGCTATTACTGGGTGAGCCAGAAGCTATTGTTGCCGTAGTGCATGCCAGTGGCTTGACTAATGAGCTTGCTAAACGCGCTTGGTGGTGTGCGCCGAATGCCGATAATGCGCGTTGTATGCTAGAGAGCCAAGACGTAGTTACAGGTAGTATGGGGCCAGAATTGGCACAGTTTTTAGTTGAGTTTTTACCGTTTGAAGAGAGTTCGGCGGCGACTATGCGCTCAGTTCGTCTAGTCTTACAAGGCGACTTAGTGGATCAGGCAACCAAGGAATCTATTTGGCAGCGTGGCAAGCGTAAGAACACTTATTTTGTTGGTTTTTTACAGCAGTGTCCGGAATGTCTGCCTATAGAGCAGTTGCCACATGCTGACTTTCAGGTGATATCTGAGCAATTAACCAGGCTTGAAGTGAGTAATCCTTGGGCACAAAAAGTACAATGGCTACTCAGTGGTGAGGGGCAAGCGATGCTCGAAACCTATAGTTCAGTAATGAAGAAGCCAAGTGATCAAGATGTAGTGGTTACATTGTTTAATACGATGGGGCATTACTTCACGGTAGAAGAAACAGGTTTTCCGAAACCACGCCAAATTGAAGAAGTGCATGCATTTGTTGGCCACCTCATGCAAAATCCGCAGGGTGCACTGCATGAGCTACTACAAATTTGGCCACAGGCTAAATCTATTTGTAGTGCGATTATTTTTCTGTCCATGGTCAGTGAGAGTTTACTGGACCCCGTCTTTGGTGTGACTGATGCTATTGGCACAGTTATGCGAAAGCGTATCGCTCATTTGATTGAGCCTATTCAGCAGCAGGTAGCTGCATTACGATAATATGAGTTTATTACCCCTATTTATTGATTTAAAAGAGCAGCATTGTTTGGTCGTGGGTGGCGGTACAATCGCTGCTCGGAAGCTAGCTATGTTGTGTAAAGCAGGTGCTTACGTAACCGTAGTGAGCCCTGAAGTTTCTGCACAAGCTGAAAAGTTATGCCAAGAGTATAATTGTCAGATTGAACGACGTGCATTTGCAGAAGAAGATATTCAGGATCAACGCTTAATTATTGCAGCCACTTCCATTGCTACAGTTAATCAGCAGGTGAGTGAGCTAGCAAAAGCGAAAGGTATCTTGGTTAATGTTGCCGATGACTTTAGCCAAGGTGATGTTGTATTACCTTCTGTTATTGATCGGGACCCTATTCAAATTGCCATCACAACAGGTGGTGCCTCTCCAGTTTTGGCACGTATGATTCGTCGCAATCTAGAACGCCACATGCCAGCTGCTTATGGTCAATTAGCTAATTTGGTGGAAAAGTATCGAAGCCCAGTAAGCAAACAATTAACCGATGAAACACAGCGCCGACGATTCTGGGAAGACGTGTTGCAAGGACCGATTGCTGAATCAGTCTTTGCTGGTAATCTGCAGATTGCAGAACAGGCATTGAGTCAGCGTATTGTAGAAGAGGACTTTACTACAGATAGTCATGGTGAAGTTTATTTGGTGGGTGCTGGCCCGGGTGATCCTGACTTACTGACATTTCGTGCCCTGCGTTTGATGCAACAGGCAGATGCTGTAGTTTATGATCGACTAGTATCAGATGAGATTATGTCTCTAGTGCGTAAAGACGCTGAAAAGATTTATGCCGGTAAACAACGTTCTAACCATGCCATCCCACAGGAATCAATTAACCATCTGCTGGTTCGTTTAGCCAAGGAAGGTAAGCGTGTCTTACGATTGAAAGGCGGCGATCCATTTATTTTTGGTCGTGGTGGTGAAGAGATTGAGACTTTAATGGATGAGGGTGTGGCCTTTCAGGTGGTACCAGCAGTGACTGCAGCAGCAGGCTGTGCAGCCTATTCTGGTATTCCTTTAACTCATCGAGATCATGCCCAGGCCTGTATTTTTGTTACTGGTCATTTAAAAGATGGCAGTGTCGATCTGAATTGGAAAATGCTCGCACATAAGCAACAAACCATTGTTTTCTATATGGGTTTGTATGGCTTATCGATGATCTGTGAACAATTGATCAAGCATGGTCTAGATTCAGACACCCCTACAGCCCTAGTCAGCAAAGGAACTACCCCTGACCAGCGTGTTCTGATTGGTGATCTGAATAGCCTACCTGGTTTAGTCGACAAACATGCAGTCAGTGGCCCTACATTGATTATTGTTGGTAGTGTGGTGAGTCTGCATAGTAAGTTGCATTGGTATCAGACAGAAACTGAAATTACCGATTAAATAATTCACTAGTCTCCTTATCAATTTCTTATGAGCCTCATATCTGCATTTACTCCTAGTGAAGCCTTAGTGCTGAATACACCAGCACCGACTTTTGATTTGATCGATCATAGCGGTATACGTCATACCCTCGCAGATTATCGTGGGTCGTGGTTGGTCCTATACTTTTATCCGAAAGATAACACCCCTAGTTGCACTGCTGAGGCCTGTGCCTTGCGTGATAACTATACACCTTTGCAGCAGGAACAGACGCAGATATTGGGCGTTAGCATTGGTTCAGGTGATAGTCATCAGCGATTTGCTCAGCGTCATCAGTTACCCTTCCCACTATTGATAGACGATGGTGATCTCGCTAGTCGCTATCATGCCTTGTTCCAGCTGGGGCCGATCAAGCTTGCGAAACGACATAGTTTTATTATTGATCCTGCTGGCAACTTACGAAAGATATACCGTAAGGTGTCTAGCCGATCACATGCGCAACAACTCCTCATTGATATTAAGTTTCTGAAGAGCGATTAAATGTAGTACGCTCTAGCCTTTTAGAAATACACATGCGGTTCAGGTGCTTGCCTTGGCTTAATTGTTCAACGGTAAGTGAAACAGGGAATCTGGTAAAAGCCAGAGCTGCCCCCGCAACGGTAAAAGAGTTTATCTGCATTATTTACCACTGTGCTCATAAGGCATGGGAAGGTTATGTAGATGTTTAGCTGATTTGACTGAAGAGTTTTCAGTAAGTCGACTAAACCGCTCTTGAGCCCGGAGACCGGCCTGAACTGTAAGGCAAATTGCGGTGGGCAATTTAGGTTGGAATATGCATAGTTGATTTTGTATCGACTATCTAATCTATTGTGTGCGATAAATTATTATTGCGCCCACCGCGTTTGCTCATAACATACTATCCGGAAGGGGATCTTATGAGTTTTATGCGCGTCTTTATTTTATTGCCTATTTTTTTATTCAAGCCTGTAATGGCGGAAGATAGCCTGCCGACCATCTCTGTTACTGCTAGTCGCACACCGATAGAGGTGCAGCATAGCTCGACTAGCATCAGTATTATCACAGCAGAAGAGATTGCTCAGAGCAAAGCAGTCTATGTCAGTGAGCTGCTGCAATCTGTGCCAGGTTTGAATATCTCACGCACTGGTGCCCCTGGAAACATAACGCAGTTACGAATGCGTGGTGGTGAAGCTAATCATGTCTTGGTTCTGATTGATGGAGTTGAGGCGAATAGGCTATCGTCAGGATCAGAATTCCGATTTGATAAAATTAGTACTGAGCAGGTTGAGCGTATTGAAGTGTTGCGAGGAGCGCAAAGTTCACTATGGGGTAGTGATGCGCTAAGTGGTGTCATTAATATCATTACTAAACGAGCAAAAAAAGGACGAGAGATAACACTTAGTTCAAGTCTTGGGCAGCGTGATTATTGGAGAAAAGGATTAAGCCTTGGGTATGGAGAGGATCGGTTTGATATTCAGTTAGGCGCTGATCTTGTCAGAACTGATGGCATTAATTCGATTAGATTAGGTAATGAAAAAGATGGTTTTAATCAGAAAGTCGTAAATCTAAAGAGCCATTATGATTTCGATAATGGCGCAGAACTTGGTTTGGTTTTCCATTATAAAACTAGTGATGGTGAATCTGATCCTAGCACTACTTCAGATGGATATGCTGAAGATGATGAGAAAGAATATTTAAGCCGTATTTTTTATAAATGGAATTTATGGCAGAGCCGTTGGCAACAACAGCTTGCTTACTCTGTTGTCGATCAAAAAAATAAAAATAAACAGGCCTCTTCTATATCAAAGTATAACGGTAAGAAACATAAATGGATGTATCAGAGCACCTTTAAACTACCTATCTCTAATGACAATATTGATCGTCAAAGCCTAACCTTTGCAGTCGAACGCGAACGCGACAACTATGAGCAGATTACTAGTAGTTCTAGTCATAAACAGCGCATAGTGAATTATGGGTATGTTGCAGAATATCGATTAGGATTTATGGATGACTTTAGTTTTTCTGCTAGTGGTCGTGCAGATGATAATGATGAGTTTAAGAATTCAAAAACCTACCGATTAGGTTTGAGCTATATTCATCCTGACTGGGGCACTAAATTGCATATTGCACATGCAACAGGTATTAAAAATCCAACTTTTACTGAGCTATTTGGTTGGGCGCCAGCAAACTTTATTGGTAATCCAGATCTAAAGGCTGAGCACTCTAAGGATTGGGAGTTGGGAATATCTCAGGGGTTTTTTGACGAGAAGATGAATCTAACATTGACCCTGTTTCAGCAACGGCTTAAAGACGAGATTACTAGTAACGCGTTCTATAATGGATCAATTAATTCTGATGGGGAGAGTAAACGTGATGGCCTTGAGTTGGATTTGCAGGGTAACCTATTAGATGATATTCGTTATGGTTTTTCTTATACCTACCTTGTTGCAACTGAAGGCGTCAGTGGTGCTGATGATAAAACCGAAGTTAGACGGCCTAAACATCAATGGAGTGGTTTGTTGAATTATGTCTTCTTGGAAAATAAGGCTAATCTGCAAGTGTCAGCTGATCATATTGGCAAGCATCGAAATGTTGATTGGGGAATAGGTTCCGGTACTAGGGTTGAATTGGATGATTACTTATTGATTAATATGGCCATGAGTTATGCAGTAGCTTCTGATGTTGAATTATGGGGGCGTGTGACCAACCTATTCGATGAAGATTATACCGAGGTTTCAGGATACAACGATGAAGGAACCACTATCTATGCTGGTTTTGAAATTACATTATAGGAGCTGATGTTATGGGTAATCGTTTAACTAAGATATACACCCGCACGGGTGATGATGGCAGTACGGATTTGGCGACTGGTGAGCGTGTTAGTAAAGACTGTTCATTGATTAAAGCACAGGGTGATCTAGATGAGCTGAATGCTAATCTTGCCTGTGTTTTAGTACATAGTGCAGAGCAGGATGAGGTCTGTAGTATTATTCGTGCTGTCCAGCATCAGTTATTTAATGTTGGTGGAGAGCTAAGTGCGCCACAATGTGAATTAACTCATGCCGATGATATTTTTTGGTTGGAGCGGTGGATTGATTATTTTAATCAGGGCTTGGCACCGCTCAAAGATTTTATTTTACCCGGTGGTGATGCCGCTGTTGCTCATTGCCATGTTGCGCGGACAGTATGCAGAAGGGCAGAACGCCACTTAGTCGAGTGGTCGCATGAGCATGAAGTGCGTGCAGAGTTAGTACAGTATGTTAATCGCTTGTCTGATTTACTCTTCGTACTTTGTCGCGTGATTGAACAACTAAAACAGACAGCTCCAAGTTATTGGCAGAAAGATTTAAAGCTACCTGAGCCTAATAATGATGAATGATTACTTATAGGTAACGCTGTAAATTAAATGAGTAATAGGTTGATTGTCTGGAGATCGCTATGCTGAGATTTGGAATAGACTTAGGCGGTAGTAAAATCGAATTAATTGCCTTAGATGACGCAGGCAATGAATGTTATCGCCAGCGGGTTACTACTCCGCAGGGTGATTATGAAAAGACGTTACTGGCAATAGGTGGTTTAGTTGCCACGGCCGAGACTGAACTGGCTACTGTAGGCAGTGTTGGTATTGGTACACCAGGTTCGATTTCACCGGCAACAGGCTTACTTCGTAATAGCAACTCAGTTTGCCTTAATGGCATGCCGTTGCAGCAAGATATAGAAAGGATATTGGCGCGTCCAGTGCGTCTAGCAAATGATGCTAACTGTTTTGCCCTGTCTGAAGCTATCGATGGTGCAGCGATGGATGTGGCTAATGTCTTTGCTGTAATTATTGGTACCGGCTGTGGTGCTGGTTTAGTAATTGATAAAAAACTAATTAATGGGCCCAATGCGATTAGCGGTGAGTGGGGGCATAATCCTTTGCCGGCACCAAGTCAGGAAGAGTATGCAGTTCCCAATTGTTGGTGTGGCAAAAGTCTTTGCGTAGAAAGTTTTTTATCTGGGCCTGCATTGTCTGCTGATTATCAGCGGGTAGGCCAACAGTCTAGATCTGTGCAAGAGATAGTAGCCTTGGCAGTCAAAGGTGATGTGGTGGCTGAGGCCGTGCTGCAAACATATGAATTGCGCTTAGCAAAAAGTTTGGCTCAGGTGATTAATATTTTAGACCCACATGTTATTGTGTTTGGCGGTGGCCTATCTAATATGACTAGACTCTATGACAATGTGCCATCGTTATTGTCTGAGTTTGTTTTTACTGATGTAGTGCAAACGGAATTACGTAGACCAAAGTTTGGCGACTCTAGTGGAGTTCGTGGTGCTGCCCGATTATGGTCTTGAGGATTATGATGAAAGATAGAATTGAAGCGCCTACAGTAATGAGCTGGAAATGGTTGGTCGCAATTATTGCGTTTCTGGCCTTGAGCCGATGCCTGCCACATCCACCTAATTTCACACCACTTGCGGCCATGAGTTTATTATCAGGTGCCTTTCTGCGTGACTGGCGTCTAGCCTTAATTATTCCTCTGGGTGCGATGCTGCTCAGTGATCTATATTTAGGCCTACATAATTCAATGCTGTTTGTGTATGCAGCGATGGCTAGCATAGTTATTTTTAGTCGTTATGGCTTACGGCGAGTTTCCTTATTTAGGCTCACATCAGCTTCAGTCTTGTCAGCGGTTTGGTTTTTCTTATTGACGAACTTTGGTGCTTGGCTGGGCCATGAAACTTATGCGCCGAGCCTGAATGGTTTGATGCAGGCGTATGTCGCTGGCATTCCATTCTTTCGCAATACCCTGTTATCTAGCGTGTTGTTTACGTTGCTTGCCTATCTTGCATTATTTACTGCAGTGCGTTGGCAGCGTAGCCGTACAGAAGTGGTCTAATATATCTAAGTATCGGTGCTGGTTTTTTGACGGTATTCACAGAGCTCACGGATAATACATTGTGAACATAAAGGTTTACGCGCAATACAGGTATAGCGCCCGTGCAAGATCAGCCAGTGATGGGCATCGCGTTTAAATTCCTCAGGGACCAAACGCTCTAAGCGTTTTTCTACTTCCAGTACATTCTTCCCCGGTGCAATGGCAGTGCGGTTAGACACACGAAAGATATGAGTGTCTACGGCAATAGTTGGATGACCAAAAGCCGTGTTTAAAACTACATTTGCTGTTTTTCTACCGACCCCAGGTAGTGACTCTAAAGCGGCACGATCTTCCGGCACGATGCTATCGTAATCATCGATTAAGATCTTGCAGGTCTTAATCACATTTTTTGCCTTGGTGTTGAATAATCCAATACTTTGCACAAAGGTCTTTAGTTTTTTCTCACCCAAATCATAAATAGCCTGTGGTGTGTTAGCAACGAGATATAATTTATCAGTAGCCTTATTGACGCTGATATCAGTTGCCTGCGCAGATAAAATAACAGCGATTAATAATTCAAACTCATTAGCATAGTGCAGTTCAGGTTTTGGCTTTGGGTTTTGTTCACGCAAGATTGAAAAAATTGCGCTGCGTTTTTCGCGATTCATGATTTTTCTTGTAGGCGTTTGAGCTCAGCTAATTTATCCGCCATGCTGGCCTTGCTCTGTTGTCGAGCAGCATGCACAACTTGGCTGCGTGACTCTAACCGTAGTTTACGTAGTTGTAAGCGTTGCTTGCTGGCGCTGGCAAAATCTTTACGATCTTGTTTATATTCATCAGCTTTAATGGCTTCGCTATATTCAGGATTTTCTCGCATCTCAATACAATCAACCGGGCAGGGTTGTATGCATAGTTTGCAGCCTGTGCAATAACTTTTTATTACGCTATGCATCAGTTGTGAAGTGCCGAGGATGGCATCAAAGGGACAGGCCTTCAGGCAGAGAGCACAACCAATACAGCGTTGCTCATCAATAAACGCAAGCTGTGCGCTGTATTGATTATGCATAACTAGCCTTACTTCACGCGCATGCCGGCTTCGGCACCACTGTCTGGGTGAATCACAAATAGGCCAGAATCATCGCCACTAGCGGCAAGCACCATGCCTTCAGATAAACCGAAACGCATTTTGCGTGCAGCTAAATTGGCAACCATAACGACTAGCTTGCCTTCCAACTCGGCGGGTGAGTAGGCGCTCTTGATGCCAGCGAATACATTCTTTTGTAGGCCACCAGTGGCCTCACCTAGGTCTAAGGTTAATTGCAATAATTTGTCTGCACCTTCAACCAGTTCTGCTTTGCTAATGCGTGCAACTCGTAGATCGAGTTTGACAAAGTCATCAAAACTGATTTCACTATCGATTGGGTCGCTAGCAGCAACAGCATTCGTTTGTATGTTGGCCTGTTGTTTGGTTTCTTCAATCATGGCTTCTATCTTATCGCTTTCAATGCGTGTCATCAGGGGTTTGAATTTATTGATGCTATGGCCTTCTGGCAAGGTTTCTCCTGACGCCAAGTCGGCCCATGTCAGTTCATTGTTGAAAAAGTCTTCAGCCTTGCTTGCAAGTTCTGGTAAAACCGGTTTCAAATAGCCGATTAAGAGACGAAACATATTGATACCAAAGCTACAGATTTGATGGACTTCCTGTCTGCAATTTTCGTCTTTGATTTTTTCCCAAGGCTTGTATTGATCGATCAGCTGGTTGGTTTGATCGGCAATCTTCATGATGCTGCGAATTGCTTCAGCATAGCGACGCTGTTCATAATGATCTTTGATCTCTTCATTAGCAGCACTGGCTGCAACAAAGGCTTGCTCACATTCAGTAGAGAAGCTTGCACTCAGTTTGGCGTCAAATTTCTTGCTGATAAAGCCTGCACAGCGGCTAGCAATATTGACTAACTTACCAACAACATCACTGTTTACGCGCTGTTGAAAATCATCAAGATTAAGGTCTAAGTCATTAACTCCAGGGCCTAGCTTGGCTGCAAAATAGTAGCGCAGGTATTCTGGTTGCAGATGATTTAGATAGGTGCGTGCCTTGATAAAGGTGCCCCTAGACTTAGACATCTTCTGGCCATTGATCATTAAAAAGCCATGGCAGAAGACATTGGTAGGTTTACGATAACCGGCACCCATTAAGGTGGCTGGCCAGAATAACGTATGGAAGTAGGCAATATCCTTGCCGATAAAGTGATATAGCTCAGCCTCACTATCCGCCTTCCAGTAAGCATCAAAATCTTCACCACTTCGGTCACAGTAATTCTTAAAGCTAGCCATGTAGCCGATCGGTGCATCTAACCAAACATAAAAATACTTGCCAGTAGCACCTGGGATCTCAAAACCGAAATAAGGCGCATCACGTGAGATATCCCAATCTTTTAGGCCATCTTCAAACCACTCAGAAATCTTGTTGCTGATTTCAGGCTGTAGGCTATTAGATTGTGTCCAAGTCTTGAGTTCTTCTTCTAATTTTTTCAGTTGAAAGAAGTAATGCAGATTTTCTTTTTCAACTGGAGTGGCACCACTGAGCGCTGAACGAGGATCGATCAGGTCGGCGGGTGTGTAGGTCGCACCACAGGCTTCGCAGTTGTCACCATATTGATCTTCGGCCTTACATTTTGGACAGGTACCGCGAACAAAGCGATCAGGTAAGAATACTTTTTGCTCAGGATCAAATAGATCGATCACGCTTTGAGTGTTGATCAGCCCCTTATCTTGTAACTTTTTGAAGATATCTTCGGCGAAATGGCGGTTTTCTTCGGAGTGTGTGCTGTGAAAATTGTCAAAATTGACAAGAAATTCGGAAAAGTCGGCCTCGTGCTCTGCCTTGGTCTTGGCAATCAGCTCTTCAGGTTTAATCCCTTCTTGTTGTGCGCGCAGCATAATCGGTGTGCCATGGGCATCATCGGCGCAGACATAAACACAATGGTGGCCACACATTTTTTGTAGGCGTACCCAGATGTCGGTCTGGATATATTCCACTAAATGGCCTAGATGGATCGAGCCATTGGCATAGGGTAGGGCGCTAGTAACGAGTATTTTTCGAGATTCCACGGCAGTACAACTTATTTAATAGTGCGCGTACCTTACCAGCTTAATAAACTAGGCTCTATATAGGAGCGAAACTCTATTTTGAATAAATAGTTGCTAGACTGACCTTATACACGGGATAACTACCTCAAGATGGGGCTTGGAAAATGTATTTTTGGGTGCTTTACTGCGTTTCATTATAAATAGCTTGTACGAGGAAAAACAGATGGCGGGCATCACGCGTGAGCAGGTCGAACAGTCACTTAAATCGATTATAGACCCAAATATTGGTAAAGACTTGGTGGTCACTAAGTCGATCAAGAGCATTACTATCGATGGTGACAAGGTTACTGTTGCGATTGAATTAGGTTATCCAGCGAAAAGTATGCGTGAAACCTTCAGTCAGCAAGTGACTGCTGCTGTTTCTGCACTCGATGGTGTTGCTTCTGTTGAAGTCAGTGTGGATTGGAAGATTACTGCGCACTCGGTACAAAAGAGTCTGAAGCCACTGGATAACATTAAAAATGTCATCGCAGTCGCTTCTGGTAAAGGCGGTGTTGGAAAATCAACCACTGCGGTTAATTTAGCCCTAGCATTGGCTGCCGAAGGCGCCACTGTAGGTATTCTAGATGCAGATATCTATGGCCCTAGTCAGCCACGGATGCTCGGTATTAGCGGGCAGCCAGACTCAACCGATGGTAAGAGCTTAGAGCCGATGGAAGGTCACGGTCTACAAGCGATGTCGATTGGCTTTTTGATCGATGATGAGACGCCGATGATTTGGCGTGGTCCTATGGTGACACAAGCCTTGGAGCAATTATTAAATGATACGCAATGGCGTGGCCTGGATTACTTGGTTGTCGATTTACCGCCAGGTACTGGTGATGTGCAATTGACGTTGGCGCAAAAGATTCCAGTGAGTGGTGCCGTGATTGTGACCACTCCGCAGGACATCGCACTACTTGATGCCCGTAAAGGTCTGAAGATGTTTGAGAAGGTCGAAGTGCCAGTCTTAGGCATTGTTGAAAATATGAGTATTCACATCTGTAGTAAATGTGGCCATGAAGAGCCTATTTTTGGTAGTGGTGGTGGTGAGAAAATGGCCGCTGAATATAGTGTTGACCTCTTGGGCGCCTTGCCGTTAGATATGAGTATCCGTAAGCAAGCCGATGGTGGTGTTCCTACCGTTGTTGCCGAGCCGGAGAGTCGAGTGGCGCAGATCTATGGAGAAATTGCACGTAAGACAGCGGCGAAATTAGCAGCTAAGAGTAAAGATTACAGTGCTAAATTTCCAAAGATTGTTATTCAAAACACTTAAGTTCACATTTAGTATTTGCGAGCAGAGTTATGTCTATAAAGTCAGATTCATGGATTCGGCGCCAAGCTGAAGAGCATAAGATGATCGAACCATTTACCGCGGGCCAAGTAAAGACGGCCAACGATGAACGTATTATTTCTTATGGTACTTCTAGCTATGGTTATGACGTACGCTGCTCGAAACACTTTAAAATATTTACTAATATCAATTCGGCGGTAGTCGATCCAAAGGCATTTAATCCAGAGAGTTTTGTCGATTTTGAGGGGGATGTGTGCATTATTCCTCCTAATTCCTTTGCCTTAGCGAGCACGGTGGAATATTTTCGTATCCCACGCTCTGTATTGACCGTATGTCTAGGTAAATCAACCTATGCGCGTTGCGGTATTATCGTTAATGTCACACCGTTAGAACCGGAGTGGGAAGGCCACGTCACGTTGGAGTTCTCTAACACCACGCCTTTGCCTGCAAAGATTTATGCTAATGAGGGTGTAGCACAGATGATCTTCTTTGAATCAGATGAGCCCTGTGAAACCTCATATAAAGATCGTAAGGGTAAGTATCAAGGTCAGACTGGCGTTACATTGCCTAAGACCTAAGTTTTTAGAGCTGCTAGATAAGCAGTACTGTCGCTAGTCCCAAAAAGGCAAAAATACCAACCACATCGGTAATAGTGGTGAGTACGACACCACCAGCAAGTGCCGGATCAATACCATAACGACGTAGCGCAATTGGGATAAGGGCGCCAGCCAAGCCTGCACACACGAGATTAGCGATCATCGCGAGTCCAATAACCCAGCCAAGTTGTAGGTTTCCAAACCAAAGATAGGCAATTAGTCCAACAATAACTGCCCAGACCAATCCATTCAGAGCACCAATGGCGAGTTCACGCCAGATTAGAATCTTTGAGTTTATCGGGCCAATTTGGTCTAGTGCGATACCACGAATAACTAAGATTAGGGTTTGGCTACCAGCAATACCACCCATGCTAGCGACTACTGGTATTAATACAGCAAGTACGATTAATTCTTCTAGGGTGGATTGAAACAAGCTAATTACCCAGGCGGCTAAAAAAGCAGTGGCCATATTCACGCCTAGCCATAGCGCACGTCGTTTAGTTGATTGTGTTACTGGTGCAAATAAATCTTCCTCTTCAGTTAGACCCGCCATACTCATCACTGAGTGCTCACCTTCCTCACGAATAACATCGACCACGTCATCAATAGTGATACGGCCGATTAACTTATTGTCTTCATCAATAACTGGCGCGGTGACGAGATCAAGGGTTTCAAAGCGCATCGCCACTTCTTTGTTGGATAGGCTATGGAGTAGTGGGTCGATGCTGTCTTCCATTAAATCCAGTACGACATGGGATGGGTCACTAGTGAGTACTGAAGTTAGTGGCAGGCTACCAATATAGTGATCATTCTGATCGACTACGAATAAAGTATCAGTATGAGCTGGCAGCTCATCACGTGCCCGTAGATAGCGCAGAACTACATCGATAGTGACTTCTTTGCGTACGGTTACGGTATCGGTGTTCATTAAGCCGCCAGCACTTTCCTCATCGAAGGATAGTACTGATTCGACGCGTTGACGGTCACGGATGCTCATAGAGCTAAGTGCCGATAATGCAACAGTTTCTGGCAGGTCGGCTAATAAGTCAGCCAAGTCATCAAGCTCAAGGCCTTCTGTTGCTGAGAGCATTTCATCCTGATTCATATTCTTGATCAGGCCACTACGTACTTCTTCACCGACTAACAGCAGAATTTCACCCAGATCATCTGGATCTAAGGTATTCCAAATGTATGAGCGTTGTGAATAAGGTACTGACTCGAGTAGTGTCGCGACCTCGGCAGGATGCAGGGCATTGAGGATTGTTGAGGCACGCTGCAACTCGCCAGACTCTAATGCCTGACCAATAACCTGTAGGTTGTTGAGTGCTTGAGTTGCCAAATTAGCCATTGATGCGCCCGAAACTGGGCCAGCATTGGACCCTATTCAATAAACATGAAACTGCGAGTCAGTGTACTTATATCTGTACTGAATGCCAAAGAGTTTAGACCGTGCTAAGTAAGTTATAGATTAAGCTGGTCAACTAGATGATGAATTTTTGCGGAAGAAATATGTTTATTCAGAATATCTTTACAGCGTTTTTCTAAGGCAGAGACATCAGTGGCGTTAATAACCGACTTCACTTCTAACAAGCTGGCTGGATGGGTACTGAACTCACGTAAGCCCATGCCAAGTAATAGCTTGGTGTAACGGATATCACCTGCCATTTCGCCACACATAGAAACAGGAATACCAGCCCGTTGCCCAGCCTTCAAAGTGAGATGGATTAATTGCAGTACAGCTGGGTGTAAGGGGTCATACAGGTAGTTAACCGCTTCATCGATACGATCGATGGCTAATGTGTATTGGATAAGGTCATTAGTACCAATAGAAAGGAAGTCTAGATTTTTTGCAAACTGATTTGCTGCCAATGCTGAGGCGGGAACTTCAATCATTGCGCCGATAGCAATTGTGTCATCAAACGCCTGATCTTCTTTAATCAATTCGGACTTTGCTTGGTTTAATACTACTAGTGCACTCTGTAACTCATCCTCACTTGTGAGCATAGGAAACATGAGTTTAGTTGGGCCTATGCTAGAGGCGCGTAGGATTGCGCGTAGCTGTAGTTTAAATAGTTCGGTGTCACGCAGTGAGCGACGTAAGCCACGCAAGCCTAGTGCGGGATTTTGTGCCAGAGGTCCTTGGTATTTAGGATCGAATTCTTTCTCCGCACCTAGGTCTAAAGTACGGATAGTGACTGGGCGCCCTTTCATTAAGCGAATTACTTTGACATAGGCTTCGTACTGCTCGGCTTCGTTGGCTGGCTCAGTACGATCAATGTATAAAAACTCAGTACGGTAAAGACCGACACCATCAGCACCACAATTAGCGAGTGCTCGGGTATCGTCAAGTAGCTCAACATTGGCCTGCAGGTTAATCAGTACATTATCTTGTGTCTTTGCTGCAACCTTGCGCAATGAATGCAGTTTGCGCTTAGCTTGTTCTAGAGACTTCTGCTTGCGTTGATAATTAGTAATTGTATCTTGATCAACACCCGCAAGTATCATGCCTTCACTACCATCGACAATAACGGTCTCATTATTCTTCAGTAGTAATCTTGCATCAGGTACGCCAACCACAGCTGGGATGCCTAAGCTGCGTGCAATAATCGCTGTATGCGATAGAGGGCCACCTAACTCAGTAATAAAGCCTGCAATATTTTGATTTTGTAGCAGTACGGTATCAGCTGGGGTCAGATCGTCGGCAACAATAATGCTGCCAGCTAAGGTCTGTACTTCTTCACTGACGAGGTACTGTTGGTCAAAGAGAATTTTTTGGATGAGGTGAATAACATGGTCAATATCATTTTGTCGTGTGCGTAAATATTCATCTTCCATTTCTTCAAAGACGGAGGCTATCTGATCACGTTGAATCTTAAGTGCCCATTCAGCATTGCATTGACGCTCACGGATTAGATCAATAGGCACCTGCGACAGCATAGAGTCATCTAGCATCAAGAGGTGTGAACCAATAAAAGAGATGATGTCTTTGGGTGCATCAGCCGGAACACTGTCTTGGATATCACGTAATTGTTGTGATGCCGTGATGACAGCCGATTGGAAGCGTTGCACCTCAGCGTCTACCTCTGTGGCTTTAAGATGGCGCTCATAGATTTCAAGTGCACTACGCTGCATGACGTGCACAGCACCAATAGCCACACCGCGAGAAACGCCTAAACCACTAATCATTAATGCCATTGGATTTCTATTCCTTACTCTGCTTCACCAAAACGATTGGCTACCAAGGCGCGTAATTTTTCCATTGCGGCATCAGCATCTTCCCCTGCAATATATAGAGTGATACTAGATCCTTGGCTGGCGGCTAACATCATCACTCCCATAATACTTTTTCCATTGACTCGGCGACTATCTTTTTCCACCTCTATGCTGGCAGAAAACTCAGCTGAAACAGAGACAAACTTTGCTGCTGCTCGAGCATGTAGGCCTAATTTATTACAGATAGTAAGTACTTCTTGGATTGAATTGTTATTCATGAGCAGATGATGATCCCGTCTTGTCCGCCATTAAAGGCGATAGTGCTTAGTTCGTTCAGTGATTGCTCTGGATAATTGAAGACACGTAATAACATCGGTAAATTGACACCAGCAATAACCTTGCTTGTACCTATGGCTGCTAGGCGGTTAGCGATATTGCTTGGTGTCGAGCCATAGGCGTCGGTGAAGATCAGTACACCATCACCTTGGTCTAGTTTGACAATCATATCGGTATTGGCCGCCGCCACTAAATCTGGATCACAGGTTTGTGAGACCGAGAGCGATTTGCACTGCAAGGGTGCCACACCACCAAACGTTGAAGTCGCAATCTGAATCAGTTGCTCTGCAAGTTGACCGTGAGAGACGATTAAAATACTAACGCTCATATTTTTTTATAGTTCCAAATTTCAATATGCTGGTGTTTTAATTTTCTAGTTCGCGATGACGAACTATTGTTCGAAATAAATTATCTTGCTGTAAGAATTTAGCTAGCTGATCAACGCAGTATACTGAGCGGTGTTGTCCACCAGTGCAGCCGATGGAAAATGTAAGATAGCTTCGGTCTTCAGCATTAAAGTATGGAATCCATTGTCGCATAAAAGTTTGAATGGATTTTATCATCTCTATAGTTTCATCTTGTTCACTTAAATATTGCTGTACTAAGTCGTCGTGACCAGTGAGTTCGCGTAGCTGAGGTTGCCAGTAAGGGTTGGGCAAGCAGCGGACATCAAACATATAGTCAGAATCATTTGGGCTGCCATATTTAAAGCCAAAAGACTGTAGTACGACTGTTAGTCCAATGGGTGTTATGTTGGAATTATTCTGGATGACGATACTCTGAATCAGGCTACGTAACTGTCGTACATTGATCTGGCTACTATCCAACTGCAGATCAGCGGCAGTGGCTAGCCCAGATAAGGTTTCTATCTCGGTATCGATAGCTTCGATTAGAGAATTGTTGTTGTCGCTTAAAGGATGTTTGCGACGTGTCTCACTATATCGTTTTAAGAGCGTGTTTTTGTCGGCATTGATGAACAGCAGATCGACGTGGTGACCGTCATTCTTCATATCTTTAATAAAGCTGAGTAAATGGTCTAACTCCACTTTTTTGGAATGTGCACTAACACCAATAGCAAGTTGCTCATAACGTGTCTCATGAGTAGTCATGCATTGTCTGATTAATTCTGGGAGTAATGCAGTGGGTGCATTGTCGACGCAGTAGTAGCCGTAATCTTCAAAGGTGTTTAACGTGATGGATTTGCCCGAGCCTGAAAGGCCGGCAATGAAGATCATCCTCATCCACGGTCCTCAGCAATAGCTTTATGTTGACGCCGAATGAAATCAGCAGAGGCATCATGACCGCTGCGGCGTAGAAGGTGATTACGTACGGCCGCCTCAGCCAGTACAGCAAGGTTTCTTCCTGGGGCCACTGGTAATGGGATTACTGGAATATCTAAACCAAGAATATTTTTGGTGTCTTGAATGCTATTTAAGCGGTCTTCAGGTGCCTGATTAAATGGTGTTAAATGCAAAATCAGACGCAAATACTTACTTAATTTAATCGATGAATCACCATACATCTCTCGGATATTGAGTACCCCTAAACCACGTACTTCCAGAAAATCTAATAATACAGGGGGGCATTTTCCGGTGATGGTATCTGGTGCGACACGCATGAATTCAGGTGCATCATCAGCAATTAAGCGATGACCACGAGTAATTAACTCTAGGGCTAATTCACTTTTGCCTAAGCCGCTCTCGCCAGTAAGTAATACACCTAGACTGATGATCTCCATAAACACACCATGTAGAATTTCTTTATCTGCAAGAGAGTGTGATAGGAAATAACGCAGGCGAGTAATCAGTTCAGTTGATGAGGTGTTAGAACAAAAGATAGGCTTTTGGTAACGTTTGGCAAAGCGTTCTAAGCTGGCCGGTGGCTGCAGACTGTCAGATACACAGACAGCTACCGTTGAGGCCGCAAACATGCGGGTTAGGACTTGTTCTTGTTCGGCTTCTGCTAGATTGGAGATATAACTTTTTTCTACGCTGCCAATCACCTGCACTTGGCTGGTGTGAATCGAATTAAAATAGCCGACCAGACTAGCGGAGTCATCACTGAAGCTATGGTGAGAAAAGGGGTTATTAAGGTACTCAGCGCCAGCCCATACGGATAGAGTGAGCTTTTCTCCAAGCGTTTCTAAGATCGATAAAGGGGTGATCTGTTCGTGCATGAAAAGCTCTTGGTGGTTAGGTTAGGCAGCTTGGTGGTTGTTGTCTAGCATTAGGGCATCGAGTAAAGCTTGTGCATTTTGACAATCTCGTAGACGCACCCGATTTTCTTCGTTTGAGAGAAATTTGGCTAGCTCAGAGAGGGTTTCTAAATGTTCTTGATTGGCTTGCTGTGGGACTAATAAGGCAAATATAAGATCGACAGGTTTGTTGTCGGGGGCATCGTATTCAATACCGGTGTCCAATTTAATTATAGCGCTGCGTATCTCTGTGACATTATCGATACGACAATGTGGGATAGCGACACCATGTCCCAAAGCAGTACAGCCCAAGCGCTCACGTGCTTGTAGTTCCATACTGATTTGCGTGTCTTGAATCTGCTCCAGCCCAGTGCTTAATAGCTCACCCAAAATCTCAAAGACTCGCTTTTGACTACTCATTTCACCACTGACTACGATGCGATCAGTGTCTAAATATGGGGCTAATTTTGAATTTTTCATGATTACTCAACAATGGATCTGAAGCATGTTGGATTACACTAGATTGCGGTGCATGCCTTCCTGCTTATGATGATCTTTGGTTTTCTCTTTATGCTTAACGATCTGGCGGTCGAGTTTATCAATTAATTGATCGATAGCGGCATACATATCTTCGGATGTTGACTCAGCGAAAATTGTGTTGTGGCTTACCAGTATAGAGGCCTCTGCATGGTGCCTTAGTTTTTCTACGGAAAGTACAACATGGGAATTAATGACATGGTCAAAATGACGTTCAAGTCGTTTGAATTTTTCGTGCACATAGTCGCGTAGGGAAGGTGTGATATCGATGTGCTGGCCGGTTAACTCAATTTTCATATCTACCTCCTAGATATCGGGTTAATGATCTACCTGTGATTTCTAGTATAGGCCAGGCATAGGCAAGCGCAAGTGAGTTTGGATTATGGTTAAGGACTAATTACAGGCTTTTACGTGAACTAGAGGGAGGAATGTGGAGGCCTTCACGGTATTTGGCAACTGTTCGCCGTGCGACATTAATGCCTTTCTCTTCAAGAATTTTTGAAATTTTGTTGTCGCTCAAGGGTTTTGAGTGACTTTCCTCACCGATGAGTTTTTTAATCATAGCTTGGATTGCAGTTGCCGAGCAGACACCACCACTACTGGTGCTGACATGGCTGGAAAAAAAGTACTTAAACTCGAATACACCACGTGGTGTATGCATGTACTTATTTGTAGTTACACGCGATACGGTTGACTCATGTAGTTCCAGATCATCCGCGATGTCACGTAGCACCATAGGTGTCATGGCTTCCGGACCTTGGTCAAAAAATGGACGCTGATGATCAACGATGGCGGTAGCTACCCGCAGTAAGGTTTCATTACGATTTTGTAAGCTTTTAATAAACCAGCGCGCCTCTTGTAGGTGTTTACGAATGTAGTTGTTGGCCTCGTTATTTTCTTTGTTTCCTGCTAGCTCGGCATAAGCATGATTGATTTTTAGCTTTGGTGAGATATCGCTGTTGAGTTCTATTCGCCAACTACTGGCCGTACGTATTACGCTCACATCAGGTATGACATAATCCGGTCGGACATTAGATATCTGTGCACCGGGGCGAGGATTTAAGGATTGGATTAGATTGATGACCAATTCCAGTTGTTCATCTGTAATGCCTAGCTTTCGCTGCAAAAAACGCATATCACGTTTACCCAATGCATCTATATGGTGTTGGACTAGCTGTCTAGTAACATCAAGTAGGGGTACATCTGTGTCTAGCTGTTGCAATTGTAGGTCTAAGCATTCACTCAAGTCGCGTGAGCCACTACCGACAGGGTCCAGCTGTTGTATTAAGTGTAATACTGAAATTAGCTCATCGAGTTCTAGTTCAGGTAAAGACTCTAGTGTTTCTTGGTAAATACTTTCAATGCTGTCACATAGATAACCATCAGCATCGATTTCATCAATCAGTATGTAGGCTAAAGCACGGTCTGTTTCATTCAGATGGATGAGATTGATCTGATCAGATAAGTGTTGCTTTAGAGATTCACCAACGCCACTTTCATTGGCATAGATATCAGGTGCAGGTTCACTACTACTCTCACGATAGACGCTGGATTCAGGGTAGATATCTTCCCAATTGCTGTCGATTGGTAATTCTTCAGTTAGTGCTTGTTGTTCAGCATCGACTTCTGTTTCGGTGTTATCTAGATCCTTCGTGTCAGTATTATCTTCGGTATCAAAATCCTCATCTTTTTCAAGCAAAGGATTGGATTCAAAGATATCTTGGATTTCAGTTTGCAATTCTAATGAGGAAAGCTGCAGTAAGCGAATCGCTTGTTGCAGTTGTGGCGTAATCGAGAGTGATTGTCCAAGGCGAAGTTGCAGAGAAGGCTTTAACATAGTGTCAGTATGGCTTGATTACTGCCTGCAGGTATAGTTTAAATTACTGCTTTTGTATAGAGAGTTACATACTGCTACTGCTAGAGAGAGAAGTCGTTACCTAGGTAAACCTCGCGGACTTGTTGATTGGCGAGTAGTTCCGTAGTTGAGCCCTGCGCTATAATTTTTCCTTGATTAAGGATGTAAGCGCTAGAACAAATGGATAACGTTTCACGCACATTATGATCGGTTATTAGTAAACCAATACCACGTTCAGTTAGCTGCTTTAGTAGACGCTGAATATCGATAACTGAGATAGGATCTACACCAGCAAAAGGCTCATCTAGCAGAATAAACTTAGGCTCCATTGCCAACGCACGTGCAATTTCTACACGACGACGTTCACCACCAGAAAGGCTGAGGCCTTTGTTGTGACGGATATGGTCAACCTGTAACTCTTGCAGTAATTTTTCACAGTAGTTATGGCGCTCTTCCTTAGATAGGCCTTTACGCAACTCTAGGATGGCTAGGATATTATCTTCTACCGAGAGCCCACGAAAAACAGAGGCCTCTTGTGGTAGGTAACCTACACCTTCTAATGCACGTTGGTGCATAGCTGTGCCAGTGAGATCGATATCATCGAGACCTATGCTGCCAGAATCAGTAGGAATTAATCCGGCTAACATATAGAAGCTTGTGGTTTTGCCAGCACCATTCGGTCCGAGTAGGCCGACAATTTGGCCACTTTCGATGCTGATATTGACATCTTGAACAACTTGTCGTTGCTTATATTTTTTGCATAGGCCTGTGGCCCAAAGCCGACTCATACTAGGCCTTTAGTTAAGGTGTGTTGGGTTGTGTATCGGGCATGATGGTGATGTTGACGCGATCGGTCTTAGTGCCAGCATCAATCAGGCCATCTTCTAGATAATAAATAATGTGTTCGCTATGAAATACATTATCGTTTTCAGTAATCTTGCCGCGACGAAACAGTTCAACTCGATCCTCAAGTTTGTAAAAATGCATCTCTTCTGCTTCAGAGAACAAGATATCACCATCATCTGCCGTCTCTTGGTAGGTCGCAAGTTCACCTAGGGAAATCATTTTGCTGACTTTGCGCTCTAGCATGAATACGGTTACGGTATCGCCGGTGATGATGGTCGTGCCTTGAACCATTCTTACATTGCCACGATAAATACTAATACCAGTCTTGTCGTTCAGTTCAGCTGTATCTGCTGTGATATGAAGAGGTTGCTCACTATCATCACTACGTGCATGGACTTGTCCTAAGCCAAGCATAAGGCTGAGTAGTATTGGAAGACTAAATATTTGCTGCTTGATCATGGGGTTGATTGTTTCTCTGCTACATTGGTTTTGAATCTACAATCTGTTCACCTTACGCTAGGGGTTGTGCTAAATCTAGAGCACTTAATCCAGTTATAGATTGTACTCTAAGGCCTCATCCAGGCTTCCTTGGGCGGAGAGTATGAGCTCACAAATCTCACGCACTGCACCATGTCCCCCTTTTTCTTGAGTTACATAATCGGCGTGTTTGCAAACCATGGGATGGGCATCATTTACGGCGAAGCCTACAGCAGACTTACGTATTGGTCCTAAGTCGACAATATCATCGCCGATATAAGCAACTTGGTCTGCGGTTAGCTGCTTGCGTGCAAGTAACTCATCAAATACTGAGAGTTTGTCGATATGGCCTTGCAGTATGTCTGCATCTTGTAGGCCTAACTCACGCATACGAATTGTCACTGCGTTGGACTTGCGTCCAGATAAGACAGCAGCATCAACACCATAATGCATTAGTAGACGGACACCATGGCCATCACGCACATGGAAGGTTTTACTTTCTTCGCCAGATTGACTGAGTGAGATGCGACCATCAGTAAAGACACCATCGACATCAAAAACCACAAGCTTGATTTGTTTTAAGCGTTGTTTCAGCTCGGCCTGCATTAGATTACTCCTGCATTTAATAGATCGTGCATGCTAAGTGCACCAATTAGCGTTGTCTGTTCATTGACGACTGGAATCGAGCTGATACGTTTTGATTGCATTAGTTCAAGTACATCCACTGCTAATACCTCGGCATGGGTACATTGATAGTCTGTAGTCATGACATCTTGCATTTTAGTCTGGTCAATATTTAGACCTCGATCCAGTGCGCGGCGTAGATCACCATCAGTAAAGACAGCGATTAGACGATCATCTTTTTCTACGATTGCAGTCATGCCTAAGCCCTTATTACTGACTTCTAATAATCCCTGTTTTAGTGACATCTCGGCGCTGACTTTTGGAATTTGGTTGCCGCTACGCATAATATCTTGTACCCGTAGCGTCAATCGTTTACCGAGTTTCCCACCCGGGTGAGAGCGGGCAAAATCATTCTTATCAAAACCACGTGCATCGAGTAGGGCAATCGCGAGAGCATCACCCATAACTAAAGTGGCTGTTGTGCTGGTAGTAGGTGCTAGCCCCAGTGGACAGGCCTCCTCTCGTACTGAAACATCGATATGAATATCTGCATTTTTAGAAATAGTCGATGTTGGATTTCCAGTGAGGGCAATCAGGGGTGTGCCCAGTTGTTTCAGTGATGTAATCAGGCTGACTAGTTCATCTGACTCGCCTGAGTTAGATAAGAGTAATACGATATCTCCGCGACAAATCATACCGAGGTCACCGTGGCTAGCCTCGGCTGCGCTAACAAAAAATGCGGGGGTACCAGTACTGGCCATAGTGGCTGCAATCTTGCGTCCTATATGTCCTGATTTTCCAATCCCAACAATAATCACACGACCGTCCGTCTCTAGCATGAGACTACATGCTTTGGTGAAATTATCATCAACCTGCTCGACTAGGTCTTCAAGCGCAGAGGCTTGAGTTTGTATTACCTGTTTTGCGAGCAGCAGGGTTTTATTGGGGTCACTGAGTGTCATGATCACGTTCCACTGGTTTCAATGTAGAGCAGAGTTTGAAAGGCGATAAAGCCAAGTAACAGAATAACGCCACCGACACGGTAAATGCCACGACTTCTTAGTGCGAATAAACTCATAAGGAACAGTACCAGCGTACTGAGTAATACCGCAGGGTAATCTCTATATAAGACTTCGTCGGCCACTGGGTAGGTCTGCAGTATCGCTGGAATACCCACTACGGCCATGGAGTTAAAGAGGTTTGAACCAACCACATTACCAATGGCTAGTTCACTATGACCTTTTCGCGCTGCGTTCACCGAGGCTGCGAGTTCTGGCAGACTGGTGCCGATAGCGATGATACTAAGACCAATCACAAGGTCAGGGATATTGAAATATTCCGCCATATCGACAGCACTGATGACCAAGATTTTTGAGCCAACCAAGAGGCAGAATAGGCTGAATAGGGTCCAAGCGATCGCTTTAGCTTGCGTATAAGCAGGGATCTCAAGTGCAGAGAGTGAGGCAGTACGCATCGCAACATAGCTTAATGCAGCCAGTGCAATAATTAGGACGACTAACAATAAAATGCCATCAGTATGATCGAGCTGGCCATCTTTGAGCACCAGCCAAAGCACTATAGTAGCTAGTAGCAGTACTGGGAAATCAAAGCTGACGGTACGTTTGATCACGACTAAGGGGGTAATAATGGCGGTGACACCTAGAATCAGCAAGGTGTTTGCAATATTTGAGCCCAAGGCATTGCCAAGTGCCAGACCACCATTACCATCGACGGCAGCCATGCCAGAGATGAATAATTCAGGTGCCGAGGTGCCAAAGCCAATAATGACGATGCCAATGACGATGGGTGGAATGCGAAAATGATGTGATAAGGCGATCGATCCGTCTACGAAACGGTCAGCACTCCAAACTAGTATGGCTAGACCAATAATAAGCCCAGCTAAAATAACCAACATATTTAAACCTATAGTCTATTGAGATCGCTTAAAATTCGGTGAATAACGCATCCTGACACCAGTTCACTAGTGATAGGGTAGGCTTGTTTAATTCACAGTTGCCATCAGTGCGCGTATTATGGCAAAAAACCACGACGCGTGTACGCGTGTGGCGTTAAACTTACTAATCTAGAATTGAGCTCCTAGCTCGGTCGTTCATTCGTCAATATGCTTGAGTTTAGGGCTAGATTGCTACCAATTATTAGGAATATCAGGAATCTGTTATGAAAATTACTGCCACTATTTCACTACTCTGTAGTCTGCTCTTGAGCGCTAATGCCAGTGCAGATTCACGCACGCCAGAGCAAATTATCGAGCAGACCTCAAGTGAGGTACTGACTATTGTGAATCAGCAGGCGGATCGTATTCGTAATGAAGCCGGTTATGTGAATACAATCATTGATGAGTTAATCCTACCGATTATTGATTTACAGTCGATGGGTAAACTGATTTTAGGTAAGCACTGGAAAAGCGCTACAAGTGGACAACAACAGCGCTTTATTGATGAGTTTAAATCAATGCTAGTACGCACCTATGCTAAGTCGATCGCTGATTATGGTCACGCTAAAGTGACTATTATGCGGGATGTGAAACAAAAATCGAAGAAATTCCATATGGTGCATACCGAGCTTGATCTAGGTTCAGGCGCACCCCTGAAGGTGACTTATGTCTTTCGTCAGAAAGACTCAGCATGGCGAGTCTTTGACTTGGCCGTTGATGGGCTCAGCTTAGTCAAAAACTTTCGCAGTAGTTTTGACCAAGAGATTAGTGAGACTTCACTTCAGGCCTTGATTGAGCGTATTGCCAATACAAATAGCGAGGCTGCTACGTCGTCCACTTAGGATTGGCTTGGGTAGTTTAAGGTGTTGGCAGTTAGTTGTTATTAATGACAGCTGTTATTAAATCCACTATTAGCTTGAACAGCGGCCCTAGCTAGCTAGCAATCAATTTATGGAAAAATTTCTCATTAACGGTGGTGTAGTGTTGCGCGGCTCTGTTCGGGCTTCGGGTTCCAAGAATGCGGTATTACCGATTCTTGCGGCCACCTTGCTCGCTGACAGTCCGATGATAGTGCGCAATGTGCCTGATTTGCGTGATGTCAAAACGACGGTGCAGTTACTGTCAGAAATGGGCGTCAAGCTAGAACATGACGCCAGTGGTGTGATTCAAGTCGACAGCAGTCAGATTACAGAATTTACAGCGCCATATGATCTGGTTAAAACCATGCGCGCCTCAATACTCGTACTCGGTCCTTTATTAGCACGCTTTGGTCAGGCAGCGGTGTCACTGCCTGGTGGCTGTGCAATTGGTACTCGGCCTGTTGATCTACATATTAAGGGCTTACGTGCATTGGGTGCAGAGGTGGAAGTTGAAGGGGGCTATATTCGTGCACAGGCTAAGCGTTTGAAAGGCGCACATATTGTACTCGAGACAGTAACCGTTACGGGCACTGAAAATCTATTGATGGCTGCCGTTCTAGCTGAGGGCACCAGTGTGATTGAAAATGCTGCAAGAGAGCCCGAGGTAAGCGATCTGGCTCACTGCTTAGTCGCTATGGGAGCTCAGATTGAAGGTATTGGTAGTGATACCCTAACTATTCAAGGTGTGGATAGTCTAGCCGGCTGTGATTATTCGGTGTTACCGGATCGTATCGAAACTGGAACTTATTTATTGGCAGCAGCGATTACTGGAGGCTGCGTTAAAGTCACTGATACCCAACCAAATTTGTTAGAGAGCGTGCTTTTAAAACTAGAGCAGGCAGGCGCAGTAGTCGAGTCAGGTGATGATTGGGTGCAAGTGGATATGCAGGAGAGAAGACCCAAGAGCGTGAGTTTACGCACAGCGCCTCATCCTGCATTCCCAACTGATATGCAGGCGCAATTTAGTGCGCTGAATGCGGTTGCCGATGGTGTTGCCACAATTACTGAAACCATTTTTGAGAATCGGTTTATGCACATGCCTGAATTACAGCGCATGGGTGCAACAATTGAAGTGCAAGGAAATACTGCAGTTATTACTGGGGCGCCGCAATTATATGGGGCACCGGTAATGGCGACTGATTTAAGGGCTTCTGCAGGACTCATTTTAGCGGCCTTAGCGGCGCAGGGCGAAACCATAATTGATCGGATTTATCATATGGATCGTGGCTATGAACAAATCGAACAAAAACTGACCCAATTAGGGGCTAACATTCAACGGATAGCATGCTGATGAACGATAAAATCACGATCGCCATTTCTAAAGGACGGATCCTGGCAGATACCCTACCAGTACTAGAAAAGATGGGGATGGCACCGCTGGAAGATCTTGATACAACACGTAAGTTATTGATCGATACCGAACATCCACAGGTACGTGTTGTCGTTATACGTGCGACCGACGTGCCGACATATGTCCAATATGGTGCTGCTGACTTGGGCATTGCTGGTAAAGATGTCTTGATGGAGTCAGGTAGCGAAAGTCTCTATGAGTTAATGGATCTGGATATCTGCAAATGTAAATTGATGGTTGCTGGTTATAAGGAGCCTAAACATGGTGCGCGGCGCATGCGCGTTGCAACAAAATATGTACATGTAGCACAAGAGTATTTTGCACAACAGGGTAAACAGGTTGAAATCATTAAGCTGTACGGCTCGATGGAATTGGCGCCTATGACTGATCTTGCTGATATCATCGTAGACCTGGTCGATACTGGGAATACATTACGTGCAAATGGTTTAGAGCCTTTGGAACATATCGCCGATATCAGCTCACGGTTGGTTGCGAACAAGGCCTCAATGAAGGTGAAATTTGATACAATGCAGACCGTTGTTGAACAGTTTCGACAACACTTAACCGCTTAAGACTTAGGATTAAAGAGATGAGTTACCAAACTGATGACCTCCGCATTATTGAGATGAAAGAAGTAAGTGCACCATCACAGGTGCATGCTGAATTTCCTATCTCAGAAGATGCTGCTCGCTGTGTGACGCAGGCACGAGATGATATTCAGAAGATCTTAAATGCCGATGATGACCGTTTAGTGGTTATTGTTGGGCCTTGCTCTATCCATGATCCAGTTGCAGCACGTGAATATGCTGAGCGCTTGATGAAGCAGCGTGAGCTGTGGGCGGACGACCTGCACATTGTGATGCGTGTTTACTTTGAAAAGCCACGAACTACCGTAGGCTGGAAGGGGTTGATCAACGACCCTAAGCTGGATAACAGTTTTGAAATAAATACTGGTTTGCGTCTTGCACGCGAGTTATTACTAGACCTCAATAGTATGGGCATGCCAGCGGGTACCGAGTACTTAGATCTAATTAGTCCGCAATATGTAGCTGATCTGGTGAGTTGGGGCGCGATTGGTGCTAGAACCACCGAAAGTCAGGTACATCGTGAACTTGCTTCTGGCCTATCCTGCCCAGTCGGTTTTAAAAATGCGACTGATGGCGGTCTGCAGGTCGCAGTTGATGCGATCGGTTCAGCCACTCGTCCACACCACTTCTTATCTGTTACTAAAGAAGGTAAATCAGCGATCTTTTCTACCGCTGGTAATCCTGACTGCCATGTCATCTTACGCGGTGGCAAGGACACTAATTATGACGCGGCTAGTATTGAAGCCTCCTGTGCTGACTTAGAAAAAGCCAAACTACCAGCAGTGATCATGGTGGACTGTAGTCACGCTAATAGCTTGAAACAACACGATAATCAGATGGAAGTAGGGGCTGACATTTGTGCTCAAATGAGTAAAGGTGAAAAACGTATTTTTGGCGTTATGATCGAGAGTCACTTGGTCGCTGGACGTCAGAATGTAGTCGATGGTAAGGCCGAGACTTACGGTCAAAGTGTGACTGATGCCTGTATTAACTGGGATCAGACTACTGTCCTGCTAGAACAGTTTGCAAAAGCTGTGCAGGCGCGTCGTACTACGAACAAAAACACAGTCGCATAATAGCCGTGTTAATGATTCGCAGATTGAACAGTCAAGCCGATGGGTTTTGGCAAGACTTTGATCAGATGTTGGATGCCAATCTAGAAGGCGCCGGTGATGTGAATGCGACAGTGCAGGGTATCATCGACCGTGTCCGTTCAGAAGGTGATGCAGCGCTACTAGATTACACCCGACAGTTTGACCACTTAGATCTAACCACTGCCTCAGAGCTAGAAATTCCAAAGGCTGAGCTATTTAAGGCCTTGGAACAGATTGATCCAGCCCAACGTGATGCCTTAGAACAGGCGCAAAAACGCATCTATGACTATGCCGAGAAGCAGGCAATGCAGTCTTGGCAGTACACTGATGACATGGGTAATGTCCTAGGACAGAAAATTACAGCGGTGGATCGTGCCGGTGTCTATGTGCCAGGTGGCACTGCTGCGTATCCTTCTTCAGTGTTGATGAACGCCGTGCCAGCTAAGGTTGCTGGGGTTGAAGAAATCATCATGGTTGCCCCAACACCTAGCGGTAAGATTAATCAAACCGTGCTAGCTGCAGCTGCAGTTGCCGGTGTTGACCGTGTCTTTCGGATTGGTGGTGCGCAAGCAATTGCTGCTCTAGCCTATGGTACCGAGCAGGTGCCAGCAGTCGATAAGATTGTTGGTCCAGGGAATATCTATGTTGCAACAGCTAAGCGTATGGTGTTTGGTAAGGTTGGTATTGATATGGTCGCCGGGCCTTCTGAGGTACTTATTATTTGTGATGAGTCAGCTAATCCAGAATGGATTGCGATGGACTTGTTCTCACAGGCTGAGCACGATGTACTAGCGCGTTCGACACTACTCTGTACCTCTGATCAGATGATCGAACAGGTAGCTGCTGAGATGGATCGATTAATCGATGGATTAGAGCGTGCAGATATTGCACGACAATCGATTGAATCCTATGGTTGCTTAGTCAAAGTGAATGATTTGGCCGAAGCGGCAGAGATCTCTAACCGTGCAGCACCAGAACATTTAGAGCTCTCAGTGGAAGACCCGCAGGCCTTGTTACCTTTGATTCGCCATGCTGGTGCTATCTTCATGGGACATCACACACCAGAGGTGTTTGGTGACTACTGTGCAGGGCCGAATCATGTGTTACCAACTAGTAGCACGGCACGATTTTCATCGCCTTTAGGGGTTTATGATTTTCAAAAACGTAGCACAGTACTGCAGTGCTCTGCTGAGGGCGGCCGACAGCTCAGTGGCGTTGCCAGTATTTTGGCGCGTAGCGAAGGGCTGACTGCACATGCACGTTCAGCAGAATATCGGGCTGAGTTGAAAGACTAATGCTGTCCTACTTGGAGCATGGTAATGGCCTCTAGTCTCGATCGTTTACGTCCAGAGCTACTTAAGCTAAGCGCCTATCAGGTGGCCGATGCCAGTGGGTTGATTAAGCTGGATGCGATGGAAAACCCCTATGATTGGCCGCCAGAGTTGCGCCAAGCGTGGCAACAGCATTTGGCGCAAGCAAAGCTTAATCGCTACCCACAGCCAGACCCTATCGCGTTGAAAGAGAAGTTACGTTCACGTTTTGGCCCACATAGCGACGCTGCCATTATGTTAGGTAATGGCTCTGATGAGTTGATTCAATTGCTCGCGCTAGCAGTGGCAAAGCCAGGTGCCTGTGCGCTGAATGTTAGCCCGAGCTTCTCGATGTATACCATTATTGCGGAATTGGTCGGTCTGAAGAGTGTGGTGGTTGATTTAGATCAACAGTTTGAACTCAATATGGACGCCATATTAGCCGCCATAGCCGAGCATGATCCGGCCCTGATTTTTCTAGCCTATCCTAATAACCCAACGGGTAATCTCTGGCCACGTGAGGATATCTATCGCATCCTCGAAGCCAGCTCTGGCCTGGTTGTGATCGATGAGGCCTATGGCCCATTTGCTGCCGATAGCTTTACCGATGATCTGGTGCGTTATGAAAATGCTTTACTATTACGGACAGCCTCTAAACTGGGTTTAGCCGGTATTCGTTTCGGCTGGCTTGCGGCGGCACCGACACTGATGGCAGAGCTAAATAAGATCCGTTTACCCTATAATATCAATGAGTTAACGCAGCTGACAATGGATTTTGCTCTAGACCATTACGAGGTTTTTGCGCAACAGGCAGAACAAATATGCGCCTCTCGTAGTCGCATGCTAGAGGCCTTGCAGGTGTTAGAGGGTGTTGAGGTTTATCCAAGTGAAGCTAATTTTGTGCTTATTCGCTTACTGCAAAAAGATGCGACTGAGCTGTTTCAACAGCTGCGTGATGAAGATGCTATCTTGATTAAAAACCTGTCACAACAAGCGGGATTAGCACAATGTCTGCGTTTAACCGTTGGTACAGAGACTGAAAATCAGGCACTTTGTGAAGCGATTACGCGAAGGCTTGCAGCCTAACTAAGTGCCAAGCATCTAGTTGCTAAAATAGGCTGATTAATAGGTTTTAGAACCATAAACTGGGCGTTCGCCTACGCGAATACTGAGCTCAAAGTGGTGGCCGTCGCGGAATCCTGTAATAGTTAAATCTTGTCCAGGCTTATAAGTGATCACCTTATCCAGTACCTGCCGCTGATATTCGATCGGTTCGTTATTAATAGTCGTAATGATGTCACCAGGATAGAGATTGGCGAGATGAGCTGGGCCGCTGCGAACAATACCAGAGACGAGTACGCCACGGATGTCATCTAAGGTGAAAGACTCCCGCAGTTGAGCGGATATATTTTGCACGCGCACACCAAGCCAACCACGAATAACGTGTCCATTCTCAATGATCTGTGTCATCACGTCCTTGGCTAAAAAAACGGGTACTGCAAAACCGATACCGACTGAGCCGCCATTACTGGATGAAATCAGCGTATTAATACCAATTAAATCACCGTGTGCATTAATCAATGCGCCACCTGAGTTTCCTGGGTTAATTGCAGCATCTGTTTGGATATAGTTCTCGAATACATTGACACCGACTTGATTACGTCCGGTTGCGCTAATAATCCCTTGGGTGACGGTCTGGCCGACACCAAAGGGGTTGCCAATAGCAAGTACGACATCACCGACGGCAAGATTCTGTGTCTGTGCTAAATGGATGCTGGGTAAACGCTCGGCTTCAATCTTGAGTACTGCCAAATCGGTCTCAGGGTCGACGCCGACGGCTAGGGCGTGGAAACGTCGGCCATCTTGCAGGGCGACCTCGATCTCAGCAGCATTTTCAATTACATGGTTACTGGTCAAGATATGACCCTGTGGGCTCACAATCACGCCTGAACCTAGTTTAGTAGCTTGTTGATCCTTCTGATTATAGGGATCACGCAGAAAGCGCTGCATTTCGGTAGAGCTGAATGGCAGGGTGCGTCTACCAGGTAGTAATTTTTTAGTATAGATATTGACCACAGCAGGTGCTGCACGTGAAACCGCAGCAGCATAGGAATAGGGGCCAGCTGAACTTTGTATGGTAGGGCTTACTTCGTGAAAAACAGGGCCAGAGTTGAATCTGAGGCCTTGCCAGGTATTAGGTAGCATCACGATCACAATGATAGCTGCAAGTACACCGATTGCAGCTGATTTAAGGGTGAAGGTTAGGACTGTTCTTAATGCCATTTGTTGCACCCTATCACGTCATCTGGCTGACGTCAGCCGGCAGTCTTGGTACTATAGTGACCCCTCATAGCAGGCCATTAGATGTCGACCATTCAACAACTTAGCAATTACTGCGCGCAATATCTGAAGATTCAAGATTTTCGGGATTACTGTCCCAATGGTCTACAGGTGGAAGGACGCACTGAGGTAAAGAAGCTCGCTACTGGCGTAACCGCTAGTCTGTCATTTATCGAACAGGCTTTAGAATGGGGCGCCGATGCATTATTAGTACATCATGGTTATTTTTGGAAAAATGAAGATGCCACGATTACAGGGATTAAGAAGCGCCGTCTTCAACGTCTTTTAACTGAAGATGTCAGTCTACTAGCCTACCATTTACCCCTAGATGCGCATGCGGAGGTCGGAAATAACGCCTGTTTAGCCGCAATGCTTGGTATTGATGACTTAGAGCCATTGCAGACAGGTGTCAGGCGCAGTGTAGGCAATATAGGTACCTTGGCTGAGGATACAGGCGTAAACGATTTTGTAGCACGCTGTCAGCAGGTTTTAGGCCGTGATGTGCTGCACATCAACAGTGGTGCTGCAAATATTCGCCGTGTTGCCCTATGCACAGGAGGTGCGCAGGCGATGATTGATGATGCTGTACGGGTGCAGGCTGACCTGTATTTAACCGGTGAAATCTCAGAACAGACCGTACATATAGCAAGAGAAGCCGGTATACACTTTATTGCGGCAGGGCATCATGCGACCGAGCGCTACGGTGCACAGGCATTAGGTAAGCATCTGGAACAGGAATTTAATCTCATACACCGCTTTTTTGATATTGATAATCCCGCCTGAAAATGGGATAAACCTTAACGTTTTTTAGACACTGGACCATCCTAGCGCGCATTTTGGTAGGTTTAGTATTTGGGTCGCCACTTAACTGCCTAATATAAGTGTAGGGTGGGGCCGGAATTTGATTTGGTAATCTTAAGGAGACATGCATGACTAAACACGTTGTTGATACTAGTCGTCGAAAAATGCTGACGACCAGTGCAAGCGTTGTTGGAGCGGTCGGAGCAGCGGTAACGCTATGGCCTTTCGTTTCTACTATGGGCCCAAGTGCACGCGCACTCGCTGCCGGCGCCCCCGTTGAAATCGATGTGAGCAAACTCGAGCCAGGACAAAAGATTCAAGTTGAATGGCGCCGTAAGCCTGTTTGGATTATCCGCCGTTCAGATGACATGCTTGCTACTCTAGGTACGATGGACGATCGCTTACGTGATCCAAATTCCACAGCGCCTGAGATGCAGCCTGTATTTGCACAGAATGAAACACGATCACTTAAGCCTGAAATTCTTGTTTTAGTCGGTATTTGCACTCACTTGGGCTGTTCTCCAACATTCCGTCCAGAGATTGCGCCAGAAGATATGGGGCCTGATTGGGTCGGTGGTTTCTATTGCCCATGCCATGGCTCACGTTTTGATTTGTCTGGCCGGGTCTACAAGAACGTTCCAGCAAACAACAATTTAGAGGTTCCTCCTTATCAATACCTTAGCGATAAGGTTCTATTGATTGGTGTGAATGCTGAAGAAGGAGCTGCGTAATGAGTAAGGAAAAACAAGGAGTTCTCGGTTGGGTAGACGAGCGTCTACCTATTGTCGAATTTTGGGAGGCTCACCTCTCTAAATATTATGCACCTAAGAACTTTAACTTTTGGTATTTCTTTGGTTCGTTAGCCTTATTAATACTGGTTATGCAGATTCTTACCGGTATTTTCCTGACCATGCACTACAAGCCAGACGCTGAATTGGCCTTTGCCTCTGTCGAATACATCATGCGTGATGTTAATTGGGGTTGGTTGATACGTTATATGCATTCAACTGGTGCATCTGCGTTCTTTGTCGTGGTCTATATGCATATGTTGCGCGGTCTAATGTATGGCTCGTTCAAGCAACCACGTGAATTAATTTGGTTATTTGGTGTCTTGATCTACGTCTGCCTAATGGCAGAAGCATTCATGGGTTACTTATTGCCATGGGGTCAGATGTCATACTGGGGTGCACAGGTTATTGTGAACTTATTTGGTACAATTCCAGTTATCGGTGATCAGCTAGCGCTATTCATTCGTGGTGACTATGTTGTTTCAGATGCCACTCTAAACCGCTTCTTTGCATTGCATGTGATCGCTGTGCCTATTGTTCTTCTCGGTTTGGTTGTTGCTCATATCGCTGCACTACATACCGTTGGTTCTAATAATCCAGACGGCGTTGAAATCAAAAAGAACAAGGGCGCTGATGGTATTCCTCTAGATGGTATTCCATTCCACCCGTACTACACCGTGAAAGATATCGTTGGTGTGGTGGTGTTCCTATTCTTATTCTCTATCGTGGTCTTCTATTTCCCTGAAATGAATGGCTACTTCTTAGAGCATGCGAACTTTGAGCCAGCAAATCCATTAGCGACACCGGAGCATATTGCCCCAGTCTGGTACTTCACGCCGTTCTATACCGTATTGCGTGCCATACCGAATCCGTTCGGTGGTGTTGTTGCGATGGGTGCGGCGGTAATGATCTTATTCTTCCTACCTTGGATTGATAAGAATAAAGTGAAATCAATTCGCTACCGTTCTGTTCTATATAAGGTCAACCTAGCGGTATTCTTAGTCGCATTTGTTTGGTTGGGTTACCTTGGTATGCAAGGTGTTACTCCAATGCGTTCGGAAATGGCATTACGTATGTCTGAGCTGTACTTCCTATTCTTTGTCGTTTTAGGTGTTTATAGCACTAACCGTTCAGCGTTCTACTACATCAAGTGGTTTGTCATTATTATCGGTATTATTAGTGCCTATGACCTCTACCGTAGTAATGCTGAAATTGCCGCTTTAGTATGGCAAACCTGGTTGGTCCCAGTGGCCTTCCTTGTTGTTGCTTTACTTGGTGCAGCATTTACAAACTTAGATCAGGATAAAACAGTTCCAGAGAGGGTCACCGAATGAAATCATTAGCTCGTTTAATCGTTTCGGCGATCGTACTTAGCAATTCCACCAGCTTCGCCGCTGGTGGTAATGCCCCGGCATTCCACGTCAATATAGATATGGATAACCGTGCGTCCTTGCAGCGTGGTGCAACATTATTTGTGAACCGTTGTTTGTCTTGTCACTCAGCAGAGTTTAGTCGCTACAACCGTGTAGCAGATGACTTAGGTATTCCACAGGCCGTGATGGAAGAAAATATGATCTTTACAGGTCGTAAGTTCGGTCAAACCATGACGGTTGCGATGACTACAGAGAACGCAACAGAATGGTTTGGTGCACCGCCACCTGACTTGAGCGTTAAGGCACGTGCCCGTGGTGCTGATTGGATCTACAGCTTTCTTAAAGGTTACTACGTCAGTGAAGATTCACCTCGTGGTGTTGATAACCTAATGTTGCCAGGTACTGCTATGCCGCACGTGTTGTGGGATTTGCAAGGCTATCAGGCACTGAAGGCTGTTGATCACCAAGATGAACATGCGGATAGTGGTCATGCTGCTGCTCCTGCATCACCGTTTGAATTGGTGCAAGAAGGTAAGATGACGGCTGTTCAGTATGACCGTGCAATGACTGATTTGGTGAACTACTTGGTCTACATGGCGGAACCCGCTCAGTTGAAACGTAAATCAGTTGGTGTAGGTGTGTTATTCTTCCTCGCTGCATTTGGTGTTATTGCGTACTTCCTGAAGAAAGAATTCTGGAAAGATATTCATTAATACTGACCATAACAAAGCAATTTAACCGAGGTTCTTTATGGCTTTAATCGCGAATAGGCGGTCTGTAATGACCTTGTTTTCTGATCCAGTGTGCATGCATAGTCATCGCGCACGGATCGTGCTTGCTGAGAAAGATATTACAGCCGATGTTATTCATATCGATCCGAATAACAAACCTGAGGATTTATTTGCTTTAAATCCTTATAACTCAGTGCCCACCATAGTTGATCGTGATTTAGTGCTTTACGATTCGCGTGTGATTATGGAATATTTCGATGAGCGTTTTCCGCATCCACCTTTGATGCCGGTAGACCCTGTGTCACGTTCAAAATCACGCCTAGCACTTTTCCACATTGAAAAAGATTGGTGTGCACCAGTAGAAAAGGTTCTTCACGGCACCGTCGTGCAACAAGAAAAGGCGCGCAAAGTCTTGACTGATAGCATGGTGAGTTCTCTAGAGATCTTTGAAGCCAAACCTTATTTCTTAAGTGATGACTTCAGTTTGGTGGATTGCACTTTGGCACCTCTAATGTGGCGGTTACCACTATTAGGGATTGAGATACCTAAACAAAGTAAGGCAATTCATGAGTACTGTGAACGTGTCTTTAGTCGCGAGTCATTCATCAGTAGTCTGACTGAAGAAGAGCTCGAGATGCGCCCAGTAGAATAAATACTGTTAACACAGTGTGTCTTGTATTCTCTACAAGCGCGCTGTGTTTAATTTGAGTAAGCCCACTCCTTTACCTCGTTGTTACCAACACTATGACTTCATCACGGCCTTATCTAGTTCGCGCTATTTTTGAGTGGATTCTTGATAACGATATGACACCCCATTTACTGGTCGACTGTCAGAATGAGCATGTGATTATACCTAGGCAACATGAACAAGACGGCCAAATTGTTTTGAATGTCAGTCCTGGTGCCGTACAAAATTTAGACCTTGGTAACGAGGCAATTGTCTTTGATGCACGCTTTAGTGGTGAGAGTGTTGCTATATATGTGCCGATTGCTTATGTCTTGGCTATTTATACGCGTGAAAATGGGCAGGGCATGATGTTTAATGAAGGCGATCAGAACACACCACCACCAGATGTGGATCAACCTGATCCTGATCAACCACCTCCACGTCGGCCTCATTTAAAAGTAATTAAATAAGCGCATTGCATGAAGCTAGATAGCCTAGCTTATCAGGAGCTTAGCTCTCTGTTGGCCAGCCTTTGTTTGGATTAAGAATCAGGTCTGGGTCAAACTGTTGCTTGATTTGGCGCATTAAACGTAACTCGGTTTCCCCTAATTCACGGTCTACATAATCTCGTTTAGCGATACCAACGCCATGCTCACCAGACAGTGTTCCATCCAAACTAAGCACTAAACTAAAGATCTCTGGTAGACAACTCTTGGCATTCTGATCCTGTATTGGATCTGCTGCATCGTACAATATGTTGACGTGTAAATTGCCATTACCAGCATGACCAAAATTGACGATTGGTAGATTATAACGCTCGGAAAGTTGATCTAAGCCAGTCAATAAATTGCTTAACTGTGGGATTGGTACAACCACATCCTCGTTGATTTTATTTGGAGCTAGGTTGCGCAATATAGGGGAAAGGGCTTTGCGTGCTTGCCATAATTCTTTTGCTTGTTCCGGGCTATGTGCACAGTTGATCTCCAATGGTGATAATGCGGCCAAAGTGCTTTCAATATGACGGCTGCTGACAGCTAAAGAATCAGGGTCACCATCGATCTCAACCATTAGCATAGCTGCTGCAGCCTGTGGTAGTTCCAGTGGGCTATGTTGGCGTAGTAAGTCTAGGGCGTGGTGGTCCATAAACTCTAAGGCACACGGTGTATGCGCTTGTGCCATTAAGGCCTGAATTGCCGTGCTTGCCTCGGCGTGTGATGAAAACAAAACACGGAAAGTATTTTTGTCAGAAGGCAGTGGTAATAGCTTGAGGTCTGCTTCAGTGATAATAGCAAGACAGCCTTCAGAGCCAATCAGTAAACGAGTGAGATCAAGGCCGACAACCCCTTTACTAGTTTTGCTGCCAGTAATAATGGTTTCAGCATTACCAGTGACAGCTTTTAGACGCAAAGTATTATCACGACAAGAACCATATTTAACTGCACGAGGCCCAGCCGCATTACAGGCTAGGTTGCCACCAACACTACAATATTCTGCGCTACTAGGATCTGGTGCCCAGAAAAAATGATGTGGTTTTAAAAAATTCTGTAAGGCTAAATTAGTGATGCCAGCTTGTACTCGGATGCTACGATTGCCAGGATCGAATTCAAGCACTTGATTCATTCGTTCTAATGATAGAACAATGCCGCCACTAGTTGGAACTGCAGCCCCTGTTGTGCCAGTCCCTCGACCACGTGTAGTTAATGGGATTTGATATTCTTTACATAGAGCAACGCAAGCAACTACCTGCTCATGTGAACTAGCCATGGCTACAGCATCGGGCGGGTGGTGAAGTTTGCTGTTGTCATAGCCATAGATCCAGCAGTCAGCTGCATCTAGATAGACATCATCCTGACCAAAGATGGTCAGTAAGGCTTCGACTACTGCAGGCTTTATGGGCACGGCTTACTCGGTTGAATCAATCATTAATACGCTGATTTTAACAAGGCTGACGTGTGAAGATAGTGTTAATCAATGAATTCTTCTGCTCAAAGTGGAAGCGTGTACTACTTCCTTAGGGGCGATTTGGCTTCATCTAGTCAGTGCTAAAGGCATTGCAGAACCATTCTAAGGCGTTGTCGTCATGTAGGCCAACAACATCAAAACGTGTGGCAGGTAGGTGTGTCTTTTGTTGTAGGTAATGATTTGCAGTAAAGATTAACTTGCGTCTTTTATGGGCATCAATACTTTCCAAGGCAGAGCCATAGCGTTGGTTATTACGTAGGCGTACTTCGATAAAAACTAGTGTGTCATCATCTAGCATGATGAGGTCTATTTCGCCGTGCCGGCAGTGATAATTACGTGTCACGAGCTTTAAGCCTTGTTGCTGCAGATAGCAGCAGGCTAAGTCTTCTGCTTTTTTACCGCGTAGTCGACTCATGTATCGGTTGCAGTGTGATGGAGTCGTCTGGTAATGCCATCATTTCAATTTCAGCTAAGGATGGGGTTTTATCCAATGGCCGTGCCCGACCCTTATGAAACTTTGCAAAGGTTAGTTGGCTCTTTAGATGGCCGTCTTGTATTAAATGTAATTCACCGGTAACCCCATTGTAGCCGTGTTCGCCTGAATTCATCAGTCGACCTAATTCATTCGGGATTCGATAGGCGTCGATGCCTAAGGCCGTTAGACGGGGTGCGTAATTGTAACTATCAGTTGCTGTAATCAGTAGCACATCACGAAGTAAGTCAGTGCTGGCATCTGTTTGTAAAATCCATGGCAGATCACAATAAATCGTGCCATCGATATCACGATCACGGGCAATATTTTGAATACCAGAAAAGATTCGAGAGGTGCTGTAGACCGCTAGATCGGTAGCGTAGTAAAAATCAATCTGAGGACGTAGTAAGCGTGCAGTTGTAGGTTCAGAAAGTAAGAAGACCATATCTACATCTTGCCGACGTCTAGGCTCAAATGTTGGACGAATACCTAATGCCTCTCTTAGCTTGCGATTGCGTTGTTCACTTTGGCTGATGTGCAATGCCTGCTTTAAAGGTTCGGAATGATCTTTCTCAGTACTTTGATAGGTCTGGGTAGTTAAGACCGTGCCAGCTAGACGCTCGAATTCTAGTTTAAAGCTCTTAGCAAGTTCACTGCCCCAGGCAGTATCTGGGGTAATAATAATGGCACGTCTATGCTTGTCTGAGATCGCTCGTTGTGCAACTTGTTGCGCTTGGTCTGTTTCATTGAGTGCAAATTGAAATAGGTTCTTAGGCAGTGAGCGATGAGATTTAATTTGGCTCAAGGCTAGTAGAGGCACCGTAAGTTTTGATTGTCGTGCGAATAACTGGAGGGCACCCGGGGTATAGGCGCCAATAACAAAGTCTGCACCTTCATTGACTGCTTCACGATACTTATTTAAGGCAGTAAGGCTGCGACTTTCACTATCATAGCTTCGTAGTTCTGGCTGGTAATCTGGCGTAGTACTTAATTCTGCTGCAGCCTCTATGCCAGCCAATATCGCTAGACCTTCTTTTGCATAATCTCCAGTCAAGGGTAAGACGATGGCAATATGTTGAGGTGCCGGGATATGTCGACGCATCTGTTGCAAGATCTGACCGAGTAAATTCTCACTAATGGGATGTTGTCGATGACGTACTCGCCAGTCTGATATGGCACGTTTGAAATCAGTCTGTGCGCTGTAACTCACGCGCCAGGTTTGTGCTAGTGCAGCCCAGCCAGAGAGAGGCTGAATAGCAGATGCTTGCCAGCTATCGAGTTGTTCTGCATCAATGGTTTTGAGTGACTGCCATAGTTGCTGTTCATTTTTAGTCTTGGCTGATGAGTTCAGCCATTTGCTGAGTTGTGCGCGGGCTTTAATCTGCTCTAGTGGCTTATTAAGTGCACTGTAGGCCACTACTAATAGCTCTGCATGCCTCAGTTGGACAGCCTTTAGGTTGTTCTTGCTGTCTTGGTCTGCCAACGCCTGAATGATTCCAATATAATCTTCAGAGTGCAACGCAAGCTCTGCTTCAGCGATACGTTTACGTGTTATAGCGAGTGGCGTTAGTTGATCTTCAGTAATGGCGGCAAGGTCGTCTACCGCCTGTGCGTAGTCTCTGGCTAACAGTGTTAATTCAGCAGCGCGTAACCAATAGGGTGCCGCATGGTCAGAGGTCTTGGCATTACGGCGGTAGAGTTCAGCAGCGCGCAGATAAAGGCCTCTGGTAGCCAGACTTTCTGCCTCTGGGAGCAGTGTGCTTGCAGCTGTTTCTGGTCTACTGAGTTCGCTCGGAAGAGGCCCACAGCTGGTTAATAGCAGCATAGGCAAGAGCATTAGCAATAATATAAGACGGCAATGGCGCTGTTTCATAGCTGGATTTCAGGTATAAACCTTAGGTAATCAAAAACAGGTGAAAACGTGTCTACACTCTATATTGTTGCAACCCCGATTGGAAATCTTCAAGACGTTAGTTTGCGTGCACTGGAGGTTCTTAAATCAGTAGATTTAGTCGCTGCCGAAGATACGCGAGTGGCGCAAAAGTTACTGACTGCTCACGGTATCTCGAGCAGGCTGGTCTCTTATCATCAGCATAATGCCGATGAGAAGGATCCTCGGTTACTTGAATTGTTGCAACAGGGTCAAAGCATTGCTTACGTCTCAGATGCTGGTACCCCTCTACTAAGTGATCCAGGTCACTCATTAGTAAGAATTTGCTATCAGCACAATATTCCAGTGACCGCTATCCCGGGTGCAAGCGCTGTCATGGCAGCCTTCTCGATTAATCCATTTAATGCCAGCCGATTCTCTTTTGAAGGATTTTTACCACCCAAGAGTGCTGCCCGTTGTGAACGCCTACGACAGCTGCAGGGAGAAACCCGCGCGATTATCCTATACGAATCGAAGCATCGCTTGCTTGAGTTGGTGTCAGACATGATTACGGTCTTAGGTGCGCAGCGTGAGATTATGTTGGCGCGTGAGTTGAGCAAGCTACATGAGCAGGTGTTTTACGCTAGTCTGGCTGAGTTAGGAGCCGCTTTGAATGATGGCAGAATAACGCTGAAAGGCGAATTTGTCCTCATTTTAAAGGGAGATGATGGTAGTTATGCACAAGATGAGCGACAACAGCAGGCTGATATTTTGTTTCAGCAGCTTAAAACATGCATGAGTCAGCGAGATGCCGTGGATTTGGCGCAGAGCTTATTCAAGCTGCCACGAAACACCCTGAAAATGATGGCAGCTAAGCACTATCAGATCTCTTGAATTTGGCTAAATCGTTCTGAACTGTAAGCGATGAGTGTGCTAGAGTCGCCTGCGAGAGTTGGTCGAGACAGTCGCTAGCGTGGTTTCACGTTAGAGGAAAGTCCGGGCTCCACAGGGCAGAGTGCCAGGTAACGCCTGGGAAGCGTGAGCTTATGGAAAGTGCAACAGAAAGTATACCGCCCGCTTGCGGGTAAGGGTGAAAGGGTGCGGTAAGAGCGCACCGCGCGGTTGGTAACAAACGTGGCAAGGTAAACCCCGCTTGGAGCAAGACCAAATAGGAGAGCAGGCGAAAGCAACATGTGGCCCACATGGCTCTCGGGTAGGTCGCTAAAGGCGTATGGTGACATGCGCCGTAGATGAATGGCTGTCCACGACAAAACCCGGCTTACTGACTAACTCTCACTTATTAAATTGGTTATTTATGTCATTTTAATGGGTTAAATAACCCAAATCTTGTCCTGAAATCCCCTCAAGTTAAAGTAAACTGTTAACAAGTCAATTCAAGCAGCTAATATAGCAAGTTTTCTTTGATTTTTTCGCTTGCTAAAGTCACGTAAGTAACTGTCTTACAAGGTAAAATCTTAAATTCATCCGTTGATTTCTCTTGCTTTTTAGCAAGCGCATTCCTATAGTGTGGAATTGTGGAAGAAAGTGGTAGTTTGTGGAAAATTGGGTCGGCATAGTGTCTTTTTTGACCCCTTACTCTTAGAGCGTAACAGACGAGATGTTTCGAGGTATTACAGCAACAACGCTAGATGTAAAAGGGCGTATTACTATTCCGACTAAGTATCGGGATGAGATTGCTGTTGCCTGTGAGGGGCGTCTAGTTGTGACTGCTGATATTGATCGCTGCCTGCTGATCTATCCCTTCCCAGAATGGGAACGCATCGAATCTGAGCTTCTCAGTTTGCCGAATGTTAAACGTCAAGTGCGACGTTGGCACCGCCTTTACTTAGGCTATGCCAAACCCTGTGATATCGATAGTCAATCACGACTATTACTTCCTCCAGAACTGCGTGATTTTGCCGGTCTTGATAAGAATATTTTCTTGGTCGGTCAAGGTAATAAGTTTGAGCTGTGGGATGAGCAATCTTGGCAGCGTAATTGTGAAAGTTGGTTGGATGAAGAAACAAATTCTGATGAAGGTGATTCATTACTTGATAGCTTGAAAATCTAGCGCATGTCAGACACAAAAGCCCATGTACCCGTGCTATTGGCCGAGACGCTGGCAGCGCTAAATATCAATGCTGATGGTTGTTACATCGATGGTACTTTTGGCCGTGGTGGCCATAGTGCTCGCTTACTTGATGCCTTATCGCCGCAAGGGCGGCTGATTGTTTTTGATAAAGATACAGCCGCGATTGAGGAAGCTAAACAATATTTTTCTGGTGATCAGCGGTTGCAGTTGCGGCATGACTCGTTCGCTAATATGGCCCGGCTGGGAACAGAGCAAGACCTGTTTGGTAAGGTCGATGGTGTGATGCTCGATTTAGGTGTTTCTTCGCCTCAGTTAGATGAGGCAGAACGAGGCTTTAGTTTTAGTCGTAACGGGCCATTGGATATGCGTATGAATACCGCTGGTGGTGAAACTGCAGCAGAGTGGTTAGCGCATGTTGAGAAGGTTGAGTTAGTTCGCGTCTTACGAGACTTTGGAGAGGAAAAGCTGGCTAAAATGATTGCCGCTAAGATCATTCAATATCGTACTGATAACGTGCTGGAGACCACTCAGCAGCTGGCTGAAATCGTGCGTAGCTGTTATTCCCCGCAATATAAAGGAGTACATCCTGCAACACGTACATTCCAAGCTATTCGTATTCATATCAACCAAGAATTAGATGATTTAGTGCAGGGCTTAAATGACGCCTTTGAATTACTTGCGATCGGTGGGCGTCTTGCAGTTATAAGTTTTCATTCGTTAGAAGATCGTATTGTTAAACGATTTATCCGTGATACCCAAGTCAGCCATACGCCAAAACATTTGCCTGTGATAGAGCAAACCACGCCATATTTAAAATCAGTAAGTAAGTTAGTTCGGCCGAGTGATGCTGAATGTGAAGAGAATCCTCGAGCCCGTAGTGGGCGTTTACGCATTGCTGAAAAGGTGATGCCATGAAGATGCTGCTTTGGCTTATGGTTTATGTCCTGGTTGTTACTAGCGCATCTGCTGTTGCCTATAGCAAACATTTACAGCGGCGTAATTTTTTTGATTTACAGCAGTTACAAGAGCGAGGCGCTGCTCTAGAAACAGAATGGGAGCGATTACTATTAGAGGAGAGTACCTGGGCAGATCAGGGCCGGATTGAAAAAGTAGCACGTGAGCGACTTAATATGCACATCATCGTACGGGATGATATGCGCGTTATGAGATTGCCTTGAGTCATGGCTAAACTAGAGCAGTTCAATAAGCGTAGAATTTTTACTTTAACGATGATCGCTTTGGCCTTCATAGGACTGTTCGCTAGAGCCTGCTACCTACAATTAATAGAAGCTGATTTTTTACATGCTAAGGGTAATAATCTATATGTACGCAGCATGGAAATTTCTGCACATCGCGGTGCAATCTACGATCGTAATGGCCAGCCACTAGCGATTAGTACGCCAGTATATAGAGTGATTGCTGATCCTCAAATCAGCTGGCAATACCCTGAGAGCATTAAGATTGTCGCCCAAAATCTAGGTATCTCAGAATCTAAACTCAAGCGAAAAATTGAGCAACGAAAACAAAAACGCTACCTTTCAATTCAACGCCATGTGTTGCCAGAAATTGCGCAGCGATTAAAAGGTATGCGCAATACAGGGTTCAGGATTGAGCGTGAGTATCGACGTTATTATCCGGCTGGTGAAATGGCTGCACATCTTATTGGGTTAACCAATAGTGATGATGCTGGTGTTGAAGGTTTGGAGAAAATCTATGAGTCTTGGTTGGGTGGTGCTGTAGGTAAAAAGAAAGTAGCCAAGGATAAGCGTGGGCGTGTAGTAGCTGATATCGGACAGATACTACCACCTAAATTAGGCAGGGATCTTAGCTTGTCGTTAGATAAGCGTATTCAATATGTCGCTTATCGTGAATTAAAGAAAGCAGTATTAAAACATCAGGCGAGGACCGGTTCAGTAGTAGTTTTAGATCCAGCCAATGGTGAGATCTTAGCAATTGCTAATTACCCCAGCCTTAACCCTAATAATCGAAACAATGTAGGTGCTAGTTCGATCGATCAATTGATCCGTAATCGTGCTGTCGCAGATGTGTTTGAGCCTGGCTCCACAGCTAAACCTTTCGTTATGGCGGCAGCCTTCGAAGGTGGCCACTATAAAGTGGCGAGTACGATTGATACAAACCCAGGGTTTTTAAAAGTAGGCAGTACGACGGTACGTGATAAGAATAATCTTGGCATCATTGATATGACTACGGTTTTGTCTAAATCAAGTAATGTCGGTTCCGTTAAAGTAGCCTTAAATACATCTGAAGAAGACCTTTGGCGCGTTTACTCAAATGTGGGCTTTGGCCAGACTTCTGGTTCAGGTCTGCTAGGTGAGCAGTCTGGTGTGCTGAAAAATTATAGTGATTGGAATAAAGGACAGCGCGTTACGTTGGCCTTTGGCTATGGTATGTCGGTGACAACCTTGCAGTTGGCGCGTGCTTATGGGGTGCTGGCAAATGATGGTGTATTAGCTGAGGTCAGCTTTGTGCATGGTGATAACCAAGCTGGTGGCACACGGATTTTAAGTGCTAAGACAACACAACAAATTCGTCAAATGCTGCGCAAAGTAGTGTCGGTCGAGGGCACTGCACAACAAGCAAGACTACAGGTCTATACGGCGGCCGGTAAGACCGGGACCTCGCGTAAATTGAGTAATGGTGAATACGCCAAAGATCAACATATCGCCTTATTTGCAGGCATGGCACCGGCAACCCAGCCTGAGGTAGTTATTGTAGTAATGATTGACCAGCCAACTCAGGGTGGTTACTACGGTGGTGTTGTTGCAGGGCCAGTATTTGCACAGGTGGCTGAAACTGTATTACGGCTACGGAATGTGCGACCAGATCGGATATTGGATACAGACTCTTCTCTATTGTTGTCGGGGGCTAAGTGATGATGGCAACAACTCAACACAACCGACAGCTTCTATCTGATTTGCTAATGGGTTTTGCTGCCATTGCACCAGCTGACGATATTGAAATTTATGGTGTTAGTCAGTTCAGTGGTGATACACAACAGGGTGATGTATTCCTTGCGACAGCTAATGGCACAACACATGGTTTGAGTTATCAGCAAGATGCAGTTGCACGGGGTGCCGCTGCCATTGTTTGGGAGACGGCAGCAACGATTGATGCTGAGTCTCTAGACTGCACAGTCCCTAATGTTGAAGTGCCCGCATTAAGTAAACATGTATTTGAGCTAATCCAGCGCTTCTATGGTCCTGTATCTCAAGGCTTAAGTATTAATGCAGTTACAGGTACAGATGGTAAAAGTTCAGTTACCCATCTTTTGGCACAGGCCTTAGATAGTCTAGGTCATAACTGTGGCCTTATTGGTACCTTGGGCTACGGCCGTCTTTCCCAGTTGAATGGCGCAACGCATACGACACCACCACCGGCACGTTTGGTGCGTGAGTTTTCTCAGTTAGTTGAACAGGGTTGCCAGCAGGTCGCTATCGAAGCCTCATCACATGCCTTGGCGCAGGGGCGTCTAAACGAGCTGAAAATTAACACTGCAATCTTGACTAATATCAGTCATGACCACCTGGATTATCACCAAACACAAGAAGAATATATTGCGGCTAAGGCTAAACTCTTTTTTGATGCCAATGCAGAGTATGTCGTACTCAATATTGATGATGCGGTAGCAGAAGCTTGGGCTCAATCATGGCAGCAGGCTGCAACGCTAATAAGCTATTCAGTGACGCGAACGGATGCTGATGTCTATGCCAGTTCGATTCGGTACAGCGCTGATGGTGTCGACCTGAACCTTCATCTTGGTACTGATTGTCTTGCCATACATAGCAAACTACTTGGTCCATTTAACATCAGTAATTTACTTGCTGTGGCTGCCGCATTATCTGTGCAAGGCTTTAGTAGGAATCAGGTTAAATCATCATTAGAGCAGTTGTTACCGGTACCTGGGCGTATGCAGATTGTGCCGTCTACAGCTAGGCACGTCATTGTTGATTTTGCACACACGGCAAATGCCTTGCAGGCGGCGATAGCTGCTGTCCGCGTACATTATTCAGGCCGTCTGATCTGTATCTTTGGTTGTGGTGGTGAGCGCGATCAAGCAAAGCGCCAGATGATGGGTGAGGTGGCTGCAAGATATGCTGATGAGATTATTATCACCAATGATAATCCACGAACTGAGTCCCCTAGTGCAATAGCGGCTGAGATATTAGATGGCGCACAAAAAGCTGCGACAAAGGGACAAGCAATCACAGTCATCTTAGATCGAAAGCAAGCCATTGCTACGGCGATTAATCACAGTACGGCCGCTGATGTCATTCTGCTAGCCGGTAAGGGGCATGAGGCCGAGCAGCAAATAGGTAATCAGAAATTTCCCTTTGATGATGCCTTAGTTGCGGCTGAGCTTCTAAATGGGAGGACTGATGTCTGATTGGTTGCAATTAAGTGAGATTGCCAACCTGGCTGATGCTCAATGGCAAGGACAAGACACTGCCATTACGGGTATTAGTACTGATAGTCGTCGTATTCAGCCAGGTGATTTATTTGTCGCATTAAAAGGTGAACGTTTTGATGCACATGATTTTATAAGTCCTGAATTAGAGCAGCAAGCGCAAGCACTGATGGTGCATCAAGCAACAGTAAGCAGTCTGCCTATTTTACAGGTTGATGATACCTTGCGTGGCCTCTCGCGTTGGGCATCTGCTTGGCGTCAGCAGTTAGATTTAAAGATGCTCAGTATCACTGGTAGCAATGGTAAAACAACAGTTAAGCAAATGTGTTCTAGCATCCTTGCTCAGATGGGCTCGGTCTGCGCAACAGAGGGTAATCTAAATAACCATATTGGTGTGCCTTTGAGTCTATTAAAGCTACGCCATGAACATGATTATGCAGTGATTGAGCTAGGTGCAAATCATCAGTATGAGATTGCACAACTGAGTGAGCTGGCTTTAGCTGATGTGAGTGTGATTACTAATGCAGGGCCAGCACATCTTGAAGGCTTTGGTTCGCTTGATGGCGTGGCACAGGCTAAGGGTGAAATCATTGACGGTTTAAGCTTAGAGGGCAGCGTAATACTGAATGCAGATGATGCTTATTTTGAGCAATGGTGTGAACGTGCTGGTAAGCGCAGGGTGATTAGTTTTGGCTGCTCAGAAAAGGCAGATTATTCAGCAAAATGGCAGTCTGATAACCGCTTGCAATTAAAGACAGCAGAATATGAATTAAATATTCAGATTGCTCTACAAGGCCAACATAATGCCTATAATGCTGCCGCTGCTGCAGCAGCTTGTGCGGCACTTGGGGCTACTGCTAAGGCTATTCATGATGGGTTATCAGCGATGCAGGCTATTACAGGACGCCTACAGATGCGTGTTGGCCGTCATGGTGAGACTATTTTTGATGATAGTTACAACGCTAACCCAGCCAGTGTGAGAGCAGCTATTGAAGTGCTTGCTGCAGCAGCGGGAAGTAACTATCTAGTCTTAGGTGATATGGGTGAGCTGGGTAGCTCTGGTGGCCAGCTGCATCAAGCAATAGGTAAGTTTGCTAAATCAAAGCATATTCAGAAGGTATATGCCTTGGGCGATCTCAGTCGGCAAACGGTAGTAGGCTTTGGTTCAGGTGCACAGCATTTTTCTTCCCATGCAGATTTACTCTCTGCCTTGTTGCAGGACTTAAGTGCCGAACAAGATTCTTCTGTTCACATTCTGGTGAAGGGCTCTCGTTCTATGTCTATGGAGCAGATTGTTGTGGGGTTGCTGGCTACTGATGAACAGTCACTAAGTGATACCTGGGAGAACCGATGTTAGTTCAACTCTTTGAGTATCTTCAGCAGTATTACACAGGCTTTAATGTCTTTGGTTATTTAACCTTGCGTGGAATATTAGCGGTGTTGACTGCCTTAATTCTGTGTCTGGTCACAGGGCCTTTCATGATCTGCTGCTTTAATAAATATCGAATGGGCCAATCTATTCGTGATGACGGCCCACAAAGTCATTTGATCAAAGAGGGTACGCCCACTATGGGTGGTCTGTTTATTCTCTTTAGTGTGTTGCTGACGACTCTATTATGGAGTGATTTGAGTAATCGTTATGTCTGGATAGTTTGTGCCTGCACCTTGGGTTTTGGTGTGATTGGTGCGATCGATGATATTAAGAAATTAATCCATAGCGATAGTGCAGGTCTTTCTGCACGTTACAAGTATGTATTGCAGTCCTTAGTCGCCTTACTGATTAGTTGGTCTATTTTTCATAATGCTGAACTGGCTACAGAGACTAATTTTTATCTACCACTATTTAAAAATATCGTTATTGATTTGGGGCCATGGTTCATCTTACTCAGCTATTTTGTGATTGTGGGTTCAAGTAATGCAGTGAATCTAACGGATGGCTTAGATGGCTTAGCCATTATGCCAACCACCTTGGTAGCAGGTGCTCTAGGTATCTTTGCTTATCTTAGTGGCCACGCTGATTTTGCACAGTATCTGGTAATCCCCCATATCCCTTTGGCTGCTGAATTAGTTATTTTCTGTGCGGCATTAGTTGGTGCTGGACTTGGTTTCTTATGGTTTAACACTTATCCGGCACAGATCTTTATGGGCGATGTCGGAGCGCTGGCCTTAGGGGCTGCCTTGGGTGTCGTTGCAGTATTGGTACGACAAGAAGTGGTGCTCTTTATTATGGGTGGTGTGTTCGTTGTAGAGACTGTCTCTGTAATGATGCAGGTGGCTTCTTTTAAGCTCACAGGTAAACGTATTTTCCGTATGGCACCACTACATCATCACTTTGAATTAAATGGTTGGCCTGAGCCTAGAGTAATTGTTCGTTTCTGGATTATCACAGTAATTTTAGTGTTAATCGGTTTAGCCACCTTAAAGATTCGTTGATTAAAGAGGATGAAAACGCAGGCGCTAATGCAGCTAGATAATCGACAATTTGTCATCGTTGGCAGCGGTATCTCTGGGTACTCAGCCCTGCGCTATTTATTGGCGCAAGGGTATGCAGTGCGGGTGATGGATACACGTGAGATTGCACCTAATGCAAGTGAGATTAAAGACTTACTGCCAGCGACATCGATCCATTTTGGTGGTTTGCAACAAGAGTGGTTAGAGCAAAGTGACGTGATTGTATTGAGTCCTGGGCTATCTCCACAGGAGCCAGCGATAGCGGAGGCAGTCGCAAAGGGTGTGACACTGATTGGTGACGTCGAGTTATTCGCCCAAGTTTGTACTAAACCCTATATAGCGATTACAGGCTCTAATGGTAAATCGACAGTCACCACACTAGTCACTGAGCTATTACATAGCCAAGGTATTAAGGCCTATATGGGTGGCAATATTGGCACCCCAGTACTCGATTTATTACAGCAGAAAGATGCCGAGCTCTATGTGTTGGAGCTATCTAGCTTCCAATTAGAAACCTGCCCATCACTAGCACCAGTCGCTGCTACGGTATTGAATATCAGTGATGATCATATGGATAGGCATAGTTCACTTGCACGTTATAGTGAAGTGAAAGATCGGATTTATCATAAAGCGGCATATGGCGTTTATGCAGAAGACTATCCATTGCAACCACAAGTACATGAGAAACAGGTTGTACGTTTTGGTATTACACAACAAGTAGGGATTGAGTTTTCTGTTGAGTTATATGATCAACGACGCTGTCTTATGCATATGGGTGAGCACTTAATTGCTGCGGATGAGCTGACATTGCCAGGGGCTATGGGAGAGCTGAATGTGTTGGCAGCTTTGGCTTTAGTTGAGCCTTACATAAAAGACAAGACAGCAATGCTAGCAGTTTTGCGTGGTTTTGAAGGTCTACCTCATCGTTGCCAATTAGTCGCTGAACATGCAGATGTGCTTTGGGTAAATGATAGTAAAGGTACTAATCCAGGCGCAACGATGGCGGCGATAAAAAGTTTTGACCGCGGTATGGTCTTAATTCTTGGTGGTGTACATAAGGGTGGCGCGATAGATGATTTGATCGAGTTGATTCGCCATCGCATTCACAGTGTTATTTTACTTGGCCGTGATGCGGCAGTCTTTGCTGAGGCATTAGAAGGGCATGCTTGTTATCAAGCATCTGATTTGGCGGCAGCAGTGACATTAAGTATCGAGCACTCTCGCGCTGGAGATGTTGTCTTGTTCTCTCCTGCCTGCGCTAGCTTTGATATGTTTGATAACTATCAGCAGCGTGGTGCCAGCTTTGTACAATTAGTACATAAGCAGGTTGTAGGAGGGCAGCATGTTGTTTAAACAAAAGCCACTGCCATGGGCAGAGCAATTGTCGGAGCATATCGACCTACGTTTATTATATGTGCTGCTTATCCTGATTGCAGTCGGTATCACTATGACGACTTCAACTACGGTTGAGATGGCGTATAAGAATGGTTTGCCTGCCTTTACGCAGGTCAAGCGTCAGTTAATATTCATGGCGCTGGGTCTGATTGTTATGTTCATGGTATCGCGTATATCGCTGCGTGTATGGCAACGTTTGGGGCCATTAGCATTAGTGATCGCGTTTGCTCTTTTAATTCTAGTATTAGTCCCTGGTATCGGGCGTAGCGTCAACGGCAGTAGTCGTTGGTTGGCTATTGGTCCCTTCACTTTACAAGTTTCTGAATTTGCCAAAGTGGCGCTTATTATTTATCTCGCTGGTTACATTGTGCGTCATCAAGAACGTTTGCGCATAGAGCTTTCTGCCTTTATTAATCCAATGTTAGTGCTGTCAGCCTTTGTTGGCCTGCTTATGTTAGAGCCAGACTTTGGCTCATCAGTTGTCTTTGTTGTGATTGCCTTTGCTATGTTGTTTTTGGGTGGCGCACGATTCATCTACTGTTTTATCGCATTAATTTTGGGTGGTGCTGGTCTTGCTTTATTAGCCTTGAGTGAAAACTATCGTCTGGCTCGCTTAACCGGTTTTATGGACCCATGGGCAGACCCTCAAAATACTGGCTTTCAATTAATTCAAGCCCTGATTGCAATCGGCAATGGGGGCGCCTTTGGTGTTGGTCTCGGTGACAGCATGCAGAAGTTGTTTTACCTGCCAGAAGCACATAACGATTTTGTCTTTGCTGTACTTGCAGAAGAAACTGGACTCTTTGGTGTAACGCTTTTATTGGCAACCTATGCCTTCATGATTTGGCGTTGTTTTGATTTAGCGGCACAAGCGGGTCGTTCAGGTCTGATGTTTGCACAAGCAGTTGGCTATGGTTGTTCGGTTTGGTTTGCCTTGCAGACATTAATTAGTCTCGGTGTGAATATGGGTGTATTGCCAACTAAAGGTCTTAGTTTGCCGTTGATCAGTGTCGGTGGTAGTAATTTTCTGGCAACCAGTATTGCCTTAGGTTTGATGATGCGTGTCTATCTCGAAATCAACCAACAAGGTGCACGTCGCAGGTCATTGAGAAGTAGCGGGGTGCGGACATGAGACCAGTGATGATTATGGCTGGTGGTACCGGTGGACATGTATTTCCTGCATTGGCAGTGGCTAAAGAACTGCGTCAACGAGGCGTGCCTATTGTTTGGGTTGGTACAGCAAATGGTATTGAAGCTGATGTTGTTCCAGCAGCAGGATTGCGTTTAATTCATATGCATATTCAAGGCTTGCGCGGCAAAGGTAAGCTGCAGTTATTGAAGGCTCCTTTTTTATTGGCTAGGGCGATGGCAGAGGCATTTGTTATTGTTCTGCGTGAGCGACCACAGGCCTTACTAGGTATGGGTGGTTTTGTTGCGGGGCCCTGCGCCTTGGCTGCTAGTCTGCTGCGTATGCCGTTAGTGATTCATGAGCAGAATGCAACTGTAGGTTTGACTAATCGCTTACTGGCCCCACTCGCTACGACTTTCTTTAGCGGCTTTGATCTCACTCAATCAAATGCAAAAGCAGTGCACTGTGGTAATCCGGTGCGCTCTGAAATGCTATCTCTGCCAACTCCAGATGAGCGCTATGCAGGCAGAACAGAGGCGCGGCGGATTTTGATTATTGGTGGCAGTCTTGGTGCACGTGGTCTGAATCAGTTATTGCCGATTAGTTTGGCTGCTATTGAGCAAGCGCAGGCATTAGAGATTTGGCATCAAACGGGCAAGCAGCAAATTGATGAGGTGAGTCAGGTTTATAAAGATAAAGGGCTGAAAGCACGTGTGACGCCATTTATTGAGGATATGGCTGCTGCCTATGCCTGGGCTGATTTATTGATTTGCCGTAGTGGCGCAATGACCCTTGCTGAGATAGCGAGTGTTGGTCTACCCGCCGTATTAGTGCCATATCCGCATGCGGTAGATGATCATCAAACCAGTAATGCCAACAGCTTTGTGCGTATTGGTGCAGCCTATCTGATGCAAGAGCGAGATACTACAGCAGAGCAGATGTCTGCGTTATTAAGCAAATTGATATCTAAGCCTGAGCAATTGCTTGCGATGGCGAATGCAGCATATAGCCTGCGCCGAGCAGATGCAGTCACTATGCTTGCAGATAGTTGTCAGCAGGGTGGTGGTTCACCTGCGAGTGCCGGAGGTCTGCGTTAATGAAGAGTCTAAGCGGCCTGATGCCTAAACGTGGTGTTAAAAATATATTCTTCATCGGTATTGCTGGTGTTGGTATGAGTGGTATTGCTGAGGTCTTACTCAGTCTTGACTATCAAGTCTTTGGCTCTGATCAAGTAGAAAATGCAGCCAGTCGTCGCCTACTTGATTTGGGTGCGACCATCTATCAGGAACATGTTGCCGAACAGGTTGAGAGCATGGATGTGATTGTTGTGTCGTCTGCAATCCAGCCTGATAACGTCGAGCTTATGCGGGCCCATGAAAAACGTATTCCAGTTATTCCTAGAGCGGAAATGTTGGCTGAGGTGATGCGTTTCCGCCAAGGTATTGCGATTGCAGGTACGCATGGTAAAACCACAACAACCAGTCTGGTTGCTGCGGTTTTAGGTGAGGCAGGTTTAGATCCAACCTTTATTATTGGTGGCAAGGTTAATAGCACGGGGAGTCATTCACGCTTGGGTGCTGGTGATTTAATGATTGCTGAAGCCGATGAGAGTGATGCGTCGTTTCTGCACCTACAACCAGTAGTTGCTGTTGTCACTAATATTGATGCTGACCACCTGTCTGCCTATGAGAATGACTTTTCGAAACTACGTGCAGCCTTTGTTGAATTTCTGCATAACTTACCTTTTTATGGTTTGGCTGTGCTTTGTATTGATGATCCGGAAGTGCGCTCAATATTGCCTGATTTAGGACGTCCCTTTATTAGCTATGGTTTTTCTGAGGACGCCGATGTGCGTGCACATGATCTTGTGCATGAGCAGGGTAAAGTATCATTTTCAGTAACGGTTTCAGCTGCGGCAGAAGATCTGAAATTCCGTCTTAATTTGCCTGGTGAGCATAATGTGCAAAATGCCTTGGCGGCGATTGCTATTGGTTTGGAATGTAATCTGGATACCGTCTCCATTGCACAGGCATTGAGTTCTTTTGCTGGTATCGGTAGACGTATGCAATGCCTGGGTCGTGTGCCTTATGCAGATGGTGAAGTGTGTTTTTATGATGATTATGCGCACCACCCTAGGGAACTAATCGCAAGCTTAAATGCAACGCGTGCAGCATGGCCGGGAAAACGTCTCGTTGCCGTCTTTCAGCCGCATCGGTATAGCCGAACAGGTGATCTGTTTGATGACTTTATTGATGCCTTAGCTTTGGTCGATGTATTGCTCCTGATGCCAGTCTATGCCGCTGGCGAAGAGCCACTGCAAGATGCAGACAGTGCTGCTCTGGCGCATGCATTACGCAATAAAGGATTAGTTGAACCTATCTTGCTGACGGCTGAGCAGTCACTCTTTGTCGCACTTAAAAATATTATGTTAGTGGATGACTTAGTCCTGACTATGGGTGCAGGCAGCATAGGCCGTTTAGCGCAGGAAGCCTTTGACCAATTTAATCAGGAGGCGAGCCATCATGTTAGCTGAGTTACAGGCATTGGATGTTCGCGGCAAGCTAGTCTTTGATGAGCCGATGATGGCATATAACACCTGGGGTGTTGGTGGTAGAGCACAGTGCGTATTTCAGCCAGCTGATATGGCTGATCTACAAGCCTTCTTTAAACAATATGATGGTGCACTTCCATTTTTCTGGATGGGCTTGGGTTCAAACGTCTTAATCCCTGATGAGGGTCTATCAGGGGTGGTTGTGATTTCACATCCTGGCCTGCAAAAAATCAGTTATGAAGATGGCTGTAGTGTTTATGTTGAGGCGGGTGTCGCTTGTTCTAAGCTGGCGCGTAATTCTGTGAAGCATGGACTTCAGGGTGTTGAATTTATGGCTGGTATCCCTGGAACAGTCGGTGGTGCTTTAGCAATGAATGCTGGTGCTTTTGGTGGCTGTACTTGGGAGCATGTTCAATCATTAGAGGTGATTACTCGTGCTGGTGAGGTGCAACAACGCCCAGCAGATCAATTTAAGGTTTCCTATCGATCAGTAGAGACGACTGATAATGAATGGTTTGTTGCTGCTCACTTTCAATTATCGCCAGCTAAAGAAGATGAAGACTCAGTTTCAATTCGGGAACTATTGGCTAAACGTAATGATAGTCAACCAATTGGAGAGAAGAACTGTGGCTCTGTATTTAAAAATCCTCCTGGTCTATTTGCAGCGAAGATGATTGAAGAATGTGGTCTTAAAGGATTGAGGATTGGAGGTGCAGAGATCTCTCCTAAGCATGCCAATTTTATCACTAACATTGGTAATGCAAGTGCTACAGATATTACACAGTTGATGTCGACAGTGATGAGTGCAGTGAAAAAACAATATGGCATTGAATTAGAGCCTGAAGTGCGTCTGCTCGGTGGGATGGAATGGTGATGACAGATATAGAGCGAAATGATTTTGGCAAGGTTGCCGTATTAATGGGTGGGTTTTCCGGTGAACGTGAGATATCCCTGCGCAGTGGAAATGCAGTGCTGGCTGCGTTAGTTAATGCAGGTGTTGATGCGCATGGCATCGATGTCGATAAGCATATCTTTAATCGTTTGCAAGATGAAAAGTTCAAGCATGCTTTTATTGCTTTGCATGGTCGTGGTGGTGAAGACGGCTGTATTCAAGGTGGTTTAGAAATGATCGGGCTTCCCTATACCGGTAGTGGCGTTATGGCATCCAGTATTTGTATGGATAAGATCATGACAAAAAAGATTTGGCTGGCGATGGGTGTCTCAACCCCACGTTTTTCTGAGATACATGACAATACTCGATTTAAAGAAGTGGCGAATCACTTGGGACTGCCATTTATTGTGAAACCTTCATGTGAAGGTTCTAGCCTAGGTATCGCAAAGATTACTAGTGAGACTGAATTTGTCACTGCCTGCCTAAAAGCACATGCCTTCAGTGGTGAGTTAATGGCTGAAGAGTGGGTGCAAGGTAGCGAGTACACCATTGCTGTTTTAGATGATGAGGCCTTGCCAGTAATTCAGTTACAAACACCACATGATTTCTATGATTTTGAAGCCAAATATAAATCGAATGATACGCAATATTTGCTGCCCTGTGGTTTGGATGAAATGGCAGAGGTTCAACTGCAAGTTCAGGCATTACAGGCGTTTCGTGCAACCGGTGCAGCATCCTGGGGGCGAGTAGATGTAATGTTAGACGATCAGGGTAAATCTTGGTTTTTGGAAGTGAATACTGTGCCTGGTATGACCGATCATAGTTTAGTTCCTATGGCTGCAAAGCATATAGGCGTTGATTTTCAGCAATTGGTATTGCGTATTTTAGCAGCGAGTAGAGCTGGTCATGAAGTTGCATAGACATACACGAACTCGTTCACGTAAGACTCAAGGTGTCGCCCAGGTGACGCGTGTTGAAATGCGCGAATTATTTAAATTACTTGCAGTGGCCAGCTTAGTTATTACAGCTTTATACCTGGTCAGTTTGCTTGAGCGTGTTTCTATCCGATCGATTGTTGTAAATAGCACCTTGAAGCATGTAGATCGTGATGGGTTACGTGAGGTGGTTGCCGATTATTCGCATGAAGGATTCTTTACTATTGATTTGGCTACGTTTGAAAAAGATATAGAAGATTTGCCTTGGGTATTTAGTGCCACTATTAAGCGTCGTTGGCCTAGTGAGCTATCGATTTTAATAAAAGAGCAAAAGCCTGTATTTCGATGGCAGGAAAGTGCTTTGTTGAATCAGCGTTATCAGGTGTTTGAGGTCAGTGAGGCCAAGCAGTTTGAACAATTAGTTGTGCTTTCAGGCAGTCCTGAACGTAGCGTTCATCTAGCTAGTTTTTATCGCGATTATGCAGACTCTTTTGCACAATTGGATTTAGCGATACATGCAGTGCATGAAGATGGTCGCTATGACAAACGAGTAAAGCTTGAAAATGGCATCGTATTGAAATTAAGTCGGCGCGATTATCTTAAGCAGATGCAAATAGCACGTTCGGCATTAAGTTTATTCCCTCTAAAGGAAAGAGCCATGATTGCCGAAATAGATTTACGTCATAGCAATGGATTTGCTGTGCAATGGAAACAAAAAGACTCATAAACCGGACTATGCGAGATGGGAAAACGAAGTGAACAAGGCATGATTGTCGGACTCGATATTGGCACCTCAAAAGTGGTGGCAATTGTTGGTGAAATTACTGAGGAAGGCGAAATCGAAATTATCGGTATCGGTTCTCATCAGTCACGTGGCCTAAAAAAAGGCGTGGTTGTGAATATTGAAAGCACAGTGCAATCAATACAGCGGGCAGTGGAAGAGGCTGAGTTGATGGCTGGTTGTCAGATTCATTCTGTCTATGCTGGTATTGCAGGCAGTCATATTAGAAGTATGAATTCACATGGCATTGTTGCAATTAAAGATCGTGAGGTTGTGGAAAGTGATGTTGATCGTGTGATTGATGCAGCAAGGGCTGTTGCTATTCCAGCAGACCAAAAAGTACTGCATGTAATTCCACAAGAATTTGTTATTGATGAGCAAGAAGGGATACGTGAACCAATTGGAATGTCTGGTGTTCGTTTGGAAGCCAAGGTTCATCTAATTACAGGTGCTGAATCATCTGCGCAGAATATTGTTAAGTGTATCCAACGCTGTGGCTTGCAAACCGATGACATTATTCTTGAGCAGTTAGCTTCAAGTTATGCAGTGCTGACGGAAGATGAAAAAGATTTAGGTGTTTGCTTGGTTGATATTGGTGGCGGTACTACTGATATCGCTGTGTTTGCTGAAGGTGCAATTAAACATACGGCAGTCATTCCAATTGCGGGTGATCAAGTGACTAATGATATTGCAGTCGCTATGCGTACACCTACGCAATATGCCGAGGAAATTAAAACTAAGTATGCCTGTGCGCTGCGCCAACTAACCAATCCAGATGAGGTGATTGAGGTGCCTAGTGTCGGTGATCGTCCGCCGAGGAAGTTAGCACGACAAACTTTGGCCGAAGTGGTTGAGCCGCGCTATGAAGAGTTGATGTCACTAATTTTGGCAGAGCTACGCCGCAGTGGTTATGAAAACCTAATTGCAGCAGGTGTCGTCTTGACCGGCGGCAGCGCGAAAATGGAAGGCGTCGTTGAGCTGGCTGAGGAAGTATTTCATATGCCAGTGCGTTTGGGTGTACCGCAATATGTCACTGGGCTGATTGAGGTGGTGCGCAATCCGATACACGCCACCGGTGTTGGCTTGTTGTTATTTGGAGCGCGAAATGCAGCTTTAAAGGAACCAAATACATTTTCTGCGAGTGGTATTTCATCCAAATTCACACGTGTAAAAAATTGGCTACAAGGTAATTTTTAGTACTTTATATATTTTAATTATTAGTAATAAAAAACGAGGAGAAGATAAATGTTTGAGTTTGACGATTCATATGGACAAAGTGCCGTCATCAAGGTGATTGGTGTTGGTGGCGGTGGTGGTAATGCTGTTGAGCACATGGTGCAAGCATCGATTGATGGTGTAAGCTTTATTTGTGCCAATACAGATGCACAAGCACTACAACGATCGAGTGCAAAGATTACATTCCAATTAGGTACCGATATTACAAAGGGCTTAGGTGCGGGTGCTAATCCTGAGATTGGACGCCAGTCGGCATTAGAAGATAGAGATCGTATTCATGATGCGATTGCTGGTGCTGATATGCTTTTCATTACGGCTGGCATGGGTGGTGGTACGGGCACTGGCGCAGCACCGATTGTTGCAGAAGTTGCGCGCGAGCTTGGTATTCTGACAGTGGCTGTCGTGACCAAGCCCTTCCCATTTGAAGGCTCCAAACGTCGTAAGATTGCCGAGCGTGGTATCGAAGAATTATCACAACATGTGGATTCTCTGATTACTATTCCAAACGAGAAATTACTCACTGTTCTAGATAAAGATATGACTATGCTAGATGGCTTTAAGGCAGCCAATGATATCTTGTTACGTGCAGTGCAAGGTATTGCGGAAGTGATTACCTGCCCTGGGTTGATCAACGTTGATTTTGCTGATGTGAAAACGGTGATGTCAGAAATGGGCATGGCAATGATGGGGTCTGGAATGGCCACTGGTCCTGAACGTGCGCGCGAAGCGGTTGAGTCAGCAGTGTCTAGCCCGCTACTTGAAGACATTAATATCACCGGTGCACATGGTATCTTGGTTAATGTGACGGCTAGCAGCAAGCTTACTATGAGTGAGATCTCTGAAGTAGGTTCACATGTTGAAGGTTTAGCTTCGGATGATGCAACTGTGGTGGTCGGTACCGTTATTGATGAAATGATGGAAGATAGACTACGTGTCACGGTAGTGGCTACGGGTATTGGTAGAGAAGCTGCACAACAGTTAGGTAAACCAGAGATTAAGCTGGTTAATCAGGAATTAGCTGATACAGCACAAATGAGTAGTGACTATAGCAAGTTGGATCGTCCAACTGTTTTACGTGCGGCTGAAGACAATAATACAGCGGCTGCCGGAGGCCTAGATGAAGATTATCTAGATATCCCTGCTTTTTTACGTCGTCAGGCAGATTAGTAAGCGTTAGTTTATTCGAGAATCTTACGTAGTTTTTCGCATTCTGATTTATAGCGAGAACTATGTGGATTCATGCCGGACTTTGTTGGTTTTGTGATGCTGTCAGACATACGATGATCCAATCGAACGCGTAGGCGATAAAGAGGTCGACCTAATTCAGCTGAGAACTCCTCGTTCAGCTGCTTTAAGATCTCATGTTGTTGATAACGCAGCAGAGTTGCACGCTCTGCTCGATTGGTGATGATAGTCAGTTGATTGGTTGTGATATCTGCAACCCAGCAATATGGCGCTAAATCTGGTGATAAACGGCTACGTATACTAGTGCTAAGTTGACCTAGAAAGGCGGCTTTCTTTAGATAATGCCGATGAATAAGATGGCTGATTGATTGCATAGTGTGACAAAAGTGATAGTGATTTGACGCTTAAGCATTCTATATACGAAAGCGCCCCAAGGCCGTAGAATAACCCAAATGAACGTACTCATCTCCCCCCGTGGCATTAAGCGACGTTTAGACTTCTCACTGTATAGTCAGCGTCAACGCTGGTTAGCTCGGCTAGGTCTACTGATAGTGGCGGCTAGCTGTGGCCTTACTGGCTACTATTTTGGTGGTAGCTTTGGTCAGCAGACACTATTAACGCAATGGAAGAAGGATGTAGCACAACAGCATAGCTTGTTAGAGGGTATGCGAGGCGAGAGTGAAGCGCAAATAGAGGCATTAACGCAGAAGATCGCGTATTTTCAGGCCTATATTAATCGTTTAGAGGCAATTAGTAATAAATTGATGATCACCGCTAAGATCGATGATCTAGAGATTGATTTTAGTTCAGATCCTGGTTTTGGTGGCCCAGCAGCGGCCTTAGAGAGTAGTGATCATGTTGGATTGCTCTCAGAAATGGAACAAACACTGAGCTTGATCGAGTCTGAATTAGAGAGTCAGCAGAATAAATTATTAACCTTGGATGCAGTTTTAAGCTCACGTCAGCGAAATGAAGACGCTATGCCAAGCGGTCGTCCAATTAGAAAAGGCTGGGTGTCATCTAATTTTGGTGAACGTACTGACCCTTTTACTGGGCGTAAAGCGCTGCATAAAGGTATCGATTTTGCCGGTAAATCTGGTGCAGATGTTTTAGCTGTAGCTGATGGGATTGTGACCTTGGCCGCTATACGCCCTGGTTATGGCAAGTTAGTTGAGATCGATCATGGTAATGGTTATGTAACGCGTTACGGCCATAATAGAGATTTTCACATTAACCCAGGTCAAGTGGTAAAGCGTGGAGATGTGATTGCTGCAATAGGGAGCACGGGACGCTCAACCGGTCCACATGTTCATTTCGAAGTGTTAAAAAACGGACATCATGTTAATCCTGTGAAGTTCCTTAGTCATTCGAAATAAGCGGTCTAATAATAAGCTAGCTTAGGAATAAGACATTCTAAGGTAGCGAAAAATATTTGAACATAATAGATAAGCCTGTATCCGCATGGCAGTCAGCGGTTTATAAACTATATACGGTGCAAAGTGAAATTGATCTGCGCCTTACATTAACGTCTTAGTCGATCTCTTATATATGCTTGGAAAAATCGCAAAAAAAATCTTTGGTAGTCGTAATCAACGAGTGCTATCAAAATATAAAAAATTAGTTGTCCAGATTAATAATCAGGCAGCACAGATGCAGGCCCTTAGTGATGTTGAGCTGAGTGCCAAAACAGAAGAGTTTAAGGCTCGGTTAGCAGCTGGTGCTACATTAGATTCACTTATCCCTGAAGCTTTCGCGGTAGTTCGTGAGGCCGGTGTTCGGGTGATGGGTATGCGTCATTATGATGTGCAACTGGTTGGTGCTTTGGTATTACATAATGGCAACATCGCCGAGATGCGTACTGGTGAAGGTAAAACCTTAGTCGCTACTCTGGCAGTCTATCTAAATGCCTTGCAGGGTGAGGGTGTCCATGTTGTTACGGTGAATGATTACCTGGCAGAACGAGATGCAGCCTGGATGGGTAAGTTGTATACCTTTCTTGATATGAGCGTTGGAGTTATTACTGGAGGTCTTCCAGATGAGCAACGTCGTGATGCCTATCTTTCAGACATTACCTACGGTACTAATAACGAGTTTGGTTTTGATTATCTACGCGATAATATGAAATTCGCAGCCGATCAAAAAGTCATGCGCGCACCATTTTTTGCCGTGGTTGATGAGGTCGATTCAATTCTTATTGATGAGGCTCGTACACCACTGATTATCTCAGGCCCTACCAATGATAGTTCTGACTTATATGAACATGCGAATAAGATAGTACCGTCACTTTCACGTCAAGCCGATGAAGAAAGTGAAGGCGACTACCTCGTTGATGAGAAATCAAAACAAATTTTTCTCAGTGAACAGGGGCATGAGCATATTGAGGAGCTACTTATCGAGGCTGGCTTATTAGAGGCCGATGACTCTCTGTATGACAGCGCAAATATTAGCTTATTGCATCATATGAATGCCTCCCTGCGTGCCAATGTCTTATTTCAAAAGAACGTTGATTATATTGTGCGTGATAATGAGATTGTGATTGTCGATGAATTTACTGGCCGAACTATGCCTGGACGCCGTTGGTCTGAAGGGTTGCATCAAGCAGTGGAAGCAAAAGAAGGCGTGGAGATTCAAAATGAGAACCAGACACTAGCTTCGATCACCTTTCAAAACTATTTCCGTCTATATGACAAGCTGAGTGGTATGACGGGTACCGCTGATACCGAAGCATTTGAGTTTGAACAAATCTATGGTCTTGAAGTGGTCGTTGTACCAACTAACCAAGAAGCTATACGTGATGATCGTAGCGATTTGGTCTATCTCACGATGCAAGACAAGTATCAGGCTATCTTAGAAGATGTGCGCGACTGTGCCTCTAGGGGACAACCTGTCTTAGTCGGAACTGCCTCGATTGAATCTTCAGAGATTTTGGATGGTTTACTAACTAAAGCGGGTATTGCGCATCAAGTACTGAATGCAAAACATCATGCCTCTGAATCACAGATCATCATTCAGGCTGGGCGCCCTAAAGCAGTTACTATTGCCACCAATATGGCTGGTCGTGGTACCGACATTGTACTCGGTGGCAACATTCAGCCAGAGATTGATGCTCTAGGTGAAGAAGGTGATGCAACAGTTATAGAAAAGTTAAGAGCCGATTGGAAACAAGCCAATGCAGAAGTTTTAGCTGCAGGTGGGTTACATATTATTGGTACTGAAAGACATGAGTCTAGACGTATTGATAATCAATTACGCGGACGTTCTGGCCGTCAAGGTGATCCTGGATCTAGTCGTTTTTATCTGTCTATGGAAGATACCTTAATGCGTATTTTTGCCTCTGATCGTGTGCGTACCATGATGCAAAAGTTAGGTATGGAAGAGGGTGAAGCGATTGAACATCCTTGGGTTAGTAAGGCGATTGAGAATGCACAGCGAAAAGTAGAATCACATAACTTTGATATACGAAAGCATTTGTTGGAATACGATGATGTCGCTAATGATCAACGTAAAGTGGTATACGAGCAACGTAATGAATTGATGCAGACTGATGATATAAGCGAGGATATAGAGGCAATCTGTTTTGATGTGGTTGAGGATATTATTAGCGGCTATATTGCGCCACAGAGTATGCCTGAACAGTGGGATCCTAAAGGTTTAACAGTTGCATTAGATAAAGAGCTGGGCCTAAAAGCAGATATCAATCAATGGCTAGATGAAGATGATAAGTTGCATGAAGAGAGCTTGCGTCAACGTATTCACCAAGAAGTAAGCGATATGCTGAATGCCAAGGAAGAATTGATTGGCGTAGACGTTATGAAGAATCTGAAGAAGGATATTATGATGCAGATTCTTGATGGCAAGTGGAAAGAACATTTGGCGGCGATGGATTATTTACGTCAAAGTATTGGTCTGCGAGGTTATGCGCAGAAAAATCCAAAACAAGAATATAAGCGTGAAGCATTTGATATGTTCCAACAATTATTGGATCAGATTAAATCAGATACGGTAGGTCTGCTGTGTAAGATTCAGTTTGAGGCGGCACAGAAACCAGAATTTGAACCAGTCTTTAAGCCAGAACAAGACGCTGTTGAAATGCGTCATGAGACAGCTAGTAATATTCTTAACCCACAGGCACAAAATAATGCTGAAAGGCCTGTAAGCAAAAAACCTAACAAGCGAGTGGCAGCGCCGATGCGTGTTCCAGATAAAATTGGCCGTAACGATCCTTGCCCCTGTGGTTCTGGTAAGAAGTTTAAACAATGTCATGGTAAGTTGGGTTAGAGTCTAGTTATGCCTGTGAATTTAACCGCACCGACTGCCTTGCTGCCTGTCCCTGGTGTGCGTTTAGCGACTGCCGCTTCAGCTATGCGCTATCAAAACCGTGATGATCTGGTGTTGATTGAAATTGATCCTGCAGCCGAAGTGACAGCGCTATTCACCCAGAATAAATTTCGTGCACCCCCAGTTGAGTTGGCGATAGCTCACTTACAAGCAGCTACACCACGCTATCTTATTATCAATGCAGGCAATGCTAATGCAGGTACAGGTAGTGCCGGTATGCAGGCAGCAGAAAAAACCTGTCTTGATGTTGCTCATCAATGTGTCGTGAATTCTAATCAAGTATTACCATTTTCCACCGGCGTGATTGGTGAGCTACTAGATAGCGATAAGATTAAGCTCTGTTTAGCTGATCTACAGCAGAATCTCTCTGAGGATCATTGGTTACAGGCCGCTGCTGCTATCTTGACGACTGACATTGTCGCCAAGGCTCAAAGCAAACAAATCATACTGAATGGTAAAGCGATCACAATTACTGGTATGACTAAAGGTTCAGGCATGATTTCGCCAAATATGGCAACCATGCTGGCTTATGTCGCTACTGATCTAGCGATTTCTAAAGATATATTAAAGCGCTTATTGAGCGAGATGGTTGAACAGTCTTTTAATTCCATTACGGTCGATAGTGATACTTCAACCAATGATGCCTGTGTGCTGATTGCCAGTGGTAATGCCAAATTAAATTATGCCGATCTAACGCCAGCACAACAGCTAGAATTTGAAGCTGCACTGCGTGATGTGATGCAGACCCTAGCGCAATCAATAGTGCGTGATGGTGAAGGTGCGACTAAGTTTGTTACTGTGCAAGTGGCGACCGCGGCAGATAAGGCCTTAGCCAAGCAAGTGGCTATGTCGGTGGCCAACTCACCTCTAGTGAAGACGGCTCTAGCTGCCTCTGATGCTAACTGGGGTCGAATTCTTGCTGCTGCTGGCAAGGTTGAATCAGAGCGATTAGATTTAACTAAAGCCAGCCTGACAGTAAATGATGTGGTGATCTGGAAAGACGGACGTATCCACCCCAGCTATAGCGAAGCACAGGGTAAGGCTGCATTCATGCAAGATGAAATTAATCTGCTAATCGATTTAAATGATGGTATTGAAACAGTCACAGTATGGACCTGTGATTTGACGCATGAGTACATTCGTATCAATGCAGAATATCGAACCTAAGTTTAATCAGCCCTCTATAGCAAACTAATATGCATGATCCACTGCATGTAGCAATTGCATTAATACACAATCAAACATCTGATATTCTGCTTCAGCAACGTGCTGAAAGTGTGCATATGGCTCGCTTATGGGAATTTCCGGGTGGCAAGGTTGAGCTGGGAGAGTCTCCCAAAATAGCCTTGCGTCGTGAATTAAAAGAAGAACTTGGGATTGTAGTCACTCAGGCAAGACTCTTCTTTAGCTTTAACTACCAATATCCAGAGTTGGCTATTCGTTTTCATGTGTTTGTTGTTGAAGCCTATGAGCATCTACCAATGGGGCATGAAGGCCAGCTAATACGCTGGCAAGCGCTAGCGGATTTATCTTTAAGTAGTATGCCGCCAGCTAATCAAACGATAGTTCAGGCATTGCGATTAGATACTCGTTATATGATTGCAGATCAGGACGTACTAGCCGAGCAATTAGAGCAGCAGATTGAAACACAGCTTGCATCCGGTATTCAGTTAATTCAAGTGCGTGCACACACTCTCTCAAGACAACATTACTTCAAGCTATTGAATAATGTGCAAGGTTTGCTGGCAGCAAAGCAAGTGCAGGTGATTTTGAATTGTCCACTAGATTGGCTTAAGGCAGAGCAATGGCCTTACTTGCACTTGAGCGCCAAGCAACTACGTCTTGCATATGCAAAGTATCAATCAGGAGAAAGGCATCAGTATTTCTCAGCATCGGTACATGATGAGGAAGAGTTGAATATGGCAAATGCTTTGTCATTACGTTGTATCTTGTTGGCGCCTGTTTTAAAAACACCCACCCACAGTGAGTGTAAATCTTTAGCCTGGGCCGGATTTCAACGGCTAGCTAGTATGAGCAATTGGCCTGTATTTGCTTTGGGTGGTATGACAAAAGATCAATTGGCTGTGGCGCAAGCCCATGGCGGTCATGGTATTGCAGGTATTCGCGCCTTTGCAGATTAAGATTATTCTATTGTTTTAGAATGTGCAGCAGGTGAGTTTAAACTTCATATTAAGCTGAACCTGTTTAGGGTTAAGTTTAAGGTCGTGCTGATTCATGAATCGAATTGAGAAGCGATGCTTACCTGCACTGATCTCAGGAAAACATCCCAGCTCTCTATCGACTGCTACCCGTAGTATTTGAGAGGGTTGCCCCGAGTCTAAGGTACGCTGATAAAAGCCTTGTTCTGCGATACAGTCTTCATGTATTGCACTGGTTCTGATTAGATTTAAGCAGGTGCTAATCGAGCGCTGAATTAATTCCAGTGGTGCGACCCATTCTCGTAGTGCTTGTTGTCTGCTATTGACGTCTTGTGCCAGCCAAAAATGATAGGCCGGTAGATCAAAGTCACAAGTGCCACCAGGAATACTAGCACGTTGACTAAAGGCCTTAATAAACTCATTTTCCTTTGTGCTTGATAAGAGCTGACCATTGATTATGCTCATTTCAGAAATCAGTTGTTCATGGGTATCAGCTAAGTCTTGTAGCTTGCTACGATCAATTTTTTCAGTCTTAGCAAAACCATCTAATGTATTTAATTGGCGGCTAAGCTCTTTTAGTATTTCTTGTTTCAGATCACCACGCGAAATTAGATTTATTAGCTCAATTAAGGCTGATAAAGATAGGTGGCTGCCCCAAGATGTAGTCTGATCTAAGCAATAGTTACAACGTGCAGATAGATGTTCAATACGCATAAACGTACGGATCCGCTCATTGAGAGGTTGCTCAAATACAATAGACTTCTGTGCTGGGTTTGGCTGATTAGACATAAGTAGGATTATGGGACGCTTGATGTGTTAAATCCAAGTATTTTTTATGTAGCTGATCTAGTTGGTCAGTCAGACTGGCGTGATTGCTATTGTTTGTCACAATATCATCAGCACACTCTAATCGATGCTTATCGTCTAGCTGGCGTGCCATGATCTTTTCAATATCTTCTACTTTACAATCATCACGCGCTATAACACGCTGGATTCGTAAGTCTTTAGAGCAATCAATTACCAATAAACGCTCTATGAGGTCATTCATACCAGCTTCAATGAGTAACGGTGCTGAAAGTATGCAGTAAGCAGAATCACTATGATCAATTTGTTTTTTTATCTCACTGCGGACACGTGGATGAATAATTTGCTCAAGCTTTTGGCGTGCAGCCTCATCATCAAAAATTAATGTTCGAAGTGCTTTACGGTCTATATTGCCTTCTGCATCAAAGATATGAGCAGGAAAATTCTGCTGTGTTTCATAATAGGCATTACTACCTTTTTGTAATAGCTCGCGACTGATCACATCGGCATCAATTATTTTTATGCCATAACGTGAATGTAAATAATCGCTGACTTCTGTTTTACCAGCGCCAATACCACCAGTGAGTCCAATCAATAACATTGTGCGGTCAGTAGTTAAAAAAGTAGTCGTTAAGCTGATCATGCCATAGTAGACAAATACTAGCCCCAAGAGCAAGAAATGGTCCAAATGGCATAGCACTATCTTTCTTTAGTTTACCAAATAATAAGAGGGTGATTCCAATCACGCTGGCACTGATAGAAGCGATTAAAATGGTTGGCAGTAATACACCCCAGCCTAAGCAAGCGCCAATCATCGCTAGTAATTTAAAATCCCCATAGCCCATACCTTCACGATTAGTTAGTAATTGATGTAACTGAAAGACTAACCATAGACTGGTATAGCCGATCATCGCTCCAAGTACACTTTCTTCTAAGGTAATAAAAGAGCCAAAGAGATTAAATGCAAGACCAAGCCAAAGTAGACCCAATGTGAGTTCATCTGGTAGCGTCATGGTATTAAAATCAATCACAGATAAGGCGAGTAAACCTAGCAAAAACACTATGGCGAAGAGGCCATTTGCAGTCAGTCCAAATTGCTTGATTGTGATGCAGCTGAGTAATACGGATGCCAATTCAACGATAGGGTATTGAATGCCAATGGCTTGCTTACAATGACGACATTTACCAGTGAGCAGGATGAAACTTAATAGTGGAATGTTTTCAAACAGAGTCAACTGTGTCTTGCAGCAAGGACAGAACGAACGTGGCTGCATTAAGTTAAAGGTTTTCTTAGAAGAGAGAGGTAAATCTGATTCCAGCATCAGTGGTAAGCGGTAGATCAACAGATTGAGAAAACTACCTAAAACTAAGCCAAGCAGTGCTACATATAGGTAGATGGTTGGTGTCACTAAAAATTCGATCATCTTAGTCTCATATAAATGTATTAGGGCAAATTATTTTGAGTTTCCAAGCTATTGCCCTGCAGGCTAGTCTTATTCAATTTAATTATATAATTGAGCTCAATTTGAAAATGGGCAAGTACATTGCAAGTACAAGACTTCCGACGATAAGCCCAAGTAGGCTGATGATCAAGGGTTCTAATAGACTATTCATGCCAGCAACCCATTGCTCAAGATCATTTTCATATATTTCAGATAGATTGCTTAATAACTGTAATAAGCTACCTGATTCTTCCCCAGTCCTAATCATGTCTTGCATAAGAGGTGTGAAGTAACGAAATTTTTTAAAGCTAGTAGAGAGTGATGCACCGGCACGGATATCTTTTGTAATAACAATGCAGGCCTCTTGGAATAATAGATTGGGCATGACTGTGGAGAGCTTGTTGAGACAGTCAACCAAGGGTAAGCCAGCACCAAATAGTGTTGCTAAAGTGCGGTTAAACATGGCTAGCAAGCTGCAATGATAAGCCTTGCCGAATATCGGGATATGTAATCGTGCAGTATCTAAGTGGCGTTGAACAGTTAGATTATTGTGATAGCCATAACGAATGATGATGAGGAAGGTAATGCTAGTGCTAATGATTAAAAGAATATGGTCTTTTATAGTGTGTGAGAATTAAATTAATAAGCGAGTGTAATGAGGTAGTTCGGCGCCGAAATCAATAAATAGTTTTTCAAACTGTGGCACTACCCAAATAAACAATATTAGAACAACAACGAATGAAATCATTAGTATTGTGCAGGGATAGATTAATGCGCGGCGAATATTACGCTGTAATTCTTCAGGCTTCCGGAATGTTCACCGAGTGCAATTAAATTACATAAGATGGGATCAAAACTATTACCTTGTCTACGTAAGCTATCGGCCAACGAGGTACCACTTTCTAATTCTTTTTTTATGCCAGTAAGTAAGTGTCTGATGGCAGGTTTCTTCTGTCCATAATTAAGCGTATTAAAGCATTGTAATATCGGTATACCTGCCTGAAGCAATATGCTGAGTTGCTGTAAAATATGACTAATATCTGATCTTTTTACTCGTCGCTGGTTGGTGAGTTTGTCGTTTAACAAACACCTCTGGATTGTGGTATTTATTAAATGTTGTAGGACAGGAGGTGCAGTCTCAGCGTGGAGTAATTTGATACCTTGTTGTTGCAATAAAGTGCGCAAAGAATCTTCACCTCTTGTGCAACTACGCCCATGTGCAGATTTTCCAAGGTAATCCTTACCATGCCAAATAAAAATGATGCTATTTTTAGGCACAGAAATCAGTGAATATTTTTAGTGGAGTTTAATCAACTATCTGTAGATTCTGCTTCATCTAAGACCTCTTTTGGAGATTCTTCAGTAGGCAATTCTTTTTTGCAATTACTAGGGAAATAGGATTGGATATCTGCATTACTAAGCAGGCAGCTCCAACGCAGCATACCACCCGTAATCGCAGGTGTGAATGTAGCACTATCGCTTTCACCAAAATGTTCACCTAATTTTTTATAGACCACCTGAATGGCACCAGAAGCCAGTACATCGATTGAGCTAATGAGGTTGTCGGCATAGGTTTCTTTTGCTGGTAAGCCATAGTTTTTGTTACCAGCGTCTGGAAAAGTTCCCTGCCGTGCAAAGGTCTCAGCAGCGATGAATTTGACACTATTAATTGCGCTCATGCTGGCCGCTACTTTGCTACGCACTGTGTAGTCTTGATACATAGGTACAGCCACCGTGGTTAAAACACCAATAATAGCAATAACTATCATCAGCTCGATTAGGGTGAAGCCTTTGGTTTTATTTCTATCTTTAAATGTCTTCATCTTTAAATACTCCCACCTAGCAAAAACGTATCCAGAGAGTACGTCTTTTTTCTAGCTTTGACTAATGGTGTATTTAGATAACGATAGTAGGTGCAGATATAACGCACAAATGCGGCGATGACGTGTAACTGCGGCACAGTTGAGAGGCCGAAACCGTCGCTGGTATATGATAATATTCAGTCAGAATTAACACTGATTATTCAGTTTACGCTGTCTTTTTATAGCTATGGTTATCATCTAATGTCTGATTCATCTTTGCATATCGTACTTGCCCAACTGAATTTCACTGTGGGTGATATTGAGGGTAACTGTGAAAAAATGATGGTCGCCCTAGCGCAAGCGAAGGCTGAACAGGCAGACTGTGTGGTCTTTAGTGAATTAGCGACTATTGGCTATCCACCTGAGGACTTGCTATATCGTAGTCATATTTTTGAGCGGATTGATCAGACGATTACACGATTAGCGCAGGCATCGGTTGGTATCGTGACGATTGTTGGCACGCCATGGATGCAACAGGATGATCTATATAATGCAGCCTTAGTCTTACGTGATGGTGAAATTACAGCACAGTATTTCAAAAACAAATTGCCTAACTATAATGTGTTTGATGAGAAACGTTATTTTAAGGAGGGTACCGCTGCTTGTGTCTTTGATTTAGCCGGTACCTCGGTAGCCCTGACGATCTGTGAGGATATTTGGTGGCCACAACCTATTGCAGCAGCTAAGCAGGCAGGTGCTGAGTTAGTTTTAAATATTAATGCTAGCCCGTTCCATAGTGGTAAGCAGTTAGAGCGCACTCAGAATTTAAAGCAGAGAGTCGCTGAAACAGGTCTGCCGATAGCCTATTTGAATCAGATAGGTGGTCAAGATGAACTGGTCTTTGATGGTCAGTCGTTTGCGATCAACCCAGATAAAGAAGTCGTATTTTTAGCTCAAGCCTTTACTGAGGGAGTCTATAGTTTAGAGTTTGACTGCGAGCAGCATAGTTTTGTAAAGCAGGCTTGCGCAGAGCCTGTAGAGACGAATGCAGCGATTTACCAAGCGCTGACCTATGGTCTGCAGGATTACGTGCGGAAAAATGGTTTCAAGGGTGGTTTGATTGGTTTATCCGGTGGGATTGATTCTGCATTGGCACTAACATTGGCAGTCGATGCATTAGGTTCTGAGAAGGTACATGCGGTGATGATGCCTTCACCATACACTTCGCAAATGAGCCTTGATGATGCGGCCGAACTTGCCGCTAATCTGGGAGTGCGTTACAGCGTCATCTCGATTGAATCACTTTATGATCAATTTCTTGATGTCTTGGCGGTGCCTTTCGCTGGTGCAGCAGCAGATACTACAGAAGAGAATATTCAGGCACGCATCCGCGGTTTATTACTAATGGCATTGTCTAATAAGACGGACTATATGCTGATTTCGACCGGCAATAAGAGTGAAATGGCGGTTGGTTATGCCACCTTATATGGTGATATGGCTGGTGGCTTTGCGCCCTTAAAGGATGTTTTAAAGACCCGGGTGTTCGCCTTAGCAAACTATAAAAATGATGACGTTGAGGTTATTCCACAGCGTATTATTGATCGACCACCGAGTGCTGAATTGGCGCCAGATCAAAAAGATGAAGACTCTTTGCCACCATATTCTGAGCTAGATCGTATTCTTGAATTATTTATTGAGTATGACTTTTCACGTAAAGATATCGTCGATCAAGGCTTTGATCAGGCGATAGTGACGCGTGTAATCAATATGGTCTTTAAAAGCGAGTACAAGCGTCGACAAGCACCGCCAGGGGTTAAGGTATCGAAACGCTCGTTCGGTCGGGATCGTCGCTATCCAATCACTTCAGGAGCTTTAAGCTATCTGAAGGATTGAAGACTCCGCAGATGTAAGTGATGCCTAATGCTGGCTGCTGAGGCTGGTTTAATTACAGTAGTAAGTCTTTAAATTTAAACGTTCAAGTAAGCGAGACCATGCAGTAGTGGCACAGCTGACCTTGCTGGCTGTGATTGATGGGTCTTTTATCGATCCATCAGGTAGTACAAAGTTGGCGGCATAGACCTTACTTGTATCATCGGCTAAGTCGTCAATCTTTAACTGACGGTAGGCCAGCTCTAAGATGTAAACTGCCTGTGGCATGATCGGTGCACCCTGGTATTTCTGCATCACATATTGTGCACGATTGGCTGCTGCAAGATAGGCGCCACGACGCATGTAGAAATCTGCAACAGTGACTTCATGTTCGGCTAATTCATTACGTAAAAAGATCATGCGCTGCTGAGCGTCAAAGGCATAATCACTATCAGGAAATCGGTTAATTAAGGTATTAAATACTTCGAATGCCGCTAGCAAAGGTTTTGGGTCTTTATCTGATGGGTTGCGCGGTATAATCGCATTAAAGATCGACTTACTCTTATTGAATAAGGCAAGACCTTTGATGTAGTGAGCATATGCAACATTTTCATGCTCAGGGTTGAGTCGGATGAAGCGGTCGGCCATATCGACAGCGATATCCATATCCATCTGATTGTAATATAGATAGGCTAAATCTAGCTGTGCTTGCTGTGCGTAAACACCAAATGGATAGCGTGACTCTAGCAGGGCGTAACTGGTGACCGCATCCAGTGAGCGGTTACCAAACATTTCACCACGCGCCTTATCATAAAGTTGACGTGCGCTGATATCATCACTAATCTCGTCTTTATCATCATCATCATCTCCCCAGAATCCCTTAATCGTGGAACAGGCAGATAGATTGATGCAAAGAATGGTAGCGAGAAGGAGCTTTAGCAGTTTAGGCATCGGTATCGAAGTAGTTTTACTCAAGCTCGGTAGTATACCGCACACATTAGCGCACGCACATTATGTCTGAACAAATCACCCATAGTTTTATTATTCCTGATGATCACCTTGGCTGGCGCCTCGATCGCTCGCTAACTGAATTACTTGGGAAATATTCGCGTTCACGTGTACAGAGCTGGATCAATCAAGCTCAGGTACAAGTCGATGGCGCAACTCAACCCTGTAAATTTGCTCTAAAAGGGGGGGAGTCAGTCCATCTGGTGATTGTGGCTGAATCTGTCAATGAGCAACATCAAGCGGAAAATATCCCTCTAGAGGTCGTTTTTGAAGACGAGCACCTCCTTGTGGTGAATAAGCCAGCTGGACTAGTGGTCCATCCAGGTGCGGGTATCGCTAAGGGCACTCTACTCAATGCATTGTTATATCATTCTGAGGAGCTCACTGAAATTCCTCGGGCCGGTATTGTTCACCGTCTGGATAAAGACACGACGGGGTTAATGGTGGTGGCTAAATCCTTAGTCGCACATACTGAGTTAGTGAAAAACTTACAAGATCATGTGGTTCAACGGCGATATTATGCTGTTCTTAGGGGGCAGGTAATCTCTGGTGGCAAGATAGACCGACCGATAGGGCGACATCCGCATGATCGAATTAAAATGGCTGTCAATCCACGTGGTAAGGATGCAATCACTCACTACAAGGTGGTTGAAAAATATCAAAAGCACACGCTGATCGAGGCCAGTCTGGAGACGGGTAGGACACATCAGATCCGTGTCCATTTTGCGAGCTTAAATTATCCCTTAGTTGGTGATACCACTTATGCACGTCGGATTCAGCGAGTCTCTGGTGTTGCACCAGAGCTGAATGAAGTATTAGCGAACTTCCCAAGACAGGCTTTACATGCGCATAGCTTGGCCTTTAAACACCCAGTGACGGCTGAAGAAGTAAAATGGTCGGTGCCGATGCCTGAGGATCTCCAAACCTTAGTGACTGCTTTAAAGACCTATTCAGCACAATGAGTAAGTCAGGGCTGGATCTTATCCGGCCTGTTTGGCCCTTACAGCATTCTGTTGAAGTGGTCAGCACGACACGTTTAGGTGGTTTCAGCACAGCACCATATAACGAGCTGAATTTAGCTTTACATGTAGCTGACGATATTACTTCAGTGGGACACAATCGAGCCTTATTAAAGCAACAGTTACAGTTACCTCAAGAACCTAAATGGTTACAGCAAGTACATGCTACGACAATAGTTTGTGCTGATAATTTAGTGCCAGATAAGACGCAAGCTGATGCTAGTTATAGTCAGCAAGCAGGGACAGTTTGTGCGATTTTAAGTGCTGATTGTATGCCAGTAGTTTTGGCTGCAAGTGATGGTAGCTGTGTTGCGTTAGTGCATGCCGGTTGGCGAGGTCTTGCAGCAGGCATATTGCAAAAAGCCTTGACAGTAATACGATCCAAGCAATCTACAGATGCTGAATTTTATGCATGGTTAGGGCCTGCTATTGGTCCCCAAGTATTTGAAGTTGGCAGTGAAGTGAGAGCTGCATTTATGAAACAAGATACTAGCTTAGCCTGTGCTTTTCGAGAGCATCGTAAGCAAAGTTATTTATGTGACCTCTATCTCTTGGCACGTCGTATTCTAGCGGCTGCCGATATTAGTCAAGTGTTTGGTGGTGAGCACTGCACATATACGGAGAAAGATCGCTTTTTTTCTTATCGTAGAGAAGCCATTACAGGTCGTATTGCGACATTAGCTTATTTGAAATGACTTGAATTTAATATCATCTATCCCAACACATATAGTATACAAACTCAATTAGGGGCGGGGTATGTGAATTGAAAATTCTCGCACATAGCCTTCAATAAGCACTGCAGGACGAGAAATAAAGCTGTTGCTTAAGAGTAGGGGAATGTTTAGTTGTTGCTGCGCAGATAGCGTCAGACTTTCGGTATTGCTAGGAAGGTATTACTGATTTAAAACTCGGGCCCTCATCAGAGGACCCGAATCCATCAACTAAAACAGCTTCTTATAGGTCGAAGTCGTCGTCGTTGTTATTAGCATCACAAGGACGTGTATCAATGGCGTTGTCAGCTGCGTACTTAGCCGCACCTGCGTCAATGATAGCCTGTGATAGGGCTACGTCACCCTCAATC